>Ga0102832_1000442_pt1 | contig 70614 bp, 66 predicted proteins | sample EBPBio282013_DNA_FD_88942 | JGI IMG/M metagenome (GOLD analysis project Ga0102832, IMG submission 88942) | Wastewater treatment Type I Accumulibacter community from EBPR Bioreactor in Madison, WI, USA - Reactor 2_5/28/2013_ DNA (Illumina Assembly) | ecosystem: Engineered > Bioreactor > EBPR >...
ATCCAGGGCCGTCCCCGAAACGGCGATATCCGCCTGTTCCATAGCCTCGACGGCGCGATTTCCGACCGGTTGGTCCAGGTCGCCGAGGACCTCGGCGGTGCAAGGCGGCTCGCGATTGCCTCGCCGTTCTGGGATTCGGGCGCGGCTGTCGATGGACTTTGCCAACGCCTCGGCCTGTCGGAGGTGCTGGTCCATGCCCATCCGGGCGGGTCGGTCGAAGGGCGGGACGGCAGCAACTGGCCCGTCGCGCCTTCCATCGCCGTGACGCCGATCGAACTCGACAATCTGGTGGAAGAGAAGCCGCGCCGCCTGCACGCCAAGGTGTTCGAGATCCTGTGCCGGCGGGGTCGTCTCGTGGTCTCGGGCAGCCCGAACGCCAGCGGCGCCGCGCTCGGCGCCAATGGCAATGTCGAGGCGTGCGTCGTTCGCCTGCAACGCGAGACCCTGACCGGGTGGTCTTACAAGGCATCAGAGCGACCCGAGTTGGTGATTGCGGCCGAAGACGAGGACGAGGACGAAGAGTCGGCGGTCGGTGTCCTGACGGCGACGCTGGATGGGGACCGCATCGAAGGGCAGGTGCTGACACCGGCCGTAACCGGACCGATCGCGGCGTTCCAGCTGTCCGAGAGTGGAGCGAAGCGGCTCGGACAGGCCGAAGTGAAGGAGGGAGGGCGCTTCGCGCTGCGTACACCGGGGCTCGAGGCCGAATCGTGGACGGGTGGCGGAAGGCTCGTCCTGCGCATCGAGGACGCCGAGGGGCGCCAGGCTGAGGGCTTCGTGGCCGTCTCCGCCTTTGCAGAGATTTCGCGACGCGCCGGCCCGATGGCGGCTCGCCTGATGGCGCTGCTTGCCGGCGGCGAGATGCCGGACGACGTCCGCTACATCATGGAATGGTTCCATGACGATCCTTCGCGATTGCTGGGTGCCACGCGGCTGCAGATCGGAGGCGGATCGGAAGACGGTGCCGTCGCAGGACGCGACGACCAGCGCACCATCGACGTCGATACGCTCACCGTCGACTTCGCGTCCCGGTCCCTGCACGGCCCCGCGGCCGAAGGAACCGGCGGGGCCGGATGGCAAAGATTCCTCGACCATGTCATGTCGGCCTTTCGCGCCAAGCGCGGCCCGTTCCGCCAGGACGCCCGGGTCGAAAACGACAACGACGATGGCGACAGCGCGCATGCGCCGATCGACCTCTCGACCGACCCCGCCATCCCGCGCCTGATCGGCGCTTTCGAGCGACTGTTCGATCTGCTCATGTCGCGAGACAACGCCGCGCGGCACGCGCTCACGGCTTTCGACCTGACCTGCTACATGTGCGAGCGACTGAAGCCCGGGGCGGACACCGCGGCGCGCTGGCTCGACCACTTGCTGACGCCGCTCGTGTCCGGAAAATGGCCGGCGGAACGAACGGAAGACATCGCTGCAGCCATCGTCCTCGCCGCCGGGGTCAAGACGGATGCGTCCCGGATCAGGACTGCGCGCGGGCGATTGCTTCGGCTTGGCTATGACCTGGATGGCCCGCCGCCGTCATTCGAGGAAGTCCGCCGCCTGGGTGAGGCCTTGCAGTCGGCGTCGGATGTCGATGCACTGTGGCGGCAGATCGGCGGCGTGCGCACGCTGGCGGAGCAGGTGAGGGCCTACCTCGCTGCCTTCGAAGCGGGTCGTTCGGGATCCGGGTACGAGGACCTCAAGCAGTTCGCCCGCGGACACTGGCCGGTCCTCGAAAAGGCGATCACGCAGCCGGCCGAGCGCCGCAGGGTGCGCGTCGTCGAGTCGTGGGTCGACAGTTGTCCGGAACACAGCATCGGTCTTTCGATGGGGGACCAGAACGATTTGCGCAGCGCCGGCATCGCCTGCACGCGCAACTGCTGCAACCGCATCCTGATCAACAAGTCGGTGTGAGGGGCTTCCATGGTTTCATTGGCGGAACTCACTGCGGCGGCGGTCGTCAATACCGGCCCGATGGCCGTCTCGGCGACGACCCCGCGGCTCGGAGGCGTCGATCCGCTCGGGCTTCGCCAGATCAATTTCGACCTGATGGACCAGGTGCTGCCCGACCTCAACAACGTCGCGCGGCTCGTGCGTCCCTTCACCGTGACGAGTTGGGCGTGGCGGCGGGCAGCCCAGTTGGCGGAAGAACGGGGCAGCAAGAAGGTCTCGGTCGAAAGTGGCCTCCGCGACTTCGTGGACCGGATCGAGGTTCTCTACAGCTGGTCGCAATTCTTGCGAGACCGGGAGACCGAACTGCCGGGTCGGCAAGTGATGCAGCCGCTGCTGAGGGAGGAGAGCTATCGGTTCGGCGGCGGTCCCTGGAAGAAGCGTCGGGAGGCGCGTCGCGATTCGACGGCGTTCTCCGCCGCCGTGAACTACGGGCCGACACTCAAGAGCTTCGGTTGGCTATCGCCACATCTCGAGGACGCCGGCGTGATGATCGCCTCGGAGGAGGCACAATTGGCGTTGGACGCCTTCGAGAAGAAGCTGGAGCCTTTTCTGCATCATCCGGCCTTCAGCAGTCTCGGTGTCGTCGAGGTTGACCGCGAGGATGTCGAGCGATGGGCCCAAGCATGGGCCATCGACACCCCGACCGCTGCCGAAAGAAAATTCATCCGGGAAGCGCTGGTCGGAGATCGTGCGCCGCCGGTAAGACGGCAGGGCATCGAGTTCATGCGGGCGGTCGCCAGGCAGATCGGAAGCGTGGAAGCGGACGAGGTCCGCGAGGCAATGTCGCGACAGGCATCGCGGTTGGGGCTTTCCCGCGATTTCGACGACACGTCGACCGCATGGCGGCGGGTGCAGGTTCGCCAGGTCTTCAGGCTCGCACTCGAAGCCTTGTTCTCGTGGCTGATTCGCCAACTCGGGCAGGGACCGCGCTCGACGGAGCAACTCGTGGCGCGTCTCGTCGAGCAGGCAAACGGGTCCGCCGACGGCAAGGCTTCGACGTGGCTACAGGAGTTCGTCCCGGGGTCGCGCAGTCCGGTTCGCATGCTCAACAAGGTCACCCAGACGCTGCAGGAAGGCGACGACGGCAAGCTCGTGCCGGCGGTCATCGAGGCCTTGGCCTACTGCTTGCGGGAAGCACCAGCACGCGGCCAGCCCTTCGAATCCCGGGAGCGTTTGCCGCTGTTCCGGGCGCGGCACGAAGCCGAGTCCCGGGCGGAAGGATCCATCGCGGATTTCGTGCGCCACATCCTGGAAGCGTGGGTGCTTGCACAGCACGTCTACTGGTCGGTGGGCCGCGGGCTGGCGGATGCCCGGTCTCGCGGCAAGACGATCCTGCGGTTGAAGGTCGTCATGGAAGAAGGAGGCTGGACGCTGGCGCCGGGCGTGTCCTCCGACCCGTCCATTCCTCGCGCGACGCCTGATCGGCTGGAAACGGCCCTGAGCCTTTGCCACGAGTGCGGGCTGTTGTGACAGCACTGCTGGCAGTCCTGGGCTCGGGAGCCTCTCCGGCACCCAAAAACTGATCCTGGTGCGCCTGGCTCCTTGCGGTACGCAAAAACTCCGGTTGTATTGCCTGTCATCCCCGAGCGAAGCGAGATACCCTTCTCGCTCTGGTATTCCCGCCGACCTGCGAAACGCCGGCCCTCCTTCGGACGCATCGCTTGCCCTTGGTCGCCCGGTCCGCTTGGATATGCCCCCAGCGACCTGAAGGAATAGGGGAGACGCCAAGGCAATGAGCGACATCCAGTACCACGCGCCGAAAACCATCAAGGAAGCGGTCAAGCTGCTCGCCGCGTCCAAGGGCAAGGGGCGCATCCTGGCCGGCGGCACCGACCTCCTGGTCCAGATGAAGTCGGGCGCCGCGGCGCCGGGCATCATCATCGACGTCAAGAAGATCCCCGAGATGATCGGCGTCTCCGAGAAGAAGGGCGCCTTCACGATCGGCGCCGCGACGCCGGCCGCCGCGCTCGGCGAGCACAAGAAGCTGCGCAAGGCGTGGCCGGGCGTGGTCGAGGCGGTCAACCTGATCGGCTCGACCCAGGTCCAGGGCCGCGCCTCGGCCGGCGGCAACCTGTGCAACGCATCGCCGGCCGCCGACTCGGTGCCGGCGCTGGTCTCCGCAGGTTGCGTCGTCAACATCGCCGGCCCCAAGGGCAAGCGCTCGGTGCCGGTAGAGAAGTTCAACGCCGGTCCCGGCAAGACCACGCTGAAGCCGGGCGAGATCGTCGTCTCGCTGACCCTGCCGGCGCGCCCGAAGAAGGCGTCGGACGCCTACCTGCGCCTGATCCCGCGTACCGAGATGGACATCGCGGTGGTCGGCGTCGGCGTCAGCCTGACCATGAAGGGCGACACCGTGGCCGACGCCCGCGTCGGTCTCGGCGCCGTCGCGCCGACCGTGCTGCTGGTCGAGAAGGCGGCCAAGGCGCTGGTCGGCTCCAAGCTCGACGAGGCGGCGCTCGACGCCGCGGCGGCGGCCTGCTCGGCCGCCTGCAAGCCGATCGACGACAAGCGCGGCACCATCAAGTACCGCACCAAGATCGCCGGCGTGCTGCTGAAGCGCGCGGCGCTGATCGCGCGCGACCGCGTGAACGGAATCGAACACCGCGGCCATCGCTGAAGCGCCGAAGGATTAGGGGAAAGAACGCCACCATGGCAAAGATCCACGTCAACACCACCATCAACGGCGCGCCGACCGAGTTCCTGTGCGACGCCAACCAGACGCTGCTCGACGTCCTGCGCGACTCGCTCGGCCTGACCGGCAGCAAGGAAGGCTGCGGCTCGGGCGACTGCGGCGCGTGCAGCGTCATGGTCGACGGCCGCCTGGTCTGCTCGTGCCTCGTCCTCGCGGTCGAGACCCAGGGCGCCAAGATCGACACCATCGAGGGCATGGCCGGGGGCGACACGCTGCACCCGCTGCAGAAGAAGTTCATCGAGCTGGCCGCGCTCCAGTGCGGCATCTGCACGCCGGGCTTCCTCGTCGCCTCCAAGGCGCTGCTGGAGAAGAACCCCAACCCGACCGAGACCGAGGTCCGCTACTGGCTGGCGGGCAACCTCTGCCGCTGCACGGGTTACGACAAGATCGTCACCGCGGTCCTCGAGGCCGCCGCCGAGATGCGGGAGGGCGCACGATGAGCAGTCAAGGAAAGTACAAGTGGATCGGCACGCGTCCGGATCGTCCGGACGGCGCCGACAAGGTCACCGGCCGCGCCCGTTTCGGCGCCGACTTCTCGCTGCCCGGCCAGCTGGTCGGCAAGGTGCTGCGCAGCCCGCACCCGCACGCGCTGATCAAGTCGATCGACACCTCGAAGGCGCGCGCCCTGCCGGGCGTCAAGGCAGTGATCACCGCCGAGGACTTCCCCGAGCAGGCCAACCTGATCGTGCCGGCCGGCGAGATGCAGGTGAACCTGCGTGACGTCACGCGCAACATCATGGCGCGCGAGAAGGCGCTGTTCGAGGGCCACCCGGTCGCCGCCGTCGCGGCGACCAGCGAGGCGGTCGCCAAGCAGGCGCTGGCCCTGATCAAGGTCGACTACAAGGTGCTGCCGCACGTCATCGACGTCGCCGACGCGATGAAGCCCAACGCGCCGGTGCTGCACGACCACCTCCTGACCGAGGGCGCCAACCCGCCGGCCACCAAGCCGTCGAACATCGCCAAGCGCATCGAGTTCGCCAAGGGCGATGCCAAGGCGGCCTTCGCCAAGGCCGAGGTGGTGATCGAGAAGAGCTACACGACCCAGCCGGTGCACCAGGGATACATCGAGCCGCACGCCGCGCTCGCCTCGGCGACGGAGGATGGCCAGGTCCAGCTCTGGACGACGACCCAGGGCCACTTCCAGGTGCGCGGCTTCTGCAGCCGCCTGCTCGACATCGAGACCTCGCAGATCCGCGTCACCGCGACCGAGATCGGCGGCGGCTTCGGCGGCAAGACCGTGGTCTACCTCGAGCCGCTGGCGATCAAGCTCAGCCAGAAGGCGGGCAAGCCGGTCAAGATGACGATGACCCGCGAGGAGGTGTTCCGCGCCACCGGCCCGGCGCCCGGCGCCGACATGACGGTGAAGCTGGGCGCCACGCGCGACGGTCGCATCGTCGCTGCCTCGATCCGCATCGACATGCAGGCCGGCGCCTTCCCGGGCTCGCCGGTCGGCCCGGCGGCGATGTGCTCGTTCGCCTGCTACGACCTCGACAACGTCCACATCGTGGGCTTCGACGTGGTCAGCAACCGTCCCAAGGTCGCGGCCTACCGCGCCCCGGGCGCGCCGATCTCGGCCTGGGCGGTCGAGTCGACGATGGACCTGCTGGCCCAGAAGCTCGACATGGACCCGGTCGACCTGCGCCTGAAGAACGCCGCGAAGAAGGGCACCAAGACCGCCTACGGCGTGACCTTCGGCGAGATCGGCATGGTCCAGACGCTGGAGGCCGTGAAGAACTCGGCGCACTACCGCTCGGCGGTGAAGCCGGGCCACGGGCGCGGCGTCTCGGCGGGCTTCTGGTTCAACGTCGGCGCCGATTCGTCGGCGGCGGCGCATGTCGGCGAGGACGGGTCGGTGACGGTGATCTCGGGCAATCCCGACATCGGCGGCAGCCGCGCCTCGCTCGCCCTGATGGCGGCCGAGGAGCTGGGCATCGACTACGACAAGGTGCGGTGCATCATCGCCGACACCGCCTCGATCGGCTTCAACTTCGTCACCGGCGGCAGCCGCGTCACCTTCGCCACCGGCCTCGCCGTGGTGAACTCGGTGCGCGACATGATCCGCGAGATGAAGGTCCGCGCCGCCAAGATCTGGGGCGTCGATCCCGACGCGGTCACCTGGGAGAACGGCATGGCCAAGCCCGCCGGCTCCAACGTCGGCGAGTTCGAGCCGCTCACCATCGCCCAGATCGCGGCGCAGGCCGGCAAGACCGGCGGCCCGATCAACGGTCACGCGCAGCTCAACGTCACCGGGGCCGGCCCCGGCTTCGGCGTGCACCTGGTCGACCTCAAGGTCGATTCCGACACCGGCCAGGTCACGATCACGCGCTACACCGCGGCGCAGGACGTCGGCACGGCGATCCACCCGTCCTACGTCGAGGGCCAGCTGCAGGGCGGCGCGGTCCAGGGCATCGGCTGGGCGCTCAACGAGGAGTACATCTACTCAGCCGGCGGCAAGCTGCAGAACCCGGGCTTCCTCGACTACCGCATGCCGGTGGCCTCGGACCTGCCGATGATCGAGACGATCCTCGTGGAAGTGCCGAACCCGACGCACCCCTACGGCGTGCGCGGCGTCGGCGAGGTGCCGATCGTTCCGCCGACCGCGGCGATCGGCAATGCCATCGCGCGCGCCACCGGCGTGCGCATGACCGACCTGCCGATGTCGCCGCCGCGGCTCTCCGAGGCGCTCGACACGGCGCCGGCGCGGATGGCGGCGGAGTAGGGCCGGAAGGACCGTTCGACGAACGGGTCAGGCAGCCTGGGGCTGCCTGGCCTGTTCGTTCAGAACGGCATCGGTCGGCGTGGCGACCTCGGCCACGCCGGACAGCTGGGTCAGGAGACGGGCGCAGTGGCCGTCGCGCTCCTTGTACTTCTCGAGGTAACCCACCAGGTACTCGCAGGCGCCGTCGGTGCCGATCAGCCGCCACGTGCTGATGCCGCGCAGCGCGTCGATCGCGCGGTCCATCATCGCGAGGTCGGAGGCGAGGTCGCCCTTCTGCATCTCGCCCTTGCGGTGCTTCAGCGCGAGCAGCGGTGCGTCGGCCTTCAGCTTGCCCTGGGCCAGCGCCTCGTTGCCGAAGCGGAAGACGCGGGCTTCGCGGTTGCTGATCCAGACGATAGCTTGGCTCTGCGGCATCGGGGTCTCCTCGGTCTCTCGACCGCCGAGGCTGGACCGCGCCTCAGCGGCCGCCCTTGATCTGGATCAAAGGCCTTCGCGGATCGGGTGGCGGGTGCCGGCGACTTCCTCGTCCTCGTCGAACGCGCGGCGGATCAGGAAGCCGCAGAACAGCACGGCGAACACCGCCAGCATCAGGCCGAAGAAGGTGATGCCGAGGTCGCGCGCGCCGCTCGCCATGAAGAGGCCGACCAGGCCGGCGAGGCCGGCGAGGATGCCCATGAACCAGTAAGCCATCGTTCTCTCTCCCTTGAAGTCAGTCGTCGTCGAACAGGATGCGGCCGGCGGCCCCTTCGGGGTCGTCGTACTGGCCGTTGCGCAGCGCCCACAGGAACGCCGCCAGCGCGATCAGGCCGAGCAGCAGCGCGACCGGGACCAGGACCAGGAGGCTGTCCATCAGCGGTTCTCCTTCGCCGGGGCGATGCCCAGCCGCAGCGCATTGCCGATCACCAGCAGCGACGACGTCGACATCGCCACCGCGGCGACCAGTGGCGTCACCTCGCCCAGGATGGCGAGCGGCACGGCACTCAGGTTGTAGACCAGCGCGATCGCGAGGTTCTGGCGGACCAGCCGGTCGCTGCGGCGCGCGACTTCGACGGTCTCGACCACCGGGGCCAGCGCGTCGCCCTGGAACACCGCGTCGGCGGCGTTCTGGGTCGCCTCGGCGGCGGTGGCCGGCGAGATCGAGGCGTGCGCGGCGGCCAGCGCCGGCGCGTCGTTGAGGCCGTCGCCCAGCATCAGCACGCGGCGACCCTCGGCCGCCAGCGTCGCCAGACGCGCCGCCTTGTCGGCCGGGCTGACGCCGGCGCGCCATTGGTCGATGCCGGCCGCCTCGGCGGCGCGCGCCACGGCGGCGGGGCGGTCGCCCGACAGCAGCTCGACGGCGAGGCCGCGGCGGCGCAGCGCGGCGACCGCCTGGGCGGCGTCGGGCCGCAGCCGGTCGGCGAAGGCGAAGCGGACGGGGGCGTGGCCGGGACGGCTGAACCACAGCTCGGACAGGCCGTCGTCGCCGGCGGCGTCGATGCCGCAGAAGGCGGCCGAGCCGAGCCGGGCGGCGCCGGCCGACAGGCCCTGCCCGGGGTGCTCGACCACGTCGGTCTCCGGCGCGGCGTCGCCGGCGGCGCGGACCAGCGCCTGGGCCAGCGGGTGACGCGAGGCCGACGCGAGCCGCGCCGCCGCGGCCAGCGCCGCGGCATCGGGCGTGCCCACCAGCTCGGGGCGGCCCAGCGTCAGCGTGCCGGTCTTGTCGAGCACGACGTGGTCGACCTGCGCCAGCCGCTCGAGCGCGGTCGGCGACAGCAGTAGCACGCCGCGCTTCAGGAGCCGCGTGCTGGCCACCACCTGGACCACCGGTACGGCCAGCGCAAGCGCGCAGGGGCAGGTGATGATCAGCACCGCGGTGGCGATCAGGAGCGAGCGATCCCACGCCAGCCCGCCGATCAGCAGCCAGCCGAGGAAGGTCAGCAGAGCCGTGACGTGGACCACCGGCGCGTAGGCGCGGGCGACGCGGTCGGCCAGCGCCACGAAGCGCGAGCGGCCGCGCTCGGCCGCCTCGACGAGGCGCACGATCTCCGACAGCAGCGTGTGCTCGCCGGCCGCCGAGACCCGCACGCGCAGCGGCGCGCCGAGGTTGACCATGCCGGCGAAGACGCGGGAGCCGGGCGCGACCGACTGCGGCACGCTCTCGCCGCTCACCAGGGCCGCGTCCATCGACGAGCGGCCATCGCTCACCACGCCGTCGGCGCCCAGCCGTTCGCCGGCCGCGACCAGCAGCAGGTCGCCCGGCTGCAGGCGGTCGACCCGGCGCTGCTCGGTGCCGCCGTCGGCGCCGATCACGGTGGCGTTGCGGCTGGCCAGCGCGAGCAGCGACTGCACCGCCTGGCGGGCGCGGCCGCGGGCGCGGCGGTCGAGGTAGCGGCCGATCAGCAGGAAGAACAGCAGCGTGATCGCCGAGTCGAAGTAGGCGTGCTGCTGGCCGGCGAAGGTCTCGTGCAGGCTGACGATCGAGGCCAGCACGACGCCGATCGAGATCGGCACGTCCATGTTGGTGCGGCCGTTGCGCAGCGCACCGATCGCCGATCGGAAGAACGGCCGGCCGGCGTAAGCGATGGCCGGCAGCGCGATCGCCGCCGACAGGAAATGGAACAGGGTGCGCGTCGCCTCGCCCATCGAGCCGTCGTGGCCCGACCACACCGAAACCGACAGCAGCATGACGTTGGCGGCGGCGAAGCCCGCGACCGCGAGGCAGCGCAGCAGCTCGCGCGCCTGCTCGTCGTCGGCGGCGGCAAGGCAGCTGGCGTCGAACGGCGCCAGCCGGAAGCCCAGCGCGGCGACCAGGCCGGCATAGCCGTTGGCGGCGGACACCGGGCCGCGCCAGCGCAGCGACAGTCGGCGGGTCGACAGCTGCACGCGCGCCTTCTGGATCGCCGGGTCGCGCGCCAGCAGCGTCTCGATCAGCCAGACGCAGGCGGCGCAGTCGAGGCCGTCGACCAGCAGGTCGAGCTCGGCCTCGCCGCTGGCGGTGGCGCGGGCATGGTCGGTGAAGTCGGCGTCGAGCGGCAGCGGCCGGTGGGCCCGCTTGTCCTCGAGCCGGCGATAGAAGGAGTCCAGCCCGGCGCCGCCGATGATCTCGTGGGCGCTGGCGCAGCCGGCGCAGCAGAACAGCGCGTCCGCGCCGCGCACGACGTCGCCGCAATGCGCGCAGGTGCGCGCCGCGGTGACGGCAGGGGCGGCGAAGAGCGCGACGTCGGTCACTTCAGGAACATCCGGCGCGTCACGGCGAAGCGGTCGTTGCCGCGTTCGACGACGATGTCGAGGTCCCAGTTGCCGCGCTCGGGCAGCACCAGCTCGGCGGCGAAGCGGCCGATATCGGTCGGCACCAGCGTGACCGCCAGCGGCGCCCGCTTCTCGACCGGCCGCACCAGCTCGGCGGTGAGCCGGCTGGGCGCCAGCGCCTTGCCGTCGGCGTCGAGCAACACGACCTCGAGCCGGTTGGCGTCCGGGCGCCACGCGGTGTCGATCCGCCAGCCCAGCGCGTCGCGCTGCGCCTGCTCGGCGATCACCGTGTTGTAGGCCAGGCCGCGCTCGCGCGGCTTGCTGGTGTAGAGGCCCGAGAACGAGCCGACGGCCAGCCAGATCATCACCGCGTTGACCGCGATCACGATCGCCATGCCGCCGACGAAGATCCACGGGATGTAGCGGCTGCTGTTGCGTTCGATGGCCACGGACATGGGGAGCTCCTCGGCGGGGCGGGGACTAGCGGTTGGGACCGACGAACACCGCCTCGTGCGAGGCGCTGATGCGGCCGGAAGGATCGCGGACGGCGAAGCGGACGGACTGCGACCCCGCCGGCGCCTTGTCGGCCGGCACGGTGACCAGCACGCGGTAGGTGCCGACGGCGTCGGGGTGCACGACCAGGCCGTCCGGCTGGTTGGTGACGTAGCCCAGCGAGGCGCCCGGCAGGCCCTCGATCGACAGCTGGAAGCGCTGCTCGCTCTGCAGCTTGTTCAGCACCTTCACGGTGTAGGCGTTGCGCACGTCGCCGTTCGACAGGCGCACGAAGTTGGGCGAGCGGTCGCGCTGCACGGTCAGCTCGGTCTGGGTGCGCATCACGAAGGCGACCAGCACGACCAGCGAGACCACCACCAGCAGGGCGGCGTAGAGGATGGTGCGCGGGCGGATCGGCTTCCACTTGGCGCCGGGCTCGCCCTTCTCGAGCGCCATCTGGTCGGCCAGCGTGTCCCAGCGGATCAGGCCCTGCGGACGGCCGACCTTCTCCATGGTCTGGTTGCAGGCATCGACGCACAGGCTGCAGCCGATGCACTCGATCTGCTGGCCATCGCGGATGTCGATGCCGGTCGGGCAGACAGCGACGCACAGGTTGCAGTCGACGCAGTCGCCGCGGCCGTCCCACGGCGCGCCGGCCTTGTGCTTGCCGCGCGGCTCGCCGCGGGTCTTCTGGTAGGTGACGATCAGGCTCTGCTCGTCGAGCATGGCCGACTGGAAGCGCGGCCACGGGCACATGTAGGTGCAGACCTGCTCGCGGGCCCAGCCGGCCAGCGTGTAGGTCGTGGCCGTCAGCAGGCCGATCGCGAAGTAGACCTCGTAGCTGGCCGTGCCCTTGAAGATGCGGACCAGCGTCGAAGGAGCATCGACGAAGTAGAACACCCAGGCGCCGCCGGTCGCCGCCGCGATCACCAGCCAGGCGAGGTGCTTGCTCGTCTTCTTGAGCGCCTTGGAGGCCGACATCGGCGCCTTGTCGAGCCGCATGCGGTCGTTGCGGTCGCCCTCGATCAGGCGCTCGACGAACATGAACAGGTCGGTCCACACCGTCTGGGGGCAGGTGAAGCCGCACCACACGCGCCCGAACAGGGCGGTCGCGAAGAACAGGCCGAATGCCGCCAGCACCAGCGCGCCGGTGACGAAGTAGACTTCCTGCGGCCACAGGACGACATCGAAGAACCAGCCGCGGCGCCCGTCGAGATCGATCAGGATGGCCTGGCTGGGGGCGCCGGGACCGCGGTCCCAGCGCATCCACGGCACGGCGTAATAGATGCCCAGCAGGGCGACGAGGACGGCCCACTTGATGGTCCGCCAGCGTCCCATGATGGCGCGCGGGTAGACCTTGATCCGCGTCAGGTAGAGCGGCAGCTCTTCCTTCTGCGTCTTCAGGGAGACCGCGTCGTCATCCTTCAGCCGGGCATCCATTACACTGCACCAGGTTACACTTGGTTACGCTTGGCCTAGCGGCCGCCGCCCAGCGAGTGGACGTAGACCGCCAGCATCTTCAGGGTCGCCTCGTCGAGGCGGCCCGTCCACGCCGGCATGTTGCCGTTGCGGGCGTAGAAGATCGACTTGTAGATCGAGTCCTTGTCGCCGCCGTACAGCCAGATGCCGTCGGTGAGGTTCGGCGCGCCGACCTCCTGGTTGCCCTTGCCGTCCGGCTGGTGGCAGGCGGCGCACTGCTCCTTGAACAGGGCGGCCGCTTCCGGGGTCGCCTTGCCCTTGCCCGACAGGCTGAGCACGTACTCCGTCAGCCCGTCGATCTGGGCCGGCGTCAGCAGGTTGTCGACGCCGAACTTCGGCATCATCGAGGTCCGCGAGTCGGGATCGCTGTTGCGGATGCCGTGCTGGATCGTCTGGTAGATCTGCGCGAGGCTGCCGCCCCAGATCCAGTCGTCGTCGACCAGCGCCGGGTAGCCGACGCTGCCCGCGCCGCCCGAGCCGTGGCACTGCATGCAGTTGTTCTGGAAGGCCGAGCGGCCGCCCGCCATGGCGAAGGCCAGCAGCTCGGGATCCTTGCGGATGTCGGCCAGCGGCGTCTTCTGGATCTTGTCCACGAAGACGGAGCGGGCCTTGGACTGGGCCGCCAGTTCCTGCGTCAGCTCGACCCGGGAATTGTAGCCCAGCAGGCCGTTGGTGTGGCCGGTCAGCCAGGGCACCGACGGGTAGAGCACGCAGTAGACGATGGAAAAGGCGATGCAGGCATAGAACGTGTACACCCACCAGGTCGGCAGGGGCGTGTTCAGTTCCTTGACGCCATCCCAGTCGTGGCCGGTGGTGTTGGTCCCGGACAGGGTGTCTTTCTCGATCTTGGTAGGCATGGCAGATCCTTCACTGTCCGTCGTCGAGCGGAATGCGCGCGTCTTGCTCGAAGCGGCGCCGGTTGGCCGGACGCCACGCCCAGAAGACGATCAGGCCGAAGATCAGGAAGGCCCAAACCGACCAGATCGAGCCCAGGATTTCCTGGAAGGCAACGAGGTTCATGGTTCCCTCCCTCACTGCCGCAGGCGTTCGGGCGGCAGGTCGCCGAAGCGGACCAGCGTGCCCATCATCTGCAGGTAGGCGACCAGCGCATCCATCTCGGTGATGCCGGCACCCGGCGTCGCCTTGCCGATCACGGCCTTGGGATAGCGCTTCTCGAACGCCGTGGTGTCGGCGTCGGGATTGGCCTGGGCCTCGAAGTCGGCCTTGGCGTTGGCGACCTGCTCGTCGGTGTAGGGCACGCCGACGATCTTCAGCGTCTTGAGATGCTGCTCGATGTCGCCGTACTCGATCTTGTTGTTCGCCAGGAACGGGTAGGCCGGCATGATGCTCTCCGGCACGACCGACCGCGGCGAGGCGAGGTGGGCGACGTGCCAGTCGTTCGAGTAGCGGCCGCCGACGCGCGCCAGGTCGGGCCCGGTGCGCTTGGAGCCCCACTGGAACGGCTTGTCGAACATGCTCTCCGCCGCGATGGAGTAGTGGCCGTAGCGCTCGACCTCGTCCTTGAAGGGACGGATCTGCTGGCTATGGCACACGTAGCAGCCCTCGCGGAGGTAGATGTTCCGTCCCATCAGTTCGAGCGGCGAGTAGGGTCGCACGCCCGCCACCTTCTCGATCGTGCTCTCGATCGTGAAGAGGGGGACGATCTGGACGAGTCCGCCGATCGACACGGTGATCAGCGTGAGAACCAACATCAGGATGACGTTCTTCTCGATGGTTTCGTGACGCAGGAACATCGTGTTTCTCCTAGGCCGCCATTGCGGGGCGGATGGAGGCGACGGCGGCAGGCTTGCTGCGGATCGTGCGCCACATGTTGTAGGCCATAATCAGGCCGCCGATGAGGAAGAAGACGCCTCCCAGCAGTCGGATCATGTAGAAGGGCTTCATCGCCGCGACGGTCTCGACGAACGAGTACTGGAGGAAGCCCAGCTCGTCGTAGGCGCGCCACATCAGGCCCTGCATGATGCCGCTCACCCACATCGCGGTGATGTAGAGAACGATGCCCAGGGTGGCGATCCAGTAGTGCCAGCCCATCAGGCGGGTCGACCACATGGACGGCCGGTTCCACATCTTCGGCACCAGGTAGTAGAGCGTGCCGAACACGATGAAGGCGACCCAGCCCAGCGCACCGGAGTGCACGTGGCCGATCGTCCAGTCGGTGTAGTGGCTGAGCGAGTTGACCGCCTTCACCGACATCACCGGACCCTCGAAGGTCGACATGCCGTAGAAGCCCACGGCAGTGACCGAGAAGCGCAGGCCCGGGTCGGTGCGCAGCTTGTCCCACGCGCCCGAGAGCGTCATGAGGCCGTTGATCATGCCACCCCAGCTCGGCATCCAGAGCATGACCGAGAACACCATGCCCAGCGTCTGGGCCCAGTCGGGCAGCGACGTGTAGTGCAGGTGGTGCGGACCGGCCCAGATGTAGAGGAAGACCAGCGCCCAGAAGTGGACGATGGACAGGCGGTACGAGTAGACGGGGCGGTTGGCCGCCTTCGGGATGTAGTAGTACATCATGCCGAGGAACGCCGCGGTCAGGAAGAAGCCCACCGCGTTGTGGCCGTACCACCACTGGATCATCGCGTCCTGCACGCCCGACCAGAGATCGTAGCTCTTGGTCCCGGTCCACGACACCGGCAGCGACAGGTTGTTGACGATGTGCAGCATAGCGATCGTGATCAGGAAGGCCATGTAGAACCAGTTCGCCACGTAGATGTGCGGCTCCTCGCGCTTGAACACCGTGCCGACGTAGGCGACGGTGTAGGCGACCCAGACGACGGTGAGCCACAGGTCCGCGTACCACTCCGGCTCGGCGTATTCCTTGCCCTCGGTGATGCCGAGGAGGTAGCCGGTGGCGGCGATCAGGATGAAGAGCTGGTAGCCGAGCAGGACGAACCAGGCCAACGGCTCGCCGCCGAACAGGCGGGCGCGGCAGGTGCGCTGCACGACGTGGAACGCCGTGGCGATCAGCGCCGTGCCGCCGAAGGCGAAGATCGCCGCCGAGGTGTGCAGCGGGCGCAGCCGGCCGAACGTCAGGTAGGGGCTGTCGAAGCTCAGTTGCGGCCAGACGAGCTGGGCCGCGATCACGACGCCCACGAGGAACGCCACGACGCCCCAGAACATCGTCAGGACGGCGCCGGTTCGTATGACATCCTCGACGTAGCGCGGCGCAGGTCGGTGTTCCGATGGCTGCGCGGCCATCGCGACGGCTGTATTGGACATGGCATCTCCCGCTCTTGGTCGCGCTGAAACTAGAAAGCGGGCGCGCTAAGGCCCTTGATCTGTGTCAAGGTCGCCCTGCGACCAGAGGCGCAATTCACAGGGAAGGAGGAATTCGAGCATGGCCGAGATCGTCGCTGTCTTCAGCTCGCCGCAGCCGCACATCCGTCGCGTGCCGGTCGACCGGCCGTGGGTCTGGCTGGGGCAGGGCTGGCACGACATGGCGGCGGCGCCGAAGCTCAGCCTCGGGCTGGGGGCGGTGTCGGTGATCGCCGGCTGGCTGGCCTTCACGCTGCTCGTCTTCTACGACCTGCCCTTCCTGGTGCTGCCGCTGACCGCCGGGTTCTTCTTCATGGGCCCGTTCATGGCGGTCGGCCTGTACGATATCAGTCGCCGGCTGGAGCTCCGCCGGCCGGTCGAGCCGAAGAACGTCCTGCTGGCCTGGCGGCGCAACCCCGACCAGATCGCCCTGATGGGCCTGGTGCTGCTGCTGCTGCACCTCGCCTGGATGCGCGTCGCCCAGCTGATCTTCGCCGCCTTCGAGTGGCGCTCGGTGCCGTCCTGGGACCGTTTCACCGACCTCGCCTGGCACTCCTCGCGCAGCCTGCCGTTCCTCGCGACCGGCGTGGCCTGCGGCGCCGTGCTGGCGGCGATCGCCTTCCTGATCGGCGCCTTCTCGATGCCCTACCTGCTGGATCGGCGGAACTCGAACGTGTTCGAGGCGATCGCCACCTCGGTGGCGGCGATCCGCCTGAACCCGCGCCCGATGCTGCTGTGGGCTGGCCTGATCGTGCTGCTGGTGGCGCTGGCCATGATCCCGGGCCTGCTCGGGCTGGTGGTGCTGCTGCCGGTGGTGGCGCATGCCACCTGGCACGCCTACCGCGATATCGTGCAGTTCCCGCCGGAAGAGGAAGAAGAGGACGTCACAGGCGCTGGCTCGCCAGGGCCAGCATGAGCAGCGCGTTGGCGAGCAGCAGCGGGGCGGCGATCCAGCGGCCCCGCTCGCGCAGCCGGCGACGGACCAGCAGGCCGCCCCAGCCGGTGGCCATCAGGGCGGGCATGGTCCCCGCCGCGAACGAGGCCATCGCCACGGCGCCGTCGGCGACCGAGCCGGTGCCGCCGGCCGCGGCCAGCGCCCCGTAGAGAAGTCCGCAGGGCAAAAATCCCAGGATGACGCCCAAGCCGTAGCGGGCCGCGGCGCCGGTCGCGTTCGACAGCGGCGCGGCCAGCCGGGCCAGCACCCCGGCCAGCGGGCTGCTCCCGCCCAGCGCCAGGCCGAGCGCCTGGACGACCATCAGCAGGGCGGCGACCACCAGCAGGCCGCCCGACAGCCAGCCGAACGCCGAGGTCGCCGCGAACAGGGCGGTCGCCCCGCCGGCCAGCGCGCCCAGCGCGGTGTAGGTGGTCAGCCGGCCGAGGTGGTAGGGCAGCAGGGCGGCCCCGGCCAGCCGGCGCCACTCGCCGTAGCCGGCGCCGCTGCGGTCGAGCCCGGCCATCACCTGTCCCAGCACGAACGGCCCGCACATGCCGACGCAGTGCACGACGCTGCCCGCCAGCCCCGCGAGGAACAGGGACGCCGGCACACCGACCGTGCCCCAGGCGTCGGGGCGGCAGAGGGCGATCCACTGGGACAGCGTTTCCATGCCGCGAGTTTAGACCACGGGAAGGGGGCCGGTGGGCTTGACTTGTGTCAAGGTCGGCCGGCCACCCGGATGGCAAATCAGAACCACACGCGGAGGAGAATGGCATGGCCTACAAGACGATCCTGGTTCACTGCGACGCCAGCCCCAAGGTCGGCGCCCGGCTGGCGGTCGCCGTCGATCTCGCGCAGCGCTCCGAGGCGCGCCTGGTCGGCGTCCATGTCCGCGCCCCGTTCGAGGCCCCGGCCTTCTTCGACGGCACGATGCCGATGGACAGCCTGTTCGAGTCCTACGAATCCGCCGCGACCGTCGAGGAGAAGGCGGCCAGGGCGGCGTTCGACAAGGCGGTGAAGGGCACGACCGTCGCCACCGAGTGGCGGGTCGCCGACGGCTACGTCGACGAGCAGCTCGAGATCCAGGCGCGCTACGCCGACCTCATGGTGCTGGGCCAGACCGACTACGAGGTGACCTCGCCGATCCCCGAGGAACTGCCCGAGGCGGTGGTGCTGGCGACCGGCCGCCCGGCGCTGGTGGTGCCGCACATCGGCGCGACCAAGGCGATCGGCAAGACCGTGATGCTGTGCTGGAACGCCAGCCGCGAGAGCGCGCGCGCCGCGTCCGACGCGATGCCGCTGCTCAAGGCGGCGGACAAGGTGATCGTGCTGCTGGTCGACGCCAAGAGCACCGAGACCGGCCACGGCGACGAGCCGGGCGCCGATGTCGCTACCTGGCTGTCGCGCCACGGCGTCAAGGTCAGCGTGCAGCGCGACGTCGCGGCCGACTCCGACGTCGGCGGCGTGATCCTGTCGCGCGCGGCCGACCACGGCGTCGACCTGATCGTGATGGGCCTCTACGGCCACTCGCGGCTGCGCGAGATGGTGCTGGGCGGGGCGAGCCGCACGCTGCTCGCCAGCATGACCGTCCCGGTGCTGATGGCTCACTGACGAAGGAGGTCCCCATGGACGCCCGCCTCGCGGCCTACGACCGGCCGGTTCCCCGCTACACCAGCTACCCGACGGCGGCGCAGTTCCATACCGGCGTCGGGCCGGACCAGCAGCGCGCCTGGCTCAAGGACCTCAAGGAGTCCTCGGCCACGCTGTACCTGCACGTGCCGTTCTGCACCGAGCTGTGCTGGTACTGCGCCTGCAACACGGTAGCGGTGAACCGCCCGGACTCGCTGGCCGCCTACGCGACGGCGCTGGAGACCGAGATCGACCGGGTGGCCGAACTGGCCCCCGAGCTGATCGTGAGCGGCGTGCAGTGGGGCGGCGGCACGCCGTCCCATCTCGGCAACGAGCGGCTGATCGCGCTGTCGGAGCGGCTGTCCGGCCGCTTCGACCGGGTGAGCGGCGCCGAGGTCTCGATGGAGATCGACCCGCGCACCTGCGACGACCGCACGGTCGAGGCGATGGTGCGCATGGGCATCAACCGCGCCAGCATGGGCGTGCAGGACTTCGACCCGGCGGTGCAGAAGGCGATCAACCGGATGCAGTCGGCCGAGATGACGGGCGACGTCATCGCCCGGTTGCGCCGCGCCGGCATCCACCGCATCAACCTCGACCTCGTCTACGGCCTGCCGCTGCAGACGCTCGACGGGCTGGCCCGCACGCTCGACGCCGCGGTGGCGCTCGAGCCCGACCGCTTCGCGGTGTTCGGCTATGCCCACGTGCCGTGGATGAAGGCGCGCCAGGAACTGATCGACGAGAAGACGCTGCCGGACGGCCCGCTGCGCGCCGAGATGGCGGCGCTGGTGGCGCGCCGCCTCGCCGAGGCGGGCTACGTCCAGATCGGCCTCGATCACTATGCGCGGCCGCGCGACCCGCTGTCCGGCGCCGCCGCCGGCGGCCGCCTGCGCCGCAGCTTCCAGGGCTACGTCGTCAGCGAATCGCCGTGGGTCGTGGGGCTGGGCGCCTCGGCGATCTCGTCGTTGCCGCAGGGCTTCACCCAGAACGCCGCCGCGGCGGGCCGCTACCGCACCATGATCGAGGAGGGCGGGCTGGCCACCGTGCGCGGCCTCGAACTCGACGACTCCGACCGCCTGCGCGGCGAGATCATCAGCCGCCTGATGTGCGTCAACTCGGTCGATGTCGGCGACATCTGCCGCCGCCACGACGTCCGTCCGGCCGAGTTCCTGGCCGGCATCGAGGACCTGCCCAAGCTGGTCGAGGACGGGCTGGTGGTGCTGGATGGCGACAGGCTGTCAGTCACCGACATCGGCAAGCCGCTGGTCCGCTGCGTCGCCGCGGCGTTCGACGGTCACCTCGCGCACGGCCAGGGCCGCCACTCGCGCGCGATCTAGCAGGAAAGAGAGAACCGATGAGCACGTACCAGATGGTCGCCAAGCACGTGGAGGCCGCGCTGGCCGAGGCGGCGGCGCAGAAGATCGAGAGCGAAGTGGTCGCCCGCTACCTGCTGTCGGAGGCCGTGCGGGTCTTCAAGCTGGGCAACCGCTCGGACAAGGACATCGCGGCGGAGCTGGTCGGATTGGCCGAGAATCTCGAGGACGATCCGACCTATGCCTTCATGAGGCCCTGAGGTCTATACTGGCGGCCTGCCCAAGAGGAGTTCCGCCATGGCCGACGCAAAGCTCGCCCCGAACATGCCGCAGTGGATGATCGACCACACCAACCGCTACCTGTCGAGCGGGGGGAAGGACGGTCACATGTACACCGCGTCGTTCCCCAACATGCCGACCCTCATCGTGCCGTCGCTGCTGCTGACGACGACGGGCCGCAAGTCGGGCCAGAAGTACATCTTCCCGCTGTTCTACGGAAAGTCGGGCAACAGCTACTTCATCGTCGCCTCGAAGGGCGGCGCGCCGGACCATCCCGGCTGGTACAAGAACCTGCTGGCCCATCCCGAGGCCGAGATCATGGTCGGCACCGACAAGCTGAAGGTCCGCGCCCGCACCGCGAGTTCCGCCGAGCGCGGCGCGCTGTGGAAGCAGGCCGTGGTGTTCTGGCCGCCCTACGACGACTACCAGAAGAAGGCCGCCGACCGCGAGATCCCGGTCGTGGTGCTCGATCCGGTCAGTTGATCGATCCTGGGACCGCGCGCGTCCCGGTTACGACAGCTGCCTTTGCACCTCCGCCCAGCGGTCGAGGATCGGCAGGATCTTGTCCTCGGGCTCGGCCGGCAGGCTGAAGGTCACGCGGTCGACGCCGATGTCGCGGCAGAACTTCAGCTGGTCGAGCACGTCGGGCACGCGAAAGATCGTGATCGGCAGGCTGGCCGGGTCGCGGCCCGCCTCCTTCGCCATGACCCGGAACTTGTCGAGGATCACCCCGATGCCGTCCTGCTCCAGCCGGTCGGCGCGCGGGATCCAGCCGTTGCCGTAGCGGATCGCGCGCCGCGCGGCGTAGGGAAAGGCGCCGCCGACGATGATCGGCGGGTGCGGCTGCTGGCGCGGCTTGGGCCACTGCTTCATCGGCCCGAAGTTCACGAACTCGCCGTGGTACGCGGGCTCTTCCTGCGTCCAGATCGCCTTCATCGCCTCGACGCGCTCGCGCGCCAGCTTGTGCCGGCTCTCGAACGCCGTGCCGTGGTTCTCGATCTCGTCCTGGTTCCAGCCGTTGCCGATGCCGAACAGGAAGCGGCCGCCCGACAGCTGGTCGATGGTCGACACCATCTTGGCGGTGACGATCGGGTCGCGCTGCGTCACCAGCGCGATGCCGGTGCCGATGCGCAGCCGCGTCGTCACGGTCGCCGCGGTGTTGAGCGCGAGGAACGGATCCATGATGTCGTAGTAGGGCCGGATCAGCGGCCCGCCGGCGGGGTAGGGCGTCTTGCGCGACGACGGGATGTGGGTGTGCTCGGGCACCCACAGCGATTCGAACCCGCGCTCTTCCAGCGCCCGGGCGAGCGGCGCCGGTTGCATCGAGTCTGTCGTGAAGAACATCACGGCGCCGATCTTCATGCGCTTTCCTCCCCTGAAACGGACGGGTTATCCTAGCGCGGTCCTTGGGGGCGGTGGGGAGCGTTCGTGTCACTTCTGGTTGCGAGGCGTCGCGTGCTGGCCGGTGGGGTCGCTGCACTGGCCGTCGGGCCGCTGCCGGCCCGGGCCCAGGGGGCGAAGGTCGCCCGCATCGGCTTTCTCTATCCCGGCGTCACCGCCGTGGCGGCACCGCGCATCGCCGCCCTGCGCGAGGGCATGAAGGCGGGGGGCTACGCCGACGCGGCGCAGGCCGAGATCGTCGTCAAGGCGGCGGAGGGCGATCCGACCCGCATGGTTCCCGGCGCCGCCGAACTCGTGACGGCCAAGGTCGATGCCATCGTGGCGATCAGCCCGTCGGCGGTACGCGCGGCGAAGGCCGCGACCGCGACCCTGCCGATCGTCGCCAACGACCTCGAGAGCGACCCGATCGCCAGCGGCTTCGTCGCCAGCCTGGCGCGGCCCGGCGGCAACATCACCGGCGTCTTCTCCGACTTCCCCGACTTCGGCATGAAGTGGCTGGAACTGCTCAAGGAAGCGATCCCGGCGCTGTCCCGGGCGGTGATCTTCTGGGACCCGGCGACCGGCCCGACGCAGCTGGCGGCGGTGCAGGAGGCGGGCCGCCGCCTCGGTGTCGCCCTGACCGTTCTCGAGGTGCCGTCGATCGCGGCGCTGCAGGAGGCCTTCGCCCGGGCCGCCGACCTCAAGCCCGACGCCGTGGTGCTGCTGTCGTCGCCGATCTTCGGCACCAACCCGAAGCGCATCGCCGAGCTGGCGCTGTCGCACCGCATCGCCGTCGCGACGCTGTTCTCGGAGATCGCCAAGGCCGGCGGCCTGATGGCCTACGGACCCAACCTGCTGGGCACCTTCCAGCAGACCGGCACGATGGTGGGGAAGGTGCTGCAGGGCGTGCGCCCGGCCGACCTGCCGGTCGAGCGGCCGAGCCGCTTCGAGCTGGTGATCAACGCCGCCACCGCCAAGGCGCTCGGCCTCACCCTGTCGCCGGCGGTGCTGCTGCGGGCGGACGAGGTGGTGGAGTAGGAAAGGCGAAAGGTCCCTCGCTGCGCTCGGGATGACAGGCATTTTTCCGTGTCATCCCGAGCGCAGCGAGGGACCCTTCAAGCTTCAGCCGATCAAGCCTGTTTGACCCACTGCTCCAGCTCGGGCAGGCGCTGGTCGATCTTCTCCGGCCGCTGGCTGCCCAGCATGACGACAAGGCGGTGGACGCCGAGCGCCGCGTATTCCTTCACCGTCTCCGGCCCGGCGGTCATCGGCGGCGTGACGATCACCTGGTAGTCCGGCCCGCGCTTCTTGCCGGCGCGGGCGAACGCCTCGTCGAGCTTGGCCAGCATGGCCTTGGTGCGGGCCGGGTCGAGGTTGAACCCGTACCAGCCGGCGCCGAAGCAGACGGCGCGGTTGAAGGCGGCATCGGCATAGCCGCCGACGATGATCGGGATGTGCGGCTTCTGGATCGGCTTGGGGTCGAGGCGCAGCGTCTCGAACTGCACCCACTTGCCCTTGAAGTCGACGACCGGCTCGGTCCACATCCGGCGCATCGCCTCGAGGAACTCGTCGCAACGCTTGCCGCGGTCCTCCCAGCGGTAGCCGCAGGCCTCGACCTCCTCCTTGTTCCAGCCGACGCCGATGCCGAAGTCGAGGCGGCCGTCCGACAGCCAGTCGAGCGTCACCATCTCCTTGGCGGTGTAGATCGGGTTGCGCTGCGGCACGAGGGCGACGCCGGTGCCCATGCGCAGCGTCTTGGTCGACGCGGCGAGGAAGCCGAAGGTCGCCGTGACGTCGAGCATGCCGCCGCCGTCCGGCACCGGGATGCGGCCGTCCTTGGCGCCCGGGTAGCCGTAGGTGTTGCGGTCGAACAGGGCGACGTGCTCGCCCATCCAGATCGAGTCGAGGCCGGCGGCCTCGGCGCGGCGGCCGAAGTCGCCGATCATCTTCGGCGTCGCCAGCGGCGACATGAAGGTGGCGAACGTTCCGATCTTCATCGTTTCCTCCCGGTGTTCAGTTGAGCCGCGCGGCCTGCGCCATCACCTCGATCGCCTCGGGCTGGCGCGAGCGCACGCTCAGCGTGTCGGCGCCGCAATCCTCCCACGCGCGGTAGCGCTCGCGAATGCGGGCCGGCGGGCCGACCAGCGACTTCATGTCGACCCACTCGTCGGGCACCGCGGCGATTGCCTCGTCCTTGCGCTTGGCGAGGTAGAGTTCCTGGATGCGCTGCGCGGCGTCGCCGAAACCGCGCCGCACCATGATGTCGTTGTGGAAGTTCTTGGTCCGGTGGCCCATGCCGCCGACATACAGCGCGACCTCGGGCTTCAGCCGGGCCAGCGCCGCCTTGACGTCGCTGTCGACCTGGACGTGCACCGAGGCGACGATCGAGAAATCCTTCAGGCTCTTGCCGTTGCCGGCACGCCGGAAGCCTTCCTCCAGCCACGGCCGGTACTCGTCCATCGCGCCCGGCATGAAGCCCATCGGCAGCCAGCCGTCGGCGATCTCGGCGGTCAGCTTGACCATCGATTCGTTGCCGGTCGCCAGGTAGATGGGCAGGTCGGGGTTCATGTGCAGGATCGACTTCAGCGGCTTGCCGATGCCCATCGCGCCGGGACCGGTGTAGGGCAGGGCGATCTCTCGGCCGTCGTGGCTGACCGGGCCTTCGCGCTTGAAGATCTTGCGCATGATCGTGACGTAGTCGCGGACCCGCCAGTACGGCTTGCCCCACGGCTGGCCGTACCAGCCCTCGACGATCTGCGGGCCCGACACGCCCAGCCCGGCGATGAAGCGGCCGCCGCCGGCCATGGCGTCGACCGTCGCGGCCGACATCGCGGCGTTGGCGGGCGTGCGGCCCGCCAGCTGCATGATGCCGGTGCCGAGCTTGATGCGCTTGGTGAGAGCGGCGAGGTAGGCGAGCGGCGTGACGGCGTCGGAGCCGTAGGCCTCGGCGGTCCACACCGAGTCGTAGCCCAGCTCCTCGGCGCGCTGCACCAGCTTGACCGGGACGTCGAGATGCGCGCCCGAGTAGCCGATCGACAGGGCCAATTTCATTGCCGTTTCCTCCGCTATCCGCGCAAACTATAGCAACAGGAAAAGGGACCGGGGAAACGCGCATGCCGGAATTGCGGCCGAGACTGGGATACCTGCTGCCGACGCGCGAGCGGGTGATGGAAGGGCGCGACGAGACCGGCTCGCTGCTGGCCCTGGCCGAGAAGGCCGAGGGGCTGGGCTTCGACTCGCTGTGGGTCGGCGATTCGCTGCTCGCCCGGCCGCGCCACGATCCGTTGACCCTGCTGGCCGCCGTGGCGGCGCGCACCCGCCGCGCGGAACTGGGCACGGCGGTGCTGTTGCCGGCGCTGCGTAACCCGGTGGTGCTGGCGCAGCAGGTGGCGACGCTCGACCGCATCGCCGAGGGCCGTCTCATCCTGGGCGTCGGCATCGCCACCGACGTGCCCAACATCCGCGCCGAGTTCACCGCCGCCGGCGTGCCGTTCGACAAGCGCGTCGGCCGCATGGTCGAGGGGCTGGCGCTGTGCCGCGAACTGTGGAGCGGCCAGCCGGTGACCTGGCCCCGGCCGGGCCGCGAGGGCCGCTGGACGATGACCGACGCCGTGCTCGGTCCGACACCGCACCGCCCGGGCGGTCCGCCGATCTGGATCGCCGGCGCCGTGCCGGTGTCGCGCGCCCGCGCCGGCCGGCTGTTCGACGGCTGGTTCCCCAACAGCGCGCAGCCGCAGGAATACCCGGCGCAGTTCGCCGAGGTGACGGCGGCGGCGCGCGATGCCGGGCGCGATCCATCGGCGATCACGCCGGCCGCCTACCTCACCCTGTCGCTCGACGACGATGCCGGCCGCGCCGACGAGCGGCTGAACGCCTACCTCAGCAGCTACTACGGCATGGACCCGCGCGCGATGCGCAAGCGGCAGATGAGCTTCGCCGGCTCCGCCGCCGCGGCGGCGGCATGGCTGGCCGACTATGCGAGGGCGGGCGCGACGCACCTCGTGCTGCGCTTCGCCGGCGAGCACGATCGCCACCTCGAGGCGGTTTCCCGCCTGCGGCGCGACCTCGGTTGGTGAGACGAACGATGAAATTCTCCCTGCACTTCGCCAGCAACACCTTTCCCGACTTCGCCGGCGCCGTGCGCGTCGCCAAGGCCGCCGAGGCGGCGGGCTTCGATTCGATCTTCGCGATCGACCACGTCGTCTATCCCGACGCCTACACCACGCCCTATCCCTACGCCGCCGGCGGCCGCCTGCCGATGACGCGGGCCAGCGCCTTCCCCGACCCGCTGATCTGGATTGCCAGCGCCGCGGCGGTGACGACGACGCTGCGCTTCATGACCGGCGTGCTGATCCTGCCGCTGCGCGACCCGTTCGTGCTGGCCAAGCAGGTCGCGACGCTCGACGCGATGAGCGGCGGCCGCTTCGAGCTGGGCATCGGCGTCGGCTGGCTGAAGGAAGAGTTCGAGGCGCTGGGCCAGCCGTTCGAGCAGCGCGGCCGCCGCGCCGACGAGTACATCGCGGTGATGCGGGCGCTGTGGGCGGGCGACGGCGCCAGCTTCTCGGGCCGCTACGTGACGTTCGAGGGCGTGAGCTGCAACCCCAAGCCGGTCGGCCGCGTGCCGATCGTGGTCGGCGGCCACTCCGAGGCGGCGGCCCGCCGTGCCGGCCGGCTGGGCGACGGCTTCTTCCCGTCGATCGGCGCGCAGGTCGACACCATGCCGCTGTTCGAGGTGGCGCGCCGCGCCGCCGTCGAGGCCGGTCGCGACCCGGCCGCGATCGAGATGCTGGCCGGCTGCCCGGCGCTGCTGCCCGGTTCGGGCGCCGAGCCGCGGGCGGCGATCGAGGAGCGGCTGCGAATGGGAATCGGCCGCATCGTCGTCCCGGTCGGCGCCTTCCTGCCCGATCTCGAGGACAACCTGGCCCGGTTCGGCGACACGGTGATCCGCCGGTTCGAGCACATCGGCTAAGTCCAGTCGCGAGTGCGTGATCAGGCCTGCCGCCGGTGCATGGGCGATCTGAAAGGATGTCAGCTTGCTGAAAGGTGGGTGCCGTAAGAGCCTCCCCACCGTGAATACCAACCTGAATCCGGAAATCATCCCGCTGTTCGCCACGCCGATCATTCGGCTGGATGTCCCTGACGCCGCGCAGCTGACCGCCGACCTGCGGCGCGTCATCGAGGAGCGCGAGAAGGTGCAGGAGACCACGCACCACTCCAACTATGGCGGCTGGCAGTCGACCTGGGACATGGACCGCTGGGGCGGTGCGCCGGCGATCAAGCTGTTGGCGCATGCCCGCAACCTCGCCAACCGCGTCACCACCGACCGCAAGGGTAACATCGGCGCCGGCCCGCATCCCGGCTACTTCGCGGTGACCTGGCACGGCAACATGTGGGCGAACATCAACCGCACCGGCCACGCCAACGAGTTCCACTCGCACCCCGGCGCCTACTGGAGCTGCGTCTACTACGTCGACGACGGCGGCTGCGGCGACGATCCCGCGCTGGGCGGCGAGCTCGAGTTCATGGACCCGCGCGGCGCCCTGCCGGCGATGAACGCGCCGCACCTCGCGGTAGACATGCCGGGCGGCCTGTCGGCCGGCGTGACCGAGCGCTTTGCCCCCAAGGTCGGGCGCCTCGTGATGTTCCCGTCGTGGCTCTACCACCAGGTGCGGCCGTACTTCGGCGACCGGACGCGTATCTCGATCGCGATGAACTTGAGCCTGTAAGGGAAAGGTCCCTCGCTGCGCTCGGGATGACAAGGAAGAGCTGTCATCCCGAGCGCAGCGAGGGACCTTTCCGCTACAGGAACGCCTTGCGAATGCGCGCCCAGTCGGCCAGCGCCGCTTCCTGGCCCGGCACCAGCTGGATCGTGAACTGGGTGTAGCCGGCGGCGCGCAGCGCATCGATGCGGCTCACGATCTCGGCCTCGGGCGCGGTGAAGGTCGTGCTGGCGATCAGCTCGGCGCTGACGAAGGGACGCTCCTCCGGCTTCACGAACATCAGGTGGCCGCGGTGGTTCTCCAGCCACGGCGCGTCCTTCGGCTCGAACTTCTGCGCCAGCTCGACGTAGTCCTGCAGCTCGCGCGTGCCCTTCGACACCATGGTCATGGTCGGCGCCAGCCCCATCAGCACCTCGTCGGCGGCGCGGTGCAGCGCCACCGCGGCGCGCGGCCCGGCCTGCGCCATGGCGCGCTCGGAATCGGCCGGCTCGCCGTCCTTCAGCACGCAGCCCAGCGCGAACGCCGTCGCCTGCAGGTCGGACAGCGCGTGGCCGGCCTCGCTCCACGCCGCGCGCATCGCCTGCACTTCCTTCACGCCGGCATCGACCTTGCCGACGAAGTCGATCCAGCCGGCCTTGAACTTCGCGGTGAGCGCACGGGTGCGCGGGCCGAACGCCGACAGGTGCAGCGCGATGGGGTCGGTGATGTTGAACAGCGGCAGCTCGGGGTTGAGGAAGCGGATCTTCTTTCGCTGCCCCTCCATCTCGAACTCGACGGTCTCGCGCGCCAGCAGGCCGTAGACCTGCCGGATGTAGGTCTCCATGTCCTTGACCTTGATCGCGCCGAAGCCCATCGCGCGCCGCGCCGTGAAGCCGGTGCCGACGCCGAAGTCGATGCGGCCGGGGGCCAGCTGGTTCAGCGTCGCCAGCGCGTTGGCCGTCACCGGCGCGATGCGGTTGGACGGCACCAGCACGCCGGTGCCGAGGCGGATGCGCTTCGTGTTGACCGCCGCCGCGCCCATCGCGACGAAGCAGTCGGCGCTCAGCATCTGGGTGTCGTAGAACCAGGCGTGGCTGAAGCCCAGTTCCTCGGCTTCGCGCACGACGCGCCACGAATCCGCTGCCGTGGGCAGGGCGATGCCGAAATCCATGGGGTCCTCCCGGGTCAGGTGTCGGCGAGTGCCTTGAGCATGCGGTCGCGGCCGGCGAAGTCGCCGTCGGCATGGACCGGCTGCAGGCAGACATGCGTGGCGCCGGCCGTGAAGTGGGCGCGCAGGCCCTTCTTCACCGTCTCGGCGTCGCCCCACAGGCACATCGCGTCGATGAAGCGGTCGCTGCCGCCGTTGGCGAGGTCGGCCTCGGAGAAGCCGATGCGCAGCCAGTTGTTGCGGTAGTTCGGCAGCACCATGTAACGCGCCAGCTCTTTGCGGCCGAGCTCGCGCGCCTTGATCGGGTCGGTCTCGATCGTGACCTTCTGCTCGACCGCGAGGATGCGGTTCGGCCCGAGGATCGCGGCCGCTTTCGCGGTGTGCTCGGGCGTCACGTTGTACGGCACCGCGCCGCGCGACAGCTCGGCCGACAGCGCCAGCATCTTCGGGCCCAGCGCGGCCACCACGACCGGCAGGTCGGCGCCGCCCTCGTTCTTCAGGCCCTCGAGGTAGGCACGCATCGCCGGGATCGGCTTGTCGTAGCGGTGGCCGCGCACGCCCTCGACCATCGGGATGTGGCTGACGCCGACGCCGAGGAAGAAGCGGCCGCCGTACCACTCGTTCAGCGAGATGGTGGCGCGCTTGGCGGTGTAGGCGTCGCGGGCATAGATGTTGGCGATCGAGCTGCCGATCACCAGCCGGTTGCTCTTCGACAGCAGGTAGCCGGCCAGCGACATCGATTCGTAGCCGCGCGATTCGGGGTACCACAGGGCCGAGTAGCCGTTGCCCTCGACCGCGTGGGCGAGGTCGGCCAGTTGCGCCCCGTTGAGCTTGTCGGTCGCGTACCAGACGCCGAGACGACCCAGTGACATCGCAAATCTCCTGTCGAAGGGCGGCAGATTGGCACCGGCGGAATTGAGGCACCACCCGAAACTCGGTAGGCTGCGAAATGCCTGTTGCCAGTGCGCTGGTCTGCGTTCGTTGCAGCGCCCGCTACGCGGTCGATCGTTTCGCCGACGACTGCCCCGCCTGCCGTTCGGCCGGCGCCCCGTCCAACCTCACCGTCGCCTACGAGACGTCGCCCGGCGACGGTCTTCCGCGCCGCGAGACGCCACGCCGGCCCGGCTTCCAGCCGCGCTCGATGTGGCGCTGGGACGGTTTTCTGCCCGTGGCCGCGGCCGACGCCGTCAGCCTGGGCGAGGGCGACACGCCGCTGCTGCCGGTCCCCGGCCTCGGGCTGGGCGACCTCTGGATCAAGGACGAGTCGCGCAACCCGACCTGGTCGTTCAAGGACCGGCTGGCCTCGGGCGCGCTCAGCATGGCCAAGCGCTTCGGCGCCAGGGTGATCGCCTCCTCGTCGTCGGGCAATGCCGGCGCGGCGGCGGCGGCCTACGCCGCCAAGGCCGGGCTGCCCTGCATCGTCTTCACCTTCGTCGGCTCGGCTGGGCCGCTGGTGCTGCAGATGCGGGCCTACGGCGCGATGGTCGTGAAGGTCGCCGACAAGGCCGACCGCTGGCGGCTGCAGTCGGCCGGCGTGCGCGCCTTCGGCTGGTACCCCACTTCGCCGTTCTTCGGCCCGGTGGTCGGCAGCAACCCCTACGGCATGGAAGGCTACAAGACGATCGCCTACGAGATCGCCGAGGCCTTCGACTGGTCGCCGCCCGACTGGTGCGTCCTGCCGGTCTGCTACGGCGACGCGCTGTACGGCATGTGGAAGGGCTTCGAGGAACTCAGGGCGCTGGGCTGGATCGACCGCGTGCCGCGCTTCGTGGCGGCCGAGGTCTCGGGCTCGCTGGCCGCGGCGATGACCGGCGGCGACGCGATGCCGCCCGACGTCGCGCGCAACGCGCCGTCGATCGCCACCTCGATCGGCGCCTCGCAGGGCACCGTGCAGTCGCTCGAGGTTCTGCGGCGCTCGCGTGGCGCGGCGGTGGCGGTGGGCGACGACGACCTGCGGCGCTGGGTGGTGACCCTCGCGGCGAAGGAAGGACTCTGGCCGGAAGCCTCGTCGGTGGCGCCGTTCGCCGCCATCGAGCGGCTGCGCGCCGACGGCACCATCGCGCGGCACGAACGTTGCGTGGCGCTGATGACGGCGAGCGGCCTCAAGGACCCCGGTCCGATCGAGGCCGCGCTGCCCGACCCGCCGCTGGTGCGCGGCGGCCTGACCGAGCTGATGAGCGCGCTGAAGGACGCCTACGGATTCGACCATGGCTGAGTACGGCATCTCGATGGACGGCCGCGCGCCCGTCACCGACATCCCCGCGCAGGCGCAGGCCGCGGAGGCGGGCGGGGCGGCGACGCTGTGGATCGCCTGTCACCTGTTCCTGCGCGACCCGATCACCATGGCCGCGCTGGCGCTCGGCGCCACCCGGCGCATCAAGGTCGCGCTGATGGCGATGAGCCCCTACTCGGTGCACCCGGTCTACATCGCCATGGCCGCGGCGACGCTGGACGAGATGTATCCCGGCCGCGTCATCCTGTGCCTCGGCGCCGGCGCGCCGGCCGACCTCAAGGCGGCGGGCCTCGAGGCGACGCGGCCGCTGGTCACGATCGACGAGACGGTCCGGATCTGCCGCGCCCTGCTGGCCGGCGAGATGATCGACTTCCAGGGCCAGGCCTTCCATGTCGCCGGCCGCCGGCTGGCCAACGGCGGGCGCCGCGTGCCGATCGTGATCGCCGCCTCGCGGCCGCGCATGCTGAAGTTCGCCGGCCAGGCGACCGACGGCGTGCTGCTGTCGGCCGCGACCTCGCCGCCGTTCGTGCAGTCCTGCCTCGCCGCGGCGGCCTCGCCCGCGCCGGGCTTCGCGAAGGTCGGAATCGTCTACACCAAGGTGGCCGACAGCGAGCGCGCGGCGATCGACCCGATCCGCCGGCCGATCGGCTTCGTGCTGCGCGGCGCCCACCACGCCGAGAACATCCGGCTGTCGGGCGCGGCGCTCGACCAGGCCGCGCTGTGGCAGGCCTACGCCGCCGAGAACTGGCCCGAGGTCGACCGGCTGGTGAGCGACGATGTCGTGCGCCGTCACGCCGCCGTCGGCACGCCCGCCCAGGTCAGGGCGAAGCTCGAGGAGTACCGCGCGATCGGCCTCGACGAGGTGGTGATCGGCGGCGCCGACGACGTCGCCTCGATCACCGCGGCCCTGGCCGCGGCGGGGGCCGGATCGAGAGGGTGACATGAAGTTCAGCATCTGCCTGCCGACCGGCTTCGAGGGGGTGATGTACCCCATCCCCTTCGTGCAGCCCGGCGACTTCGTGAGGCTGGCCCAGCTCTGCGAGCGGCTGGGCTACGATTCGGTGTGGGGCAACGACCACATCACCAGCCAGCACTACGTGCGCGACCTCTACCCCGACAAGGCGCCGGCTTTCTACGAGTTGATGACGGTGCTGTCGTTCTGCGCCGCCGCGACGACGCGCATCCGCGTCGGCACGGCGCTGGCCGTGCTGCCGATGCGCGACCCGTTCTGGCTGGCCAAGCAGGCCGCGACGCTCGACCAGATGTCGGGTGGCCGGCTGGTGCTGGCGCTGGGCATCGGCGCCTACCGCGAGGAATTCGCGGCCTGGGCGCCGCGCCTCGCGCCGACGGCGCAGCGCGGCGAGATGCTGGACGAGGGGCTGGAGCTGATGCGCCGGCTGTTCAGCGAGCGGCGGGTGACGCACGAGGGCAAGTACTACGCGGTGCGCGACGTCGAGATGTACCCCAAGCCCAAGGCCGACCCGTTCGCGCTGTGGGTCGGCGGCCACAACATGGAGACGGTCGAGCGCGCCGCCCGCGTCGCCACCGGCTGGCTGCCGGGCTGGCGGCCGTGGCCCGAGCTGGAGGAGCGCATCCGCCACCTCAAGACCCGCGCCGCCGAGCTCGGCCGCGACCCGGACGGCATCGAGATCGCGCCGCAATTCTCGGTGACCATCGCCAAGACCGCCGAGGAAGCCGAGAAGCGCTACATGGAGTCGGGCCTGGTCGCCCACCGCAAGTCGCTGTCCTACACCGGCCGCGACCTCTCCAAGCAGGTCGTCGCCAACCTGGTCGGCTCGCCCGACCTGATCCTCGAGAAGATCGAGGGGTTGAAGAAAATCGGCGTCGACCACGCCTGCGGCCTGATGATCCCCGCCGACAGCATGTCCGAGCTGGAAGACCAGGTGGAGTGGTTCGCCAAGGTGGCGATCAAGGCGTGAAGGGTCCCTCGCTGCGCTCGGGATGACAGGCCTTTTCTTGTCATCCCGAGCGCAGCGAGGGACCTTTCGGATCAACCGACAACGTGCGGAATCACCTCTTCGCCGAACACCTGCATCTGGTCGATCAGCTCCTGCACCGAGTTGGCGGCGAAGTAGAGGCCGAGCAGGTGGGTGACGCCGGCCTCGCGGAAGGCGTTGGCCTTGTCGACGATCTCAGCCGGCGTGCCGATCAGGTTGATCTCTTCATGCGTCGCGGCGCCCTGGCCCTTCAGCGTCGACTTGGACAGCGACACCAGGTGCTTGTTCATCTGGCTCTGGCGGAAGCGCTCGATCGCGGCCTCGCGGGTCTTGCCGACATGGACAACGAACTGCGGCGCGACCTCGACGGTCTTCGGATCGCGGCCGGTCTTGGCGCATTCCTCGCGCATCAGCCTGACGCCCTCGCGCACCCGGTCGACATGGATGCCGGCCGGCAGCCAGCCGTCGGCCCACTTCACGGTGCGGGTGATGTTGTTGAAGTTGTTGCCGCCGACGTAGAGCGGCACGCGCTTCTGCAGCGGCTTGGGGTACAGCTCGACGTCGCGGAACTTGTAGTAGCGGCCCTCGAAGCTCGCGACGCGCTCGCCGAACAGCAGGTTCAGCGCCTGCAGGCCCTCGTCGACGATATCGCCGCGGTCCATCTTGGCGTCGGGCTGCAGCGCCTTGAATTCCTCGCGGTAGGCGCCGATGCCGACGCCGATCTCCAGCCGCCCCTTGCCGAAATGGTCGAGCGTGGCGATCTGCTTGGCGGTGACCACGATGTCGTGGCGCATCGGCAGCACCAGCACGCCGGTGCCGACCTTGATCTTCTTCGTCTCCGACAGGACGAAGGCGTAGGTCACCAGCGGTTCCCAGAAGCGCGGCGGCACCGGGAACTCGGCGCGCACGTAGTTCTGGGTCGTCATGTGGTCGTTGCCCCACACCGAGTCGTAGCCGAACTTCTCCGCCGCCTGCGCGATGCGGATGACGTTCTCGGGATCGGAGAACGGGATCGGGTAGGTCAGGCCTTCCATCCCGGTCGGCAGGCCGGCACTCACGCGCATCGCTTCTCTCCCTGTATTCGCTACTCGGCGGCGACGGCGCGCAGACGGGCCGTCTCGGCCTCGTCGACGACGCCCTCGGCCGACACCGCGACGCCGTAGTCGCGGCGCGCCGCCTCGACCGAGACGAAGCCGAGGCGGACATCCTCGGCGACCAGCGCGGCGGGGCGCCGCCGCGGGTCGCCGAGGCCGCCGCCGCCCGGCTGGCTGATGATCACCCGGTCGTTCATCGGCACGGTCTGCTGGCCCTTGCCGCGCAGCGTCTTGCCCGACTTCAGCACCAGCGTGCCGGCCGCGCCGTTGCGTCCGCCGTCGCGGCCGCGCGGCGGGTGGTCGATGCGGTCGTAGTAGGCGCTGATCGCGAACGGCGCGGTGTCGAGCGAGGCGACCTCCAGCACCTGGCCGAGGCCACCGCGGAACTCGCCGGCGCCGCCCGAGTCCTGGCGGTACTCCTTGCGCCACACGACGATCGGCGAGACCGCCTCGTTGACCTCGATCGGCACGTTCTTGACGCCGCTCGGGAAGGCGGTGGCCGACAGGCCGTCGGCGCCCGGCCGGGCGCCGGTGCCGCCGGCATGGAAGCTCATCACCGTGAAGGGCTGGGCATGCACCGTCTCGGCGGGATCGCCGTCGGTGCGGCCCGGACCGCCCAGCGCGAACAGGTTCCACAGGCACGAGGTGCCCTCGGCCGGCACGCCGTCCGGCAACGCCTGGTGCAGGCAGCCGAACATCACGTCGGGCAGCATCTGGCCGGTGACATGGCGGGCCGCGACCGGGGCGGGCTTGCGCGCGTTCAGGATCGAGTCCTCAGGCGCGGTGACGCGGATCACCGACAGCGAACCCTCGTTGTTCGGCACCTTGGGCGCCACGATGCACTTCACGCCGAACGAGGCGTAGGCCTCGGTGTAGCAGACCGGGACGTTGATGCCGTAGGCCGACACGCCGGACGTTCCCGAGAAGTCGACGTCGATGCCGGACTCGCCGATCGTCATGGCGGCGACCAGGTCGAGCGGCTTGTCGTAGCCGTCGACCCGCATCGTGTAGCGGTAGGTGCCCGGCCTGATCTTGCGGATCGCCTCGAGCGAGGCCTGCTTCGACTTCTCGAGGATGTGCTTGCCCAGCCGGCCGAGGTCGTCGATCGCGAACTCGTCCATCATCTCGATCAGGCGGCGGCAGCCGATCTCGTTGCAGGTCGCCAGCGAGTAGAGGTCGCCCACCACCTGGATCGGTTCGCGCACGTTGGCGCCGACGATCTCGACCAGCGTCTCGTCGACCTTGCCCTGGTGGGCGAACTTCATCAGCGGGATGTAGAGGCCTTCCTCGTAGACCTGGCGCGCGTCCGTCGTCATGCCGCGGCCGCCGATGTCGACGACGTGGCAGGTCGAGGCGAACAGCGCCACCATCCGGCCGCGCCGGAAGGTCGGCGTGACGAAGGTGAAGTCGTGCAGGTGGCCGGTGCCCTTCCACGGGTCGTTGGTCAGGAAGATGTCGCCTTCCTTCATGGTGTGCGCCGGGAACTTCTCGAGGAAGTGGCGCACCGCGCGGGCCATCGAGTTGATGTGGCCCGGCGTGCCGGTCACCGCCTGGGCCAGCATCGCGCCGTCGAGGTCGAACACGCCGGCCGACAGGTCGCCGGCCTCGCGCGTCGAGGTCGAGAAGCCGGTGCGGATCAGGGCCAGCGCCTGTTCCTCGACGACCGCGATCAGGCGGTCCCACATCAGTTGCAGGCGAATGGGCGAAAGCGGGTCGTTGGGGCTCATCACGATACCCTTTCCAACAGGATGGCGCCGATCGGGGTGATGCGGGCCGCGAAAGTGCGCGGCACCACGGTGGTGGTCTCGTCCTCGGCGACGATCGCCGGGCCGGGCACGAGGCTGCCGGTCTCGAGGTCGGCGCGGTGGTAGACCGGCACCGTCTTCATGTCCTGGTCGACCGGGTCGTAGAGGGCGCGCTGGCCGCGCGGCGTGGCCGGCTTGTCGGCGGGCTGCGGCGCGACGCGCGGCAGCGGCGCCTGCTCGGCGGCCAGCCGCAGCGTCCAGTTCATGATCTCGACCGCCAGCCCCGGGATCGTGCGCCCGAAGGTGGTGGCGTAGCCTTCCTCGTACAGCTTGACCAGGCGCTCGCGCGAAGCGGCGTCGAACGGGCCGGGCGGCAGGCTGACCGTGATCTCGTGGCCCTGGCCGCGGTAGCGCATGTCGGCGGTGCGGGTCGCCACCAGCGTCGCCGCCGGCGCGCCCGCCTTGACCACCGCCTCGGCTTCGGCGTGCATCTCGGCGAACAGCCGGTTCACGAAGTCCGGGTCGAAGGTCTCGTCGAGCCGGACGTAGCGGCTGCGCACGACCTCGTAGGCGACCGGCGCCATCAGGAAGCCGACCGCCGAGCCGACGCCGGCGCCGCTCGGCACCATGACGCGGCGGATGCCGAGCTTCTCGGCCAGCCGCGCGGCGTGGATCGGCGCGGCGCCGCCGAAGGCGATCATGGTGCGGTCGTGCAGTTCCTTGCCGCGCTCGACGGCGTGGACGCGCGCGGCGTTGGCCATGTTCTCCTCGACGATCTCGCTGATGCCGAAGGCGGCGTCGATGCGCTTGAGCTCGAGCTTGGCGCCGACCGCGTGGTCGACCGCGTCGCCGGCCTTGTCGGGCGACAGCTGGATCGACCCGCCGGCGAAGTAGCCGGGATCGATGCGGCCCAGCACGACGTCGGCGTCGGTCACGGTCGGCTCGGTGCCGCCGCGGCCGTAGCTCGCCGGGCCCGGCTCGGCGCCGGCGCTCTCCGGACCGACATGGACGCGGCTCATCGAGTCGACCGAGGCGATCGAGCCGCCGCCGGCGCCGATCTCGACCATCTCGATCACCGGGATGCGCAGTGGCAGGCCGCTGCCCTTGAGGAAGCGGTACTGCCGCGCCACCTCGAAGAAGCGCGAGTGCTGCGGCTCGCCGTCGTCGATCAGGCAGATCTTGGCGGTGGTGCCGCCCATGTCGAAGCTCAGCACCTTGTCGAGGCCGCACTGGCGGGCCAGCGCCGCGGCCAGGATGGCGCCGCCGGCGGGGCCCGACTCGACCAGCCGGATCGGGAACCGGCGCGCGGTGTCGAGCGCGGCGAGGCCGCCGCCCGAGGTGATCAGGAACAGCGGGCAGGCGACGCCGCGGGCGCGCAGCGCCTCGTCGAGCCGGCCGAGGTAGCGGTCCATCACCGGCTGGACGTAGGCATTGGCGACCGCGGTCGACCACCGCTCGTACTCGCGGATCTCGGGCGAGACCTCGCTCGACAGGGTGATCGACAGGCCGGGCATCGCTTCCTTCAGGATGTCGCGGGTCCGGCGCTCGTGCTTGCCGTCGAGGTAGGCGTGCATGTAGCCGATCGCGACCGCCTCGACGCCGCGGGCCTGCAGGACGGGAACCAGGGCGCGGACGGCGGCCTCGTCGAGCGGCAGTAGCACGTTGCCGCGGCCGTCGAGGCGCTCGGGCACGCCGAAGCGCAGGTCGCGGGCGACCAGCGGCGGCGGCTTCTGCATGAAGATGTCGTACTGCTCGAAGCGGTGCTCGAAGGCGATCTCGATCGAATCGCGGAAGCCGTCGGTGCAGACCAGCGCCGTCTTCGCGCCCTTGCGCTCGATGATGGCGTTGGTCGCCAGCGTCGTGCCGTGGATGATCAGCGACAGGTCGGCGGGCTTCAGCCCGGCCAGGCCGAGGATCTCCGTGACGCCGGTCAGCACGCCTTCCTCGGGCGCGCGCGGCGTCGTCAGCACCTTCACGCTGCGTCGCCCGCCGCTCCACTCGAGCGCGAGGTCGGTGAAGGTGCCGCCGATGTCGACCGCCAGGCGTGCCTTGCCGTCGTTGCTGACCGTTGCCATTGAACGCTATGCCGCCGTTTGCTGGATGTTGCCGCCGAGATAGGCCTGGCGGATGCGCGGATCGGTGCGCACCTCCTCCGCCGGACCTTCCATGAAAAGCCGTCCCTGTTCCATCACCAGGGCGCGGTCCGAGATCAGCAGGGCGCCGCGCACGTTCTGCTCGACCACCAGGACGGTGACGCCCGTGGCGGCGATCTGCTTGACGGTGGTGAAGACGTCGCCCTGCATGCGCGGCGACAGGCCGAGTGACGGCTCGTCGAGCAGCAGCAGGCTGGGCTCGACCATCATCACCATCGCCATCTCGAGAATCTGCTGCTCGCCGCCCGACAGGTTGCCGGCCTCGGTCCGCCACTTGCGCTCGAGCACCGGGAACAGGCCGGTGACCCGCCCGATCGCCGCCGCGTGGCGCGCCGTGGGCAGGGTGTAGCAGCCCATCTTGAGGTTCTCGGCGACCGACATCGCCGGGAAGTTGCAACGGCCCTGGGGCACGAAGCCGACGCCGCGCTTCAGGCGCTCCCACGGCGGCAGGCGCTCGATGGTCTCGTCGCGGAACACGACCTGGCCGGAGAACAGCCGGTTGGTGCCGTAGATGGCGCGCAGCAGCGTCGACTTGCCGGCGCCGTTGCCGCCGATCAGCGTGGTGATCGAGCCGGGCGCGAGCCGGGCCGAGAAGTCTCGCACGATCGGGTTGTCGCCGTAGCCGGCCGTGACGGCCACCAGTTCGAGGGCGGGGCGCCCCGTCTTCGCCGAACTCGTCATGCCGCACCCCGCATTTCTGCCTCGGCCATCTCGGGCGTCATGCCGAGGTAGGCCTCGAGCACGCGCGGGTCGGTGTGGATTTCCTGCGCCGTGCCCTCGGCCAGCTTGCGGCCCTGGTCGAGCACGATCACGCGGTGGCAGAGGTTGGTGATGAACTCGACATTGTGCTCGACGATCAGGAAGGTCTCGCCGGCCCGGTTGAGCGCCGCCAGCGCCGCCTCGATCTCGCGGATGCGGCTCGGGTTGACGCCGGCCACCGGCTCGTCGAGCACGACGATGCGTGGCCGCGGCATCAGCGCGGCGGCCAGCGCCACCAGCTTCTTCTGGCCGTAGGACAGGATGCCGGTCTCGATCTCCCAGTAGCGCTGCAGGCCGATCAACTCGACCAGCTCGCGCGCGCGGCCCTCGGCGGCGGCAACGGCGTCGCGGTAGCGCCGGGTGCGCAGGAACTCGTCGAGCCAGGTCGCCGGGTCGAACTGCTGCGCGGCGATGGCGAGGTTGTCGCGCAGGCTGAGGCGTTCGTAGATGCGCACCGTCTGGAAGGTGCGCATCAGGCCGGCGCGCGCGATGTGGTGGGCGGGCAGGCCGGAGATGTCGCGGCCGGCCAGCACGATGCGGCCGCCGTCGCGCTTCTGGAAGCCCGAGATGCAGTCGATCGCCGTGCTCTTGCCCGAGCCGTTGGGCCCGATCAGGCCGGTGATGCTGCCGGCCTCGACCGACAGCGACACGCCGTCGAGCGCGTGCACGCCGGCGTAGGACTTGCGCAGGTCGGTGACCTCGAGCAGCGCGCTCATCGCAGGGCCTCGCGCATGCGCTGCAGGCGACGCTCGCGCAGCCAGCCGGCGATACCCGACGGCATGACGAACATCGCCGCGACCAGGATGACGCCGTAGATGATCATGCGCAGGTCGGCCGAGAAGCGCAGCACCTCGGGCAGGGCCGACAGCGCGACGCCCGCCGCGACGACGCCCCAGAAGCTGCCGGCGCCGCCGATGATCACGATGATCAGGAAGGTCTGCATGTAATAGAAGTCGAGGAACAGCGGGTCGATGATGCCGAGGTGGAAGGTGTAGACGCCGCCCGCCGCGCCGGTGACGGCGGCGCTGATCGCGAAGGCGGCCAGCTTGTAGGGCATCGGCGAGATGCCCTGCGCCCGCACCAGCGGCTCGTTCTGCTTGATCGCCACCAGGGTGCGGCCGATCCGCGAGCTGCACAGCGCGTAGAGGAAGGCCAGCATCAGCACCGAGAAGCCCCACGCCACCCAGTAGTAGTGGGCGGTGCTGGCGAAGCGGTGGCCGAACGCCGAGGGACGCGGCAGGTCGGGGATGCCGAGCGGGCCGCGCGTCAGGTCGACCCAGTCGCGCGCCACCAGCGTGACCAGCAGCGCGAAGGTCAGCGTCACGATGACGAAGGCATGGCGACCGGTGCGCAGCGTCGGGTAGCCGATCGCCAGCGCGACCACGGCGTTCAGCAGCGCGGCCCATACCAGGCCCTGCCAGAAGGTGCCGCCGAAGGTCACGACGGTGAGCGCCGTGGCGTAGCCGCCGATGCCCCAGAAGCCCAGCTGGGCGAACGACAGCAGCCCCGTGAAGCCGTAGATCAGGTTGAGCGCCGCCGCCGCGACGGTGAAGACCAGCGCCGAGATGCCGACGCCGATCACGTAGTTCGAGGTCGTGACCAGCGGCAGCGCGGCGAAGGCCAGCGCCGCGACGATCCCGAGCAGGAGGGGCAGCCGGTTCATCCGACCCTCATGCCGCCGCTCTTGAACAGCCCGTCGGGCCGCACGAACAGCACGGCGATCATGATCAGGAAGACCGCCGCCTCCTGCCACACGATCTCGAAGAAGCCGCCGATCCAGCTCTCGACCAGGCCGAGCCCGAGGGCCGCCACGATGGCGCCCGGGATGTTGCCCAGCCCGCCGATGATGACCAGCGCGAAGGCCTTGAAGATCAGGAACTGGCCCATGTAGGGCGTGACCAGCTGGATCGGCGCGATCGCCGCGCCCGCCAGCCCGCACAGCGCCGAGGCCAGCACCACGGCGTTGCGCGCCACGACGCGCGGCCGGATGCCGACCATCAGCGCGGCCTCGCGGTTCTGGGCGATCGCCCGCATGGCGCGGCCGAACTGGGTGTGGCGCAGCACGAGGTAGAGGCCGCCGAACGCCGCCAGCGCCGCGCCGGCGCCGATCACCCGCGTCCAGGTGATGCGGATCGAGCCGATGTTCACGCCCTCGAAGCCGTACTGGGTGTCGACCATGCGCGGCGTCGCCGTGAAGAAGTACTGCATGACGTGGATGATGATGATCGACAGGCCGAGCGTGATCAGGATCGAGCGCTCGAATTCGTCGGGCTTGAGCGGCGCCAGCAGCAGCTCGTAGATCACGTAGCCGGCCAGCCCGATGGTGATGACCGCGACGACCAGGGCCGGCCAGTAGAGCAGGCCCATCACCGGCAGCGCGAAGGTCATGGCGAAGGCGCCGAGCATCAGCAGCTCGCCGTGCGCGAAGTTGATGATCTCCATCACGCCGAAGATCAGCGACAGCCCGACCGCGATGAGCGCGTACAGCAGGCCGAGCGCGAGGCCATTCAGCGTGAGCTGAAGGAGGTAGACCGCATCGATCGTCATTGCGGCCCGATCCCAGCAATTCCCGGACCAGTCGAATTCAACGCGTCGTCCTCACGTCACCTTGATGCGCCGCCGATCGCCAACGCCGCGAAGTTCGTTGACAGCAAAACAGGATTCCTGCGACCGTTCAACTATCGCAACGATGTACCGATACCCGGAACACTCGGCCGACGGCCGATCCCCAGCCCCGGCGGCCCGCGCGAAGCGGCCCGCCGGCTCCCAGTCGCTGGAACGCGGCCTCGACATCCTCGAGGCGATCGAGGCCGAGAGCGGCGAGGTCGGCGTGCGCGAGCTGGCGCGCCGGCTCGACCTCAGCCCGTCGATCGTGCAGCGCCTGGTCAGTTCGCTGGCGCTGCGCGGCTACATCGAGAAGAACCAGGAAACCGCGCGCTACCGGCTCGGCCACCGCGCCATGATCCTCGGCGCCAGCGGCGAGCGCGACAACGACTGGCTCGCCGCGGCGCGGCGCGAGCTCGAGCGCCTCGCGCAGGAGCACCAGCTCGACGGCTTCGTCGCGGTGCTGCGCGCCGGCCGCGCGATCTACCTGCAGGTGGTGCAGGCCGACCGGCCGGTCGGCGTCCGCGTCGCGGTCGGCAGCGAGATGCCGCTGCACTCGACGGCGGCCGGCAAGACCCTGCTGGCCGGGCTCGAGGACGCGCCGCTGCGCCGCCTGCTCGGCACGCGCAAGCTGGCGGCGATCACGACGCACACCATCACCGACCCGGCGGCGCTGCTCGCCAACATCGCCAAGGTCCGCCGCCAGGGCTACGCCACCGTGGTCGAGGAAAACATTCCCGGCATCCTGTCGGTCGGCGCCCCGATCAGCGATCGCGCCGGCCGCATCGTGGCGGCGCTCAGCGTCGCCTTTCCAAAGTACCTCGACAGCGGCGAGTCGCTGCAGACCGTGATCCCGCTGATGACCGCGGCGGCGACCCGGGTGTCGCAGTCGCTGGGCGCCGGGGTGGCCGGCGGAGCCGCGCCGCGCGCGCTTGGCACGCCGCCTGCTTTGCGTTTGACTTCGATCGGGGAGCGTAACGGAGGGAAGAGATGAGGGTGAGATTTCTGACCGCGGCGGCGCTCGCCGCCCTCGGCGTCGCCGCGACCGGGGCGCTGCCCGCGCTGGCGCAGCAGCCGCCGATCGTGATCGGCGTGTCGACGCCCCAGACCGGCCCGGCGGCGGTCGCCTCGGAATGGGAGATGTGGGGCGTCAACCTCGCGGTCGAAGAGGTCAACGCGGCGGGCGGCCTGCTCGGCCGCAAGGTCGAGGTCATGGTCCTCGACAACAAGTGCAATCCCTCGGAAGGCGTCAACGTCGCCAACAAGCTGGTCGAGGCCAAGGTCTCGGCGATCATCGGCGCGCACTGCAGCTCGGCCCACCTCGCCAGCATGAAGATCGTCGCCGACGCCAAGATCCCGATGATCACCGGCATCGCCTCCAACCCGCAGATCACCGCCCTGGCCGGGCCGGGCCGCAACGAGTACTCGTTCCGCATCAGCCCGTCCGACAGCGCCATGATGGACGCGCTCGGCATCTACCTCGGCAACAAGAAGCAGTGGAAGACCGTGGCGATCGTCGGCGAGGACACCGACTTCGGCCGCGGCGGCGCCGACGCCTTCAAGGCGGTCGCCGAGAAGGCCGGCGTCCAGGTCGTGTCGACCGACTTCCATCCGCAGAACGTGCCGGACTTCACCAGCATCCTGACGCGCCTGCAGCAGCGCCGGCCCGACGCCATCGCGACCTTCCAGCTGGGCGGCGATTCGATCAACTTCCTGCGCCAGGCGATGCAGCTCGGCGTGAAGATCCCCTACACCGGCCGCATCGAGCTGGGCGGGCGCAACCAGCCGATCATCGAGGCCGGCGGCATGGAGAAGTCGATCAGTGCCTGGACCTACAACGCGAAGATCGACTCGCCGTCGAACAAGGCCTTCGTCCAGAAGATCGAGGCCAAGTACAAGTCGGAACCGTACCTGCAGACCTGGGGCGGCTACGACTCGGCGCGCGTGATCTTCCAGGCCATCCGCGACTGCAAGTGCACCGACGGCGAAGGCATCAAGAACGCCATCCAGAAGATGAAGTTCGTCAACGTGATGGGCAAGGAAGTCGCCTTCGACGACCACAATTCCGCCGGTCGCTTCGTCGTGCTGCAGACGGTGCTGGACAAGAAGGTCGGCGTGGCCGACATCGTTGAAGTGAAATAACCCGGGGGATCCGGCCCCCGGACACCGCGGGGGACGGACGGCAATGCAGATCGGTGTCATCGGCCTGGGACGGATGGGCGGCAACATCGTGCGCCGCCTGACGCGCGCGGGGCATGCCTGCGTGGTCTACGACGCCGATCCGGCGCCCGGCGCGGCGCTGGCGAAGGAGGGCGCGACGGCGGTGCCCTCGCTGAAGGCGATGATCGAGGCGCTGGCCGCCCCGCGCACCGTCTGGGTGATGCTGCCCGCCGGCCGCATCACCGAGGACACGATCGCCCAGCTGGCCGGCCTGATGCAGGCCGGCGACGTGGTGATCGACGGCGGCAACACCAACTTCAAGGACGACGTGCGGCGCGCCCGCGAGCTGGCGCCGAAGGGCATCAAGTACCTCGACGTCGGCACCTCCGGCGGCGTCTGGGGCCTGCAGCGCGGCTACTGCCTGATGATCGGCGGCGACGCCGACGTGGTGAACCGCCTCGACCCGATCTTCTCGGCGCTGGCGCCGGGGATCGGCGACGTCGAGCGCACCAAGGAACGGGCCAGCCGCAAGCACGGGCAGGCGCTCGATCCGCGCGCCGAGCAGGGCTACCTGCACGCCGGTCCGGTTGGCGCCGGCCACTTCGTGAAGATGATCCACAACGGCATCGAGTACGGCATGATGCAGGCCTTCGCCGAGGGCTTCGACATCATGCGCAACCGGTCCTCGGCCAAGCTGCCGGCCGACGAACGCTACGACCTCAACCTCGCCGACGTCGCCGAGGTGTGGCGGCGCGGCAGCGTCGTGACCTCGTGGCTGCTCGACCTGACGGCCAGCGCGCTGGCCGGCGACGCCCACCTCGAGGGCTTCTCGGGCCACGTCGAGGACAGCGGCGAGGGCCGCTGGACCATCGAGGCGGCGATCGAGGAGGCGGTCCCGGCCGACGTGCTGGCGGCCTCGCTGTTCGTGCGCTTCCGCTCGCGCCAGGACCACACCTTCGCCGAGAAGGTGCTGTCGGCGATGCGGCTCGGCTTCGGTGGCCACGTCGAAGCGCCGAAGAAGTAGACGTCCAACAAGCAAGAACGACTGGAGGAACGGCGATGCGGCTGGGTGTCTTCTACTTTCCGACCGACTACGGCATCCACCCGGGCGAACTGGGCAAGGCACTCGAGGATCGCGGCTTCGACTCGCTGTTCGTGCCCGAGCACACCCACATCCCGGCCAGCCGCCAGTCGCCCTTCCCGGGCGGCGGCGAGTTGCCGAAGCGCTATTCCCACACCCACGACCCGTTCGTCGCCCTGTCGTTCGCCGCGGCGGCCACCAGGACGCTGACCGTCGGCACCGGCATCCTGCTGGTGCCGCAGCACGAGCCGCTGGTCACCGCCAAGGCGATCGCCTCGCTCGACCAGCTGTCGGGCGGCCGCTTCGTGTTCGGCATCGGCGGCGGGTGGAACGTCGAGGAGATGGAGAACCACGGCGCCACCTACAAGACGCGGTTCCGCCAGATGCGCGAGCACGTGCTGGCCATGAAGGCGCTGTGGACCGAGGAAGAGGCGTCCTACGCCGGCGAGTTCGTGAAGTTCGACCGCGTCTGGTCGTGGCCCAAGCCGATGCGCAAGCCGCACCCGCCGATCATCCTGGGTGGCGAGAGCGACCACACGCTGCGCCGCGTCGTCGAGTACTGCGACGGCTGGTTCCCGCGCACCCGTGCCGGCTTCGACGCGCCGCAGGCGCTGGCGCGGCTGGCGCGCATGGCCGAGGAGAAGGGCCGCGATCCGAAGACGCTCTCCGTCACCGTGTTCGGCGCGCCCAACGACGCCGCGACGCTCGAGGGTTATGCCAGGGCGGGCATCCACAGCGCGTTGCTGGCGGTGCCCGACAAGGACCGCGACGGCATCCTGGCCTACCTCGACAAGGTGGCGCCGCTGGTGAAGGCCGCCGCCGCGTGACCGTCGCCGTCGGCCTCGGGCTGATGGAGTTCCCGTTCGCCGGCGCCGGCGACTGGTGGCGCTGGGTCGACCTCTGCGAGGCGGGCGGCGTCGATTCGCTGTGGCAGACCGACCGGCTGGTCAGCCGCCAGCCGATCCTCGAATGCCTCGCCACCATGGGCGCGCTGGCCGGCCGCACGCGCCGCCTGCGCTTCGGCATGAACGTGGTGTCGCTGGCGCTGCGCGATCCCGTGCTGCTGGCCAAGCAGTGCGCCACCATCGACGTGCTGTCGGAAGGCCGCCTGCTGCCGGGCTTCGGCATCGGCAGCCCGCAGGGACCGGAATGGCAGGCGCTCGGCATCGACACGAAGACCCGGGGCCGCCGCACCGACGAGGCGCTGGAGGTCATCGGCCGGCTGTGGCGCGAGGACAGCGTGACCTTCGAGGGCCGGCACTTCCGCCTGCAGGATGCCTCGATCGCGCCGCGGCCGACCCGGGCCGACCTGCCGATGTGGATCGGCGGCGGCACCGAGGCCGCGATCCGGCGCACCGCCCGCTACGGCACCGGCTGGCAGGCCGGCGCCGAGCTGCCGGCCGATGCCGGCCGCATCGTCGCGGCGATCAAGGTCGCCGCGGCCGAGCTCGGCCGCGCTATCGACGAGGATCACTACGGCGCGGCGTTTCCGTTCTACTTCGGGGAACCGGGCAGCGCCGTGGTGAGCGGCGCGATGGCGGCCTATGCCAAGCGCACCGGGCGCGATCCCGCCGGCTACTTCGCGGTCGGCGACGCCGCCACGATCGTCGACCGCATCGCCCAGTACGTCGCGGTCGGGGTCGAGAAGTTCATCCTGCGCCCGGTGGGTCCCGACGGCGAGACGGTGATCGCCCAGACGCGGCGCCTGATCGACGAGGTGCTGCCGGCGGTGGCGGCGCGGTGGCCGAAGAAGGGTCCCTCGCTCCGCTCGGGATGACAGGCTTTCTTGTCATCCCGAGCGAAGCGAGGGACCCATGGGCAACAGGGAGGACGCCATGAAAATCGGCGCGGCGATGTTCTTCACCGACTACTCGATGACCCCGGCCGAGCTCGGCCGGGCGCTGGAGGAGCGGGGCTTCGATTCGGTCTGGGCGCCCGAGCACTCGCACATCCCGCTCAGCCGCAAGACGCCGTTCCCGGGCGGCGGCGACCTGCCGAAGAAGTACTACGACGCGATGGACCCGTTCGTGACCCTGACCGCGGCCGCGGCGGCGACCACGACGCTCAAGGTCGGCACCGGCGTCTGCCTCGTGAACCAGCGCGACCCGATCCAGACCGCCAAGGCGGTGGCGTCGCTCGACCTCCTGTCGGGCGGCCGTTTCCTGTTCGGCGTCGGCAACGGCTGGAACCAGGACGAGATGGAGAACCACGGCACCGCCTTCGCCACCCGGCACAAGCTGGTGCGCGAGCGCATCGAGGCCATGAAGGTCATCTGGACCAAGTCCAAGGCCGAGTACCACGGCGAGATGGTGAGCTTCGATCCGCTGATGGCGTGGCCCAAGCCGGTGCAGAAGCCGCACCCGCCGATCTGGGTCGGCGGCGCCTTCCCCTACGGTGCGCGCCGGGCGGTGCGCTACGGCGACGGCTGGCTGCCGCTGCGCCGCCGCGAGGTCCGCGAGGTCCTGCCGCAGTTCCGCGCGATGTGCGTCGAGGCCGGCCGCGCGCCGCTGCCGGTCACGATCTGGGAAGCGAAGGAGGACCTCGACTCCCTGAAGCGCGACCGCGACGCCGGCGTCGAGCGCGTCATCGTCAGCCTCGACTCCGCCAAGGCCGACGCCATCCTGCCGCTGCTCGACCGCTGGGCGAAGTTCATCCCGGCGGTCGCGTAGCGACTAGACCAGCGGCAGCACGTCCCGCCGGAAGCGCTGCATCTCGCCCAGCATCTCGTCGACCGAGGCGCCGGCGAAGCCGAAGTCGAGGTGGCCGACGCCGAGGTCGCGCAGGCTGCGGATGTCGGCGGCGATCTTCGCCGGCTTGCCGGCGAACAGCCGCGGCTCGCCGTCGTCGGCGGTGGTCGGCGCGGTCTCGCCGAACACCGTGACCCGCAGCGCCAGCGCGACGGCGCTTTCCTGGCGGCCTTCCTTGGCGACCAGCGCGCGCAGCCGCGCGACCTGGGTCGCGAAGCGCTTCAGGCTGTCGAGCGGGTTGGCCGGGTTGGTGCCGATCGGATACCAGCCGTCGCCCAGCCGGGCGGTGCGGCGCAGGGCGGGGCCGCTCTCGCCGCCGACCCAGATCGGCGGGTGCGGCTTCTGCACCGGCTTGGGGTCGAGCAGGATGTTGTCGAAGCGCACGTACTTGCCGGCGAAGCGCGGCTTCGGGTTGGTCCAGAGTTCCCGGAAGGCCGCCACGTACTCGTCGGTGACCGTGCCGCGGGCGGCGAAGTCCGGCGCGTCGATCGCCTCGAACTCCTCCTTCAGCCAGCCGGCGCCGATACCCACCACCAGCCGGCCGTTCGACAGCACGTCGATCGACGACAGCATCTTGGCGGTCAGCACCGCGGGGCGGTGCGGCACCACCATGACCGACGAGACGAGGCGCAGGCGGCTGGTCTTGCCGGCCACGAAGGCCATCTGGATCAGCTGCTCGTGGCGCTCGGCGCGGGCACCGGCCGGGAATTCACCGGTCGAGCTGTAGGGATATTTGGCCGTGATGTCGGTCGGGATGACGACGTGGTCGCTGAAGGTGGCGTAGTCGAAGCCCATCGCCTCGGCCTCGACGACCAGGCGCACCATGTGGTCGGTGGCCGAAAGCGGGCCGGCGGTCGGCGCGTTGAAGCCGATCTGCATGTCTGGTTTCCCCCTGGAGAATGGCCCGGCCATACTACACGATGCGGGCGGCGACGATTGCCGCTATCGTCGGCCCCCAAGCGTTCTTCGAGGGTCGAATGTCGGAGCTTACCGGGCTGATGGCAGAAGCCGCGCGGCTGCGCGATGCGGGCCACGGCCGGCTGATCACCTACTCGCGCAAGGTCTTCATCCCGCTGACCCGGCTGTGCCGCGACGTCTGCCACTACTGCACCTTTGCCGAGAGCCCCTCGGCCGGCCATTCGCCCTACCTGTCGCCCGACGAGGTGCTGGCGATCGCCCGTGCCGGCGAGGCCGCCGGCTGCACCGAGGCGCTGTTCACGCTGGGCGACAAGCCCGAGCTGCGCTACGCCGCGGCGCGCGACGCGCTGGCGGCGCTCGGCTACGCCACGACCATCGACTACCTCGTCGCGATGTGCGCGCTCGTCCTGCGCGAGACGACGCTGCTGCCGCATGCCAATCCCGGCGTGATGAGCAAAGAGGAAATCGCCGCGCTGCGCGCCGTCACCGCCAGCCAGGGCATCATGCTGGAATCGACCAGCGAGCGGCTGTGCGAGAAGGGCGGCGTGCACTACGGCTCGCCCGACAAGGCGCCGGCGGTCCGCCTCGAGACCATCCGGTTGGCCGGCGAACTGAAGGTGCCGTTCACCACCGGCATCCTGATCGGCATCGGCGAGACGCGCGACGAGCGGCTCGACGCGCTGCGCGCCATCCGCGACCTGCACGCGCGCTACGGCCACATCCAGGAAGTGATCGTCCAGAACTTCCGCGCCAAGGAAGACACCAAGCTGGCCGGCGCCGATGAGCCCGATCTCGACGAGCTGTGCTGGACCATCACGCAGGCCCGGCTGATCCTCGGGCCGGACATGAACCTCCAGGCGCCGCCGAACCTGTCGCCCGGCGTCTACCAGCGGCTGGTCGAGGCCGGCCTCAACGACTGGGGCGGCGTGTCGCCGGTGACGCCCGACCACGTCAATCCTGAGGCACCGTGGCCCGCGGTCGACGAGTTGGCGCGGCGCAGCGCCGAGATGGGCAAGGTGCTGGTCAATCGCCTCGCCGTGTACCCGTCCTACGTCCGGAAGGCATCCGAGTGGCTGGCGCCCGAGGTGGCGACGCGGGCGCGGCGCCTGTCCGACGCCGAGGGGCTGGCGCGCGACGACGACTGGGCGCCCGGCAACACCGAGCCGCCCTTGCCGCCGCAGGCGCTGCTGTCGGCGGTCGATGCGGGCCTCGCCCGCATCGTCGAGCGCGCGACGGCCGGCGAGCGGCTGGATCACCCCGACATAGAGCGGCTGTTCGCGGCGCGTGACGCCGACTACCGCCACGTGACCGGCGCGGCCGACGCGCTGCGCAAGGCCGTGAGCGGCGACGTCGTGCGCTACGTCGTCAACCGCAACATCAACTACACCAACATCTGCTACTTCCGTTGCAAGTTCTGCGCGTTCTCGAAGGGCAGCACGCACGACGACCTGCGCGGCAAGCCCTACGACCTCGGCCTCGACGAGGTCGCGCGCCGGGCCCGCGAAGCGTGGGAGCGCGGCGCCACCGAGGTCTGCCTGCAGGGCGGCATCCATCCCGACTACACGGGCGAGACCTACGAGGCGATCTGCCGGGCGATCAAGCAGGCGGTGCCGGAGATGCACATCCACGCCTTCTCGCCACTCGAGGTGACGCAGGGCGCGATGACCATGCAGGCCTCGCTGCCCGAGTTCCTGAAGCGCCTGAAGGATGCCGGCCTCGGCACGCTGCCCGGCACCGCCGCCGAGATCCTCGACGACGAGGTGCGGGCGATCATCTGCCCCGACAAGATCGACACGGGGCAGTGGCTCGACGTGCAGCGCGCCGCGCACGGGCAGGGGCTGCGCACCACCTCGACCATCATGTACGGCCACGTCGAGACGCCGCTGTCGTGGGCGCGCCACCTTCTGGCGCTGCGCGACCTGCAGGCCGAGACCGGCGGCTTCACCGAGTTCGTGCCGCTGCCGTTCGTGCACATGGAAGCGCCGATGTACCGCCAGGGCCTGGCCCGCAAGGGCCCGACCTTCCGCGAGGCGGTGATCATGCATTCGGTAGCGCGGCTGGTGCTGAACCCGCTGATCCCCAACATCCAGACCTCGTGGGTCAAGATGGGGCCCGCGGGCGCGGCGCTGGCGCTGCAGGCCGGCGCCAACGACCTCGGCGGCACGCTGATGAACGAGAGCATCTCGCGCGCCGCCGGCACGCAGCACGGCCAGGAATTCCCGCCGGAGGAGATGGAGCGCCTGATCCGCTCGATCGGCCGCGTGCCGCAGCAGCGCACGACGGCCTACGGCGAAGTCCCGGCCGACCGCCGCGCCGCGTCCTACAACGCGCCCGAGCTGGCGCCGATCGTGCAGACCCCGCCGCGCAAGCGGGTGGTGGCCTAGCCGCGCCCCAACAACCCCGGGACCTTCATCTCCTCGAGCAGCGCGCGCGTGCGCGTGCCCTTGGACGACGGCAGGGCGAGGAAGGCCGCGAGGTCGGCCGGATGGTCGATGTCCATGGCGATGCCCGGCTGGTGCATCACCGTCGGCTCGATGCCGGCGCGCTGGGCCGCCTCGAGGTGCGGGTAGTAGCTGTTGTCGCCGAAGCGCAGCGGCACCGCGTCGGCCGGCGAGCAGATCACCGTGTTCGAGCCCATGTGGTCGTGCGCTGGCGAGATCGTGAAGGCGCGGCCGGGCAGGTGGGCGCCCAGCACCAGGCTGATCTCCTGCGAGGTCACGGCCGGGATGTCGGCCGGCAGGGTCAGCATGCCGCCGCGGCCCTCGCGCGCCAGCAGCTGCAGCCCGGCATTGACGCTGCCGGTGTGACCGTCGCGCGCGCCGTCGGTCAGCACGCGCGCGCCCAGCCGCCCGGCCAGCGCCGTGGCCTGCGGGTCGAGCGTCACCACGATGGTGCCGGCGAGGCCGGGCACCGTGACCACGGCCTCCAGCACCTCGGCCATCATCACCTCGATCAGGGCGCGGCGTTGCTGCGGCGTCAGCAGCGGGGCGAGGCGCTGCTTGGCGCCGTCCAGTTCCTTGATGGGCACGACGGCCCAGATGTCCCGATGTTTCACGGGATCGAGTCTGCAAAGGAAAGCACCGTCCGCGCCAGCGTTTCCTTGTCGCCGACCGATGTCATCAGCGTGGCCGCCTCGTGGACGCGGCCCGGCACCCCGGCGGCATCGCCGGCATCGACGACGTAGCCCGACAGCAGGTCGCCGTAGCGCTCGGCCACGGTGGCCGAGGTCACGGCCAGCCCCAGTTCCTGCATCATCTTGGCGGTCGGTCCCTTCACCGCCTTGCCGCCGACGATCGGCGACACCGCGACCACCGGCGCGCCGCAGCCGGCGATGGCGTCGCGCAGGCCGGGCACGGCGAGGATGGGATCGATGCTGATGAACGGGTTGGACGGGCAGATCACGACCGCGCGCACCGGTCCGGCCAGCGCCGCCATCGCCTCGGCCTGCGGCCGCGCCGCCGCCGCGCCCTCGAACGCCAGTTCGCGCACCACCGGCCGGCACTGCTGGCGCACGAAGTAGTCCTGGAAGTCGATCCAGCCGGCGTCGGAGCGCACGCGCGTGCGCACCCGGTCGTCGCTCATCGGCACGATGCGCGGCGCCACGCCCCAGCGGCGGCAGACATCGGCGGTCACCTGGCTCAGCGTCTCGCCGGCCGCCAGCCGGCGCGTGCGCTCGACGTGCAGGGCGAGGTCGCGGTCGCCCAGCCGGAACCAGTCGGCGCCGCCCAGCGTCGCGATCGTCTCCATGAACGACCAGGTCTCGTCGCGCCGGCCCCAGCCCTGCGCCGTGTTGTCGAGCCCGGCCAGCACGTAGGTCAGGGTGTCGATGTCGGGCGAGATCGAAAGGCCGAGATGCTCGAAGTCGTCACCGGTGTTGGCGATCACCAGCAGGTCTTCCGCCGGCACGACGCGCGAAAGCCCCAGCGCCAGCTTGGCGCCGCCGACCCCGCCGGAAAGGGCGATGACCTTGCCTTCGCGCGGAGTTGTCACCGGAACATGTCCTCCGCCGCCGGGCGCACCAGCTCGGACGCCGGGTTGTCCTCGGCCGACCAGGCGAGGCCGCGCACCAGCACGGCGGGTTGCGCCTCGTTGCCCTGGCCCATCACCAGCGAGGCCGCCGAGGCGATCTCGTCGGCGAAGCCGGAGATGCTGACCTGCAGCGTGCGGCCGAACAGGTCGGGATTGCCGCGCAGGTCGAGCAGCGCCGGCAGGCCGGCCGCGCCGATCGCGATGCCCTGCGTGCCGCGCCGCCAGGCGCGGCCGAAGCTGTCGGTGATGATCACGGCGGGCGCCGCGCCCAGCCGCGCCCCGAGCGCGGCGCGGATGCGTGCCGCGCTGCCGTCGGGATCCTTCGGCAGCAGCAGCGCGCGCTCGACGCCGTCGACCGCCGCGACGTTCGACTGGTCGATGCCGGCATTGGCCATCACGAAGCCCAGCCGGTGCTCGACGATCAGCACGTTGGGCCGCGAGCGCACGACGCGCACCGACTCCGACAGGATCAGCTCGACCAGCCGCGGGTCCTTCTGGACCTCGGCCGCCAGTTCGACGGCGCGCGGCGAGGGCGTCACCGACGCCAGCTCGACCAGCCGTCCCTCGGCCTTGGACACGATCTTCTGGGCCAGCGCCAGCACGTCGCCGGGCTGCGGCGCGATCCTGGCCCGCGCATAGCCCTCGGCCAGCAAGGCGGCGAGGTCGTCGCCTGCCTTGACCATCGGCAGGCCGGGCAGGGCCAGCAGTTCCAGCCGGCCGACGGTGGTCATCGTCGGATCAACCGAAGCGCTTGCGCAGGCGCGGCAGGACCTCGGCGCCGAACAGGTCCATGAAGCGCGCCTGGTCGGGGCCGGGCGCGTGGAACACCAGGTGGTTGAAGCCCAGCCCGACGTAGTAGCCGATCTTCTCGACCTGCTCCTCGGGGTCGTTCGACACGATCCAGCGGCTGGCGGCGCGCTCGAGTGGCAGGGCATCGGCCAGCCGTTGCATCTCGACCGGATCCTCGACCGACATCTTCTCTTCCGGCGTCAGCGCCAGCGCCGCCCAATGGCGGGTGTCGTCCAGCGCGCGCTGGCGGTCGCTGTCGAACGACACCTTGACCTCGATCATGCGGTCGTAGGGCTGCGCCTTGGGGCCGCCGGCGGCGAGGCCTTCCTCGACCTTGGGCAGCAGCGTCTCGGTGTAGAGCTCGCGCTTCTTGCCGCTGGTGCAGATGAAGCCGTCGCCCTGGCGGCCGGCATACTTGGCGACCAGCGCGCCGGCGGCGGCGACGTAGATCGGCACCTCGACGTCGGGCCGGTCGTAGATCGTCGCCTTCTCGGTCTTGTAGTACTCGCCCTCGAAGGTGACGCGCTCGCCGCGCCACAGGGTGCGGATCAGGGTCACCGCCTCGCGCATGCGGGCGAAGCGCTCCTTGAACTCGGGCCACGGCGCGCCGGTCGAGGGCACCTCGTTCAGCGACTCGCCGGTGCCGATGCCCAGGATGACGCGGCCGGGGAACATCGCGCCCAGCGTGCCGAAGGCCTGCGCCACGATCGACGGGTGGTAGCGGAAGGTCGGCGTCAGCACGCTGGTGCCCAGCACGACCTTCGAGGTCCGCGCGCCCGCGGCGCCCAGCCAGGCCACCGAGTTCGGGGCGTGGCCGTCGACGTGCTTCCACGGCTGGAAGTGGTCGCTGACGAACACCGATTCGAAGCCGGTCTTCTCGGCATGCGCGGCGTAGTCCAGCAGCTTGCCGGGCGCGAATTGTTCGGCGGACGCCTTGTATCCGAGCTTGAGCACGGTGATGCTTCCCTTGGGGAGTTTCGCGAGGTCGGACGAAAGTCTTAATGGACGGGGAAGAGGCTCACAACCTGCCGATGATCGTGGTCGTCATGGGAGTCGCCGGGTGCGGCAAGACGACGGTCGCGGCGCGTCTCGCGGAGCGGCTGGGCTGCGCCTTCCAGGAGGGCGATGCGCTCCATCCGCCCGAAAACGTCGCCAAGATGAGCGCCGGCACGCCGCTGGACGATACCGACCGCGCGCCCTGGCTGGCCCGCATCGCGGCCTGCATCGACGGCTGGCGGGACGCCGGAACCGGCGGCGTCGTCACCTGCTCGGCCCTGAAGCGGGGCTACCGCGACATCATCGTCGGCGACCGCGACGCCGTGCGGCTGGTCCACCTGGCGGGATCGCGCGACCTGATCGGTGCCCGCCTCGACGCGCGGCGCGGCCACTTCATGCCGCCGGCGCTGCTCGACACCCAGTTCGCGACGCTGGAGCCGCCGGAGGCCGACGCGCGCACGCTGGTGCTGGATGTCGGGCCGGAGCCGGACGACCTGGTGGAGGCGATCGTCGCGTGGCTTGGAAAGGGAAAGGTCCCTCGCTGACGCTCGGGATGACAAGTCTTTCCTGTCATCCCGAGCGCAGCGAGGGACCCTTCAACTACTTCACGACCTTCAGTTCCTCCGACCGGTCGGTCGCCGGGGCCGGGGTGCGCGACAGGGCGGCGATCTCGGCGCGCAGCGCCGGGGTCATGTCGATCTCGACCGCGGCCAGCGAGTCCTTCAGCTGCTCGGGATTGCGCGCGCCGACGATCGGCGCGGTGACGGCGGGATGGGCGCCGACCCAGGCGACCGCGGTGCTGACCGGGTGCAGGCCGCGCTTCTCGCAGAAGGCGACGAAGGACGCGGCGACCTCGAACATCCAGTCGTCGCCGTAGCGCGCCTCGTACATCTTGTTGGTCTTGAGCCGGCCCGAGGCCTGGCCGAGATACTTGCCCGACAGCAGCCCGGCGGCGCCGGGGCTGTAGGGGATGACGCCGATGCCGTTGGCCTGCGCCATCGGCAGGATCTCGACCTCGGCCTGGCGCTTCACCAGGTTGTACATCGGCTCGATGACCTGCAGGCGCGCCCAGTTGTTCTTCTCCTGGATGTCGACGGCGCGCTGGGTCTGCCACGCCGACCAGTTGCTGACCGCCGGGTAGAGCACCTTGCCCGAGCGCACCAGGTCCTCCAGCCCGCGCATCATCTCGTCGATCGGCGTGACGGGATCGAAGCGGTGGAGGAACAGCACCTCGACGCGGTCGGTCTGCAGGCGACGCAGGCTGTTCTCGACCGCCTGAACGACGTGGCGGCGGTTGGCGCCGCGCGAATTGATGTCCGGCCCGGTCGGGTTGTAGCACTTGGTGGCGATCACGAGGTCGTCGCGATGGCTCTTCATCAGCCGGCCGAGGATCTCCTCCGAGCGGCCCTTGTTGTACTCGTTGGCGGTGTCGAAGAAGTTGATGCCCGCCTCGCGGACCATCCGGTACATCGCGGCCGACGTCACCTCGTCGGCATCGCCGCCGAACGACATGGTGCCGAAGCAGAGTTCGGAGACCGAGATGCCGGTGCGGCCGAGGAGTCGATAGTCCATAACTTCACTACCCCGCTAACGTGGTGGCCAAGGTCTTGTCACTGCGCCGGATTGCTCGTTCCGTCCCGGCGGAGAGAAATGTGACCGAGGCATGTTTATTGTGCTTAGCCTAGCGCAAGTCGCGGAACGCACCAGTTGCTATCGTTGGATTCTACGCAGAATCGACTAGCGTAGTTGGGCAATTGCAAGATCTACTCCTAACCCTACCCGTGCCATCTCGCGATACACCAAGATGTCCTCTGCAACTTTGCGCTCCCGCCCGGATCTTGTTGTGCCCTTGTCGCTAAGACCTACGAGTGGTGCTTCATCGAGCTTCGATACTTGCTGGCGGACACGCGTTCGAATTCCTTCTTCCGACTCGCGCAGTTCGGGTGTCACTCGCTCCATGATGGCTTGTCCCAAGGCTCCGACTGTCTCTTCCATCGGGCGCTGTTTGGGTGCACGTAGCAAAGACTGAATTTGGTCCCGGGCGACTTCGAAGGAGATCATGGTTAGCCTTTTAGGCTCTGAACAAAACCACGCCGATGCCCAAGGGCAATATGCAACGACATGTTGCTTGTCGTCGGGTAAAAATCCGATGTCCCTTGGTGAAAACAGCGCTGAACGAAGATGCACTTCTCCGTTCGCATACGCGGCGTCAAAGGCTCCTACGTTTGGTAAGGCTGGCGAGGCATAGAAAACAGAATCTGGATACTGTGATTCGAGGTCAATCAGCAGCTCATGTTGGCTCGATAGGTCGCGCCTCATCAGTGGCATTCTGAAGAAGGGAACGCTTATCCCTTGAAGCGAATGATGTGCGATTTCGGCCGCTGTGCCCCGGACCATCAATTCCGGCAGCTTGTACTGGAAGAACACCGGCTGGCTAGGGAAGTTGATCTTTACGTCAAAGCCTAGGCTGCCTTCTTGCAATAGATTCGGAAAAATCGGCGCTCCTACAGGAGCGTGTGAAGAGGATCGAATAAGGTTCTCGGTAAACGCATACCCAAAAGAAAATTCCGTGTAGCCTAACTTCATGCTGAGCGCCTCTTACTGCTAGACTCAACAATAGCAGTCGATCATCGGGTGGGTGGTTTGGTGCGCAACCATTGGTAGCATGAAGGCATATCTACTTGCCGTCGAGTGCTGTAAGCATGAAATGAGTTGGCAAGTGCACAATCCACCGGCGCGCGGTTTGGTGCCCTCCCTCAACCGCCCCGGTTCACCGACATCAGCGGCAGGTCGAAGGCCGCGCTGTCGCCCTTGATCTCGGGCGGCAGCGGCGCGTAGGGCGAGCCGGAGCGGACGCCCTGCAGCACGCCGTTGTCGAACTCGACGTAGCCGCTCGAGCGCGTGACCTTGACGTCCAGCAGGCGGCCGTCGCGGGCGATCACCACGCGCACCACGGTCAGGCCCTGGCGGGCGTTGACGTTGGCCGAGTAGCGATAGCCCTGCAGGCTGCGCACCACCTGCCACAGGTAATTGTCGGCGACGCGGGCGCGGCTGTAGGAGTCGGCCGGGTTCACGAACGGCGACGGCGAGGGATTGTCCGACTGCGTGCCGGCCGGCGGCTTGCGCGACGGCAGGGTCGACAGCGGCGACGGCGCGTACTTCGGCGCCTCGTGCTGCGGGATGGGCGGCGCCGGCGGCTTCGGCGAGGCGGGCGCCTGGGTCGCCGCGGTAGCCGGCTTCTGCTCGGTCGGCGGCTTCTTGTCGTCGTGCTTCTGCGCCTTGTCGGGCTCGGGCAGCTTCGGCTCCGGCGCCTTCTCCGGCGCCGGGACCGGCGGCATCTCCGGCGGCTTGGGCAGCATCCCGGCCGGGGCCGAGGGCGCCAGCGCGGCGCGCGGCGGGGCGGCGGCGGCTGGCGGCGTCGGGGCGGGCACCGGGGGGCGCGGCGGCGTGACCGGGGGTGGCGTGATCGGCTCGGGCCGGGCCATCGCGGTCTGGGCCGGCTGCGAGGGCGGGTCGCGCGCCGGGTCGGTATCGCGGATCGGCGGCGGCGGCGGGGCGAGGTCGGCATCCTTCGGCTTGTCGCCCTTGGGCGGCGCCTGGGTCGCCTTGTCGGCCACGATGTCGGCCGGCGGGCGGATGCCCTCGACCGGGGGCAGGATGGTTGGCCGGGGCGGTTCCGGCGCCTTCTGCGGCTCCGGCGGCTTGGGCGGCGGGGGCTGCTCGAACGAGACCTGGATCACGTCCTCGACCGGCGGCGGGGTCGGCTCGCGGTTGGCCCACCAGATGGCGGCGGCGATCGCCGCGTGCAGCAGCACGGCGAGGGCCACGGCGCTCCAGGGCATGCGCTCGAAGCGGTGGGAGAGGGCACTGACGGCGGGAGCCACGGCGGGTATTTAAGCCGGCGGGGCCGTCCTCGCCACCCTCCTACCGCGCTGCGGCAGGATGCCAATCGCGTGATCGGCGGAGCAGATCGGCCATCTTTTCGCCAATCATTACAGTCGTGAGGTGGGTATTGGCCCGGACCACGGTCGGCATGACCGAGGCGTCGATCACCCGCAGGCCAGTGCAGCCGATCACCCGGCAGTCCGGGTCGACCACGCTGGTGGGGGCGTCGGCCGCGCCCAGCCGGCAGGTGCCGCTGGCATGCTGGGCGTCCGAGCACTCGGCGAACATCCAGTCGTCCAGCTCGGCCGGTCTGAACGGCCGGTCGATCGGGCGGCCGGTGCTGCCGTAGGTGACCTGGGTGGCGATGGCGCGCACCGCCGCGTGCTCGGCGATCGCGACGGCGCGGGCGACGCCGTCGCGCATCCGCACCAGGTCACTGTCGTGGCTCAGCATGCGCTCGTCGATCGCCGGGTCGGCGGCGGGATCGCGCGACACGATGCGCACCGTGCCCTCGCTCAGCGCCTCGAAGGCCGAGACCGCCAGCCGCGCCCGCGCCGTGCCGCCATCCTCGGCGGGGCGCAGGTTGCCGGCGATCATGATCATGTCGTTGACGCCCGCGCCGGCCAGGCCCGACGAGTAGCGCAGGCAGCAGTTGGTGTGGCGGTGCATCAGCGTGCTGACCCGCGCGTCCTCCCTGAGGTCGAGCATCAGGCCGAGGATCGGGTGGTCGAGCAGGTGCGCGCCGACCGGCCGGTCGGCGACCACCGGGATGCCCAGCCGGTCGAGCAGGGCGCGCGGGCCGATGCCGGAGCGCTGCAGGATGGCCGGCGAATGGATCGCGCCGGCCGACAGGATGACCTCGCGCCGCGCCCGCACGCCCAGGGCCTCGCCGCCGATGCGGACGGTGACGCCGTTGGCATGCGGCCGGTTGCCCTCGAAGGTCAGCGTGTCGACCACCGCGTTGCCGACGATGGCGAGGTTGGCGCGGCCGCGCGCCGGCTCGAGGTAACCGTCGTTGACCGAGATGCGCAGGCCGGCGCGGCTGTTGATCGCGTAGGGCGAGACGCCGGTGCCGACCGGCGCGTTGTGGTCGGGACACCACGGGTAGCCGAGGCCGAGCGCGGCCTCGCGCAGCGCGCGGTCGACCGGACCCCAGTGCTCGATCGGCGCGCGGTAGACCGGGATCGGCCCGTCCTTGCCGTGGTACGGCGCGTCGCCGAAATCGACGTCGCTCTCGAGCTTGCGGAAGTAGGGCAGCACGTCGTCCCAGCCCCAGCCGGCGGCGCCCTGCGCCTCCCACTCGGCGAAGTCCTCGGGGATGCCGCGGATCGCGATCTGGCCGTTGATGGTCGAACTGCCGCCGATCGCGCGGCCGCGCCACAGCAGCTTGGGTTCCTGTCGCTCGGTGCGGCGGGCGAGCAGGGTCGGCCAGCGGTAGTCGTCGTCGGCGATGGCGCGCAGCGGGTTGGGGATGCGGATGTGGTGCGGCGTCTCGGCGGTGCGGAAGTCGCGCCCGGCCTCCAGCAACAGGACCCGCAGCGCCGGCTCCTCGGAGAGGCGCGCCGCCAGCACGGCGCCGGCCGAGCCGCCGCCGACGATGATGTAGTCGTATTCCGCGTCGATCTTCGGAGACATGGCCTCGTCACTGGCATGCTTCTTGGTAGTCTGTCACGCCCCCGGAAATGAATGGGTGCAAGAGGAGAGGGCGATGGCGACCAACGTGCTGGAGATCGACGCGCAGAGGCTGTGGCAGACGCTGGAGCGCTCGGCCGAGATCGGCCGCTTCCGCGACGTCGGGCTGCGCCGGCTGGCGCTGTCGGGCGAGGATCGCGAGATGCGCGACCAGTTCGTGGCCTGGGCGAAGGACGCCGGCTGCACCGTCGAGATCGACCGGCTGGGCAACATCTTCGCCCGCCGGGCGGGCAGCGACCCGTCGCTGCCGCCGGTGGCGATCGGCAGCCACCTCGACACCCAGATCTGCGGCGGCCGCTACGACGGCATCCTGGGCGTGCTGTGCGGGCTGGAGGTGGTGCGCACGCTGAACGACCGCGGGCTCGCCACCAAGCGCGGCATCGAGGTGATCTGCTGGACCAACGAGGAGGGCGCGCGCTTCAGCCCGCCGATGATGGGCTCGATGGCCTTCGCCGGCGTGCTCCAGGAGGCCGACGTGCTGGCCACCACCGACGATGCGGGCGTCACGGTCGCCGAGGCGCTGGATGCCATCGGCTATGCCGGGCCGCTGCCGCTTGGCCAGCGCCGCTTCGACTCCTACCTCGAGCTGCACATCGAGCAGGCGCCGGTGCTCGACCGCGAGGGTTGCGACATCGGCATCGTGGTCGGCGGCTACCGCACCCAGGCGCTGAAGCTCACCATCAGGGGCGACACCGGCCATGCCGGCGGCACGCCGATGGCCCAGCGGAAGAACGCGCTGGTCGGCGCCGGCTACGTGATCGCCGCGGTCAACGACATCGGGCTGGCCTATGCCGCCGACGAGGGCCGCACCACGACGACGCGCATCGAGAGCTTCCCCAACCTGCCCGGCACCTATGCCGAGGAGGTGCGGCTGACCATCGACTTCCGCCACATCGAGCTGGCCCGCTTCGAGGCGATGCGCCGCGACGTCGATGCCGCGATCGCCGCGGCGGCGAAGAAGGCCAACGTCGAGATCGACGTCGCCGAGGGCTGGAGCTGGGGCACCGAGCTGTTCGCGCCGGAATGCATCGACCTCCTGCGCACCACCGCGCAGGAACTCGGCCTGCCGTATCGCGAGATGCGCAGCCAGGCCGGCCACGACGCCTACGCCGTGGCGACGATGGCGCCGACCGCGATGATCTTCACGCCCTGCCACGAGGGCATCAGCCACAACGTCAACGAGAACATCGAGCTCGTCCGATCGGTGCCGGGCGCCAACCTGCTGCTGAACGCGGCGGTGGCGCGGGCCAACCGGTAAGAAGCGCGCGGGACGCGCGCGGTCACAGGGGCGCCCTCCGGGACCGCGCGCGTCTCGCGCGCTCATCCCTTCTTCGCTACAGTGTCGCCCTCTCAACGGAGGGTTCCCGTGTCCCATGTCGTGACGACCGAGGCCGAGCTCGAGGCGCTGTACGGCACGCCCGTCGGTGCCGCCGTGGTCAAGGAGATCGACTACATCTCCGACCACTACCGTCGCTTCATCGAGACCTCGCCGTTCGTGGTGCTGGCGACGTCGGGTCCGGAAGGGCTCGACTGCACGCCGCGCGGCGACCCGGCGGGTTTCGTGCGCGTCGCGGACAAGCACACGCTGATGCTGCCCGACCGGCGTGGCAACAACCGGCTCGACACGCTGCGCAACCTGGTGCGCGACCCGCGCATCGCGCTGCTGTTCCTGACGCCCGGCGTCAACCGCACGCTGCGCGTCAATGGCCGGGCGCAGATCACGACCGATCCTGACCTGTGCGCCTCCTTCACCATGGAGGGCAAGGCGCCGCGCAGCGTGATCGTGGTGACCGCCGAGCGCGTCTACACGCAGTGCCCCAAGGCGCTGGTGCGCTCGCACCTGTGGGATCCGTCGAAGTTCCTGGCCGAGACCGACCTGCCGAGCAGCGGCACGATCATGCACGCCCTGCAGGCGAGCTTCGACGCCGAGGAGTACGACCGCGCCTACCCGCAGCGGCTGAAAGAGACGATCTACTAGGGGAATAACCACCGTGACGACCTCGGACTGGCGCAGCCGCGCCGGCACGCCGTTCGCGTGCGAGAAGCATCCGGCCAGCGGCCGCAACGGCATGGTGGTATCGAACCACCCGCTCGCCTCGGCGGCCGGCGCGGAGATGCTGGCGGCCGGCGGCAACGCGGTCGACGCCGCGGTGGCGACGCAGTTCGCGCTGACCGTGGTCGAGCCGATGATGGTCGGGCTGATCGGCGGCACGACCTGCCATATCCGGTTGCCCGACGGCCGCCACGTCGTGATCGACGGCATGAGCGCGGTGCCGCTCGCCGGCCGCGCGGACATGTTCAAGCCGCTGCCCGGTGCGGCGCCGGAGGTCTTCACCGCCGAGGGGCGGGTCAACGAGGTCGGGCCGCAGGCGGTCGCGACGCCGGGCTCGCTGCTGGCCTGGACCCACGCGCTGCGCGCCTACGGGACGATGTCGCTGGCCGACGTGATGCAGCCGGCGATCCGCCACGCGCGGCGCGGCTTCACGGTGACGCCGTACCTGTCGGACTGCATCGAGAGCGCCGCCACCGACCTCGCCAAGGACCGGCTGGCGACCGCGCGGCTGTTGCCCGAGGGCACGCCGCTCAAGGCCGGCAGCCGGCTGGTCCAAGGCGACTACGCCGAGTCGCTGGAGCTGATCGCGAAGGACGGCGAGGGCGCGCTGCACGGCGGGCCGCTCGGCGCGCTGCTCGACGAATTCATGCGCAAGGCCGGCGGCACCCTGGCGATGGCCGACCTGACCGGCTACCGCGTGAAGGAGCGCGAGCCGATCCGCGCCCGCTACCGCGGCTGGGAGATCGTCGGGCCGCCGCCGCCCGCCGCCTCGGGGGTGCACATTGCCCAGATGCTGAACATCCTCGAGGCCTACGACATCGGCGCGATGGGCTTCGGCACGGTCGACACGCTGCACCTGCTGGCCGAGGTGCTGAAGATCGCCTTCGCCGACCGCGCGGCGGCGAGCGGCGATCCCGCCTTCGTCGATGTGCCGGTCGACCTGCTGACCTCGCGCGCCTACGCCGACAAGCGCCGCGCCCTGATCGACATGAAGAACGCGCAAGCCTGGTCGCCGGGCATCCCGGCCGGCCGCGAGGGCGCCGACACCACGCATCTCACCGTGGCCGACGGCCGCGGCACCGTGGTCTGCACCACCCAGACCATCAACAGCCTGTTCGGCGCGCGCTTCATCGTGCCGGGGCTGGGGATGATTCCGAACGACTACATGTCGAACTTCGACCCGAGGCCGGGCCGTGCCCTGTCGATCGCGCCGGGCAAGCGCGTCACCACGTCGATGTCGCCGATGATGACCCTGCTCGAGGGCTCGGTGGTGCACGCGCTGGGCCTGCCGGGCGGGCGCAAGATCTTCCCGTCGGCGCTCCAGGCGCTGCTCAACCTGATCGACCACGGCATGTCGCTGCAGGAGGCGGTCGAGGCGCCGCGCATCTGGACCGAGGGTCCGCTGCTCGAGGTCGAGCACGGCGTGCCCGAGCCGGTGCGCGAAGGGCTGCGGGCGCGCGGTCACAAGCTGCAGGTCATGCCGACCGTTGCAGGCGGCATGAACGGCATCCACCTGCACGCCGACGGCACGATGACCGGCGCGGCCTGCTGGCGCGCCGACGGCATGGCCGTTGCATCGGGCGGAGGGCTGGCGCGGCCGGGCGTGCGCTTCGTTCTGCCAGGGTAAGGCTTTCGTCCTTTCTCACCCTGCCGGTGTGGAATAGGCTGCCGGCGGGACATTCGAGGGGGACTACCGTGATCAGACGCAATTTCGTGGTGGCCGGCGCGCTGGCCACCGGGCTCCTGTCGTTCGGCGTGGCCGCGCAGGCCCAGGACATCGGCATTGGCCTGATCGTGCCGCTGTCGGCGCCGGGCGATCCGACCGGCGGCCAGCTGATCCGCCGCGGCGCCGAGATCGGCGTCGACATGATCAACGCCCAGGGCGGCGTGATGGGCCGCAAGCTCAAGCTGTTCGTGCAGGATTCGCAAGGCACCCCGCAGGCCGGCGTCGCCGCCTACCGCCGCCTCGTGACCGAGGACAAGGTGGTCGCGGTGACCGGCTTCTTCCACTCGTCGGTGTCGATCGCCGTCAACGAGGTCGCCAAGGAAATGGGCGTGCCGACGCTGGCGCTGCAGGCCTCGGCCTCCGACATCACCGCCAAGAAGTACGACATCGCCTTCCGCACCCACGCCGTCGACCCGGCGCGCGTCTCGGCCTGGATGGAGCTCATCAAGAAGAAGGGCTACAAGAAGGTCGCGATCATCGCCGAGACCACCGACTACGGCATCGGCCTGACCGAGGAGACGATCGCCCAGAACAAGTCGGGCAACTTCGGCGTCGACATCATGAAGGTCACCTTCGACAACAAGGCGACCGACTTCACGCCGCAGCTGCTGCAGATCAAGAACTTCAAGCCGGACCTCGTGCTGAACATCGGCGTCGGCCAGCCGATGGACCTGATCATCGACCAGGCGACGACGATCGGCCTCCTGCCGGGCACGCCGATGCTGATCTCCTACGATGCGCCGACCCGGCCGCAGTACTGGAAGCTGCACGAGAAGAACGGCTCGGGCGTCTTCTTCATCGCCTACTACTCGCCCAAGTCGCCGCTCAGCGACCTCGGCCAGGCCTTCAACAAGGCGTACCGCGAGAAGTTCAACGAGGACCCAGTGTACGGCGCGCTGAACGGCTTCGGCGCCATCATGATCCTGTCGCAGGCGCTGAAGAACGCCGGCGCGGCCGACCCGAAGGCGCTGATCAAGGCGCTGGAGAGCGGCACGTTCAAGAGCTGGCCGGACGCCGCCGTGACCTTCCCGCGCGCCGACGGCGTGTACTGGCACAACTGGGTGCCGCCGATCCTGATCCTGCAGTACACCAAGCCGGGCCAGGACTGGAAGGACGCCGACGTCGTCGTGACCTACACGAAGTAACGGCGCGGTTCCGAAAGGCCCGCGTCGCGGATGTACTCGACCGAACTCGTCGTCCAGACGTTGATTTCCGGCATCATGATCGGCGTGCTCTACGCCCTCATGGCGCTGGGGATCACGTTCATCTACTCGATCATGCGCATGATCAACTGGGCGATGGGCGAGTTCTACATGATCGGCAGCTACCTGCAGTACATGCTGGTGGCTCACCTGCTGGGGCCGGACCTGTGGTGGCTCGCCATCCCGATCTCGGCCGCCGGCGTGTTCGCGCTGGGCCTCGCGGTGCAGTGGGGCCTCCTGAAGCCGATCTTCAAGAAGCCGCCGGAACTGCGCGACGACTACGCCACCGTCGTCACGCTGGCGCTGCTGCTGCTGTTCCGCAGCCTGGCCACCGGCATCGCCGGTCCCAACCAGTTCACGCCCGGCTCGAACCTGCCGATCGTCATGGTCGGGCCGATGCCGCTGGCCGGCGCGCGGGTCGCGGCCTTCCTGTTCGCGCTGGCGGCACTGGCGCTGTTCTGGGCGGTGCTGCGCTACACCTGGTACGGGCTGGCGCTGCGCGCGGCGTCGCAGAGCCGGGTCGGCGTGCAGACCGCGGGCATCGACGTGCTCGGCATCGACCGCATGGCGTTCGGCATCGGCGTGGCGCTGGCCGGTCTCGCCGGCGCGCTGCTGGCGCCGGTGTTCCTGGTCTTCCCGACCAACGGCATGGTCACCACGGTGAAGGGCTTCGAGATCGTGGTGATCGGCGGGCTGGGCTCGATCCCGGGGGCGCTGATCGCCGGCGTGCTGCTCGGCCTGATCGAGACCTTCGGCGCGGCCTTCCTCGATTCGTCGTACCAGAACATCTACGGCTTCCTGCTGGTGCTGGTGATCCTCGTGCTGCGCCCGACCGGCCTGTTCGGCGAACGCGGCCGGGAAGCCTGAGATGACGGCGCCGGCGCTCGAAGCAATCGCCCTCAACAAGCGGTTCGGCGGCCTGCAGGCGGCCGACAACGTCACGCTGGCGGTCCAGCCGGGCGAGATCCGCGGCCTGATCGGGCCGAACGGCGCCGGCAAGACGACGCTGGTGAACCTCGTGACCGGCGTCTACCAGGCCGACTCCGGCACGGTGAAGCTGGCCGGCCAGGACCTCACCAACCTGCCGATGCACGAGATCGCCCGGCGCGGCCTCGTCCGCTCGTTCCAGGTGACGCGGCTGTTCGGCAGCCTGACGGTGCGCGAAAACCTCCACACCGCGTTCCTCGCGCGGCGCTCGCCCGACTCGGGCGACGGCGCGGCGCGGCTCGAGCAGATGCTCGACCTCACCTCGCTACGGCCGCTCGCCGACACCGCCGCCAAGAAACTGTCGGGCGGCCAGCGCGCGCTGCTCCAGATGGGCTGCGGCTTCATGGTGCCGGGCAGCTGCTACGTGCTCGACGAGCCGTTCTCCGGCATCAACCCGGTGATCAAGGACGCGATCATCGAGATGATCCTGACGGTCAACCGCACGGCCGGCGCCACCTTCCTGATCGTCAGCCACGAGATGGCGATCGTGCGCCGCCTCTGCCCGACCGTGACCGTGATGATGGAGGGCCGCGTCGCCGCCCACGGTTCGCTCGAGGAAGTGGCGCGGCTGCCCGAGGTGATCGCGGGCTACCTCGGCAAGGCGCTGGAATGAGCGCCGACCTTCTCCTCGCCGTCGACGACGTGCATGCCGCCTACCAGCCGGGCGTCGACATCCTGCAGGGCATGTCGCTCAGCGTGTCGCCGGGCGGCTTCGTGCTGGTGATCGGGCCGAACGGCGCCGGCAAGTCGACGCTGCTCAAGACCGTGTTCGGCCTGCTGGCGCCGCATCAGGGCACGGTGACGCTGGGCGGGCAGGCGATCGCCGGCCTGCAGCCGCACGAGATCAAGCGGCTGGGCGTCTCCTACGTGCCGCAGGAGCTGAACACTTTCCCGCAGCTCACCGTCGAGGAGAACCTCCGGGTCGGCGGCTGGACGATCCGCCACGACGCGGCGCGGCTGCGCGACCGCATGGCGAGCGTCTACGAGATCTTCCCGGTGCTGGCCAAGCGGCGGCGCGACAAGGCGGGGTCGTTGAGCGGCGGCCAGGGCCGCATGCTGTCGGTGGCGCGCGAGATGATCACCGAGCCGCGGCTGATGCTGGTCGACGAGCCGACGGTCGGGCTGGCGCCCAATCTCGCCGACCAGGTCTACGAACTGCTGCAGACCGCGCGGAAGGCGACGCCGACCGCGATCCTGCTGGTCGACCAGAACGTCGCCGACGCGCTCAGGCACGCCGAGGACGTGGTCATGATGAACCTCGGCAAGGTCAAGGCGGCCGGCCCGGTCGCCGAGTTTCCCGAGGCCCGCGTGCACGCCCTGGTCCAGGAGTGCCTGCTGGGATGAGCAAGCTGCCGACCCCGTTCAAGCGCTCGGCCATCGCCATCCTGGTGACGACGGCGCTGTTCCTGCTGGCGCCGCTGCTGGTCAGCTCGTTCACCCTGCACGTGCTGACCATCGCCTTCTACTACGTGATCCTGGCCGCCAGCTGGAACCTGCTCGCCGGCTACATGGGCCAGTTCTCGCTGGCCCACCACGCCTTCGCCGCGATCGGCGCCTACACCTCGGGCCTGCTCGGGTACCACTGGGGCATCTCGTTCTGGGTCGGCATCCCGGCCGGCGTCTTGCTGTCGGCGCTGATGGGCTGGGGACTCGGCCGGCTGGTGCTGCGCATGCGCGCCATCTACCTCGCGATCGCCACCTGGGCCTTCGCCGAGACGGTGCACATCTACCTGACCGCCGACTACAAGTTCACGCGCGGCGAGCTCGGCCTGTCGGTCAAGCCGCTGTTCGGCTCGGTCGACCCGTTGCCTTACTACTTCACCTTCCTCCTTCTGACCGCGCTGATCCTGCTGTTCCTGCGCGCCATCATCGATTCGCCGCTGGGCTACTTCATGCGCGCCATCAAGGACGACGAACTGCGCGCCCGCAGCCTCGGCATCGACGCCACGAAGGTGAAGATCGCGGTGTTCATGATCTCGAGCGCCATCGCCGGGCTGGCGGGCGGCGTCTACGGCCACTACGTCGTGCTGCTCAGCCCGCAGATGGTCGACTTCAGCGAGATGGCCAAGATCGTCGTCATGGTGGTGATCGGCGGCCTCGGCACCTTCCTCGGCCCGGTGATCGGCGCCGCGCCGGTGCAGGTCGCGCTGACCTACCTGCAGGGCTACGGCGAATGGAGCCTCGCGGTGTTCGCCCTGGTCGTGATCGTGCTGATGCGCTTCAGCATGGAGGGGCTGGCCAGCCTGTTCGCGCCCTTGTGGCGCCGGATGTGGGGCGACCGTGGCTGAGATCGCCTGCGACGTCGTGGTGGTCGGCTCCGGCGCGGCCGGCCTGTCGGCGGCGCTGGCCGCGTCGGTCGACGGCGCGAAAGTCGTGGTGCTGGAGAAGTCGCCGGTTCTCGGCGGCACCACCGCGATGTCGTCGGCCGGGACGTGGGTGCCGGCGAACCACCACATGCTGGCGGCGGGTCTCGCCGACTCGGCGGAAGAGACGCTCACCTACCTGCGCGCCACCGCGCCCCCGGGCTGGCGGGAGACCGAGGACGAGCTGTGGCAGGCGCTGGCCACCGAGTCGGCGCCGATGCTGCGCTTCCTCGAGGACAAGACGCCGCTGCGCTTCGAGCTGGTCAACCATCCCGACTTCTACGTCGAGGCGCCGGGCGGCAAGCTGTTCGGCCGCATGGTCTCGCCGACCCTGATCAGCCGCTACCGCCTCGGCCGGCTATGGAACAAGGTGCGGCCCTCGGTGAAGCCGCAGTTCTTCACCTACAAGGAGATGATCGGCGGCATCCTCAAGGACCCGTGGCGCGCCGCGCTGAAGCTCGGCCCGCAGCTGGTGTGGCGGGTGATCGCCGGCAAGGTCGGGCTGGGCAACGGGCTGATCGTCGGCCTGACCCGCGGCTGCCTCGACCATGGCTGCCGCATCGAGCTGTCGGCGCCGGTGCAGCGGCTGCTGCAGGAGGACGGCCGCGTGGTCGGCGTCGAGGCGACGATCCGCGGCGAGACGGTGACGGTGCGCGCGGCCAAGGGCGTGATCCTGGCGACCGGCGGCTTCGACTGGGCGCCCGATTACATGCCGAGGCATTTCCCCGGCGTCGAGATCATCGGCGCGCCACGGTCCAACACCGGCGACGGCCAGCGCATGGCCGAGGCGGTGGGGGCCGAACTCGCCCACATGGACCAGTCGAACATCGCGCCGGTGACCTTCACGCAGTACGAGGGCCATCGCCATGCCCAGCCGCTGTACGACACCTATACCGGCCACTGCATCCTGGTGAACCGGCACGGCGAGCGCTTCGTGAGCGAGGGCAGCCCGGCGCTGGGCGCCGCGATGGACGAGCGCGGCCCGGACGGCAAGCCCCGGCACCTGCCGGTGTGGCGTATCTTCGACGCGCGCTACAGCCACAAGCTGTCGGCGATGTATGCCGCGAAGGATCCCGGCTTCGTGCGCACGGCGCCGACGCTCGAGGAACTGGCGCAGAAGATCGGCCTCGACCCGGCCAAGCTGGTCGCGACGGTGCAGCGCTTCAACGGCTGGCAGAAGGAGGGCGTCGATCGCGACTTCCATCGCGGCGAGATCGCCTGGGAGCGTCACTACACCGGCCCGGTCGACAAGAAGAAGGCGCTGGACACCATCGAGCAGGCGCCGTTCCACGCCGCGCCCTTCCTCTATGCCAGCATCGGCACCAAGGGCGGCCCGCGCACCAACGCGCGCGGCGAGGTGCTGCGGCCCGACCGCAGCGTCATCGCCGGCCTCTACTGCGCCGGCATCGCCATGGCGCATCCCATCGGCACCAAGGGCGTCGGGGCCGGCACGACCATCGGCCCGTGCCTGACCTTCGGCTACATCGCCGGCAAGGCGATCACGCGGCGCAACGCCTAGCAGGCGCCACAGTCCGTGTTGACCTTCTTCGTCAGGATTCCGTAAGACGTCGACGGTACCGTTTCGTACGGTGCCGAGAGTAGCCAATCCAACCGACGGATGTGCTTTTCAGTGAGGTTGGGCGTACCTCCTTCAGTGCGAAGTTGCGCCGTAAGGTCGGCGCGCTTCGCCGCCGCTGTCGACTTCCTCCGGTTTGCGGCTCATGGTCCCTCGGCGCCACTCTCAACGGCGAAGCTCGGCGTGGCGTCGCAGGAATGCACTCAATCTGCGCGACCGAATTCGGGGGAGGACGCCCGTGAACCTGCGCAATATCGACCTCAATCTGTTGGTGGTCTTCGACGCGCTGATGCTGGAGAAGACCATCACGCGCACGGCCCGAGTGATGGGCGTTACACCCTCGGCGGTCAGCCATGCCTTGCAGCGCCTTCGCCAGACCTTCGACGATCCGCTGTTCGAGCGCGGAAGCGGGGCCATGGTTCCGACACGGCGGGCACAGGAGTTGCTGCCTTTCGTGCGCAACGCCTTGCTCAGCCTGCACCAGGGAATATCGCTCTACCGAGAGTTCGTTCCGGCGACATCCCGGCGCAGCTTCAGGATTAGACAGTCAGATTTCCTGAGCGACTGTCTATTGCCCCGGTTGTGTGCCCGGGTGCGAACCGAGGCGCCCAACGTTACCTTGGTCGTGGACCAGTTGCCGGCTGGTGAAGAGTACACCCTTGGACCGGGCGACATCGACTTGCGCGTTGGTGCTCGCATCTCTGGCGGCGCCGGCCTCAAGCGGAAGCGGTTGTGGCGCGACCCTTTCGCTGTGGCGATGCGGCCCGGACATGAGGCGGCGACAGGCACGCTCAGCCTGGAACAATTCATGGAACTCACATTCCTCGATGTAGCGAGCGCCATTCTCGACCGCCGCAGCCTTGACGAAGTGCTCCGCATCAAGGGGCTGGTGAGACGTACGGCCGTCACCATCCCCACCCTTTCGGGTGTCGTAGCCATCGTGGCGCACACCGACCTCTGTGTCGTGTTGCCGCGACGCTGGGTTTCCCTGTACAGCGCTCCGAGCGAACTGGCGACGGCTCTGCTGCCCGTCGACGGAATCGAGTATGCCATCGACATGCTTTGGCAAGTCCACGACGAGAGGGATCCCGGCCACCGTTGGCTGCGGCGGCTGATCGAGGAAGAGTTCGACGTGCTCTATTCACCGCCAGCCGCCCAGAACCAGCAGCGGCGGATCGGGCATCCACCCAGCCGGCTGGATGTCGTGCCGCCGCTGGCGGCGTGAATAACATTCAGGCGCCCCTGAAGATTTCGGCATCGTCGCCGTAGCTAGCGTTCCCCAATTTCCGCGCAGGCAACAGCCAGCCGGAAAGAAGGAATCATGCGCCCCGTGGGACTGTCATTCATGGTCACCATTGCCACACTCGCACTTAGCATCGCTTCACCGCGAGCGGCTGATCTTGATGCGTGGAGCATTCACGGCGTTGACCATCCGTCCGTGCGGGCGATGGAGCGGCTGGGTGAGGTGTTCGTCGAGAAAACGGGCGGTGCGCACCGGTTCGCCCGAACGCATAGAACAGATCGTACAGAGGCTTTCTTGGTGCAGGAGGTCAGGCTCGGGAAGGTCGGCATGGCGGCCGTCGACATTGCAACCTTTCATGACCTCGTGCCGGAGACTCGCGCCCTCTCGTTGCC
>Ga0102832_1000445_pt1 | contig 69764 bp, 71 predicted proteins | sample EBPBio282013_DNA_FD_88942 | JGI IMG/M metagenome (GOLD analysis project Ga0102832, IMG submission 88942) | Wastewater treatment Type I Accumulibacter community from EBPR Bioreactor in Madison, WI, USA - Reactor 2_5/28/2013_ DNA (Illumina Assembly) | ecosystem: Engineered > Bioreactor > EBPR >...
TAAAGCCCCGAATACGTGCAGGAACTGGTCGAGCATCACGTCGGCGGCTACCTGAAGATCGCGCCCGAACACACCGAAGACGGCCCGCTCTCGAAAATGATGAAGCCGGGCATCGGCACCTATGATGCTTTCAAGAAGCTCTTCGATGCCGCCGCGAAAAAGGCGGGCAAGAAATACTTCTTGATCCCCTATTTCATCGCCGCCCACCCCGGCACGACCGACGAGGACATGATGAACCTCGCGATCTGGCTGAAGAAGAACGGCTACCGCGCGGATCAGGTGCAGACCTTCCTGCCCTCCCCCATGGCGCTCTCAACCGCCATGTATCATTCGGGTGTCAACCCGCTCAAACCCGTGCGCCGCGGCGCGTCAGATCCGGTGGATACCGTGCGCGGCCTGCGCCAGCGCCGCCTGCACAAGGCCTTCCTGCGCTATCATGATGCCGAGAACTGGCCACTCCTGCGCGAGGCGCTGAAAGAGATGGGCCGCGCCGATCTCATCGGCCCCGGCAAGCATCACCTCATCCCGAACTGGCAACCCGCCGGCACCGGAAAATCGGGCGGTGAAGGCGCGCGCATCGGCCACAAAGGCCGCCAGCAGCCGGGAAGCCGCTCACCCGGCGGCAAGTTCCTGACCAAAGGCATTCATATCAAGAAGCCGCGGCCAACGAAGTGATGTCCGCAAAAGAACTCCGTCCCTAAGCTGGCATCAACACATTTCAGGATAGCACTCAGTTCTTCTTCGCAAGTGCTGCAAACTCAGGATCCGGTTGAATCTTGTGATCGCGGATAAGCGATGGAACAATTTCCATTTGGCCTTCGAGGTGTCGGCTGTTTGCTTTGTATCCCTTCGACTTCATACATTCGTATGAGTAATGGACATTAACAAGCTTCTTCCAATATACTTTATGATCAAGCTGGTGCAAACCCGTATTTGCCTGCTTCCAGAGACACTGCTCCTGAACCAGAGCGATTTGATCAGCAGAAGCCTCACCTCCATCAATACGACGAAAGAAACTACCTCCACAAGATGAGAGGCAGACCGCCAACACGGGGGTCAGAAAGACACTCCACACACTTCTATACACAACACTCTCCCTAGCACTATCCGATAGTTACTATATTATAGCAACAATATACATAAAATACAATGTAAGCGCCAGAAAAAAGGAAAAAATTCCGGCATCAATTTCGGAACTATAAAATACCTGCCGGAAGCGCGAGAAGCTGGAGCGGGTGAAGGGAATCGAACCCTCGTATTCAGCTTGGAAGGCTGCTGCTCTACCATTGAGCTACACCCGCGCGAGGCGGAGAGTTAATCGCCGCCGGGCCGCAAGGCAAGCCCGCCGCAGGCAATTCAGGTTTATCCGCGCGATTTATTGCACCGCTCGAAGCACTGGTCCAACGGCTGGCAACTGGACGTTCAACCAGAACTTCCACCGCAAAAACAACAAACTGCGGCGGAAACGCGACTCAACTTCTTACAACCCGCCCTGTATTCCGGTTGCCGCATCCGCATTTTCGCCCGCCGCCCCCAGCTGCAGGCGGATGCGTTACCCACCGAACACGACCGTCCGGTTGCCGTTGAGGAACACGCGGTCTTCAAGATGGGCGAGCACGGCCTTCGCGAGCACCCGCCGCTCGATGTCGCGTCCCTTGCGGACGAGATCGTCCGGCTGGTCGGCGTGCGAAATGCGCTCGACGTCCTGCTCGATGATCGGCCCCTCGTCGAGATCGGTCGTCACATAATGCGCGGTCGCCCCGATCAGCTTCACCCCGCGCCCGTAGGCCTGGTGATAGGGCCGCGCGCCCTTGAAGCCCGGCAGGAAAGAATGGTGGATGTTGATGCAGCGTCCCGCGAGCTTTGCCGAGGTTTCGTCCGAGAGGACCTGCATGTAACGCGCGAGCACCACGAGTTCGGTGCGCGTCTCCCCGATCAGCGCCAGCAGGCGCGCTTCCTGCTCGGCCCGCGTTTCCCGCGTGACCGGCAGATGATGGAACGGCAGATCGCCGAAGTCGCAATCCGGAAAGGTCTGGCGCGGATGGTTCGATACGATCCCGGTCACATCCATCGGCAGTTCGCCGATCCGGTGGCGATAGACGAGGTCGACCAGGCAGTGATCGAACTTCGAAACGAGGATCAGCACGCGCCGCCGCTCGCCGCGCACGCGGAGCGACCATTCCATGCCGAACCGTGCGGCAAGGGGCGAGAACCGGGCGATCAGCGTTTCCCGATCCAGCGTGCCTTCGATGCCGCCGAACACGACGCGCATGAAGAAGCGGATCTGGTCGGTATCGTCGAACTGCTGCGCCTCGAGAATGTTGCAGCCGTTTTCGTAGAGAAAGGTCGATACCGCTGCGACGATGCCCGGCCGGTCGGGACAGGACAGGCGGAGAACGAACGCCGGAGAAATCGCGGAAGAAGAGATCGCGGATGACAAGGACGGCCTCACGATTTCGGTTCGAGCCGCGGTGCCTTCTTGGCGAAGAAGGTTTCGAGGCTGGGGCGCAGGTCGGGGTTGGTCATGATCATGCCGGCGAGCAGCGACTCGGCGAACAGCCCGTCGGTCGTCGACATGTCGTTGATGCGCGAAATGCCGGTGAGGATCGCGAAATTGGTCAGGTCATAATGCTCGGCCGCCGCTTCCGCGATCGCCATCGCGCGGGCATCCGCCTCGCCTTCTCCGACGATCTCATGCACGAGGCCTGTGTCGAAACCGCGCTGCACGTCGTAGGTCCGCGCCGAGATCATCAGATCGATCATCCGCGCCGGAGTGATGATGCGGGCGACGCGCACGGTTGCGCCACCACCGGTAAAGACGCCGCGCTGGCCTTCCGGCAAGGCGAAGAAGGTCGAGGGCTCGGCGACCCGCACATGCGTCGCCGCCGCGATCTCGAGCCCGCCGCCGACAACCGCGCCCTTGAGCGCGCCGATCACCGGGATCGAACCGAACTGCATCTTGTCGAAGGCCTTATGCCATTTCTGGCACATCCGCATGAACTCGACCGGGCCGCGGTTGAGTTCGTAGTGCTCCTGAAGGTCGAGCCCGGCGCAGAAGTGCGGGCCCGAGGTGCGCAGCACCGCCGCCTTCACGCCGGCCGGCGGCGTGTCGAAAAACCGGTCGATCTCTCCGATCATGGCCTCGTCGAGCGCGTTGCGGCGATCGGGACGGTCGAGCGTCAGTACGGCGACCTTGCCACGGATATCGATATCGATCTTCGCCAAAGGCGTTCTCCCTCGTCTATCGTTCGGGGTGACGACCGAGCATGATCGTCCTATCTGTCTGGATGAAGCCCGAAAGGGCCACTTTTTCGGGGATACGGGAGAGAACCATGGCATTCAAGGCCCTCGTCGTGAACAAGACCGCCGACGGCGCGATCTCGCAAACGATCGAAACACTCGACGAAGCCCGCCTGCCGGCCGAGGGGAATGTCACGGTCCGTGTCGAATATTCGACGCTGAACTACAAGGACGGGCTCTGCCTCACCGGTGGTGGCGGCCTCGTCCGCACCTATCCGCATGTGCCGGGCGTCGATTTCGCCGGCACGGTCGAGGCGTCGAACGATGCCCGCTTCTCCCCTGGCGACAAGGTGGTGCTGACCGGCTGGCGCGTCGGCGAAATCTGGTGGGGCGGTTATGCCGAGAAGGCGCGCGTCAAGGCCGACTGGCTGGTGCCCCTCCCCGCGGGGCTGACAACGCGGCAGGCGATGGCGGTCGGCACCGCCGGCTTCACCGCCATGCTCGCGGTGACGGCGCTCGAAGCCCATGGATTGAAGCCGGCCGACGGCGAGGTGCTGGTGACGGGCGCCGCCGGCGGCGTCGGCTCGGTGGCGACGGCGATCCTTGCGAAGCTCGGCTATCAAGTCGCTGCCGTGACGGGACGGCCGGAGCAGGAGGAATTTCTCAAATCGCTCGGCGCGACGCGGATCGTGCCGCGTGCCGAACTCGCCGAAGCGCCCACGCGCCCGCTCGACAAGGAACTCTGGGCCGGCGCGATCGACAATGTCGGCGGGCCGATGCTCGCGCGTGTCCTGACGCAGATGAAATACGGCGCCTCCGTCGCCGCCGTCGGCCTCGCGGGCGGCAATTCCCTGCCGGCGACCGTCATCCCCTTCCTGCTGCGCGGCGTGAACCTTCTCGGCATCGACAGCGTGATGAAGCCCTATCCCGCCCGGCTCGAAGCCTGGAAGCGCATCGTCACCGATCTGCCACTGGACAGGCTCGAAGCCTTGGCGAGCGAATCCCGCCTTGAGGACCTGCCCGCCCTCGGCCAGGCCATCCTCAAGGGCGAGGTGCGCGGGCGCGTCATCGTCCGACTGTGAGCATCACCGCGAGTTCGAACGCGAGGAGCACGACCGCGACGATCGCCGAGAGATAGGCGAAGCGCAGCATCGCCTCGCGCCGGGCGTCAGCGATCATCCGGTGCGCAAGCGCGTCAGGCGGGCGCTGGCCGTCCTCCAGCATCACCCAGACCTCGGTGGATTTGTAGGAAACCTGATCGACCCGCGCCGCCTTGAGGATCAGCACGAAGGTCATCAGCAGCATGCCGAGACCGCCGGTGCGCAGCGCCAGCACGAGTTCGTTGGCAAGCCCCATCATCCCGGTTACGACACCCAGCATGCCGAAGCCGCACCCCCGCATGACGGAGGTGAACGCGGCGCGACGAATGGTCTCCTCCATAAAGGCCTCCGGAAACGCGAATAGCCCTTATCTTCAGCGTCTTACGGCATCGCGGCAAGGCCCGGCGGCGCGGTGCGTGCACACATCTGCGTGAAGTCGCGCTCACCCGGCGAGCGGCAGGCTCAGGTAGAGTTCGGTCCCCTCGCCCGGCGCCGAGCGGATGACGAGTCGCGCGCCGATCATCTCCGCCTGTTCGCGCACGCCCATCAGACCGAAACGGCCTTCGCGGTCGATGCCGGGGTCGAAGCCGACCCCGTCGTCGATCACCGCCACCTCCAGCAACGCCCCCTCATCGGCATGGCTCACCCGCGCACGGATCGAAACTTCCTGTGCCTGCGAATGGTTCTCGACGTTGCGCAGGGCCTCCTCGACGATGCGATAGACCGCTTCGGTGCGCTCGTCGGCCAGCAGCGCGGACGGTTCGTCATATTCGACGATCACGTTGGTGATCTGCCGCCGGTTGGCCTTGATCGCCAGCCGCCGCAGCGCCGAACCCAGCCCGTCCTCGCGGACTGGCGAATAGCGCAGGTTGACCACCGCTTCGCGTGCCTGCGCGAGGCCGGTATGCGCTGCGTCCTCGGCGCGCGTCAGTTCCGCCTCCAGCTGCGCCGGATCGGTGGCGGCGACCTTGCGCACGAGGCGGATCTGCGTCAGCAGCGCCAGCATTGAATGGGCGAGTGTATCGTGGAGATCGCGGGAGATGCGCAGCCGCTCGCGCGTGACCGCCACGCGCCGGGCCTCGTGACCGAGGCGTTCGATCTCGCGCGTCCGGGCGATGACGCGCGCGTCGAGGTCGGAGTTGAGGGTCGCGAGGTCGCGGTTCGCCGTCTGGAGTGTCGAGACCAGCGCCTGCATCGACTGGCCGATCCGCCCGGCCTCGTCCTGGCCGGCATCGACGTCGAGGGCCTCGGTCTTGCCGAGCCGCAGCCGGTCCGCCGCGATGGCGAGGCGCTTGAGCCGGCGCGTCAGACGCCGCGCGACGAAAGCGGCAGCAAGTGCGCTCGCCAGCCCACCAGCGAAGATCAGCCCGAAAATCGAGACCGAGGCGCGATAGGCCGGCAGGAACGCGGTCACGACCGGCTCGCGCACGATCACCGTCCAGCCAAGCCCGCGGAAATCGCCGAATCCCTGGCTGCGCGCGACGCCGACGAGATAATCGCCATCGACGATGCTCGGTTCGCTCCCCGAATACCGCGAGAGGTCAAACCGCGCACCGGCCGGCAGGTCGCCGGACCCCAGCAGCGCGGTGCCGTCGACGCCGAGCAGCAGGATCTCGACCGCCGGTCGCCCGGTGAGCATCGTCGCGGCATTGCGGCGAAGAATCTCGATCCACGACCAACCGAGCGCGACGCCGAGAATAGCCTTCAGTTCCCCCTTCGCATCGAGCACGGGCGCGGAAAGGTCGACAAAGCGGCGCGGCTCGCCCTCGATCAGGCGCGGCAGGTGCCGGTCGAGCAGCACGCCGGCATGCACGTCGCCGACCGTCGGCCCGGTAAACCCTTGCGTGAACCATGGCCGCGAGGCGACGTTCTGCCCCAGGAAAACGCCATCGGTCGCGGCGACAACCGTTCCGCCGAGATCGACAAGACCGGCCCATTCCACCTCCGGCAGCGCCTGCCGGAGGCTGTCGAGCATCTCGGGCGTGATCGTCGCGCCGCCGGCACCACCCGGCAGCGCCAGCATCCGACCGGCAATCGAGACCCATTGCCGCCGCCCGGCGAGATTGGCGTCGATGGTGTCGATGAGCCGTCGCGCGTGGCCGGCATAAAGTTGGCCGATCTCGCGCTGGATCGCGTGGCTGGCGGCACGGACCGTGACGACGCCGGTGATCGCCGCGATCACAAGCATCAGGACGCAGATCGTCCAGCCGATCGCCGCCGCGAGCGAACGGCGCGGATCGAGCGCGCGCAGGAATTCGCCGCGCGCCGGGAGCCCCCCATCGCTTGTTCGCCCGCTCCGATTGCCAAAGACGGTTTCAGTCATCACAGTTCCGGCTCGATACGGCACCATTGTTCCGGCTTCGATCCTCCGTGTCGAGCCGGAGAATCGAAGCGGCGCAGGCAGGCGAGAGGCAGGCAGGATCGTGACCGACAACGAGCCCATCCGGATTCTCATCGCGGAAGACCAGCAGTTGATCCGCCGCGCCTTCGCGAAGATCCTCGAACTCGAACCGGATATCCGCGTCATCGGGCAGGCGGCGGACGGCGCGGAAGCCATCGACCTGGCGCGCCGGCACCGCCCGGATATCGTGCTGATGGACCTCCAGATGCCGCGCGTCAGCGGCATTCAGGCGACGCAGCGCATCGTTGCGGAATTCCCGGCAACGCAGGTCGTGGTGCTGACGACCTTCGACACCGACGAACTCGTCTTCGAAGCCATCGGTGCAGGCGCGCAGGCCTATCTCCTCAAGGACGCGACCGAAACCGAGATTTTGGAAACGATCCGCCGCGTCCATCGCGGCGAATCGCACCTTTCGCCCAACATCTCCCGCAAGGTGCTGGAGGAGTTCCGCCGTTCGCGCCCTTCCGGAACGCCCGATCAGGGCTGGAGCGAGGCCGAACCGCTCACCGAGCGCGAGGAGGAAATCCTCGCGCTGGTGGCACAGGGCCGTTCCAACCGCGACATCGCCGACCAGACCTTCCTCGCGGAGGGAACCGTGAAGAACTACGTCAGCCGGATCATGGAAAAGCTCGGCGTCTCCTCCCGCACCGAACTGGCGATCCTCGCCCTGAAGCGGAAGCGGCCCTGATTTTTCGCATACATGACTTTCGTCATGCACCGGACGTGACCTTGGGGTGATGCGCGGCCCCGGGCAAGCGCGCATGATACAGCCATCCTAACCTGCCGGCAGAGCAGGCGGATCGAGGGAGGAAGAACGGATGCGCCGGTCGATCGCCACCGTTTCGTTGAGCGGGACCCTGCCCGAGAAGCTCGAAGCCATCGCCGTCGCGAAGTTCGACGGCGTCGAGATCTTCGAGAACGATCTCGTGTTCTCGGCGCTTTCTCCGGGCGAAGTGCGCGCGATCTGCGACGATCTCGGCCTGACGATCGATCTGTTCCAGCCGTTCCGCGATTTCGAAGGCGTGGACGACGCCCAGCTCCCGAACAATCTCGATCGGGCACAGCGCAAGTTCGACCTGATGGCCGAACTCGGCGCGCCAATGATGCTGGTTTGCGCCAACGCGACGCCCGGCGCCATCGACGACGCCGCGCGGTCCGCCGCGCAGATGCACAGGATGGCGGAACTCGCCCAGACACGCGGCATCAAGCTCGCGTTCGAGGCACTCGCCTGGTCCACCCACATCAATACCTTCGAGCGCGCGTTCGACATCGTTTCCCGGGCCAACCACCCGCATCTCGGCCTCGCACTCGACAGCTTCCACACGCTGGCGCTACCGAACGACTGGTCCGCGCTCGCCTCCCTCCCCGGCGACCGCATCTTCTTCATGCAAATCGCCGATGCGCCGAAACTCGACATGGCAAGCCTGATGCTCTCCCGCCATCATCGCTGCCTGCCGGGTCAGGGCGAAATGGATGTCGCCGGTTTCGTCGATGCCGCGCTGCGCGCGGGCTATGCCGGCACGATCAGCCTCGAGATCTTCAACGACGGTTTCCGCTCCGCCCCGCCGCGCCAGACCGCGCGCGACGGCATGCGCTCGCTGCTGTTCGTCGAGGAGCAGGTGCGACGCCTGCAGGAAAACAGCGGCAGCACGCGCGCGCACCGGCGTGTCAGCCTGTTTGACCCTCCCGCCCCGGCCGAGCCGCAGGGCATCGCCTTCATCGAATTCGCGGTCGACGAGGCGGCGCATCGCGGCCTTGCGCGTTATCTGGAAAGCCTCGGCTTCCGCCGTCTCGGCCGCCATCGCTCGAAGGATGTCGATCTTTATGGCCAGGGCGACATCCGCGTCGTGCTCAACGCCGAACGCGATTCTCTCGCCCATTCCTTCTTCCTGCTGCACGGCCCCTCGGTCTGCGCACTTGCCTTCGAGGTCGACGATCCGGCCCGCGCCCTCGGCCGCGCCGAGGCTTATGGCTGCCAGCGCCTCGAAGGCCGGCTCGGGCCCGACGAGGTCCCGATCCCCGGCACCCGCGCGGTCGACGGCACGCTGATCTACTTCAACGAGCGCGGCGCCGACGGCCATCTGACCTTCGAAGCCGATTTCGTTAAGGAAAAACTCCCGCGCAAATCCGTGCCACTGGCGCAGCGCATCGACCATATCGCCCACGCGCTGCCGGAAGACAGCCTCGATGCTTCCGTCCTGTTTTACCGCGCGGTGATGGACCTGACGCCGGAAGCGACGATGGTGCTGGCCGACCCCTACGGCGTCGTCCGCAGCCGTGCGATCTCCAGCGCCAACCGCAAGGTGCGCTTCCCGCTCAACATCGCCCGCGGGCGCAACACCGGCACCGCGCGCTCGATCGGCACCTATTCCGGCGCCGGCGTCCACCACATCGCGCTGGAAACGACCGATATCTTCGCCGCTGCCCGCGCGCTTCAGGCCGCCGGTGCGCCGGTGCTGAAAATTCCGCAGAACTATTACGACGATCTCGGCGCACGCTATTCGCTCGACCCCGCGCGCCTCGCCGAACTCGCGAACCTGAACCTGCTGTACGAACGCGCGGGCGACGGCGAATTCCTGCATCTCTACACGCTGCCGTTCGAGGAACGCTTCTTCTTCGAATTCGTACAGCGCATCAACGGATACGACCATTACGGCGCCTCGAATGCCGGAATGCGTATGGCCGCCCTCGCCCAGTTGCGGCAGGGCGGCACTTACGGGCTGTGATCGACGGATCGCCCCAACAAGCCCGAAACGGGCAAAAAGGAGGAAACATGAACCTGACCAAACGCTCCCTGATCCTTGCCGGCGCCGGCCTGGCGCTGGCCGCCTCGCTCGGCGCGAGCCTCGCGCAGGAAACCGTGAAGATCGTCGGTGTCGTCGAATTGTCCGGCGCGGGCGCAACGGCCGGCACCAACTACAGGAATGGCGCCCAGCTCGCGGTGGACGAGATCAACGCCGCCGGCGGCATCCTCGGCAAGAAGATCGAGTTCGTCGTCTATGACACCCAGACGAACCCCGGCAACACGCGCGCCGCGGTGCAGCGCGGCGTCGACGAAGGCGCCTTCGCGATCTTCGGCCCGGTGTTCTCCGGCCCGATCGGCGCTTCGATGCAGATCGCCCAGAAGGCCGGCGTGCCGCAGATTGTCGGCGGCGAGGCGGCGGGCCTCACCAAGCAGGGCGTCAACACCCTGTTCCGCACCTCGCTCAACCAGGCCGACGCGATGCCCAAGCTCGCCGAATACTTCAAGACCGATGTCAGCGCGAAGTCCGTCGCCGTGGTCTGGGTCAACAACGATTTCGGCAAGGGCGGCCGCGACGCCATCATCCCCGAACTGCAGAAGCGCGGCATCAAGATCGCCGCCGATATCGCGACCGAAAGCGCGCAGGCTGATTTCGCCGCCGACGCCATCAAGGTGAAGGCCTCGAACGCCGATGCGGTCTTCGTCTATCTCAACGAGGAAGAGAGCGCCCGCTTCCTGCGCGCCATCAAGCAGCAGGGTTACGACAAGCCGATCGTCGGCGAGACCACCCTGCTCGGCGCCAAGGTGATCGAACTGGCCGGCCCGGCGGCGGAAGGCGCGAAGGGCCATGTCGGCCTCTCGGTCGATGCCAGCAAGCCGACCTTCAAGGACTTCGGCCAGAAGTTCCAGGCGAAGTTCAACTACAAGTCCGATCACAACGGCATCAAGGGCTACTCGGGCATGTATATGCTCAAGACCGTGGTGGAGCGCGTCGGCAAGTTCGACAAGGAGGCCTTCCTCAAGGCTGCGCATGGCGCCGTCATCAAGGTGAAGGATGTGCCCGGCATCCTGATCGACTCCAAGTGGGACGATAAGGGCGACGTCGATCGCGAGAGCTTCCTTGCCGAGGTCAAGGGCGGCAAGCAGGTCATCACCGGCGTGCTGCCGCCGATCAATAAGTTCTGATCAGAAGCCTGCACTAACCGGGCGCCTTCGGGCGCCCGGCCATCCCGCCGATCTGCACTCACCCGGTGCGGAACGACGTTTCACATCCATGCAGACCGCCGCATCGCGGCCCGCAAAGCGGTTCAGGGGAAAACCTGATGGACCAGTTCCTTCAACTCGTTCTCGCCGGCCTCGCCACCGGCTCGATCTACGCGCTGGCGGCGATTGGCTTCACGCTCGTCTGGCAAACGTCGCAGACGATCAATTTTGCCCAAGGCGAATTCGTGATGCTGCCGGCGATCCTCGTGCTGGCGGCAGTGAAATTCCTGCACTTGCCGTTGCCGGCGGCGGTGCTGCTGGCGACGGGCGCGTTCCTGCTGCTTTTCGGCTTCGGCTTCAAGAGATTCCTCGTCGATCCAATGCTCCGGCACGGTGTCCTGCCGCTGGCCATCGCCACGATGGCGCTCTCGATCCTGATGAAGGAAGGCGCGAAGGACGGCTTCTCCGCCGAGGCGCAGCAGTTCCCTTCGCTGGTGCCGGACGGCGCGGTAACGCTTCTCGGCGCGACGCTTTCCTTGCGCGATATCGCGATCTTCGGCGTCGCGGTCGTCGCCATCGTCGCGCTGCAGCTGTTCGTGACCCGCACCCGCACAGGCCGTATGATGCAGGCGACCGCGCAGAACCCGAGCGTCGCGACCATCCTCGGCATTCCGACCGAACGGATGATCCTGCTGACCTTCCTCATCAACGCCGGGCTCGCGGTGCTCGCCTCGTTCCTGATCTCGCCGGTCTATCTCGCCAAGTTCTCGAACGGCGAGGTCATCGGCACCGCGGCCTTCATCGCCGCCATCGTCGGCGGGTTCAATCAGGTGCGTGGCGCGCTGGTCGGCGGTTTCGTCGTCGGGCTCGTCGACAATCTCGCCGCGGCCTATGTGTCGAGCGCCTATCGCGCGGCCGTGCCGCTCGTGCTGCTGGTGCTCGTCATCCTGTTCAAGCCCGAGGGCCTGCTCGGCCGCAAGGAGGAGCGCACGGTATGACCTCCCCGCTTTCCCGCCTCGATCTCAACCTCGTTACCCTGATCCTCGGCGCCGCGATCCTCTGGTTCGTGCCCGTCGGCATGAAGAGCTACGGCATCTACGTCATTTCCTTCTGGCTGGTCATGTCGATCGCAGCGATGGGGCTCAACCTCACGCTGGGCTACGCCGGCCTGAAGAGCCTCGCGCAGGCGGCCTTTCTCGGCATCGGCGCCTATGCGACCGCGCTGATTACCGCCAAGGGCGGCGTTCTCGGCCCGGTCTGGTCATGGCCCCTCGCCTTCGTGGTCTCGGGCGCGCTGACCTTCGCCGCCGGCGTGGTGCTGGGCTTTCCGGCGCTGCGGGTGAAGTTCCACTACCTTGCCTTCGTGACGCTCGCCTTCGCGACGGTGATGTTCCTGATTTTCCGCAACGAGCAGTGGCTGACCGGTGGCGTCTACGGCTTCCCGAACATCCCGCGCCCGACCCTGTTCGGCGTGAAGCTTAATAACGACCTCGCCTTTTTCCGCTTCCTGCTGATGGTCACGCTCGTATTGAGCCTGGCGATGTGGTGGCTGCTGCGCTCGCCTTGGGGGCGCGCGTTCATGGCGCTGCGCGAGAACCCGCTGCGCGCCGCGAGCCTCGGCGTGAACCTTCGCACCTATACCCTTCTCGCCTTCGCGATCGGCGCCGGCTACGGCGGCTTCGCCGGCGCGCTCTACGCACCGATGGTCGAGTTCATCGATCCTGCGCCCTTCGCGATCTCCGCCTCCTTCGTGCTTCTGCTGACCGTTGTGGTGGGCGGACAGGGCTATTTCCTCGGCCCGTTCCTCGGTGCCGCCTTCTCCTACGTGCTGCCGGAGGTGCTGCGCGTCACGGGCGGCTACTACCTCCTGGTCTATGCCGCGCTGGTATTGGCACTGCTCCTCGTCTCGCCGCAGGGCCTCATCGGCATCGTCGAGCAGATCCGGGAGCTCCGCCGCCAGAAGACGGCGCAGGCGATGCGCGATGCCTCAAAAGTCATGCTGGAGGCCGGCCGATGAATATGCCCGTCAAACCACCGCGCGGCGCGACGATGCTGCGCGTCGAGAACCTCAGCAAGCATTTCGGCGGCATCCGCGCGGTCGATGGTGTCTCTTTCGAGGTCAACGAGGGCGAAATCCTCGGGATCATCGGCCCGAACGGCTGCGGTAAATCGACGCTGTTCAACTGCATCCTCGGCCAGTTGCAGCCGACGGATGGCCGCGTGAGCCTCGACGGCGAGGACATCACCGGCCTATTCCCGGCTGATCTCAACCGACGCGGCGTCTCGCGGACCTTCCAGTTGCTGCAGGTGTTTCCCAACCTGGCGGTCCGCGAAAACCTGATTCTCGCCGGGCAGGAGCATGTCGGCTCGATGATGGGCCGCCTGTTCGGCCCGCGCGACGCCGGGCTCGGTGCTGCCGCCGAAAGGATGATCGGCTTCTTCAATCTGGGCCACCTCGCCGAGAGCAAAGCGGGCGGCCTCTCCTACGGCCAGCAGAAGCTGCTCGACGCCGCGATGGCCTTCATGGCCGGGCCGCGCCTCGTACTGCTCGACGAGCCGGCCGGCGGGGTGAACCTCACCATGCTCGCCGCGCTCAAGGAGCGCCTCCACGCCATCAACCGCGACGAGGGCGCGACCTTTGTGGTCATCGAGCACAACATGGAGTTCGTGATGAGCCTTTGCGATCGGGTCGTGGTGATGGCGGAAGGCAAGGTGCTCGCGACCGGGACGCCGGATGAAATTCGCGCCGACCCCGCCGTCATCGAAGCCTATCTCGGGCATTGAGGTTCGCCATGCTCCCCATCGAAAATCCCGTGCTTGAGGTCGAGAATCTGGTCTCCGGCTACGGCAAGATGACGATCCTTAACGGCACCACCTTCTCCGTGCCGCGCGGCTCGATCACCACGATCATCGGCCCGAACGGCGCCGGAAAATCGACCGTCTTCAAGACGCTTTTCGGCGTGCTGCCGGCCCGGCAGGGCTCGGTGCGCCTTGATGGCAAGGACGTCACCAATTCCACCCCGCGCCAGATGCTCGAAGCCGGCGCGATCTACGTGCCGCAGGGACGCAATATCTTTCCCGAACTGACGGTGCGCCACAACATCGAGCTTGGCTCGGTGGCCGCCGGCACGGATATCGCTGACATGCCGGCGCGGATCGAGGCTGCGCTGGATCGCTTCCCGGTGCTGCGCCGCAAGGCCGACAGCCAAGCCTCCACCCTTTCGGGCGGCGAGCAGAAGCAGCTCGAAATCGTTCGCGGTCTCCTGCTCGATCCGAAGCTGATCCTGATCGACGAACCCTCCATCGGTCTGTCGCCGAAAATGGTCGCCGAGACCTTCGCGATTCTCATCGAACTCAGAAACAAGGGCGTCTCGATCCTGATGATCGAGCAGAACGCGCGTTCGGCGCTGGCGATGTCCGATTACGGCCTCGTGCTCGAACTCGGCCAGACCCGGATGTTCGACCGCGCGGATGCGATTCTCGCCGATCCGCGCGTGGGCCAGCTCTTTCTGGGGGGCGGCATTTCGGAAGAGGCCCGTTGAGGAGAGTGGAGAAGGCTTTTCCACACGAACACCTGCACACAGAATTTTGTTTGTGCGCCAGGCCGTCGGTCGCTGGACCTTGGATCGAAGAACCGTCATCCTTCAACCAGAGATAATGCGTGCAGCGCTGGGCTGGGGAATGCGGGGACAGGTGCACCGGACGACGCAAGGTCGGGTGGCGATCCTTGAGATCGACAATCCCCCCGTCAATGCCATGTCCCAGTCCGCCCGCCGCGCCCTGTGGGACGAGATCACCCGCGCCGATTCGGAGCCGGAGATCGGCGCCCTTGTCATCGCCGCGCGCGGAAAGGACTTCGTCACCGGCGCCGATATCACCGAAATCGGCCAGAAGCAGCGCGAACCGCACATGCCGGACGTCGTGGACCGGATAGAAGCCTCCTCGAAGCCCGTCGTCGTCGCCTGGCATGGGCGCGTGCTCGGCAGCGGCTGCGAACTCGGCCTTGCGGCCCATAAGCGCGTCATGGCGCGCGATGCGCGAATCGGCCTGCCGGAAGTGCGGCTCGGGCTGGTGCCGGGCGCCGGCGGCACGCAGCGGTTGCCGCGCCTCGTCGGCCTGCCCGCCGCGCTCGACATGATCGCCACGGGACGGATGCTCGATGCGGTCGAGGCCTTCGCGATCGGCCTCGTCGATGAGGTGACGGACGGCGATGTCCGCGCTGCGGCCATCGACCTCGCGCAGGGGCTGATCGGCAAGATGCAGCCGCGCCTCTCGCTGCGCGCGCCCGCGCCGCCGGAACAGGGCGCCTGGGACGCGATGGTCCGTCGAGTCAAGCACGAGGCCCGCGGCCGCCTCGCCCCTTTGCGGGCGATCGACCTCGTCGCGCAGACGCAGACCGCCAGCTTCAGTCACGGCGCGCCGCTCGAACGCCACGCCTTTCTCGATCTCGCAGTTTCGGATCAATCGCGCGCCTTGCGTCACCTGTTTCTCGCCGAACGCCGCATCCGGCATCTCGACGGGCTCGATCACGTCGCACCCCACCCCGTCGCCAGCGTCGGCATTCTCGGTTCCGGGCCGATCGCGGCCGGCATTGCCGCCCTGTTCATCGAGCACGGGGTTCCGGTGAGCGTGGCGGCCAGTTCGGCCGCCGGGGTTCAGCAGGCCCGTGAAAAGGTCGCGGCGCTGGTCGCGCGCGCCATCCGTGCCGGGCGCATTCCGGCCGCGAAGCAGAACGAGATCGCGCGCCGGATCGCCTTCACGAACGATTGGGGCGCGCTTGCCCGCTGCGATCTCGTGATCGACGCCTCCGCCGAGGAGGGGCCGATGTCGGCCCGCCTGCGCGAACTCGACGAAATGCTGCCGGCCCGCATCCCGCTCGCCGTTTCGACGCCGGGCACGGACTGGCCTGCCCTCCCCGCGATCGTGCGGCATCCGGAACGCTTGATCGGCCTGCACTTCTTCGCGCCGATCCCGCTCATCCGCACCGTCGAGCTGGTCCGCTATCCCGCGACCGCGCCGCAAAGCCTCGCGACGGTTATGGCCCTGCTGCGGAACATGGAGCGGATCGTCATTCCGTGCCGCCCTGCGCCCGAACTCGCCGGAAACCGCATCCTGGCGCGCTTCCGCCAGCAGGCCGAGTTCATGCTGGAGGAAGGTGCGCTGCCGACCGCGATTGATACCGCGCTCGAACAATTCGGCCTCGCGCTCGGCCCCTTCGCGGCGCAGGATCTCGCCGGTCTCGACATCGCCTGGACGCGTCGTCGCAGGGAGGAACAGCCGGAAGGCCAGCGCCGGAGCGTCCTGCTCGATGCCCTGTGCCGGCTCGGCCGGTTCGGGCAGAAAGCCGGGCGCGGCTGGTACCGCTATGTCGAGGGCAAGCGCGAGCCCGATCCGGAGGTCGAGGCGCTGGTCCGGCGCGCCGCCGCGCGGTCCGGCCTGCCGCAGCAGCGCTTCAGTGCTGAAACGATCCAGCTGCGGCTGCTGGCGACCATGGCGAACGAGGGCGCTCGCATCCTCGCCGAAGGCATCGTCGAAGCGCCGTTCGCGATCGATCTCGTCATGGTCCACGCCTTCGGCTTCCCCGCATGGCAGGGCGGGCCGATGCAGGCCGCCGATGCGCGGGGCCTTCGCCAGCTCCTCGTGCTCGCCGAGGAAAGCGCGGCGCGGGACGGGCCAGACTACGCCGTGACCCCGCTGCTGCGCGATCTGGTCGAATCCGGCCGTAACTTCGCGTCCCTCAACGCCGGACTCTCCGTCGCCGCCGCGCAGCCGGGCGACGAGCGTCCCCGCATGGCCGCGCATACGGCTTAGCGTCACGAACCCGTGAAGTCCGTCCGGGGGCCTTGCAAACTCGCGCATTCCAAATAGAACTGAGGAATTCTATTTATCACGTGGTCGTTTCAGCATGGACGGTCAGACCCAGACGGATGAGCGGTGGCGCGCGATGCGCCGGCAGCGCATTCTCGAAGCTGCCCGCATGGTTTTCGCGCGGGCGGGCTTCGATGCCGCCTCGATGGACGATATCGCCTTCGAGGCCGGCATGGGGAAGCCGACCCTCTACCGCTATTATGGCGGCAAGGAGAAGCTGTTCGACGCCGTGTTCATCGACGCGCTGGATCGCCTCGAGGAGGCGCTCGATGACGCCGCCGCGCGAGAGCCCAACGGCACGGAACGGCTCCGGATGATGATCGCGGCCATCGTGCCGAGCTTCCGCGAGCACCTCGCCTCGCTGCGGACGCTGAGCGGCAACGCGGCGGGCGTCGAACGCGGACAGCGCTCGATCTTCCGCCGGCGGCGCGAAGGACTGGAAACGCGGCTCTCCAATGCCATCGCCTACGGCATCGAGACCCGCGCCTTCCGGGCGATCGATACGCGCATGACGGCGAAATTCGTTATCGGCATGGCCTGGAGCGGCTCGGTCGCAGGCCGCCCCGACGAAGATGTCTCAACGGCGTTGTGCGATCTCCTGTTCTCCGGCCTGAGCTCGCCAGAGGGGAGCCGGACATGACGGATCGACACACGACGCCCCCAACCGTCGGCGCCGCGATGCCCCTCGGAATTCAGGAGAAGTTCCCATGAGTCTGTCCCAATCCGTCCGGCGAGGCGGTGGCACGCTGCTCGCGCTGCTCGTCCTGGGCGGTGCGGCCGCCATGCTGTCGGATGATCTGCGCGGCCGGGCGATCGATTTCGGCCGCCAGCACGGCCTCCTGCCGAAGGCGGAAGGCGGCGCCGACAAGGCAGCCTCCGGCGCGGATGTGCGCAACAGCCGCCCCACGGGCGGCGGCAGGCCGGGAGCCGGCGCGGCGGTTGCCGTTACGGTGATGGAGGTGCAGCCGCATCCATCGAAAATCCGTTTCGAGGGCGTGGGAATCGTGCAGCCGCTGGCGACCGTGGCGATCAAGTCCCGGCTCGACAGCCAGGTGGTCGAGGTCGGCGTCGAGGAGGGCGCCAAGGTGAAGGCCGGCGACCTCCTGCTCCGGCTCGACGACCGCACGCTCCGCGCCCAGTTGGCACAGATCGAAGGGCAGATCGCCAAGGATGACGCTCAGGTCGAACAGGCCATGCGAGACCTTGCCCGCTTCGAGGACCTGCTCGAACGCAAGATCGGCACGCAGGTGCAGCGCGACACGGCCGCGACCACGCTGGCGGGCCTGAAAGCGCAGCGCGAGGCCGATTTCGCACAGAAACGCAATATCGAGACCCAGATCGGCTTCACCGAAATCCGCGCGCCGATCGCCGGCCGGATCGGCTCGATCACCGCCAAGATGGGCGCCGTGGTACGCGCGGCGGACACCACACCGCTGATGACGATCAACCAGATCGAGCCGATCTATATCGCCGTCGGCGTGCCGCAGCCGCTGGTCGCGGACCTGCGCGAGGCGATGCTGAAGGGCGAGGTGCCGGTCAGCGCCGTCTCCGGCAGCGCGACGGAAACCGGTACGGTCGCCTTCATCGAGAACACCATCGACCCCGCCACCGGAACCCTGATCGCCAAGGCGAAGATGGGCAACGCGCGCGAGACGCTCTGGCCCGGCGCCTTCGTCCGCGCCACCGTCACGCTCGGCGTCGACCCACAGGCGTTGACCGTGCCGCTCGCCGCCGTCCAGAACGGACAGGACGGGCATTATGTCTTCATCGCCGACGAGACCGGCCGTGCCCGGCAGGTCAAGGTCGAGGTCGCCCGCGGCGACGGCGACGATGTCGTGATCCGTAAAGGGTTGAACCCCGGCGACCGGGTCGTCACCAGCGGCCAGCTCCGCATCATCAACGGCACGCCGATCCAGCCGCGCGGCGCCGGCAATGGTGCAAGCCCCTCCCCCGGCGGTGGCAAGCGACCGCGCAACGGCGAGGCTGACGCCAACCGGCCCGCCCCCGGCGGCCGGCAAGGCTGAGGGAGGTCGCGATGCTCTCCGCCCTCTGCATCCGCCGCCCGGTGATGACCATCCTGATGATGGTCTCGATCCTCGCCGCCGGGCTGTTCGCCTATCGGCAGCTCCCGGTCGCCGCCGTGCCGCGCGTCGATTTCCCGACGATCCAGGTCTCGGCGACGTTGCCAGGCGCGAGCCCGGAGACGATGGCCGCCTCGGTTGCCTCCATCCTCGAACGCCAGTTCTCGACCATCGCCGGCGTCTCGACGATGACCTCTACCTCCAGCCTCAGCAACACCTCGATCGTGCTGCAGTTCGATCTCAACCGCTCGATCGACGGCGCGGCGCTGGATGTGCAATCCGCGATTTCCACCGCGCAGCGCCGGCTGCCGGCCGATCTCACGGTGCCGCCGAGCTTCCGCAAGGTGAACCCGGCAGACCAGCCGGTGATCTTCCTCGCGCTCTCGACCAAGGGCGCGCGCCTCTCCGATGTCGATCGCTTCGCGCAGTCCAACATCCTGCCGAAGGTCTCGACCCTGCCGGGCGTCGCGCAGGTACTGATCTTCGGCAGCCAGAAATACGCCGTCCGCGTCCGCGCCGATCTCGCCAAGCTGGCTGCGCGCGGGCTTTCGCTCTCGGATGTCCAGAGCGCGCTCGCGGCTGCGAATTCGAGCCGCCCGGTCGGCTCGGTCTCGCAGGGGCCTGTGAACCAGATCATCGATTCGACCGGCCCGATCCAGCACGCGGCCGATTACATGCCCGTCATCGTCGCTTGGGCGAACGGCGCGCCGGTCCGCATCTCCGATGTCGCGACCGCCGTCGACGGCGTCGAGAACGACAAGGTCGCCTCCTGGCTCAACGGCGAGCGCGCCATCATCCTCGCCGTGCAGCGCCAGCCGGACGCCAATACGGTTCAGGTGGTCGATGCGGTCAAGGCGCTGCTGCCGCAAATCCGGGGCGAACTGCCGGCGAACATGGATATCGCTGTGCTCAACGATCGCTCGGTCTCGATCCGCGCGGCGATCGAGGACGTGATGATCTCGCTCGGCCTTGCCGTGGTGCTGGTCGTGCTGGTGATCTGGCTGTTCCTGAAGAGCGCGCGGGCGACCCTCATCCCCGCGATCGCCCTCCCGATCTCGCTGATCGGCACCTTTGCCGGCATGTATGCGCTCGGCCATTCGCTCGACAACATCTCGCTGCTCGCGCTGACGCTGGCGGTGGGCTTCGTCGTCGACGATGCGATCGTCATGCTCGAGAACTGCATGCGCCACATCGAGGATGGCGTCGAGCCGCGTCAGGCGGCTTTTACCGGCTCGGCGGAAGTCGGCTTCACCATCCTGTCGATGACGATCAGCCTCGTCGCCGTGTTCATCCCCGTGCTGTTCATGGGCGGTGTCGTCGGTCGCATGTTCGCCGAGTTCGGCCTTGATATCTCGATCGCGATCCTGCTCTCCGGCCTCGTCTCGCTGACGCTGACGCCGATGCTGTGCGCCCGCCTGCTCAAACCCATCGATCATCACGCCGTGCCGGTGCTGCCGCTGCGGCTGTTCGATATCGGGTTCGGCGCTGTGAGCCGCGCCTACGCCTGGGCGGTCAGGAAGGTCGTCTCCATCCCGAGGACGATGCTGCTCCTGACCCTCCTCACCTTCGTCGCGTCGGGCTATCTCATGAAGACGATCCCGAAGGGCTTCTTCCCGATCGAGGATATCGGCCAGCTTACGGCCTCGCTCATCGGTCCCGACGACGCCTCCTTCAGCGCCATGGCCGAGCGGCAGAACCGGGTGGCGGAGATCGTTCGTAACGATCCCGACGTCATCTCCGTGATGTCGACCGTCGGCGGCGGCGGGCCGTCGAGCACGCAGAATTCGGGCCGCATGTTCATTTCGCTCAGGCCCAAGCCGGAACGGAAGCTTGACGCCGCCGGCGTGATCCAGCGGCTGCGCCGCAGTACCTCCGGCGTTCCCGGCATCCAGGCGTTCTTCCAGCCGGTGCAGAGCATCAACGTCGGCGGCCTGCAATCGCGCGCGCTCTACCAGTTCGTGCTGCAATCCTCGGATATCGAGGCGCTGCGCACCTTCGCCGGGCAGATCGAAACGGCGATGCGCGGCATTCCGCTCATTCAGGACGCGAATTCCGATCTCGCCCTGCGGGCCCGCGCCGCCGCCGTCGATATCGACCGGGACGCCGCCGCACGCCTCGGCATTTCCGTCGATCAGATCCGCTCCACGCTCTATTCGGCGTTCGGGTCGCGGCAGGTAACGACAATTTACTCCCCGGAAGACACCTATCAGGTCATTCTTGAGGCGGACCCCTCCTTCCTCGACATCCATACGATGCTGCGGCAGCTCTCGGTGCGCGCGCCGGGCGGCGCTGTCGTCCCGCTGGACGTCGTGGCGCGGGTATCGGACAAGCCGACTGCGCTGACGGTGGCGCATCTCGCGCAGTTGCCGGCGGTAACGATCTCCTTCAACACCGCACCCGGCGTCGCCCTCAGCCAGGCGGTGCAGGCGATCGAGGCATCGGTGCGGGAGATTGGTCTTCCGCCGTCGGTTACGACCAGCTTCCAAGGTTCGGCGCAACTGTTCCAGGCGGCGGTCGCCAATCAGGGGCTGCTGCTTTTCGCGGCGGTGCTGGTGATCTACATCGTGCTCGGCGTGCTCTACGAGAGCTTCATCCACCCGCTGACCATCCTTTCTGGCCTGCCGACCGCCGGCATCGGCGCGCTGCTGACGCTGCAGTTCTTCGGCAAGGACCTGTCGGTGATCGCGATGATCGGCCTCGTCATGCTGATCGGCATCGTCAAGAAGAATGCGATCATGATGGTCGATTTCGCCATCCAGCGGCGAAGCGAGGGCGCCACACCGGAAGACGCGATCGTCGAAGCCGCGATCCTGCGGTTCCGGCCGATCATGATGACGACACTCTGCGCGATCCTCGGCGCGCTGCCGATCGCGCTCGGCATCGGCACCGGCGCCGAACTGCGCCAGCCGCTGGGCCTCGCGGTCGTCGGCGGCCTGCTTGTCTCGCAACTGCTGACGCTGTTCATCACGCCGGTCGTCTACCTGATGTTCGAGCGGCTATCGACGCGGATGCGGGCGCGGCGCAACCGTCCGGCGGTCGCCCAGCCGGCGGAATGACGGCAGAACGGGATCGTGAGCGGCGCAAGATGTAAAAGGAGATGGTGGGGGAAGTAGGACCCCATTGCAACCCACATTAAGCCCATGATTTACAACGATATCAATAGCTTATTTGCTTGATTGGGGTACGCAAATGGGGTACGCAGCGGGGACTTAGAGGTGATTCATGCCCCGCAAAGCCCAGTTCCTCGAACTCCATCGCGGGCAATATCGCGTGGTTGTCTCGGTCCCGCGCGACCTCCATTCGCAACTTGGCACCAAGCTAAAACGCTCATTGGGAACCGATAGCCTCACCACCGCTGAAGCTTTGAAATGGCCTATCGTTGCCGAGCTGAAGCGCCAGATTGAGGAGGCGCGGAGCGGCAGCATCGCCGATCCCCTTCGTAAAGAGGCCACGCAATACCGCGAGGCTCTCACCAATGCCCGCACCGACAACGAGATCGAAGCGCTGCGATATGCCCTCGCGATCCGCGCTGAACAGATTGCCGGCAGGCCTGTTGAGGTTGAAGCGATTGGGAACGAGGAGCATCCGGTATTCGATCCCCAGCGGGCACAGCAAGCCAAGCAGTTCGCGGATATGGCGCAGGGCCTCGCGACGCCGCTTGATGCTTATCTCAACGCTTTCCATGCCGAGAACCTCCGGTCGGTGGGCGTCAAGGCAGATGACCGCCGGGCCTTGGAGATGCTGGCGGATTGGTGCCGCAAGGCAGGCATCGCCCCCTTCATCGAAGCCATAGAGCCTCGCACAGCGGGCAGCTTCGTGAGTGAGGCGCTCTTCCCCGGCAAGGCCCGCAAGACTGTCAACAAGTATGTCTCTTCGCTCTCGGCGTATTGGCGATGGCTTAAGAAGAAGGGTTATGTGGAATCCAATCCATGGCACGAACAGGCCCTCAAGAAAGCGCCTCTCAACGAAGACGAAGCCGAGCGGGCCTTCACCGATGAAGAGGTGATCAAGCTTTTCAATGGCCAGCCCAAGGGCTATCTCGGCCCACTCATGCGGATTGCTGCACTCACCGGAGCCCGCATTGATGCGATTGCCAGCCTCAAGGTGAAAGATACCAACGACGGCATGTTCCGCGTCAAGCCCCAGAAGCGCGAGATTGGCCACCGGCTTGTGCCAATCCATTCCGCCCTAATGCCCACCATCGAGGAGCTCACGAAGGACAAAGGCGACGAAGATGACCTTTTCCCCGAGCTGCCGCCCCCTCCCGCCGGCTCCGAACGCCATCGCTCCAACCCCGCCGTACAGCGTTTCGGAACCTACCGTAAGAGCCTCGGGATTGATGACCGCGTGGCCGGCAAGCGCAGCTCGCGGGTGACGTTCCATTCCTTCCGCCGCTGGTTCATCACCAAAGCAGAACAGGCTGGCATCGCCCCGCATATCATCGCCAGCGTTGTTGGCCACAAGCGGCAGGGCATGACCCTAGGGCTCTACTCTGGCGGGCCATCACGGGAGCAACTAAGGGAGTGCGTCGAGGCGGTTAGGTTGCCGGAGGGAGTGAAACTCTAGATGGCATGACCTTTGGCGAGGGGTCACGCATGCGAGAGGCATCCCTCGTGCCAACGGCGGCGGATTTCCCCCCATGCCCTTGCGCAACCGCTGCGCCATACGAAAAGCTCTTCGCTATCGCCCGCCGTATCACCCGCCCAGCAGGGCAAATCCAACCCCGGGAACGAACTCAAAACTGGATAAACTTTGGGGGCAACGTCAAAGGTCCAAGCTGAGCTGCTTGGGATCGGATACCACTGAAATTTCAAGCGCATCCCGCTGAAGTGTCAGATGCACCGACACGCGATCCTTTGGGAAATGCAAGGACTTAGCTTGCCCGACCATATTGAAACCGAGGAATGCAAAAGGGAGCCGGTACACACCGTTTCGACCCAGCTCTCCGAACACCTCGGGTGTTATGGATTCTTCCCTGATTAATTCGTCATTGCCGGATTTTGGCAAGCTTGTCCCGAGCAAAAGTCGTCCTTCTTCGAATCCACCAACCTTTTGTAGCTTGCGTTCTGCTTCAACAAGTATGGCATCCAACTCGACCTCGAATGTGGCTGCAAGCGCACGAAACACTTCGTAAACATCTGCGAGTTCAGTGGTCAGGTCGTTCAAATCCGCAGACTCGCGAGCCTCAAGCAGTTCTTCCACAAATTTTCCAATCAAAAATCCAATCCGGCTCCCCCTCGGGATCGTTGCAATTACCTGTTGTTCCTTCTGATTGGCAATTTTCTCGGGAATTCGATCTCGCACCAACTTCCCAAAATTTGCTTGCCGCCTTACGCGAAGGTGCTCCTTATCTCCCTCAGAAATCACGATGCAGCCGTGCTTCCGTAGCTGGTAATAGGCATGAGCCAAGGTTGAACCCGACAGCAATACCGGTACTGCTAACGGCACAGCAACTTCTGCCACCGCGGCTAAGAACGAATTATCTCGAAGCAGGTCGACAGTCTGCGGTTTTAGTGAAATTGCGAGCCGGGGGTTGTTTTTCTGGAGCGGACCAATCCGAGCAAGGTCTTCTCGCTTGCACACATCGAAGACCGCTACGCGTCCTCGTTCAGGCTGATCAGTTTGATGGGCCTCCGTCCAATACCAAGGAATGTTAACCGACTGCCCGTTATCCGCTTGGCAACCCACAAACCACATGATGTGACAAGGCTTCCCCATCCTCTGAGACAATAAAAGACTGCGTTGTGCCATATCAGAGATTTGACCACGGCTGATACTTTGGAACCGCGCCACATCGTTCTTCACGCGCTCATATTTCCAAGAGCCATCACTTTGTAGAAGAAGAACATTAGATTTATAGCTAGGGTATTCAGTTATTTCATCGGTCGGAACATGCACTTCCCATATGTCGTAGGGGCAAAATTGGAGGGCATCAGGCAATCCCCAAGTACCGTGAACTTCCACTGTTGGCGTACGATGGTCAGCCTTTACCCAAGCTGACGAGCGGGAGGCGATGTAGCGGTGAGCTACAAAAGATAACTCGATATTTGGATGCCTAACGCAAAGCTCTTGCGATTTATTCACGCACCAACGAGCGGCTTCTGCGGCCGTTAGGCAGTCGGTCTTTGGCAAATTTGTAAGCTTCTCGGAGCCCGCGGCAACCGAGGTTCTCACGACAATGTTCGCTCCGAGCATCCGCTCGAAATCTTCTTTCAGTTTTTCTTCTACTCCCGACCCACTGAGCTTGATGACAGGAACAACGTAGAGCGCGGGAATATGGTCACTTCCATTCGGGAACAGCTCATCGAGAACTTTGAGCTTGTCCCACTTCTTCCTAGCCACAGGATCGGCAGCAGCAAGCAGTTGCCCATCTGACAAAGCTGAGCGAATTGTTGGTTCGATGAACAACTGCATTGGATTAATGCCCGACGTATCGTCGTCCTCGGCATCAACTTGGACGATGTAGAATGTTTCGCCGTACCTCACCCATTCGCAATTGATACGAGTGCGCACTCCTCGCATCAGCTCGTTGTTCGCCCACGCTGAGATTGAACCAAAAAGACGTTCGCGACTTAGCGCTGCTCTTGCAACTAGCGGGGCTGCAACTGAGGGGGCGGTATCGCGTTGAGAATTGTACCTATCGACTTGCACCAAGTCGCCACCACGTACACTAAGCTCCCAATGATCCCGCGTCTTGGATACCCGCTGAAGGTTGCCGAATTCCCCCTGTTCATCGGCCCGGTAGAACTCCTGAACAATTATCCCACAAGCGCGGCCACCCGCTGAAGCCACCACCTGCTCTACGGCTTCTACGAAATGGTTCACACCCCCGTCTGCGGAGAGCCCAACTGAGATTGGCTGGCTGTGGTAAGTACCTCTGTCCCAAATAGTCTCTGCCACGACGCTTGACCGAATGGTCGCAATTTTCGTTCTGGCAGCAATGTCCTGCACTAAAGGCCAGAGTTTAGAGACGACTTCTGTGTTTCTCTGCACAATTTCGATAGCTGTTTCCGGCGAAAGAAGGAAGAAATCCGGCGTCCAGCAACGCGGTATTGCCAGCAGTCGAGCCCCCTTCGTTCCAAAAATGGGACCGTAGGTTTCTGCCTCTAACCAAGGGAGACATCCTATCGTCGCGGCACGAAGCAGGTCGACTTTCATTTCTTTTCGACGGTACCGAACACGGCATTCGCGACGTTGGTCAGTAGCCCACTAACGCCGTCAGAGAAATAACCGACCAGGAATGCAATCGCGGAGAGTGTACCGACGCCTGATTGGCCGCCAATTGAGCCGGCCATCAATCCGCTGTTCCCTAAATTGATCACAACAACAGCGTACACTCCGCCCACAAGCGGAACAAACAAGCGCCAGTAAAATCGATCCAGATGCCACCTTCCAGTGGCCACAGAGTGCATCAGCCACTTGATTGAAAATGTAGTCCCTCCCAACGCTCCGGTACAAAAGATCGCTATTAACTTCATGTCGATGGTGAATGGGACAGTTTCCGAAATTTGAACTGTGAAACGTCTCCCGCCCAGCCCCGCACAACAGAAAGTCAGAACAAGAAAGACGACCAGATAGCACCCAGCAATTATTGCTTCTCTCCGGATGAGCCTCTGAGCCTCAGGCGGGAATTTCGATCTCCAGTCCCAAGGCTTTCGACCATCGTCAAAGCCACGGGTTGGATCGACACCACGAAATGACTTCTGGCTGGGCTCCGGTGCCTCACCGTTCCCGGATTGGGGGATATTGCTGTCGCTGTTCATGCAACCTTGGCCGGCGAACCCAAAAGCCGGGAGTTGGTGATGCGGACTTCTGAAAGGCCATTGAATTTCTGATAGTCCCAAGCGTCAGGTGCTCCGACCAAATTAGCAACCACTTTGCGAAAGAACTGCCGGCCAAGTGACTTGCCTTCCAAAAGCGATGCGGCTGAAAAACCTCCGTATACATAATAGTGTTGGTCGCGAACATGATTGGGGTAGACAGAGCTTAAGCTTAGTGGCCGCCAACGAGATTCTGAAAAATACGTCGCAGCTTCAGAGAACGTTACAAGGTCGAAAGGCGACTCCAAAATCACATGCAGATGTGCATAGTCTACGCCACAGCCCACCTCAGAACCTTCGCTTACCGCTCCATGCTCGAACCAAATCGCTTCACCGCCGATTCCGAAATGATTTCTGATAATCTGGACCTTGGAGAGAGGATTGCAGCCTGTCTGGTTTCGCCAAATGGAGAAGTTCAGGGCGCGGACCTTGGGAATGATCAACAGCCAGTTCGGAACCAAAGAGCCTAGGGTTGGCACAACAATGATGTCATCGTCCTCGAACAGCACAGTATCCCATTCCTTCACACTCTGGCGCGAGAGCGCGTCGAAAAATCGTCCCGACTTGTCCCGCAGTTGCTCTGCCATGAAATTCTTCCAGTTCACGAATTGAGACGTGCTTCCACCTTACACGAAATACCATTCCAGCAGAAGACAATGGTTTCCGAAAGGTCGGCGATAAACACCAACCCGATTCGGCTTCAAATTGGCCCGCAAGGATACGACGCTTGAGACAAATTCTCGACCCCCTCTCTGCACCCTATTTCGGGCAAATTGGAGGGTCTTAAGGCGAAGGCAAGCATCGCCCAAACGGCTTATAAGAGAGCGCCAAGCAGACTACAGCCGGCCGTGCATTACCCAAGTCCGGCCAGAGGTGCGTTTGATGAAGTCCATTTTGGGTATGCCTCAAGCAGACCGCGCGAGGCCTGCCAAATGCTGGTCTGAAAATACTACCTTGACTACCCATAGCATACCGAATTAGAAGACCTACCCATCGCAGACTTTCTGCTTTGGAGCCCTGCCATGTCTGTCATGCTTGCCCGCGCCTACTTAAGAGCCTCAACCGATGAGCAAGATGCCCTGAGAGCCCATGAGGACCTTGAGGCCTTTGCCGAGGCGCGAGGTCTTCCCATTGCTGGCTTCTACGTCGAGAACGAGAGCGGGGCCTCCTTACAGCGCCCCGAGCTTTTCCGCCTCCTCTCCGATAGCCGCCCCGGTGACGTGCTCCTCGTGGAACAGGTTGACCGCCTCTCGCGCCTCAATGCGGCAGACTGGGAGCGGCTCAAGACGGAGATCACGAAGCGGCGGCTCCGCGTGGTCGCGTTGGACCTCCCCACCTCCCATATGCTCGCCAAGGCAGACCCCGATGATTTCACAGCCCGGATGCTCGATGCCCTAAACGCGATGATGCTCGACGTTCTCGCGGCGGTGGCGCGAAAAGACTACGAGGACCGGCGGCGGCGGCAGGCTCAAGGCATCGCCCGCGTGAAGGCCCAACAGCCCGAAAAGTACCGGGGGCGGCCTGAGAATTTGAAACTTCAGGCAGACGTCAGGCGAGGCCTAGAGCTTGGGCTCTCTTGGTCCGAGGTAATCAGCCTGACGAAAGCGTCACGAGTGCTCGTTGCCAAAGTGGCCGGGAAGCTCAAGCGGGAAGCATCTGAACGGAGAGCGACGGAGTAATGGCGCTATTTCGGCGCGAGGCGACGGATATACTGGCCCACATCGTCCCCTCCATTGAACCGATTGGCGAGTTGAATGCAGATCGGAAGCTGGCCGCAGGCTCTCCACGCGGCGGTTTCTGCCTGTGCGCGACTACGGTCGGGGGGATTGTGGTCCCGCCAATACAAGCCGGCATAGAAGGCCAGCGCGACTGCGATCACGGGCATGTAAGTACGCCCTTGACGCCGCAGCCACCTCTCCCGCTTCTCGCCTTCTTTCCCGTCAAGGCTCATTCTGAATGCGATGGCCGCTCCAAGAAGGACTATGAGCAGCGCGATGCCTGCCGCCTTGAACGAAAGCCCTAAATGCTTTGCAACCGGTTCTCCAAGTTTTACCAGCGCAATAGCCAAAACCAACAGCCCGACAAACTGGATTGCATAATAGGCAAGGTGATCGAATAGGCCACGCATCGCGCGAACCTTCGGATCAAGTGCGTCTTCATCGCGCAGTCCTTCAAGCAGGTTCAAGGCTTGCTGCGTCTGGGCGGAAAGCGGTTCTTGCATTTGAAATCCCCGAGGCCGCTGTTGGCGATGATGACCTCACGCAACGATCCAATTAAAGATCAAGCGAGCCGCGAGGTAGCCCGCAATGCCCTGCCCAACCAAAAGCAGGATGCCTAAAAATGAAATGAGCACGGCGACGGGCGGAGCAATCGGAGGCGGTCCCGTCAATTTGGCAATGCTGGTCGTGAGCGCGGTCACTACAAGGTAGAATACACCGCCAAGCAAGATTGCTGCGGCAAACATCCCAACCATGAAGAACAGTGCGGCCTGCCAAGAGAAGAAGCTGGCATGCGGCGTCGTGGCAAAAAGATAGATGCCCGAGGCGATCCAGATGAAGGTTGCAAGCTTGCCGCTTGTTTCCCTGTTCGCATCTTTGGAAGCAGCAGCCGGATCAAACATCGCCCGCACTCCTCTTGAGGCGTTACCTGCGAGCGCCCTCGCAAGCCTGCCTCCAAGACCCGTGGAGTCGGGGAGTTGGAAAACGGAACCCAGTCCGTCCCTGCGGCCTTTAGTTCGGAGAACCTGGACATACGCCACAGGCTCCCCGACCGCATGGTCGAGGATCAGCACCATCCCGGATGGCACCAGTCCGCTGGGTTCAGGGTTTCCACGCCCCGGAGCGTCGCGTCTGCGCTCTGGCCTGACAATAGCCGGTAGCCCAGCCCTAAATCAAGGATACGGAACCACATGCTGTGGGGGCTAAACGGTTGCGGAAAGCCCAAGGCATCGCCGCCGCAAGACCGTGAAGCAGGGGGAGCACGCCGGGCGAAGGGACTTGGAGGCCTGCCCATGGCGGTCCGAGATAAAGGCCAATCGGGACTTCCCCTGCCACTGTGCCCAAGATGGAGGCCAGCCCGTGGCTGGGGCAACCGAATGGGCCTCCCATCTGCCTTTTCTGCCGCTTCTCTTTTGACGCCCTAGCTACTTCCCTGCGAACGTTCCCTATTCGCCTACCCCAGTGGCCTAACTAATGTGGCAGCTTAAGCATTGAGTGCTTGTGTGACCAAGGCATTTCCGTATGCACTCCCCCTAAAACACTTCCCCATGGCCCATACCCGTTTTGGTATCCGTGCGAACCTTCTAAATTTTGAGGGCTCTCAGCGCCTGAAATCGATCCTATAATGGATACGCACTCACGGAGAAGTAATGATGCAGAAACAATCATTCGAATTCGAGATTAGTAGATATACAATGGCAGAACTAATCGCTTCTGCTACGGCAGATTACACAAGAGGATATACATGCGGCGTATACATCGGAAGATTGCGCCATGACAACGGCTCCATACCCATTTGGGGCGCCGGTCGGGTAAAGAACACGGAAACGCTTTACGTCTCCGGGATATGTCACCTGATCAACGAGCATCAATGCCTTCCCGAATGCTCGATTCCGATGAACATCGCAGTGCTGAACAACGGTTTCATCAAAAACCTTCGCCGGCTGACACCGAAGTGGATCGCAAACGGTGGGAAGAACACAACTAACGATATCCCGGACGCATTCGAGGAATGGAAGCAGTGCTATCAGTTATTGCAACTGGGGGGCATGCAGGTGGATCGGGTAACTCCCAAGAAAGGCGGGGAATGGCTCGCTGAAATGAAGGCCAAAGCGCGAACCATAATCACCGAATTGGACAAGATCATTCCGTCGAGCGCTTCGGGCGTCGTACTCTCCGGCAATCACCGCCCTGAAGGGATCGTTGAAGCGGTCGCAACGATGATGAGGCAATAACGTGACCTGCACCATCCCCGGCTGTGGTCGCCCCACGGCAAAGGCAGCCGGGACCGGCTTTGCAGAGTTCCATTGCCGCTACCATGTGCAGTTCAAGGCGCGGCACGGCTCGCACTGGTGCCCAACCTATCGCGCGACTGAACTCAGGCCCTATGTCCGCGTAGCGAAGGCATGGCTCCGCGCCAATCGCAAGCATCCCGCCGTCGCGATGGCCCTCGCATGGCTGGACGGCCTTTTCGTGAATGCAGGCCGGGCCGACATGGCGCAAAACATCAAGCGCAAGCCCGCAGCAGAACGCGCCAAGATTGCTTTCGCGAGGCTTCGCGATGCGGGGATCAAGTCCGAACGGGTCTTGGGGATTTATCTTGCGGTGCATGCGCTCATCGAAGACGACCGGGGCAGTCATCGGGTCTACGAGTTTCGTAATGTGCAGGTCGCGAAGGCGCTTCACCGGCTCGCATCGGGGACGCACAAGCGCTGGGATTTCGATACGGGGAGAGGCGTCGTCCCTGTGCGGATGGACGTTTACCCCAAATCCTCCGGGTTGGTGCTTCGCGTCATGGGCGAAGCAATCGAGGAGTGCGCAAGCAACGTCGCTGCCATCGCACTGGAAGCAATCCTGAAGATGAAGCTGGAGGCATTCGGGCCTCACGCCTCGCACCTGCCGGGCTGGGAGCCTCTGTGGAAGCGGCAACAGAAAAGGCCTCAGGGTTGATCGAGCGGGTCACACAAGCGGCTGATCAAGAGGCAGGGGGTACGTCAGCACAGCTTGCGACCAAGCACATTCGCTTTGACCCTCAGAAGCGCGCTGCCGCTTCGGACTTCAAGGCGAGCATCAAGGCCCTAGGAACCCTTCTGGAGGCTCAGGAGCGGCAATACGGCCTTCGGACGCGGAAGCGTAGCCCAGCGCAGTGGAAGGCCTTCATGCTGGCCCTAGAGGCCATTGCGTGCAACCTCGCGTGGCTACTCATGGCGGCTCCCGGATTCGCCTTGGCAGTGCCTCGCGACAACAACGTGATGCGCAGCAAGAGCCGCTACAAGCCGGAGGTCTTTGGGCTGGTTTTCGTAGAGCTGCTCGATCTGATGGCCCGTCCCGAGCTTGGCCTGATCGAGAATGTCCAGATCGGCTACAAGTTCAGCAAGCGCAGCCAGCCATCGGTGATACGGCCTCTTCCCGCCTTTGCCGATCAAGTCCCCCTCGCCTCGCTGACATGGGAGAGCTTCACCCGCCTGCCCCCGCGCGAAGTGCTGATCCTGAAGAGCGGCAAGGACGATGACGGAACCGCTGAGCCTATCGCGTATGAAGATACGGATCGCATTCGGTCCTTGCGCAACGCGGTGGTGCGCCTCAACAAGCGGCTTCAAGCCATGCCGATCATCCTCAAGGCCTCTCCCGGCGAGGTCCTGCTCGATCACGATGGTCTGCCGATTGACCCTACGAAGCGCGCCCTGAGGCGCATCTTCAACAACGGGCGCTGGGATGAAGGGGGACGGCTCTTCGATGGCTTCTGGGAGACCATGCCGAGGGACATGCGGTTCCGCTATCTCCGCCTTCCCACGCCGGAGCACCCCGAAGGCGAGCCCATCGCCAATGTGGATTTCGAGCAGCTCTTCCCACACCTCGCCTATTACAGCGCTGGGATCGCTCCACCGAATGGAGACCTCTACGACATCGAAGGCGATAGATCGAACCGCAAGGGCTGGAAGCAGTTGCTCAATGCGCTGCTCTTCGCCAAGTCACGCCTGAAGACATGGCCGCGCGGATGCAGAGAGGCGTTCGAGAAGCCTATTCCCTTCAGGCCGGCTTGCGCGATGTTGGAGGAGCGGCACCGCGCGATTGCCAATCAATTTGGGGCAGGCGTCGGGTTCAGCCTGATGTTCAAAGAAAGCTCCGCCCTCATCGAAGCACTACGCTACCTTCACGACGAAGGCATTGCCGCACTGCCGCTCCATGACAGCGTTCTCGTCCCCCGGTCCCGCGCCGAACGCGCAAAGGAGCTGCTTCAAGTCGCCTTAGAGCGGTGCATCGGAAAATCTCGCGCGGCAGTCTCTATCGATTATGGCCCTGATACTAAAGGTAAATAGCTGTTACATGTCTGCTAAAGGTCTCTAGGTTCCGTCCTCAGGGTCTCTCTCGCGAGGTCGGTGCTTAGGGCTCTCATCTGTGATGAGGATGGGATGATGGGAACGACCTCCGCCCGTGATCACCTTGAGCACATACCTCAAGCCCCCCTTCAAGCCCCAGCGCCAAGCCACTGCCCCCAACATCAAGCAGGCATAAGGTAGGGCAAAGAGGGTGCTCTGGGGGACCGACTTGGAGGAGCCACTAGGCCCCCTCAATGCCCATGAAGCTGCACCCCCGAGGCAGAACAGGGGAGAGGGTGAGCCACCCTGGCCTTGGCCACTTCAGCACTATCCGTCGTTCTGCCCCAGAAGCATCGCTTGACCTCCATTGTCCAGCATCGCGGCAACCTCACGAGAGAACGCCTCAAGGTCAGCATAGGTGGTCAGGAAAGCAAGGGACGCCCTCAGGGGCAAGTCGGACGGGCCACCCGCTAGAACGGTGTGTGCAAGCTCAATGTCAGCCCGAACGCTACCCAAACTGTTGTAGGGGGAGATGGAGAGGCCAAGGTTAACCGAGACGAGGGAGCCATCAGCACAAATGCCCTCGCCTCCCTTGAGGACGATTGGTTGGCCTTGCGGAATGGGATACTGCGTGAGTTCCTCGGCGAAGGCGTCAAGGGCGCTCCGATTGAACCAAGCAGCCCCATGCCCCCGGAAGCCCACCCCCTCAGCTATCGCTTTGAGCTCTCCGCAATGTTGGTCATCGGGCAGATAGATCAAACGGAGATGAAACATTGTCATAAGGCTTCGGTGGGGCGGAGAAGACGCTGAAGCGTCCATGCTCACGGATTGCAGTGTGCTCGGCAATGACGCCAGTCGAAAAACTTGGTGGCTCAAACAGTCGGCGGGGTACGCGGCTGGGGTACGCAATGGGGACGCAGAGGTCAAAATATGACCTATAACCCATTGATAAATAAAGGCATAAAAAAGATGGTGGGGGAAGTAGGACTCGAACCTACGAAGGCATAGCCAGCGGATTTACAGTCCGCCCCCTTTGCCGCTCGGGACATTCCCCCATACACGATACGGGCGGAAGAGCCCTCGCGTGAGGCGTGCGTTATGAGCAAGGCCACACCGGCTGTCAACGCCCTAGCGGCCACGCCGGACGATTTTCTCAGCCGACTTTCGCACCGGTCATCGACTTTTCCCGAAAGGCCCCGTAATCCGGCTCGGACAAGGCTCGCCAGCCCTCGACGAAAGGATACGGCGCATGAAATCGCCCTACCGGCACCCGAATGGCGACAGGACCGGCCCGCGCCCGCCCAAGGACAAGTCCCGCTTCGCGCCCAAGCCGAAGAAGGAGCGCCCGCGCCCGCCGGAGGATTGCGACGTGCTCTACGGCATCCATTCGGTGCGCGAGGCGCTGGCGAATCCGCAGCGCCGTCTGCGCCGCCTTCTCGCCACCGAGAACGCTCTCGCCCGCCTGTCGGAGGGGCTGGAAATCCGCGTGGCGCCCGAGATCGTCAAGCCGGAGACGATCAGCGCGCTCCTGACGCCAGATGCCGTCCATCAGGGCGCTTATCTCGAAGCCGAACGGCTCCCCCTCCTCCGGCTGGAAAAGCTGCCGCAGGACAAGGTGATCGTCGCGCTCGATCAGGTGACCGATCCGCATAACGTCGGTGCGATCATCCGCTCGGCGGCGGCCTTCGGCGTCGGCGCGATCCTGACAACCTTCCGCAACAGCCCGGAACTGACCGGCGTCCTTGCCAAGGCCGCGTCAGGCGCGCTCGAACATGTTCCGCTGGTGGGTGTCACCAACCTCGGCCGTGCCCTCACCGAACTCGCGGAAGGTGGTTTCATGGTGATCGGCCTCGATTCCGAAGCACCCGAGGAAATCCACGACCTGCCGCTGCGCCTGCCGCTGGTGCTGGTGCTCGGCGCCGAGGGCAAGGGCCTGCGCCAGTCCACGCGCACGCTCTGCCATCACCTCGCCCGGCTCGAACTCCCCGGCGCGATCCGCAGCCTCAATGTCTCGAACGCCGCCGCGATCTGCCTCTATGCTGTCGGGCGGGTGCTGTCCGCGCGCTGACCGGCAATCGGCCGGAACCGCATCCGCGAAACAGAAAACCCGCCGTCGCCGGCGGGTTTTCCTTGTCTTCGAACCTTCAGGAACGATCAGTTCTTGAAGATGTCGCGGTCCTTGGTTTCCGGCAGGAAGATCATGCCGATCACCACCGTCATCAGCGCGATGATGATCGGGTACCACAGGCCGGCGAAGATATCGCCGGTGGCGGCGACGATCGCGAAGGCCGTCGGCGGGAGGAAGCCACCGAACCAGCCGTTGCCGATGTGATAGGGCAGCGACATGCCGGTGTAGCGGATGCGGGTCGGGAACAGTTCGACCAGCATCGCGGCGATCGGGCCGTACACCATCGTCACGTAGAGGACGAGGATGAAGAGCAGGCCGATGATCTTGAGCGCACGGCCATCGGTGAGCACGCCGCCGATCGACGGAGCCTTGAGGATGGTCGGGTCGCCCGCCTTCGGATAACCGGCCTCGACGGCAGCCGCGGCAACGTTCTTGGCGAAGTCCTTGTCCACCGTCACGGCCTTACCGTTGACCGCCACCGTCGCGCCCGAACCGGCAGCGCCGTTCTCGAGCTTGTAGGCGATGGCCGAAGCGGCGAGGCCACGGCGGGCGATGTCGCATGCAGCGGTGAAGGTCCGCACGTTCACCGGATCGAACACGTTGCCGCAGGTCGCCGGATCGGCGGTCACGACCACCTTCACCTTCTCATGCGCTTCCATCAGCTTCGGGTTGGCGATGTTGGCGATCGAACCGAAGATCGGGAAATAGGTCGCGGCCGCGATCAGGCAGCCCGCCATCAGGATCGGCTTGCGGCCGATCTTGTCCGAGAGCCAGCCGAAGAAGATGAAGAACGGCGTGCCGATGAGCAGCGAGAACGCGATCAGGAGGTTCGCGGTCGTGCCGTCGACCTTCATGGTCTGGGTGAGGAAGAACAGGGCGTAGAACTGGCCCGTGTACCACACCACGGCCTGGCCGGCGGTGCCGCCGAGCAGCGCGATGAGCGCGACCTTGGCGTTCTTCCACTGGCCGAAGGCTTCGCTGAGCGGCGCCTTCGAGAGCGTGCCTTCCGACTTCATCTTCTGGAAGGCCGGCGATTCGTTGAGCTGGAGACGGATCCAGATCGAAACGATCAGCAGGAAAACCGAGACGATGAACGGAATGCGCCAGCCCCAGGAGGCGAAGGCCTCCGGCGTCATCGACAGGCGCAGCGTCAGGATCACGATGAGCGAGGCGAAGAGACCGACGGTCGCGGTGGTCTGGATCCACGAGGTGTAGAGACCGCGGCGGCCATGCGGGGAGTGCTCGGCGACGTAGGTCGCGGCACCACCGTATTCACCACCGAGCGCGAGACCCTGGACGAGGCGGCAGAGAATGAAGCCGATCGGCGCGAGAATGCCGATGGACGCGTAGCCCGGCATGATGCCGATCACGAAGGTCGCGATGCCCATGAGGGTCATCGTGACGAGGAAGGTGTACTTGCGGCCGATGAGGTCGCCGAGGCGGCCGAACACCAGCGCGCCGAACGGACGGACGGCGAAGCCCGCCGCGAAGCCGAGCAGCACGAAGATGAAGCCGGCGGTCGGGTTCACGCCCGAGAAGAAGTTCGCGCTGATGTTCGCCGCAAGCGAACCCGCGAGATAAAAATCGTACCATTCGAAAACGGTACCGAGCGAGGAAGCGAGAATGACTCGCTTTTCCTCGGGAGTCATTGGGCGGTCGGGCGCATCCGACGCCATCGTTCCCTGCATGGCCATTTCCACTCTCCACTTTTTCTGTGTTTTGGCTCGTGAAGGAGACCACCCGGCAAAACACGCCGCTCCGACAAGTCGGAAACGAGCATTTTTGACTTCAGGAATCGACTTCAAGCCAAATATTATTGAAAACCAACGGAGCATTAGTCCGCCGATTTCTAACCTTTACGAGAATTGGGTATTTTGAGAACCGGGATTTTGGGATGAAATACTTTAGTATTAGGCGCGTCGCACAAAGTCCCGCAGGACGGTTGCGGGAGCCGTAAAAATCGGAGATATCGGGTCAGCGCCGGAATAGCACAGCGGTAGTGCAGCGGTTTTGTAAACCGAAGGTCGGGGGTTCGATCCCCTCTTCCGGCACCATTCGCCCGAGTCCGCCCGCAAAGGCAGCTAAATCTGAATTTCCACCCCCGGCGTCGCCCCGAAGCAGGATGCCGGCGGCTCCGCATCGTTTCCGCTTTCCGCGCGCCGCTTCAGTTTGAAGCCCACCTCCGCAATCGCGACAATGGCCGGAAGCAGCTCGCGCCCGAGATCGGTAAGCTCATATTCGGTCGAAGGTGGAGACGTCGGCATCACACGCCGCAGCACGACGCCGTTCTTTTCCATGTCTTTCAGGCGCGCGCTCAGCATCTTGGCGGAGACGGCCGGGATATCGACCCGCAACTCGCCGAAGCGCCGCGGCCCGCCGTGCAGATACCAGATGATGTTTGGCGTCCAGGCACCGCCGATCAGATTCATGCACTCCGCCACCACGCATTTCGGAGGCGGCGCCGGCGAGCGGTTTTTCCGGACCTTCAGAGCCATGAGAGGGCCTCGACGCGTTAGCAGGTAACCGCGCGGTTACCGGATTCTTCGAGTAACGAAATGAAACCACATATACAACTGTTATCACAAAACCTAAGGTCCCGCCATCCGGTAACCCGAGAAGCAATAACCCAAGAACCGACAACTCAAGAGGAAAACCTCATGAAACTCTACTATTCCCCCGGTGCCTGCTCGCTGGCCTCGCATATCGTCCTTCAGGAAATCGGCAAGCCGTTCTCGATCGAACGGGTCGATCTGGCCACGAAAAAGACCGCCACCGGCGCGGATTTCTCGGCCGTGAACCCCAAGGGTTATGTTCCGACCATCGAACTCGCGCCCGGCGAGGTGCTGACCGAAGGGCCGGCGATCCTCCAGCATCTGGCCGATCAGGCCGGCCGTCTCGCGCCGGCTGCCGGCACGCTGGCGCGGGCCCGGCTCAACGAGTGGCTGACCTTCATCAATTCGGAAATCCACAAGGCGTTCAGCCCGCTCTTCCGGCCGGATGCGCCCACCGAGGCCAAGGAAGCGGCCTCCGCGCAGCTCACGAAGCGGTTCGCCCTCATCGAGAAGGCCTTGTCCGACGGCCGCGACTATCTCACCGGGCCGGATTTCACGGTCGCGGATGCCTATCTCTTCACCGTGACCAACTGGGCGAACTTCACCGGGCTTTCGCTCGAGGCCTTCCCCCGCCTCCTCGCCTTCCAGAAGCGCGTCAGCGCGCGTCCGTCGGTCGAAAAGGCACTGGTCGCGGAAGGCCTGAAGGCGGCATGACGACCCCTTCCGAGGCCAAGGCGGCCTACGCCGATCTGGTCGCGGCGATGGAGGTTTATTTCGACGGTCTCTACCATTCGGACACGGAGCGCCTGCGCTCCGTATTCCATCCCGATGCCGTCTACGCCTGCGCGACAGCCGGGACCCTGACCCGCCTCGTCATGCCCGACTATTTCGCGCTGGTCGCCGCCCGCGAGGCACCGGCAGCGCGCAACGAGCTGCGAACCGACCGGATCATCTCCATCGCGTTCGCCGGTCCGGTGACGGCACTCGTCACGGCGAGCTGTTCCATCGGGCCGAAATGTTTCACCGACCTCCTGAGCTTCGTGAAGCTGGATGGCCGGTGGCGGATTATCTCGAAGGTCTTCCACTACGACCTCGCAACATCCTGAGGGAGACGATCGTGCCTTATGTGAACATCAAGATCACACGCGAGGGCGCAACGCCGGCGCAGAAAGCCGAACTGATCGCCGGAGTGACGGATCTGCTGGTGCGCGTTCTCGACAAGAACCCGGCAACGACCTTCGTCGTCATCGACGAGGTAGCTCTGGAGGATTGGGGCGTGGGCGGCATGCCGGTCGCAGAATATCGGAAGCGCAACGCGCAGCCGGGCTGACAAGACCCCGGAAAAACAAAAGGCCGCCGGAAACGGCGGCCTTTCAAGTTGATAACGATGGTGACGTCGTCAGGCGGCGCGCACGTCGCGCAGGAACGACGACACGACGTTCTCGAGCGTGACCGCCTCGCCACCGACCGACTGGGCCGCATTGGCGACCGCGCTCGAGGTATCGCGGCTCGAAGTGGCGCGGGTCTCGGCGTCCTTGATCGCGCTGGCGCCTTCAGCCGACGAGCGGGCCGCCTCGTTGACGTTGTCGCTGATCGTCGAGATCGCGCTCGACTGCTCCTCGACCGCCGAGGCCACCGAGGTCGCGATCGTGCTCATTTCCGACAGGATGCCGCCGATCTGGCCGATCGCCTCGCTGACGTCGCCGGAGGCGCCCTGGATCGAGGTGATCCGCTGGACGATATCCTCGGTCGCCTGCGCGGTCTGGTTCGCCAGTGCCTTCACCTCGGAGGCGACGACGGCGAAGCCCTTGCCGGCCTCACCCGCACGCGCGGCCTCGATGGTCGCGTTGAGCGCGAGCAGGTTGGTCTGCCCGGCGATCGAGCGGATCAGTTCGACGACATCGCCGATCTTGTCGGCCTCGGCCGCGAGTTCCGACATCATCGATGTCGCGCGGTGCGACTGCTGGACCGCGCGATCCGCGACCTCCGTCGAGCGGACGGCCTGACGGGAAACCTCGTCGACCGACTTCGAGAGCTGCTCGGCGGCAACGGCCACCGACGAAACCTCGCGCGAGGCGATCGCGGTCGCGTTGCCGGCAACGCCGGCCTGCTCGGTCAGCGCTCGCGAATCGGCGTCGAGCGTCTCGGAAGCCTGCTGCATGATCGTCGCGCTGGCCTTGAGCTGGTTGAGCGCCGCTTCCACGGACGAGCCGAAGTTGGTGATGGAGCCTTCGATCCGGCGCGCCCTTTCGAGACGCTCGCCGGCCTCCTCCTCGGCCGCCTTGGCGAGCCGCGCCCGCTCCTCGATCGAGGCCTGGAACACTTCGAGCGCCCGGCTCATCGCGCCAATCTCGTCGCGGCGTTCGCGGAACGGGATGACGATATCCGCTTCGCCTTCCGCGACCGAGCGCATGCTGGCAGCGAGGCGGGTCAGGGCCTTGCCGAGGCTGCGGCCGACAACGAAGATCATCGCGATGGAAACGAAGGCCGCCAGCGCGGCAGCAAGCAGGCCGAACTTGTCCGAACGGTCGTTCGCTTCCGCCAGCGCCCGGCGCGCGTCCGTCTGACGTTCCGACGCCCGGTCACGCAGGGCGGCAGCGGCGGCAATCGCGCGCTTCGAGTGGCCGACGGTTTCGTCGCGCTGCTCACGCTCGCCCGCGACACCGTTGCGCCAGGCATCGAAGGCGGTCTTCTGCTTGTTCAGGGATTCGAACAGCATATCCGCCTGCGGCTTGTCGAAATCGGCGTTCTTCAGCCGCTCGAGAAGGCCGGAGCGCATGAATTCGATGCGCGTCTCCAGCTTGTTGTCGCGCTTCCAGCGATAGCGAAGCTCGACACCGCGAAGATCGGAATAGGCTGCGGCAAAGGGGCGAAACCCTTCGTGCGTGGAGACCGCGCCGTCGAACAGGGCGGAGAGCACCTCCGTCAGCTTGTCGAGATCGTCCGTCAGGCCTTCGTTGCTCGACCGGCCGACCTGCTCGACCTTCTCCTTGAGTTTATTGAAGGATTCCTTGGTCTTGACCAGCCGGGTTTCGGCGGCAGCGACGCTGTCACGCATCGCCTGGTCAGACGACGCCTTGAGGCTGTCGAGCGCTTTCTGGGCGTCGGCGATCCCGATCAGGATCTCTCGTTCGGCAATATCGGAACGACTTTCGAGGTAACCGGCCACCTGGCTGTTCACCAGCGCGAGGCTCGACGTCACCATATCGACCTGCGACAGTTCGTTCTGGGCAGTTCGGTAGATTTCCTCGCTCTCGCTGCGGATGCTGTCCGAATAGCGGTTGAGCATGAGTGTGAGGCCCAGGCCGAGAATCGGTCCCAATGCGATCAGTGCGATCTTCCAGGTGACGGATTCCGCAAATCGTCCGAAGATCCGCCTGTTCAATGCTCGAAGCATCAGGTCCTCCATTTGCCAGCGCGCATTTGCGTCGGGCCCAGCATTTTCCCGGCGGAATGCTCCCATCGAATGCTGAAAAAGAGGTAAATGGTTTCTTGCCCGGGACCGTCGCATTTGAAGTTACCGGCGGGGGTCGGCAAAATATTTGCATATTCGCCGGCGATTCTTGCGTGGATGCAACTGGTCAGGTGAAACGAATGCCCGATGTTTAAGGTGGCATGCAAACGGCACCGCCGCAGGGAGGCATTCCCGCCGGCGAGCCCCGAGGTTCCGGCCTTGTCCATTTAGGAGGAAACTATGACCCTGACCCGCCGCTGCTTTTTCTCTACCACGCTCACGACCGGATCGACCCTCGTCGCCGCACCGGCCCTGATCCGGGGTCTTTCCAGCCCGGCCGAGGCCAAGGCGCCGATCGTCGGCAAGGCCGCGCCATCGTTCTACCGCTTCAAAGTCGGCGAGTTCGAGGTCACCGCCCTCCACGACGGCGAATTCGCCCGCCCGCTCGATGCGGGCTTCGTCCGCAACGCGCCCCTGGCGGACGTGCAGAAGACGCTCGCCGACAACTTCCTCCCCACCGACAAGCTGATGCTCACCTTCACCGCCCTTCTGGTGAACACCGGCTCGAAGCTGGTGCTGATCGATACCGGCTTCAACGACAACGGCGGCCCGACGAACGGCCGCGTCGTCGCCGGGATGAAGGCGGCGGGGGTCGATCCGTCGATGGTGGATGTCGTCCTGTTCAGCCATTTCCATGGCGATCATCTGCAGGGCGCGCGCTCGAAGGCCGGCCAGCTCGTGTATCCGAATGCCGAAATCATGGTTCCCGCCCCGGAATGGGATTTCTGGATGGACGAGGCCAAGATGGCCGCCGCGCCGGATGGGATGAAGGGCGCCTTTGCCGGCGTGCACCGCGTGCTCAAGCCCAATGCCGCCGATGTGAAGCGCTTCAAATGGGGTGACGAGGTCGTCACCGGCATCACCGCCGTCGAGGCCGCCGGCCATACGCCGGGCCACACCGCCTTCGCGATCGTCTCGGGCAATGCCAAGATGATGTATGTCGCCGACATCACCAACACGCCGGTGCTGTTCGCCACCAACCCGGAATGGAAGGTGATGTTCGACATGGATCCCGACCGGGCGGTCGCGACGCGCAAGCGGATCCTCGACATGGCGGCGACGGACAAGCTTCAGCTCTCGTTCTACCATGCGTCGTTCCCGGCCACCGGCTTCATCGCCCGGGCGGGCGCCGGCTACCGCTTCGTGCCGGCGCAGTGGTCATAACGGCTCGTAGCCGGCCGTTCCAATTCTAGGCAGGGCGCCGACGGCGCCTTGCTTTTTTTCCCGTCCCTGCCGCATTCTTCACGCCCCGTTCTGAAGCAAGCCCGTTCAGAAGAAACTGCCGCGATCCGAGGAGAAGAAGTGGTCAGCGCCCCCAGCCCCGCCGCGACGGCAGGTCCTCCTGCCCTCGCCTTCGTGGCCTCCTCGGCGCCGGAAGCCCAGCTTGCGGCGAAGCGCCTCGCGCGATTCTATGGCGATGTCGAGCCGGAGCGGGCCGATGTCGTCGTCGCGCTGGGCGGAGACGGCTTCATGCTCCAGACCCTGCATCGCTTTCTCGGCACCGAGAAGCCGATCTACGGCATGAACCGCGGGTCGGTCGGCTTCCTGATGAACGAGTTCCGCGAGGATGGCCTCACCGAACGCATCGTGCAGGCGGAACGCTCGATCGTCCACCCGCTGAAGATGCGCGCGACCGATTCCGCCGGTCGCGCCATCGAGGCGCGCGCGCTCAACGAAGTCTATCTGTTCCGCCAGTCCTATCAGGCCGCGAAGCTGGAGATCGTCATCGATGGGCAGGTCCGCCTGCCCGAACTGGTGGCGGACGGCGCGCTGGTGGCGACCCCCACCGGCTCGACCGCCTATAACTTTTCCGCCGGCGGGCCGATCCTGCCGCTCAACGCGCCGCTGATCGCGCTGACGCCGATCTCGGCCTTCCGCCCCCGCCACTGGCGCGGCGCGCTCCTGCCCGACACGACCTCGATCCGCATCCGCGTTCTCGAAGCGGGCAAGCGGCCGGTCGCGGCCGTGGCGGATCATTTCGAACTGCGCGACGCGGTCGAGGTCGATGTCTCGATGGAGCGCAACATCAACCTCGTCATGCTCCACGATCCGGGTCACAGCCTCGACGAGCGCATCCTGCGCGAGCAGTTCGGGCATTGATGCCGCGCCGTCGCCGGCCCTACCCGTGTTTCAGCGACCGTTAACGATCTTCGCCTAAATTTGGTGCCGTCGCAGAAGCGATGACGGCCCGGGACCCAGTATCGCGTCACACTCCGGGGCCGACGGCAGAATCCGTGACGCGTCGAGCGAAGAATGTTCCGCGTTGATTGCAGTCGCCTGCGTTTCCTTGTCATCGACGACAACAGCTACATGCGCCGCATCATCCGCACCCTTCTGCACGGGTTTGGCACCCGCGAGGTGTTCGAGGCGGAAGACGGTGCGGCGGGGCTCGAGGCCTTCGCCACCCATCTGCCTGATGTCGTGATCACCGATTGGTCGATGCCCGTTTTCGACGGCATCGAACTCACCAAGATGATCCGCCAGCCCGACACCAGCCCGAACCCGTTCGTGCCGATCATCATGGTCACCGGCTATGCCGAGCGGAACCGGGTGTTCGAGGCACGCGACGCGGGTGTTTCGGAGATGCTCGTCAAGCCGATTTCCGCCAAGAGCCTCTACCAGCGCATCGCCAAGGTCGTGCTCAACCCGCGTCCGTTCATCCGCACGGACAACTATTTCGGCCCGGATCGTCGCCATCTCGTGAAGGCGGACCAGTACAAGACCCGCGGCGCCGCGTCCAATTTCATCAATTCCAGCATCGGCAGCCCGTAACATGTCTCGAGGACCACAGCCCACCGACTTTACCGGAGACGGCACCGTCGAGCAGGATTTCGGCGATACCCGCGTCTTTCACCTCGGCGGCACGCTCCGTGCGAAGGCTGCCGTCCGCTCCACCGATGCAGGCGGCGTTGACGAACTGTCGGTCGCGGCCGCAGACGCGGCGATGAAGGATCTTTCCGGCGATTTCCAGAACTGGATGGGCGACGAGGTCAACCGCCTCATCGCCGCCTTCGAGGTCTTCAGCGAATCGCCGCCGAACAAGCGCGACATCGGCCCGCTATTCCGCGCAGCGCACGATATCCGCGGCCAGGCCGCCGTGTTCGGCTACCCGATCGCCTCCGAGATCGCCGGCAGCCTCTCGAAGCTGCTCGACAAGATCGAGCCGGACTATCTCCCGTTGCAGCTCATCGCCCATCACGTCGATTCGGTGAAGGCGATCTACCGCAACAACATCCGCGATTACGCCAACCCCGTCGCGACGCAGATCATCCACAACCTGCGCCGCGCGATCGACCGCGTGGTCGAGGCGCGCCAGAAGGCGATGGCCGAGGAAATGAAATTCCGCCGGACGATGTGAAGGATCGGCAAACGCCGCAGACGATCAGGCAACCCGGCTTCGGCCGGGTTGTCCGTTTCGATTGGCTTCCAGGAAAACCTCGCTGCGGGCAACGTCGCGCGCGGCATGCTCCGCCTTCCATTCCGCGATCAGCGACTTGAGATCCGGGATCGGCTCGTCGAGGAGCAGGCCGCGCGCCCGAACGATGCGCGCCGGCTCGGGCCGGACCGGCAGAGGCACCGGCATTGCCGTTTCGGCCGGCTCTTCACGAACCTCCGTCCCGATCTCTTCCGCCATCGACAGCCGCAGCATTTCCGGCCCGATGTCGACCGGCAGAAGCGCGAGTGGCGCCCGCTCGGCGATCACGCTCTGGCGCAATTCCTCGGCCATGCGGCGCGATTGCGCCCGGGCGGCATCCGCCTCGTGCCGTCGCAGCAGCGCCATCAGCCGCATCGCCTCCTCGCCCGGCACAGCCGCGCAGGCGGCCTGCGCCGCATGGAGAACGGCGAGCGAAAGCCCGCTTCCGCGCTCGTCCGCCGACAGCATCGCCGCAGCGCGGATCACCGTGACCATGACCGGCGCGAGAAACGCCGCAAGGCCCGCCCGGCGAACGATGGCGCTGATCGGCCCGTCCGCCCGCGAAGTGAGGATGCTCTCGACCCGGTCGCGCGGCATGTCGCACAGTTCGGCAAGCGCCGCGACGATGAAGGCAAGATCGCCTTCGAGCCCGCCGCGGAGCAGCAGCCCCGGTGTCAACTGTCCGCGGGCGCGTAGATAGGCGACAAAGTCGCCCAGATCGTCCGCCGCCCCGCGCGCAATGGCGATCGTGCCCTGCTGAATCGTCTCATCCAGCATCCGCTTGTTGCGTTTGCCGTCGACGAAACCGCCATCGAGCAGATAGCCCCCGAGATTGCCCGCGACGGCGAGCATCAGCCGGTGCCGCACGGACGGCGGCAGGGTGCCACGCTGGAGCATCAGTTCCCGCAGCCGCGCCAATTGCCCGAAGGCATCGAGCAGCACCAACATGTCATCTTCCGATATATCGGCCAGACGGTTGGAAACCAGCGCGCAGGCGCTGGATGCCTCCTTGCGCTCGACGAGCGCATGCGAGACGTGGAACGTCACGTCATGCCGCAGTGCCACCGCGCACAGCGCAAGCCGTTCACCCGTCCCGGCGAGATCGATCAGGTCGGCTTCGGTCAGCAGCGGCGACCGGGCGATCAGCATCGCCGACACCTCGGCCTGGTCACGCGCGAGATGGAGAACGATGTGCCGCGGCGCGTCGCGGCGGTCGGCGAAGGCCATCGCCAGCACCCGCCGCACGTTGGGCGACGGATCGTCGAGAATCAGCGTCAGCGCCGCCTCGACCGCCTCGGGCGTATCGCCGCCCAGTGCGCCCGCGAGATAGGCCTCCACCAGCATGGACACCGCTTCGCCGCGCTCTTGCGCCGAGGCATCCTCCATCCAGGCCAGGAACGATTTGACCAGCATCACACCCTACTCAACGCTTTCTGGAACGGGACAGGCGAACAAGATCGAGCGGCGCGTCGAGCGAGGCCGGCCGCCGGGGCGGCAGAGGCGCATCGACCTCCGGGTAAGGCTCGCGCGCCTCGAACGCGGCGAGCGGCGATGACGGCACCGGCGTGTCGCTCGCAGTTTCCGTCACTGCTGCGACCGCATCGGGTTCGACCGCCGCGACCTTCAAGGTGTCGCTGCGCGGGAAGAACGACGGCGCATTGGGATTGACCCGCGCCTCGGCGATGCCGATCCAGGTCTTGCGCAGATTGGTTGCCGCCTGCCCCTGCCCGCCCGAGCGGAAGAAGCCATTGACGGCCGCGACCGAATTCGCCGCCGATCCGCCCCGCACCGGCGCGATGGCGAGCGGCGAACGGGTCGTCAATTCCGGCTCGCTGCCGTTGCCGTTCTGGGCGGTGGCGATCGGCTGGAGCGTGGCGTTCGCGCCGTCGTGGAACGCGACGAGCCGGGCGTAAACCTCGCGAACGGTGCGCGCGCGACCGTTCGAATCGAAGAAAATCGACCGGTTCGCCGACGCCGCGTCGGGGAAGGCGCCCGCCGCCGATCGCTCCGGGCTGCCGGAGGCCAGCGAGATCAGCTCGCGCGCCCCGCCCGCCCCCATGAAATGGGCGATGTAGAGTTCACCCCCGCTCGGGTCGCGCCCCAGCGCCTCGCGCAGGTTGGCCTTGTTCTCGGCCGTGAATGCGCCGGCGAGTCGCGCCGAGAGCGTCGGATCCTTGCGCATCGCAAGGATCTGCGCCCGCGCTTCGGCCTCGGGCACGACGTAGCGGCCCGATCCATCACGCTGGATAGCACTGGCGGCATCGCCCAGCCCCAGCTTCGGCCCCTCGCGCTTCACGAGACCGAGCCACGTCTGCTCGATGAACTGGAAAAGCCCGGTCGCGCTCGACGACGCGGCCTTGGCTTCCGGATTGAGGTTCGATTCGCGCTTCGCGGTCTTGATAAGGTAGTCGAACGAGATGCCTGTCGCCTCGCTCGCCTGGCGAAGCGGCATCGCGAGCGGATGCTCGTTCTGGGCGGGCGCCGTGCGGTTGGGCGTGGAAAAGAGAAACATGCGTCGCGACCTCGGATCGGCGCACGGAATGTCGGGGCCGAACCTCTCGCAGTTTCGTCTTTTATGGTAAACCGCCCCTTAATCCGCTCTACCACACCCGTTCCAGATTGGAACAATGGGTCGGATTATTACAATCTTTCAAGGAGTTATCCCGATGTCCGCCCTTTCCGCCCCCACAACGCCCTGGAAGCCGGGCGACCGCCATCCGCGCGGCGGGCTCTACTTCGAGGATTTCCACGTCGGCACCACCATCCGCCACGGACTGACCCGTACCGTGACGCAGATGGACAACATGCTGTTTTCGAACATGACGCTGAACCCGCAGCCGCTGCACATCGACGCGCATTTCTGTGCGACCGAGACCGAATGGGGCAAACCGCTGGTGAATTCGCTGTTCACGCTCGGGCTGATGATCGGGATTTCCGTCGCTGACACGACGGTCGCCACCACGATCGGCAATCTCGGCATGACCGACGTGAAGTTTCCCGCCCCGGTTTTTGAAGGCGACACTGTCAATGTCACCACTGAGATCGTCGCGAAGCGGGAATCGCGTTCGCGGCCCGATGCCGGCATTGTCGAGTTCCATCACCGCGCCTACAAGCAGGACGGGACGCTGGTGGCGGAATGCCGCCGGCAGGCCTTCATGAAAAAGGCGCCCGTCAGCGCCTGATCCCTTCCAGGAGAACCCGCCTTGCGTTCCATGCTTTTCGTGCCCGGCGACGACAGCCGGAAAATCGCCAAGGGCCTCGGCTCGGGTGCCGACGCGCTGATTCTCGACCTTGAGGATTCGGTCGCGGCGAGCCGCAAGGCGGAGGCCCGCGCCGTGGTGCTCGACACGCTGAGGAACCGAACGGCCGGCGGCCCGCGCCTCATCGTGCGGGTCAACGATCTCCGCTCCGGCCATGTGCAGGACGACCTCGCCGGGATCATGGCCGGCGCGCCGGATGCGATCATGCTGCCGAAATGCGAAGGCGGTGCCGATGTCCAGCATCTCGGTGCGCTGCTGGCCGTGCATGAGGCCGAAGAGAACCTCGCCGACGGACAGGTCAAGATCGTCGCCATCGCCACGGAGACCGCGGCCGCGATCTTTAAGCTCGGCTCGATTCCCGGCGCGAGCCTGCGTCTCGATGGGCTCACCTGGGGCGCGGAGGATCTCGCCGGCGCCATCGGCGCGGAACGCAACCGCACCGAGACCGGCGTCTATACCGATCCTTTCCGCCTCGCGCGTTCGCTTGCCCTGTTCGCGGCCGCCGCCGCCGAGGTCACGCCGATCGATACGGTCTATACCGATTTCCGCAACCCGGAGGGGCTACGCGCCGAATGTCTCGCCGCACGGCGCGACGGGTTCACGGCCAAGATGGCGATCCATCCCGGTCAGGTCGAGATCATCAACGACGTCTTCACGCCGGACGAGGCCGCGATCGCCCATGCCGGGAAGATCGTGGCGTTCTTCGCGGCCAACCCCGATGCCGGCGTCGTAGGGATCGACGGGCAGATGATCGACAAACCCCACCTCGTGCAGGCGAACCGCGTGCTGGCGCGCGCCCGCGCCGCCGGCCGCCTCGCCTGATTAAACTTCCGGCCGGTCGAGGGAAAACACGCTCTCAACTGCCGCGTAATCCATGTAGCCGAGCCGCGCGAGCTGCTGCATCGCCATCGGGTCGATGCGGCCGTTGCGGATGATCCGCTCGTCGACATGGACGCCGATCACCTCGCCAAGGACGAGGAAATAGGTGCCCGGCGTTCCATCGGCGGCACGCATGTTGACGATGTCGGTCGTGCGGCATTCGAGCGCGGCGGCGATGCCCTTGACGCGGGGCGCCTTGACCAGCCGCGACGGTTCCATCCCGAGCCCGGCCATCTCGAACTCGCTGACCTCCGGCGGATAGGCGCCGGAACTCTGGTTCATCGCCGCCGCATCGGACTTCGAGACGATATTGCAGACGAACTCGCCGGTGTCGCGCGCGTTTGTCGCGCTATCCTTCCAGCCGACGGACGAGAACCCGACAACCGGCGGCCGATCCGAGAAGGCGTTGAAAAACGAATACGGCGCAAGGTTCGGCACGCCGTCCTTCGAGAGGGTCGAGATCCAGCCGATCGGACGCGGGGCGACCAGCGCCTTGAACGGATCGTGCGGCAGGCCATGGTTGCGCAGGCGCGGCTCATAGAACATATCAGCAATTCCTTTTGAACAGTCCTCGTCGAATTGGCGCCGCGCCATCGTTCTGGCAAGATGTTCGACGAAGAAAAGCCCGGATGTCGCCTTGCACTTGCCTTCCGTCTCGGGAAGAAGGGAACGATGAGTCTTTTCCTCGCCCTCCTGCCGCGTCTTGCCGGACTCTCTGCCGGGGTTCTGGCCGCCTTCATCGGCGGCACGGTGCTGGCGGCGGCGCAGTTCGGCGCCAGCGGCACCGGCGTGCTCTCGCTCCGCGCGACCTATGGTGACCGCGGCGGCGAGATCGGCGACGACATCACCTGGCGCGTCTTCGCGATCCGCGGCGGCAACCCCGAACTGGTGACGAAAAGCCAGCTCGCGCGCCCCAGCCTCGTACTGCCCTCGGGGCATTACATGGTCCACGTCAGCCACGGGCTCGCCACCGCCACGCGCGAATTCAACGTCGGCGAGACCGGCACCGTCTCCACCGTTCCGGTCAATGCCGGCGCGCTGATGGTCTCCGGTTATCTCGGCGTGCCGGAACGGCCGATTCCGCCGCAGCGGCAGAAGCTGACGGTTTATATCCCCAGCGCGAACAATTCCGAGGCCAAGCTGGTGACGACCAGCTTCAAGCCCTTCACCAAGCTGCACCTGCCGGAGGGCACCTATCACCTCGTCTCGACCTATTCCGGCTCGAACTCCGTGGTTCGCACCGACGTGAAGGTCGAGACCGGCAAGGTGACGGAGGCGGTCGTCAACCATCGCGCTGCGACCATGACGCTGAAGCTCGTGCGCCAGAAGGGCGGCGTCGCGCTCGCCGGCGCGGAATGGACGATCGAGACGCCGGGCGGCGATATCGTCTCGGAAGCCGTCGGCGCCTTCCCGAGCGTCGATATCGGCGAAGGCACCTACACCGTCACCGCCCGCCACAACGACCGCGAATACAAGGGCCAGATGAAGGTGGAAGGCGGCGTGAACCGCGATTTCGAGATCGTGGTGGAGTGAGGAACGCCGGACCGCATTCGGCATGACGGTTTGGAACAATATGCCGGTGACCAAATGCACCAACGTCTTGCCCGGCCTTGTGCCGGGCATCCACGCCTTTATGATACGGACAGGATCATGATGTCACGTCGTGGATGGTCGGGACCAATCCGACCATGACGGTGGAGCGGCGGCAGGGAAACGCGATGCAGACCTTCTTCGTGCAAATAAAATGCAAGCTCGGTAAGACCTACGAGGTCGCGACCGCCCTCGCCGATGCCGAGATCGCCTCGGAAATCTATTCCACCGCCGGCAATTATGACATCCTCGCCAAGTTCCACCTCGATGACGAGCACGATATCGGCCATTTCGTCGGCCAGAAGGTGCAGGTTCTACCCGGCATCCTCGATACGGTGACGGTGATTACCTTCAAGGCGTTTTGAAACAAGCCGCGCATCGCCGCGCCACTTCAGGAGATGCGACATGCCGGCCTTTGTGATTTTCGACGTCGATATCCGCGATCCAGCCCGCTATCAGGAGTTCATGAGCGGGGTGAAGCCGGCGCTGGAGGCCGCTGGTGCGCGGTATCTGGCACGCGGCGGCGCGCACAAGGTCTATGAAGGAGACTGGACCCCGCGCAGGATTGTGATCCTGGAATTCCCCAGCATTTCGGCTTGGGAAGAATTTTACAACGGCGCAGTCTATCAAGGGCTCAAATCCGTACGGGATGCATGCAGCTCCGCCAGACTCGTTTCGGTCGAGGGAATGTAGAAAAGGCCGGGCAATCCCGGCCTTTGTCTGCTTTCAGGAGCGCTCTGCCCCTCAATTCGCCGCGAAGCAGTAGAGCAGCCCGTTGCCGCCGGTCGAGCGCAGCGCGGGGTTATCGCAGCCGCGCGAGGGATGCGACGCGTTCCAGCTCTTCGCGGGCGGCTGATCGTTGAGGCCCATGCGGTCGTGATGGCCGACAATCGCGGAACCGGCCCCGCCGCTCGTCCAGTTCTTGCAGGTCGCGTCCTTGTCCGGTGCCGGCGCGGTGCCGTCGGCGTTCGAGCCGGTGAGAATGTCGTGGTAGTTCACCACGAACAGCCGCCCCATCACCTTCTTGCCGGTTTCGGTGACGCCGGTTTCGACATTGATGTTGGCCTTGCCCTGATCGTGCAGATCGGCAACGCTCGCGGCGATGGTGACGCCCTCGGCATTGACCCATGGTCCCTTGCCGATGCGATCCCTGGCGTTGATCGCCGGCTTGCCGTCGACAGCCTGCTGCGAAAGGTAAGCGCGCCAGGTCTTGCCGCCCGCGCCCGCGCTTGTCGCCAGTTTCTGGCAATAGGCGTCAGCGCCCTCGATGCCGCCGAAATTCGCGCCGTTCGGCCCCGGCGTCGAGGTGATGAAGAAGGTCATGTTGGGGAATTGCGGCGGCGCGGGTGCCTGCGCCAGCGCCGGAACCGCGGACAGCGCCAAGGCTGCACCTGCCAGAAGCGAAACTTTCATGGTCTTCCTCCCTGCGATCCGCCGTTGCCGCGGATTTCACAGGCGAGGTTAGCGGAGGAAAACCGGGCGCCGGCATCACATTCCGCGTGAAGATATTGCATACGCGCAAGATTTCCCCGCGCGGATGCACAATTTTAGGTCGAGCGGCTTTTGCCCCTCACACCAACGCCTTGGCCCGCTGCACGTCCGGCGGAATCGCCTCGGCTTCCAGCATCGCCAGCGCCTCGGTGAGCGGCATCGTCGTCTGCGCTTGGCTGCCGAGCCGACGGATCGTCACCGTCTTCTCCTCCGCCTCGCGCTTGCCCACCGCGAAGATCACCGGCACCTTGGCGAGCGAATGTTCGCGCACCTTGTAGCTGATCTTCTCGTTGCGAAGATCGGCCCGCGCGCGCAGCCCGCTCGCGAACAGCGCCTCGGTGACGCGTTCGGCATAGTCATCCGCTTCCGAGGTGATCGGGCAGACGATGACCTGCTCCGGCGCGAGCCAGAGCGGGAAATGCCCGGCGTAGCTCTCGATCAGGATGCCGAGGAAGCGCTCCATCGACCCGCAGATCGCGCGGTGGATCATCACCGGCTGCTTCTTCTCGCCGTTGGCGTCGATGTAGAAGGCGCCGAAACGCTCCGGCAGGTTGAAGTCCACCTGCGTCGTGCCGCACTGCCAGTCGCGGCCGATGGCGTCACGCAGCGTGTATTCAAACTTCGGCCCGTAGAACGCGCCCTCGCCGGGGTTGATGCCGGTCTTGATCTTGCCGCCGGATTGCTCGGCGATCTTGTCGAGCACCTTCATCATCACGCTTTCGGCGCGGTCCCACAACGCATCCGAGCCGACGCGCTTCTCGGGGCGGGTGGAGAGCTTCACCACCAGCTCGTCGAAGCCGAAATCGGCATAGACCGAGAGCATCAGATCGTTGATGCGCAGGCACTCGGCTTCCATCTGCTCGTCGGTGCAGAACACATGCGCGTCGTCCTGCGTGAAGCCGCGCACGCGCATCAGGCCATGCAGCGCGCCCGAGGCTTCGTAGCGATGCACCATGCCGAATTCCGCGAGGCGGATCGGCAGGTCGCGGTAGCTCTTGAGGCCGTGCTTGAAAAGCTGCACATGGCCCGGGCAGTTCATCGGCTTGAGCGCGAACACCTTCTGGTCAGCGGTCTCGTCCTTGGGGTTCATGAACGCATAGGCGGATTTCACCGCGAACATGTTTTCCTGATACCAGCCCCAGTGGCCGGAGGTCTCCCACAGGCTCTTGTCGAGCACCTGCGGGGCATTGACCTCCTCGTAATGCCGGCGCAACCGCCGCCGCATATACGCGACGAGCTGCTGGAACATGGTCCAGCCCTTCGAGTGCCAGAAAACCGTGCCCGGCCCCTCGTCCTGAAAGTGGAAGAGGTCCATCTCGCGCCCGAGCTTGCGATGGTCACGCTTCTCGGCTTCCTCGATCTGCTTGAGGTAAGCGTCGAGTTCTTCCTGAGAAGCGAAGGCCGTGCCGTAAATGCGGGTCAGCATGGGATTGTTCGAATCGCCGCGCCAGTAAGCGCCCGCGACCTTCATCAGCTTGAAGGCGGTGCCAACCTTGCCGGTCGAGGTCATGTGCGGGCCGCGACAGAGGTCGATCCACTGGCCCTGCCGATACATCTTGAGATCTTCGCCGGCCGGAATGGCATCGACGAGCTCGACCTTGAACGCCTCGCCCTTGCCCCGAAAGAAATCCTTGGCCTGATCGCGCGTCCAGAATTCCTTGGTAAAGGCGGCATCGCGCGCGACGATCTCGCGCATCTTCTTCTCGATGATGGGGAAATCCTCGGGCGTGAACGGGGTGTCGCGCGCGAAATCGTAATAGAACCCGTTCTCGATGACCGGACCGATGGTCACCTGCGTGCCGGGCCAAAGCTCCTGCACCGCCTCGGCGAGCACATGCGCGCAATCGTGGCGGATGAGTTCGAGCGCGCGCGGATCGGTGCGCGGCACGAATTCGATCTTCGCATCGCGCTCGATCGGATCGGCGAGGTCGGCGACGGTGCCGTCGAGTGCCATCGCAACGGTGCGCTTCAAGAGCGAAGGCGAAATGCCGCCCGCGATCTCCGAACCTTTGATGCCTTTGGGGAACTGGCGCGCGGCGCCATCGGGAAAAGTCAACGTGATCATATCGTCCTCCGGCTCACTCCCGCATACGGGGCGGGTAAGCGTCTCGTGTGAAAAGGGGCGGAATAGCTCTGCCCGCTTATGGTTTACGCCCGGTTACCGGCAGGTACGAACCATCTGCGGTTGCCAGCACCGGAAATCGGCGTCAATTTCGTCCGGATAAACGAGTTCAACCTCCGAAACAATATCGGCCTGCCTTGCCCGTCGCTCTGCTCGTCCTCATGGCCTTTCTCATCGGTGCCGCGCCGGCTTCGGCCGGACCGGCGATGACGTTCACGCTCGGCCGCCTCACCGCGTCAAAATCCTGCGGCGCACCTTGCGCGGAGTTCATCGTCGCCAGGGGCGAAATCGGCTTCACCTCCGTCCTCGACTATGTCGGCGTCCGCAAACGCGCCGGAGAGCGCAATCTGCCGATCATTCTCGAATCGCCCGGCGGCATCATCGGCGGCGCGAGACTCCTCGCCCGGCTCTGGCGAGACGCCGGGCTGGCCGTGGTAGTTGCCCATGCCCGCCCGCGATGCGGCGAAGAAGCCGGCATGCCGCCCTGCGAACAAACGGATGCGCGCGATGGCGTCAGGATCTACGAAATCACACGGATTGCCCATTGCGCATCGTCCTGCGTCATTCTGCTCGCAGGCGGCGCGCACCGGCTTGCCACCCCCGGCGCGCAGATCGGCGTCCACCGCCCCTACGTCGAGAAGGATTCCTGGGTCGACCGGACGACGAAAAGCCTCGGCGCCAAGGAAGGCGAGACCGAGCGGCGGTCGGTCGAGGGCTACGGCGCTGCGCTCGCGCAATATGGCATCGATCCCGCCCTCGGCGAGCGGGCCGGCCACACCGCTTCCGCCGAGATCGACTGGTTCGGACGCGACGAGGCCCGAACCTATCGGCTGGTCAACGGGACCTTCGACGATCTGAAGGATTTTCCGGCTCTGGCCGAAGCGCTGCGACAGTTGGAGCCGAAGCCCTAGATCACGCTGCGTTTTGACGGAATTGTCAAAACGCAGGCAACGTGATCGATATCCATAAGTTAGAGCATGCTTATTCGCGGCTAACCGGTTTCCACTTAATCGGAGCATGCTCTGGGCGAATTCTCCGGCGCCAAAGCGTTGACCGAATTCCAAAGCCCGTAACGCCACGGGCGATACCAGGCCGCATCCGCCGGCAATGCCTCGCACACGAAATCGAGCCCCGAGGTGCCGCCGGGCCGGCAGCGGCAGATTCGCGCAAAGCCCATCCAGCCGCCCGGCCAGATGCCGTGCCGGCCCACCGCCTCGATCATGTATTCCGAGCAGGTCGGCAGGTGGCGGCAGGTGCGGCCGATGAAGGCGGAAATCGTGTAGCGATAGAGATAGACCGGCGCGAGGAAGAGGTGGCGGGCGAGGTTCACGCCACAGGTGCTTTCTCAAGCTCGGCCTTCCGCTTTGCCTCGATCTGGCCGATGGCGTCGACCACGGCGTCGAAGGTCAGCATCGTCGAGGCATGTCGCGCCTTGTAGTCGCGCACCGGTTCGAGCACACGGAGGTCTTCCCACTTGCCTTGCGGCGGCGCGCCGTTCTCCTTGAGCATCCTGCGGACGGTCTCGCGGATCTCGCGCAGTTCCGCCGCCGTCGAGCCGATCACATTCCGCGCCATGATCGAAGAGGACGCCTGCCCCAGCGCGCAGGCCTTCACCTCATGGGCGAAATCCGTGACGGTATCGCCATCCATCGTGAGATCGACCGTCACGGTCGAGCCGCAGAGCTTGGAATGCGCGGTCGCGCTGGCGTCCGGCGCGTCGAGCCGGCCCTGCCGAGGAATGTCCGCAGCGAGTTCGAGAATGCGGCGATTGTAGATGTCGTCGAGCATGAGGCACCTGTTGGCCTAGAGATAAGGCCACCCCGGCGAAAAGGCTAGGGTTTGGCAGCAGCGACGCCTCCTGACGGAAACTGACAGCGGAATTGCCTCCACCCCCTGTCAGAACGGCAACCGTGCTACAAATCCAAAAGATAGGAGGCTGCGCAATCCGCGCGCCCCGCCCAACAGGAGGCGCCACATGGATGCTGTGGTTAAGACCTTGAACCCCTCTCCCACCCGGCCCGGCGCTTCCCGCCCCACGCGTGAGGAGGCTGAAGCGGCCGTCCGCACCCTCATCGCCTGGGCAGGGGACGACCCCGACCGCGAGGGTCTTCAGGAAACGCCGGCCCGCGTCGCCAAGGCCTACGAGGAGCTTTTCGAGGGCTATCGCCTCGATCCGGCCGAAGCCCTGTCGAAGGTCTTCCGCGAGGTCGAGGGCTACGACGAGCTGGTTCTGGTGAAGGACATCCCGTTCCACTCCCATTGCGAGCACCACATGGTGCCGTTCCACGGCGTCGCGCATATCGCCTATTACCCCGAGAACGGCGTCGTCGGGCTTTCGAAGCTGGCGCGGATCGTCGAGGTTTTCGCGCGCCGGCTCCAGACGCAGGAAACGATGACCGCGCAGATCGTGCAGGCCATCGAGGAGGCGCTGCGCCCGCGCGGCGTGGCGGTGGTGATCGAGGCCGAGCACATGTGCATGTCGATGCGCGGCGTCCGCAAGGCCGGCGCTTCCACCTCGACCTGCCAGTTCACCGGCGTCTTCCGCGACGATCCGGCGGAACAGCTGCGGTTTTTCACCCTGCTGAACAACCGCCGCGCTTGATTTCGCGCGGCGATTGGCGCCAAGAGGACGGCATGTGGACCGCCAGCACCCCTTTCGCGCCGCCTGGAACCAAGCTGGAGCTTGAGGAAGGCGCCGCCTTCACGCCGCGCTTCAACGCCGACGGGCTCATTACCGCGGTCACCGTCGACGACGCGACCGGCGCGATCCTGATGCTCGCGCACATGAACGCCGAGGCGCTGGCCCGCACGCTCGAAAGCGGCGACGTCTGGTATTTCTCGCGCTCGCGCAACGAACTCTGGCGCAAGGGCGCGACCTCGGGCCACACCCAACGCCTCGTCGAGATGCGGACGGACTGCGACCAGGATGCGGTGATCGTCCGCGTCAGGCAGGAAGGGCCAGCCTGCCACACCGGCCGGCGCTCGTGCTTTTACCGCCGCGTCGAGATGGGCGATGCCGGGCCAACGCTAACGGGCGCCGAACCGAAGCATCCATAATCAGGGCGAAGGGCGCGCGCGACGCCGGCTGAGCCAGATCGCGGCGATCACACCGGCAATCAGGCCGAAGAACGGCCCGATCGAGAAAGCGAAACCCATCGCGACGCCGCCGTCGCGGTCGTGAAAGACGCCGGTTCCCTCCCCGGCCACGTAAACCGCCATCGCCACGCCCCAGGCGAAAATGAACCCGCCCAGAAAACCGAGAACGGCCAGAAGAACCCGCTTCACGATGCCTGCCACCCGTTCCGGTCGACCTCAGCTCGCCGCGATGTATTCGCGCAGCGTCTGGCTCTCGTGCTCGAGCTGGGCAAGACGGTGCTTCACCACGTCGCCGATCGAAACCATGCCGTCGAGCCGGCCATCCTTCACCACCGGGACATGGCGGAACTTGCCGGCAGTCATGATCTCCATGACATCGTTGATGCCCTGCGCCTCCACGCAGGTGACGACCTTGCGCGTCATGTGATCGCCGACCGTATCCTGCAGGCCGGCTGCCCCCTTCTGCGCCACGGCGCGGACGATATCGCGCTCGGAGAGGATGCCGGCGACGCCACCGTTGGCATCCGTCACCACGACGGCGCCGATCCGGAACTGGGCGAGAAGCTGACTCGCCTGATGCAGCGTCTGCCCGGCCTGCGCCGTGACAACCGCTTTTCCCTTGGTATTCAGAATTTTGCCAACGCTCATCGGTCACTCCCTGAAGGGTCGAGGACGTCTATCGCGCCACCTTCTAGTGGGCGGCGTGGCATGGAAGTGTTGTCCAAAACCGGGGAACGCGCAATCGGCGACTTGTTGCGCAGCGCAGCAGAGGACCAGCGGGAAATTGGTTAACGCCGGCGCCGACAACCGCTGAAAAAATTAACGCCGCGCCCGGAGCGGGGGCGCGGCGTGAAATCCTTGGAGCACGATTACCCTCTCACAACCGGGGGCCCGACGCAAATTCCATCCGTTGTTATCCTTAATTTCGGCGCCCCGGTCGAACTGCCGGAAGTTAACGGCGCCCCGGCACGCCGCTCGCACCGTTTCCCGCAAACGCGATCGGAAACCGGGCCCTGCCCCGCTTCGATCCAAAAAGACGACCCAGAACACGACCCAAGCCGGGACGGTTGGTCCGAAAGGGAACAGCCCCGGCGAACAGCGGAGCGGCACCATGCGCCATCGTTCGACCAAGGCCCTGTTTGACTACTGGAACCGGCTGCGCGGTTCGCGCGCCTTGCCGTCCCGCACCGAGATCAACCCGCGCGAGATCGCCCAATGTCTCGGCGACGTCTTCCTGATCGAGGGCACGCTGGCCGACTTCCGCTTCCGCCTCGCCGGTTCGCGTATCGGTGAAGGCCTGGGGCGGGCGTTGACCGGCTTGCCGTTCGAGACCATCTGGAAGCCGGCGGTGCGCCCGGCGGCGCTCGGTCTTCTTGCGACCGTCACCAGCGAGGTCGAGCCCCTTCTGGTCGGAATCCGCGCGTTCGGCACAAGCGGACAGCCGGACGTCGCCGGCACCAAATCAGGACTTGCTTCCCGCTCCACCTGGCCGAACCTGCGCGATCCTGCCGGCCGGCCGGGCGTCGAGCGCCGGCGCGACCCCGAAAGTTCGGGCGAACTGCTGCTCCTGCCCCTGCGCCATCAGGGCCGCGACGGCGAACGCGTCCTCGGCGCGTTGACCCTGTTCAAAATGCCGCCGATGCCGCGGGAAGCACCGGTCGAACTCGACATCGCCTCCACGCGCGTGCTCTCGCGCGCGGCCGTGCCGAAAAGCGGCGCGCGCCTCCTTGACGGCGAGGCCGCGGCCCGGATCGTATCGCGACACGGCCATCTCATGCTCATCGAGGGCGATCGCCCGGTCAGCGACTGATCGGCGGCGAGAACGCGGTTAATCATTCCTTTGCGGCTTGCTGCGAGATTCGGGCCAGAAGAACTCTGGTCCGGATTCCCCTCATGCAGCCTTTGGCGACCAACACCACGCCCGAACCGACTTCCCAGCGCATTTTCCGGCTGACGCCGGAAAAGCGGCAGCTCCCGCGCGTCAATATCTCGATCGGCGGGCGCTTCATGCTCGAGGACCGGTCGGAGCACGGCGGAACAGCCTGCGAGGCATCCGTTCAGGCGCTGGCGATCGAAAGCGAGGCCAAGTGCCGGCTCGGCGAACGCATCGTCGGCTACTTCTACACGATCGGCCGCATCGAAGGTAAAGTCGTCCGCCTGACGGAGAAGGGTTTCATCGTCGAACTGGCGACGACGCCCCTCAAGCGCGACCGCCTCGCCAATCAGCTCACATGGCTTGCGAACCGCGAAATCCTCAATCTTCCGGAGGATCGCCGCCACGATCGTATCGTCCCGCGCAATCCGCGCGTCGAAGTCAGGAATCTCACGCAGAACGGCCCCGTCGTCACCGGGCACGTCATCGACATCTCGCGCTCGGGTGCGGCGATCTCCGTCAAGGACAAGTTCTCGGTGAGAGACGAGATCGTCCTCGGCACGACGCCGGCGATCGTGGTGCGTGTCTTCGACGGCGGAATCGCCACCGAATTCCACGCTGCGATGCCGGACGCGATGTTCAGCGTCGATATCCGCCTCTGACAGCACGCCCCGCAGACCGAAAAGATGCCGCGCGTACCGCACGCGCGGCTTTTTCGTGTCGCTTTCCAGCCGATTGGACCGCTCTGCCGGTGACCCCGCAGAGCACTGTTTCGGATACGCTCAACAAGACCATAAATCCCAAAGTAAACAAAGGTTAATTCCGATACGGAGGATTTTAGCGCCTCCCAATGGATGAAAGCTTTTTCAGTTAAATATCAGAATGATATATGGATAATTTTTTATTGCTGCAAAACTTGACCTTGTTTTACGCTCTCTCAAGCTTAGAAAACCCTTAAATCGAATGCGAAATTGCGACCCCTAAAAATCGGCTGATGTGAAAAGTCTGCGTGCGATCTCTTTCCGTGACGAACGGGAGGGGTTCCATGAAGACCATCGCAGTCAAGTCTATCCTAGTAATGACGTTCGGAGTGCTTGCGGGTGCTTCGGTCAAAGCACAGACGACCGGCTCCATCGGGGTGTCGACGTCTCCGCCGATCGGCTTCGTCCAGTTTTGCCGGGACAACCCGAAGGATTGCGAGAGCCGCACGTCCAGCCGCACCAGCATCACGCTGAACGAGACGAGCTGGCGCAAGATCGTGCAGATCAATGCGGACGTCAATCGCGAGGTCGTCGCGGTCACCGATCAGGATCACTGGGGGGTTCCGGAACACTGGGGCTACCCGGACGACGGCAAGGGCGATTGCGAGGACTATGTTCTCGAGAAGCGCCGCCGGCTCGCCAAGGCGGGTTTCCCGGTCAACACCTTGCTGATCACGGTCGTCCGCGACCGGAAGGGCGACGGGCACGCCGTCCTCACCGTCAAGACCGACCGGGGCGATTTCGTGCTCGACAATCAGGAAGGCAAGATCCTTGCCTGGCGCGACACCGGCTATCGCTACATCAAGCGCCAGTCGGACGAGAACCCGACCCGCTGGGTCTCGCTGGGCGGTATCGACACAAGCACCGTCGCGGCCAGCCGCTGACGGGAAAGAGAGAGCTTTCGCAGGTTCGGTCAGGTCCCCACCCCACCCCGTCCCCCCGGATCGGGCTTGCGAAGAAAGGGCCGGCTCGCGTCACTCGCGGGCCGGCCCGATCTTTTTTCGGTTCAGCCTCGTTCAGTCCACGCGCTTCATGCCGCGCGCGAAGCGCTTGAAATTGCGGGAGTAGCCGGCAGCCGAGCCTTTCAGCCCTTCGAGCGCCTTTTCGTCGAGCGTGCGGACCGCGCGCGCAGGCGAACCGACGATCAGCGAATTCGGCGGAAATTCCTTGCCTTCGGTCACCAGTGCCCCGGCGCCGACCAGCGAGCCCGAGCCGATCTTCGCCCCGTTGAGGACGATCGCCCCCATGCCGATCAGCACATGGTCGCCGAGCGTGCAGCCGTGGAGAATGGCGCCATGGCCGATGGTGCAGCCCCGCCCCGTCGTCAGCGGGTAGCCCATGTCGGTATGGAGCACCGAGTGCTCCTGGATGTTGGTTTCGGGGCCGAGCGTGATCGTCTCGTTGTCGCCGCGCAGCACGGCGCCGAACCAGATACCGACATCCTCGCCGAGCACGACCTTGCCGATGACATGCGCGTCGGGCGCGACCCAGTAGCGCCCCTCGCCCGGCGTCTGCGGCTGATGGTCATCGAGAGCGTAGAGCGGCATTCGGGCCTCCGGTCACTGTCTGGAATACGGAATCCTACCGAGGCCGCGATCAAAAGGCTCGGAAAAAATCAGTCTGCGAAGCCGGAAAAGGCCTTCATCACCTGATAGCCGAGCGCGATCGCCCAGAAGGAAGCGATGATCGTCGCCAGCGTGACGAAATGGATCGGCCGGCGCTCGAACTTCCGGCCGCGCAGCGTGTTGCGCATGATGATCGCCGGTCCGGTGACCGCCAGCAGCGGGATCGCTGCCACCAGCCCCGGCCCGCCGTTCATCAACAGGCTGAAGCTCGCGGGCCGCGCGCGCAGGGCGCTGTAGAGCGCGGAAACGAAGCCCGCGAGAGCGAAGCCGACGGCGAGCGCGAGAAAGGAATCGATCTGGCTCGGGGACATGACGCGATACTCCATAAGGCTTGCACCGGGGTCCCCCGGTCTCGGGTTTCCCTGTCAGCAAGCAGCGTGCCTATCGATACCGCGTCAGTTTGGTTCAAATCGACCGGATTCTTAAGGTTTGGTTAACCACGTTGGCCTCTTACTCCCGATATGAAGCAAGTTGTCCTCGCTCTCGGCTTTCTCGGCGTCGCGCTTGGCGCGAACGCAGCGCTGCTGATGCGCAAGGAGACGACGCGCGAGGAATTCGCCGGCTCAAGCCGCGTCTTCATCGGCGGACGCACTCTCGACATTCCCCGAGCCCTGTTCCGCGATCGCGCGCAGATGGCGGGCGGGCGGCTCGACCGGCTCGACCTCGCGGTCAGCCCGTTCGATTTCTCCCCCGTGCCGCCTCCCTCCGCCAAGGTCGCGCAGGATCTGGTGCCAGACAGCATTGTGCTCTCCGTCATCCCGAAAGGCGACGCGCCAGACCCGACGGATATGTTCCAGAACGTCTACGCCCGCTTCTTCTCGCGCGAAAACTGGTCAAACCCCGGCGGTCTTGTGATGCGCCGGTTCCGCGCCGGCACGCCTTACGAAGATCGGGAAATCTATATCGGCGCGGGAGGCCAGAAGCTGTTCGTCGCGCTATGCCCGGTCGATCTCGCGATCCGCGAGATCGAGCCGTGCTCGGCAACGGTGCGGCAGGACGAATTCGACATCGAGATGCGCTTCAACGCCCGGCATCTGCCGGATTGGCGGCGCCTGACAAGCGCCACCCTCAAGCTCGCCGGCGCGGTGCTGGTGCCGCGCTAGATCGTCGATCTCAATCGAGATCGGTATCGAGGATCGCCATCTCGAAGAAATAGGACTTGTCGCCGTCCTCGTTGTCCTCGGAAATCACGCCGATGAACTCTTCGCCGAGATAGACCTCGGCGCTGTCCTTCTTCTTCGGGCGCGCGACCACGCGGATCGCCGCATTCGAGAAGGTGCGCCGCATATAGGCCTCGACCTTGGCCAGATCCGCTTTTTCCATTTTACGCCCCGTCACGTTGCGCCCGCCGGCGGCAGCCAGAATCAGGCAGGTTCACGCACCCCGATTGCCACGCCATCATGAAGCGAACAATCGAAAATGCACGCCGCAACGCGGCAACGGGATCAGAGGTCGGTACCGATCACCTGATCCATCGCCCGGGCCGGCTCCGCACAACCCGCTTCGCCGACGATCCGCGCCGGAACGCCGGCCACCGTCTTGCAGGAGGGAACGGCCTGAAGGACGACCGAGCCGGCCGCGACACGCGCGCAGCTGCCGATCTCGATGTTGCCGAGTATCTTCGCGCCCGCACCGATCAGCACGCCGCGGCGGATCTTCGGGTGCCGGTCGCCATGTTCTTTGCCCGTGCCGCCGAGCGTCACGCCCTGAAGGATCGAGACATCGTCCTCGATGATGGAGGTTTCGCCGACGACGAGGCCGGTCGCATGGTCGAGGAACACGCCGCGCCCCATCGGCACCGCCGGGTGGATGTCGGTCTGGAACACGGCGGAAGAGCGGCTCTGGAGATAGAGCGCGAAATCGCGCCGCCCCTGTGTCAGCAGCCAATGCGCGAGCCGATGCGTCTGGATGGCGTGGAAACCCTTGAAGTAGAGCACCGGCTCGATGAGGCGGTCGCAGGCCGGATCGCGGTCGAGCACCGCCATGATGTCAGCCCGCAGGATCTCGCTCCACGCCGGATGAGCCCCGGCAAAATCGCTGAATGCCTGCCGGATCAGGCTCGCAGACAGATCGGGGTGGTCGAGCCGTTCGGCGATGCGATGCGCGACCGCCTCTTCCAGCGAGCGCTGCTGCAGGATCGTCGCCAGCACGAGACCGGCCAAAGACGGCTCGGAGATACGGACCTGCTCGGCCTCATGGCGCAGCCGCTCCCACGCGGGATCGAGCTGCGGCAGCGCGCGATGGCGATCGGCGGATGAACTCGCGGGCATGGTGGCTTCCTTCCGGTCGCGAAAATGCGGGGCAAATTATATCGCAAACATGGTGTCGTGGCGAGAACCGGCAAGAGCCCGAGGCCGCGCAGCCCGTTTCGCGGTTAACACATCCGGGTGATCGCGCCGGCTCACAGCCCTTCCGCGCGCAACGCCTCGAAGAAGGCGAGAACCGCCGCGCGGTGGCTGCGGTCACCGACCGCGAGATTGTGGTCGCGCCCCTCGATGGCGAAAGCGCGGGCGCTGGGCATCATCGCGACGAGTGGTTCCGGCGGCCCGGCGATGGGATCGTTGGTCCCGACCGCGACCAGCGTCGGGGTCCGGATGCGCTTCACCTCGTCGCGGTCCATCACCTGCCGAGAGCCGCGGATGCAGGCAGCGAGCGCCACGAGATCCTGCCGGTTCTTCTCCGCGAAGCTCCGGAACATCTTCTGCGTCGGATCGGAGATGTTCTCGGGATCATGGCGCTCAAGCGCCTCGGCAATCCCGAGCGGCAGCCCGACACCCTCGACGAGGTGAATGCCGAGCCCGCCCATCGCCAGGCCGAGAACGCGCTCGGGGTGATCGAGCGTCAGGAACGACGAGATGCGCGCACCCATCGAATAGCCCTGCACGAAGGCCCTTTCGATCCCGAGATAGTCGAGCAGCGCCAGCGCATCGCTCGCCATGCGGTGGGTCGAGTAGGCTGCCGGCTGATGTGGCTTGTCGGAGGCGCCATGGCCGCGGTTTTCAATGGCGATCACGCGATAGCCGGCCTCGCCCAAGGTCTTGAACCAGCCGGGGAAAACCCAGTTCACCTCGATCGATGAAGCAAAGCCGTGAATCAGCAGCACCGGCGTATCGTGGCCGCCCGCGCTGCGCTCGTCGCGATAGGCCAGACGAAGGCCGTCATGGGAGAAACTCTGCATCATGCCGTTCGGGTAGCCGTGTTCTGCTTGTCGCGCAAGCACGGCGCGTCTAAGGTTTCCGGGAAGACTCAAGGGACGTTCGAGGAGAGAGGTCATGGCGGAGCACTCGGTGCCCCATTTCCACAACAACGCGGGGCTCGCGACGATCGCGGTCGGCTCGAAGGAATTCATGTGCATCGGCGCCAAGCCGCCCTTCGATCATCCGCATGTCTACCTCGACATGGGCACGGAAACCGAAATCATCTGCCCCTATTGCTCGACGCTCTATCGCTTCGACGCGACGCTGAAGCCGGGGCATTCGAACCCGGAAGACGCGGCTTTCGCGCATGACGAAGCAGCCTGAGGAGCCTCAGGCGTCACCATGCCCGACGAAGACCCCGAACCGGAACTGCCTCTCAGTCGCGAACCTCACGGCCGGCAAGCCCCGCATGGGCTGATCGCCGGCGCTGGCATCGGCGGCCTTGCGGCCGCCCTGTTTCTCGCGCGTGCCGGCTGGCGGATCACCATCGTCGATCGCGAGCCGTCGCTGCAGGAAGTCGGTGCCGGGTTGCAGCTTGCGCCCAATGCCACGCGCCTCCTCAAGGACATCGGTATTGTCGACGATCTCGACGACATCGCCGTCGAGCCGACCGGGCTGCACATCCGCCTCGGGCGGGACGGCAAGACGCTGAGCCGCACCAGCCTCGGCCGCTCTGGCGCGACGCGCTTCGGCGCGCCCTTCCTCGTCGTCCATCGGGCCGACCTCCAGAACGCTCTGCTGCGCCGCGTCGAGCAGGAACCCGCCATCGAGCTGCATCTCGGGTTCCGCCTCGTGGACATCCGCGAACGGGAAGACGGGATCGCCGGCCTGTTCGTCGCGGCGGACGAGAAGGAAGCCCGTTTCGAGGCCGATCTTCTCATCGGCGCGGACGGCCTCTGGTCGAAGGCGCGGAGCCTCGCCGGCCTGCCGGCACCGACACGCTATTCGGGCAAGACCGCCTGGCGCACCCTGATCCCGCGCGACGAGGCGCCTCTGTTCGCCCGCGAGGCCGAGGTCAATCTCTGGCTCGGGCCGGATGCGCATATCGTTCATTATCCCGTCTGCGGCGGGCACGAGATCAATGTCGTCGCGATCATCGAGGACGACTGGCGCGAGGAAGGCTGGTCGGCGCCGGGCAACCCGGACATCGTCAATTCCCGCTTCCGGAACTGGAACGTCAAGGCGCGCGATCTCATCGCCGCAGCCGCGAGCTGGAACCGCTGGGCACTGATCGACCGCGCGCCGGAAAGCCGCTGGTCGCGCACGAGGATGACCCTGCTCGGCGACGCCGCCCATCCGATGATGCCGTTTCTTGCCCAGGGTGCCAGCCAGGCGATCGAGGACGGCGCTGCGCTGGCGGCCCTGCTGGCTGGCCCTGTGCCGGACGGCCCTGCCCTGTCGCAGGCGCTTCGCCGCTACGATGCCCTGCGCATCCCCCGCACTGCGCGCGTGCAGAAGGAAGCGCGCCGACAGGGAACCATCTATCACCTCGACGGCGCTCCCGCCTGGATGCGGGACGCCGCGATCCGCATCCTGCCCGCCGATGCCCTCCTCCAGCGGTACGACTGGCTGTTCTCACATGATGCCCGCAATGTCTCGGCCTAGAGCGTTTTCAAGCGAAGCGGGCACCGGTTCGCATGCAGAAAACGCGTCAAAACAAAAAGATGGAGCGGCATTTCGATCCATTTTGATCGGAAACTGTCCTGCCCGGAAGCCCCGGCCGGCGGCTGTTCCAGCGGCATGAGCGCGCCGCCCGAAACACCGCCTCGGACGAGCGATATCGGCCACGAACGGCGCAGCCGGCTCATCGCCATCGCCCTGATGTGCGGCGCCTTCGCCTGTTTTTCCGCGCTCGACGCCACCGCGAAATGGCTCTCGCCGCGCATCGGCGTGATCGAAACCACCTGGGTCCGGTACGTTTCGAGCTTCCTGTTCGTCTCGGTCATGCTCAATCCCTGGTCCCACCCGACCCTCGCCGAAACGCGGCGCCCGTGGACGCAGGCCTTTCGCTCCTTCGCCCTGCTGGCCTCTACCCTGCTGAACTTCCTCGCGCTGCAGTATCTTCAGCTCACCGAGACGATGACGATCATGTTCACCCAGCCGCTGGTGGTCGCGCTGGTTTCCGGCCCACTGCTCGGCGAGTGGCCCGGCCCGCGCCGGCTCGCGGCGATCGGCGTCGGCTTTCTCGGCGTGGTGCTGGTGACGCGGCCGGGCGCCGGCGGCATTCATTGGGCTGCGATCTATTCCTTCATCGGCGTGGGCGCCTATGCCGCCTATTCGATCATGACGCGGAGCCTCGCCGGTGACGATCCGTCCGAGACGACGATGTTCTATTCCGCCGCCGCCGGAATCCTGCTGCTCACCCCGGCGATCCCCTTCATCTGGCACACGACGCCCGATCTCAAGACGCTGGCGCTGATGGCGCTGGTCGGCTTCTGGGGCGCGCTCGGGCACTGGCTGCTCATCCTCGCCCATCGCCACGCCTCGGCGGCGGTTCTCGCGCCGTTCCTCTATACCCAGATCGTCTGGATGATCCTGCTCGGCTATCTCGTCTTCAGCGATGTTCCCGACATCTGGACGCTTGCCGGCGGCGCTGTCGTGATCGCGTCGGGCATCTATCTGTTCCATCGCGAACGGGTGCGTGGGGTCCCCCCCAGGTAAGAATCCGCCAGTTTCCTCCCCGTGTTGCGCCCCAGACGACGCGGAAGATGCGGCCGGAGGGGCGGGATTCCCCAAGCGAAGACCATCCAACAACCATTTGAAAATATACAGATTTTCTTAAGGCCCGTTCCCTAACCTCCCACAGCGCCGTCCGTCGTCGGGCGGGAACAGATACTCGAGAGGCCGAACATTACGGCCACGAATATTTAAATTGTTTCTGTCATAGTTCACATGACGACCAATACGGTCGGAGCAGCAGACAGGGCCGCAAGGTTATCGCCATGCCGACGGAAAACCGCTCCAGCACGCGCGTTCGCAGCTTCCTGCGAGGCGAAATCATTCATTCGAATGGTGCATCGAAAACCGAATGCATCGTGCGCGATCTTTCCGACGGCGGCGCCCGGATCGACGCTCCGTCGACCGTTACGGTTCCGGAATTCTTCGATCTTCACATTCCGCTCCGCGGTGTCGTCTATCGCGCCCAGATCATCTGGCGGCATGGCCTCGAACTCGGCCTCCAGTTCGCCAAGCCGAAGGAGAACGACGCGACTGTTCCCGATCAGAAGAGTTCGGACGTGAAGTTCCGGATGCTCGAACTGGAAGGCGAGGTCGCGAAACTGCGTGCCCAGCTTGCGGAAATGCGCCGCATCGTCGAGCACGTGGTCGGGGACAAGATGACCGGCTGAAACGAGAGGCCGCTCAACAGCAGCCCGCACATCCCAGAAGGGAAAGGTCGATGGAAGACAAACGCGTTCACTCCCGAAATCCCAGCTTCCTCCGCGCCGAGATCGTCGTTGGTTCGAACGTGCCACCGGTTCCCGCGGAAGTGCACGACATTTCCGACAAGGGCATGAAGCTGGTTGTCGAAAAGCCCGAGGATCTGCCGAACGAATTCCTCGTCTCGATCCCGCGCCGCCGCCTGCGCGAGTTCGTCGAAGTCGTGCGCCGCGACAGCAACTCCCTCGGGGTTCGGGTTCAAGTGCTCAGGCGTTCCGCCATCGCCTGAAGTGGTGCGGACGGCGGGGATCGAACCCGCACAGCCTTGCGGCCGAGAGATTTTAAGTCTCTTGCGTCTACCGGTTTCGCCACGTCCGCCGACAGTCTCTGGCTACAGGGCCGCCCGCCTTCCCGCAAGATCAGATCATCGCGCGCATGGCACGGGCCAGTTCGGCCGTGCCGACATAATCGACCTTGCCCGAGCCGAGCACCGGCACCGCCCCCACCACCAGAATGGCTCGCGGAACAAAAAGCTCGCTCACCCCCTCGGCCTTGCCGTGCGCCAGCAGCGTTGCGCGATCGGCATCCGGCTGGTCGGTCACCAGCACAACCTGCTCGCCCTTCTTCGGATCGGGAATGGACACCGCGACATGGGTCGCTTCCGGCCAGAGCATCGCCGCCATCGCCTCGACCGCGGCGAGGCTGACCATCTCGCCGCCGATCTTGGCGAAGCGTTTGGCGCGGCCGCGGATGATGAACTCGCCCTGCGCGCCGACGGCGACGATGTCGCCGGTATCGTGCCATTCATCCGCGCGCGGCTGAAGGGTTCCGGGAGCGTCCGCCAGCATGTAGCCGAGCATCACGTTGTCGCCCTTCACGTGCAGGCGCCCGCCTTCCTCGATGCCCTCGACGTGTTCGAGCCGCCAGGTGATCCCCGGCAGCGGCGGGCCGACACTGCCGGCAAGGTTGTTGGCGGGATGGTTGCACGCGACGACCGGCGCGCATTCCGTGCAGCCGTACCCCTCGACGATCGCCGCCGGGAGCCCGGACCAGAGCCGCCGCGTCTCCTCGCGCACCTTCTCGGCGCCGGAGACAACCAGCTTCACCCTGTCGAGATCGCCGGGCGCGGCGGCGCGGATGTAGCCGGTGAGGAAAGTGTCGGTGCCGAACAGCAGCGTCGCGCCGGTTTCGCCGACCAGCTTCGGCACCTGCTTGTAGTGCAGTGGCGAGGGATAGAAGACGATCTTGAACCCCGCGAGCAGGCCGAACAGCGTGCCGGCCGTCAGCCCGAACGAGTGAAACGCCGGCAGCGGATTGAACACGGTTTCACGCGGCGCGAAGAACTCGGCGCCATAGGCGAAAATCTGCTGCGCGTTGCCGATCAGGTTACGGTGCGAGAGCACGACGCCCTTGGGTTCCCCCTCCGAACCGGAAGTGAAGAGCACCACCGCCGGCTCCTCGGCGCTGGCCGGCAACACCAAGTACTCGCTGCGGCTGGAGGAAACGATCTCGCGTTTCCTGCAGCTCGATCACACCGTGCTCTATCCGACCGGCTGGGCGGCGGGATACGGCGTCATCAAGGGGCTGGTGCGCCCGGTCGACCATGTGGTGATGGATGGCCTGTCGCACGCCTGCCTGCAGGAAGGTGCCTACTCGGCGACGCCGAACGTCTACGTGCACGGCCACCTGAACCTCGTGTCGGTGCGCCGTCACCTCAAGCGCATCCGCGACAAGGACAGCACCAACGGCATCCTCGTCGTCACCGAGAGCCTGTTCTCGATGGATTCGGACACGCCGGACCTGAAGGCGCTGCAGGAGCTTTGCCACGAGTTCGGCGCGACGCTGCTGGTCGACGTCGCGCACGACCTGGGGGCCATGGGTCCCGGCGGCCGCGGCCTGATCGGCGAGCAGGGCATGCTCGGCAAGCTCGACATCGTGATGGGCAGCTTCTCGAAGACCTTCGGCTCCAACGGCGGCTTCGTGGCCTGCAATTCGGCGGCGGTCAAGCAGTACCTCAAGTACTACGGGTCGTCGGCGACGTTCTCCAACGCGCTGTCGCCGGTGCAGGCCGCCACCGTCACCAAGGCCTTCGAGATCGTGCAGTCCGACAAGGGCGAGCAGCTGCGCTCGGCGCTGATGGAGCGCATCCTGCAGCTGCGTGCGGCGCTGGCGGCGCAGGGCCTGGAAACGATGGGCAACCCGTCGCCGATCGTTCCGGTGCGCGTCGGCGACGAGGCGCTGGCGCGCCTGGTGAGCCGCAACCTGCCGGGGCTGGAAGTCATCGCCAACCTGGTCGAGTACCCGGCGGTCGCCAAGGGCGACGCCCGCCTGCGCCTGCAGATGATGCCCTCGCACAGCCGCGAGGACGTGGTGGCCGTCGCCGGACGGCT
>Ga0102832_1000446_pt1 | contig 68948 bp, 63 predicted proteins | sample EBPBio282013_DNA_FD_88942 | JGI IMG/M metagenome (GOLD analysis project Ga0102832, IMG submission 88942) | Wastewater treatment Type I Accumulibacter community from EBPR Bioreactor in Madison, WI, USA - Reactor 2_5/28/2013_ DNA (Illumina Assembly) | ecosystem: Engineered > Bioreactor > EBPR >...
ACCGATCCGAGAGGTGTGCGTCCAGGGCGCGGACGAAGGCCCGCTTCTTGCCCACCGGCAGCCTCCACAGGAAGCGCATCATCACCCGGCTGGCGTCGTCGTCGCCCGAGAGCACCTCCCACAGCGCGGTGATGAACTCCGCCGACAGCTCGCTCTGCTGGAACTCCCAGGCCACTGCCTCCATGCCGTCCGCCGTGAAGAGTTCGCGGAAGGCGCGCGGATCGGCCGAGAGCCGGCGCTCCAGCAGGCCCAGCTGGTTGATGAACGAGATGGTGCTCATTGGATGATCTCCGCGTCGCAGGTGGCCTTGACCCGGGCGATGCGGGCGGAGAGCTCCGGCGTCACCTCCACGGTGTCGAGGCTGCCCGGACGCATCCGTCCGACCGTCTTGGGTGCGCCGTCGACCACCACCGTCGCCTTCTCGAACAGCTGCGGCAGTTCCTGGTAGCAGGTCGCGCAGTCGTTGCAGCGTGGCAGATCGTCCTCGTCCAGCCAGATCAGGCGTTCGGCCACCGCTGTCGGCGCGGCGGGTGCGGCGGCGGCAGGGAAGGGGCCGGGTACCCCGAGACCGAGTTGCAGCGGACCGCCCACCGGGGCGCCGCTGGAGGTGGCCAGGTCGGCCATGGCCTGCGCGATGGCGTCCAGCGACATCTCGCGGGCCTCGACCGCCTCGGTGTAGCGGGTGCTCAAGGCCTCCAGCTCGGAGCGGTGCTGCGAGCTCAGCGCGGCCTCGCTCTGCCCGGCCAGGAACTGCAGCAGCTGCCAGTGCGCCTTGCGCTCCTCGACCAGCGAGACGATCGCCGCCGAGCAGGCCATCCGGACCAGCTGCTTGCGCCGGTCGGTGGAGTAGACGAACGGGATCTTGCCGACCCGCTGCTCGGGGGCCAGATCGATGAACTCCGCGATCGGCACCGCTGCGGCCTCCTCGTGGACGGCCAGCCAGCGGAACTGCTTGGCGAACCGCACCTCGCCGAGCGCGAAGTCGGCCGGTGTGAGCGGCATGGTCATCAGCTGCAGGGTCCGGGTCTCGTCCAGGTAGTCCAGGGTGGTGGTCGTCCACAGCTGATCGACCGCCGGGTTCCCGTCCAGGCTGAACCGCTCGGCCAGGCTGTCGCCACGCCGCGGGTCGTGGACGAACAGCGGGCTCATCCGGCTCTCGACGGCCAGCCGCGAGCGGGCGTTGGCGAGATCCTCGGCCATGCCGTTCTCGGTGTCGCAGGGGGCGTAGGTGACCATCAGGGAGGCGCCCTGGTTGTAGCCCAGCATGTCGGCCGTGGCCCGCAGGAAGTGGCCGTGGTAGGCGGCTGCCGTGGAGGCGACGAAGACGCCGGGGTGGAATACGGCCAGCAGGCCGAGTTCCTTGCGGGCCTCGTGCTTGCCGGCGTGGGCGCCGCCGAAGCGGGCCAGGTCGGCATCCTGGCCGCGGAAGCTCGCTGTCGACGCCTGGCCGCCGGTGTTGGAGTAGCCGCCGGTGTCGAGCACCAGCGACTTGATCGGGGTTCCGGCGGCCAGCACCCGGGAGAGCGCGCCGAAGCCGATGTCGAAGGCGGCCCCGTCACCGCTGATGGTCAGCACGGCCGGCACCAGCGCGCGCTCCTCGGAGGTGAAGTCGTGCCAGGAGAGCGTGCGCAGCGCGGCGTCGTGCACGGCGGGGTTGTAGCTGCCGGCCAGTTCCAGCCGGGCCACCCGCAGGGCGCGCACCTCGTCCACCAGCGAGGAGACGATGCCCTCGTAGATGCCCGAGGCCAGCGGCTGGGCGTCCTGGAAGAGACCATTCACCCACGGGTCGAGGTACGGCGAGAACGGCATGGTGGAGGCGTACACGCTGGAGCAGCCGGTGGAGTTGGCGATCACGGTGGACGACGGTCCGTTGCCGGTGGGGCCGGATTCGTGCAGGTAGAGCCGGCGTTCGAGTTCGGCGATCGTGGCCTCGACGCGGTGCGCCCGCGGGCTGCCGGCGGGGACGGTGTCCAGCAGGGCCCGCAGTTGCTCGATGGTGGAATCGAGGTCGCGCAGGTGGGCCTGCCGGTTGAGGTCGCCCAGGCTGTGGCTGAGGGCGGTGACCAGGTGGATGGCCGTCACCTCGCCGCAGCCCCGGCAGGCGCCGTGGCCACCGGTCATCGCGTAGTAGGTGTCGCGGGCCAGCAGCAGCCGCTTGAGGTCGCCGGCCGGGTCGGTCGCGTCGGCGGTGAGCCGGGCGGGGGTGTCCGGCAACTGGGTGAGCCGGGCGAACCGGGTCTCCAGCATGCCCAGCAGCAGGTCGTCCTGGTCGGCGGGAGTGAGGGCGTCCGGGCCGCAGACCTCGATGCACTGCAGGCAGCCGGTGCACTTCCACGGGTCGACGACCGCCGAGAACAGGACCCCGCTGCCCGGGGACTGCTTCTCCAGGGCGTCGAACAGCGGACGGGTGCGCGCTACCGGGAAGGCGGCCACCGCCTCGATCACCGCCTCGACATCGCGGCTCAGCACCCGCTTGGGCGGGATCAGCTCGGCGGCCTGCCGGGCCAGGACGGCGAAGTCCTCCGCCGTGCTGTCGGCCAGGAAGAGGCGGCGGATCTCCAGCGCCCAGTCGGTGACCACCTCGCGGACCCGGGCCCGGGCGGTCTCCGGCAGATCGGTGGCATCGATCGCGGTGTGCAGCAGATCGCCGAGCTCGTGGCCGGTGTTGGGAATCGCGTTGTCGGGGCAGGCCAGGGCGCATTCCATGCACGCGGTGCAGGCGTCCGGGGTGAAGACCGGCAGGGTGCGCCGGAACAGGCCCTTGTTCTTGTCGGCGCCGGTGCCGACCGGCATGAACAGCCCGGTGCCCGGGAGCACGGGGGCCTCGTCGATGCTGCCCTCCCGGAACGGACGGGCGACGATCTCCTCGAAGTAGGCCGGATCGAAGAGCCCGGTGGCGCGCTCCTTGCCCACCGTCGGCGTCATCAGCGCGGACAACGGCACGGAGTTGCGCTCGGTGAGCGCCTTGCCTTCCAGCTCCGCGAAAGCGGGGTCGGCGTAGTCGACCGGCACAGCCTGCATGCCGTCGCGGATCACGGCCATGTTGGCCTCGACCACCGACAGCCCCTTGCGTCCGAACTTCTTCGACAGCTCGGCCTTCACCTCGGCCTCGACCACATCCAGCTTGGCTCCGCGCGCGATCCGGTCGACGTGGCCGATGATCGCGCCTATGAAGGCCATGCCCATCATGCGGGTTTCCAGCTCGGGGTTGGGGGCATGCTTGCGGGCCACGGCGAAGGCGTCCAGCACGAAGCAGCGGATGCCGCGCTCGCGGATCGCCCGGCGGGCGAAGGCCGGAAGCTCTGCCCAGACCCGCTGCGGGTCGCCGGTCGACTGCAGGATCAGCGTGCCGCCGGGCAGCAGTCCCTTCAGCGGATTGGAGTGCGCGAACACCTGATGGTCGGGGCAGACGACCACCTCGACGTCCTCCAGTTCGGCGTTGGTGATCAGCACCGGTTCGGGGGAGAGCGTGATGTAGTAGTTCGTCGGGGCGCCGGACTTCTCCGAGCCGTACTTGGGCGACGACTTGGAGTGCATCCCCAGCATCGACGCGAGGATGTCGGTGAGCAGCTTGCCGGTGGCGACCGTGCCGTAGCCGCCGATCGAATGGAAGCGGATCCGCATCGCCTCGGCGGGCAGCACGACCGGATTGGGCTCGGTGGTCAGCGCCATGAGCTCGGTCTCGGGATAGGCGGCGCGGAGCCGCTGCTGGATCTCGGCGACCGCCGGGGTCGGGTGCTCGATGAAGAACTGCGAGCCCAGGTAGATCAGGCCGGCGCCGTCGTCGCGGGTCATGTGCTTGGCCGCGGCCACCAGGTGCCTGGGCTGCACGTCGTGGCCGCCCAGGCCGAAGATCGCGGTGGTCAGCTTGGGGAAGACCCGGGCGTGGTACAGCGCCTGGGTGACGAAGCGGGTGAGCGCGGTGTCGTCGGAACGCTCCAGGATCGTCACGGCCTTGGCGTTGCCGAGCGCGGCCACCAGCTCGGCCTCGGGGAAGGGCTGCAGGAGCTTCACCGAGACCACGCCGACCTTCAGGCCCAGCGAGCGCAGATAGGGAAGGACGGCGCGGACGTCGTCGGTGATCGACCCCATACCGACGAAGACGTAGTCGGCGTCGGCGGTGTCGTACGCGACGACGGGGGAGTACTGCCGTCCGGTGAGCTCGGCGTACTCGGCCATCGCCTGCCGGACCAGGCTCGGGACGGCGCTGGCGAAGTGGGTGCGATGGTCGGCGGAGCCGGCCTGGAAGTCGGGCTGGTTCTGTACCGGGCCGGTAAGGCCCGGGTTGTGCGGATCGACCAGCGCCGGGACCAGCTGGCGGGTGCCCTTGCGCCAGGCGCCCTGCCACTGTCGGCGCCACTGACCGTGGAGGTCGGCGGGCAGCCAGGCGAGAGTCTGGTCGACCAGCTCGCCGGCGTCGTCGGCCTCGACCTGTTCGGCGCGGGCAGCCAGCATCGCCTGCAGCGCGGCCAGGTCGTCGGCCGGGATGGCGGCGGCCTGACGGTCGAGGTACTGGTTGAGCTGGAACACTCGGCCCTTGGCGCCGAAGAGCAGCTCCTGAGCGACGGTGGGGCAGTCGATCCGCCCCGCCGGATCGCCGAGGTAGGCGGCCAGTAGCTCCGGTTCGGGAAGCCGTACCTCGCTCATCACGTGGCTGGTGGCGAAGCCGTCCATCGCGTTGGCGACCGGGATCAGGGAGAGCGCCGAGGCGCGGTAGGAGATCGCGGCCAGGTCTGCCGCCTCCTGCGGGTTGGAGCCGAAGAGCACGGTGTAGCCGGTGGGCAGCAGCGCGTACACGTCGTCGTGGCCGGCCATCACGTTGAGGGAGTGGCGGGTCACCACCCGCGCGGCGACCTGCAGCACGAAGCCGCCGATCTTCTTGCCGACGGTGACGTAGTGGGATTCGAGCCCATACAGGATGCCCTGGCTGGAGGAGGCATTGGAGATGAAGTTGCCGCCGGTCAACGCCGCCCCCAGCGCGCCGGACTGCGCGGAGTGCTCGCCCTCGGTCTCGACGAAGAAGGGGTGCTTGCCCCAGACGTTGAGCTGACCCTCGGCGCGAGCCGCCTCGAACAGCTCCGACAGCTCAGTGGAGGGGGTGATCGGGTAGCCGATCACCCCACCGCACACGTGCTTCATCACGTGAGCCACGGCGCCGTTGCCGTTGATCACGTCCGGTAGCCCGGGGAACCGGGGTTGAGCGGTCATGAGCGATCTCCTGTCGAGCTGCCACTGAGATCCCGCGGGACCTCTTAGCGGCATTCTTCTCCGGCGTCTACTGGTTTGCCGGGAAATGGAATAAGAGGAGGGAAACAGCCCGTATTTTCTTTTCACGACCGAATAGTTGGGTATTTCCGCGGGTTCGGAGCGGAGGGGAGACCGGCCGGCTGGACGCCGTCGGGGCTGTAGGTTGGGGGCTGCACCGACCAAGGACACTGCCATGACGGACTTCGCGCTGCGCCACCTCGGCCCTTCGGCCTCCGATATCGCGCTGATGCTGGCCGAACTCGGCTACCAGAGCCTCGACGCGCTGACCGACGCCGCCCTTCCTGCGCAGATCCGCAGCACCGAGCAGCTCGATCTGCCGCCGGCGCTCACCGAGGCACAGGTGCAGGAGCGGCTGGCGGAGCTGGCCGCGCGCAATGTGCCCGGCCGGGCGATGATCGGGCTGGGCTACCACGGCACGATCACCCCGCCCGCCATTCGCCGGCTGGTGCTGGAGAACCCGTCGTGGTACACCGCCTATACGCCGTACCAGCCCGAGATCAGCCAGGGCCGGCTCGAGGTGCTGGCGATCTTCCAGACCATGATCTGTGACCTGACCGGGCTCCCGGCCGCCGGCGCCTCGCTCCTGGACGAGGCCACCGCGGTGGCCGAGGCGGTCGCCGTGGCCAAGCGGAGCCTGCGGCGCGGCTCGGTGGTGGTGGTCGATCCCGACCTCCTGCCGCAGACCCTGGGCGTGCTGCGGACCCGGGCTCGGGCGCTCGGTATCGAGATACTCCAGCGTCCGCTGGAGGAGGACCTGCCGGACGATCTGCTCGCCGTTGTGGTGCAACTGCCGGGGGCGAGTGGCCGGGTCCGGCCGGTCGCGGAACTCGCCAGGATCGCCGAGGCCGCCCACGACCGCGGTGCGCTGCTGATCGCTGCCTGCGATGTGCTGGCCCTCACCGTGCTCACGACGCCGTCCACCTGGGGCGCGGATCTGGTGGCCGGGTCGACGCAACGGTTCGGCGTCCCGCTGTTCTACGGCGGTCCGCACGCGGGCTACCTGGCGGTGCGCGCCGGGCTGGAACGACAGCTCCCCGGCCGGCTGGTCGGGCTGTCGAAGGACGCCGACGGCGTCCCCGCGTACCGGCTGGCCTGGCAGACCCGCGAGCAGCACATCCGGCGCGAGAAGGCGACCTCGAACATCTGCACCGCCCAGGTGCTGCTGGCGATCGTGGCCGCGCTCTATGCCGTCCATCACGGGCCGGACGGGCTGACCGGCATCGCCGAGCGCGTCCACCGCGACACCCGGCGGCTGGCCGGAACGCTGGCGGGCGCCGGGTACGGCCTGGGTTCGCGGCAGTTCTTCGACACCCTGACCGTGCTCACCCCCGGCCGAGCCGCCGAACTGGTCGCGGCAGCGCGCGACAAGGGGATCCATCTGCGACCGATCGATGCCGATCAGGTGGGCATCAGCGTGGGGGAGGACACCACCGAGGCCGACCTGACAGCCCTCGCCGAGGTCTTCGGCGGCTCGCTGGACGCCGCGCCGCTGGGCGATCTGGCCGGGCACGGTCGCGACCTGCCGTTCTGCACGCATCCGGTGTTCAGCCAGTACCGCAGCGAGACCGAGTTCCTGCGCTACCTGCGGACGCTCTCCGATCGCGACTTCGCCCTCGATCGCGGCATGATCCCGCTGGGTTCCTGCACCATGAAGCTCAACCCGGCCGCCGCCCTGGAGCCGATCAGCTACCCGGGCTTCGCCAACCTGCACCCCTTCGTGCCGGCCGCCGACGCCGCCGGGTTCCGCGAACTCATCGACGAACTGGGCCAGTGGCTGGCCGCGATCACCGGCTACGACCAGGTGAGCGTGCAGCCCAACGCCGGCGCCCAGGGCGAGCTGGCCGGCCTGCTGGCGATCCGCAGCTACCACGCCGCCCGGGGCGAGGGCGAACGGACGGTCTGCCTGATCCCGGCGTCGGCGCACGGCACGAACGCCGCCTCGGCCGCGATGGCCGGGATGACGGTGGTCGTGGTGGCCACCGCTGCCGACGGCTCGGTGGCGCTGGACGACCTCCGGGCCAAGCTCGCCCAGCACGCCGGGGAGGTCGCCGCGGCGATGGTCACCTATCCGTCCACCCATGGGGTGTTCGAGACCGGCATCACCGAGATCTGCGACCTGGTGCACGCCGCCGGCGGGCAGGTGTACGTCGACGGCGCGAACCTCAACGCGTTGCTGGGGCTGGCGGCACCGGGCCGGTTCGGGGCGGACGTCAGTCACCTCAACCTGCACAAGACCTTCGCCATCCCGCACGGCGGTGGCGGTCCGGGGGTCGGGCCGGTGGCGGTCAAGGCCCATCTGGCGCCTTACCTGCCCAACCACCCGCTGGTGCCCGAGGCGGGGCCGGCGGCCAGCTACGGGCCGATCAGCGCCGCGCCCTACGGCTCCGCCGGAGTGCTGCCGATCAGCTACGCCTTCGTCGCGATGATGGGAGCCAACGGGCTCAAGCAGGCCTCCCAACTGGCGATCCTGAACGCCAACTACGTCGCCTCGCGGCTGTCGCGGCACTATCCGATCCGCTACACCGGCACCCATGGGCTGGTGGCCCACGAGTGCATCCTCGATCTCAACGACCTGAGCCGGACCTCCGGCGTGACCGTGGAAGATGTCGCGAAACGGCTGATCGACTACGGCTTCCACGCCCCGACCATGAGCTTCCCGGTGACCGGGACGCTCATGGTGGAACCCACCGAGAGCGAGTCGCGAGCCGAGCTGGACCGGTTCTGCGCGGCCATGGCGTCGATTCGCGCGGAGATCGCCGCCGTCGCCGACGGCACCTGGCCGGCGGACGACAACCCGCTGGGGAACGCCCCGCACCCGCTGACCCGGGTGACGGCGACCGACTGGCCGCACCCCTACCCGCGCGAGCAGGCCGGCTTCCCGGCCGGCAATCCGCGTGGGCCGGTGGCCGACGGCAGCACCGAGAAGTACTGGCCGCCGGTGGGGCGGATCGACAACGCCTACGGCGACCGCAACCTGATCTGTACCCTGGGTAGCTCATGATCACCTGGTGGGAACAGTTCTCGAAGCGACCGCTGGTCGCCCATGTCCTGCGTGCCATCGAACGCTTCAACACCCGTGGCGGTACCCAGTTGGCCGCCGCGATCGCCTACCACTCGGTGCTAAGCATGGTGCCGATCCTGATGCTGGCCTTCGCCGCCCTCGGTATGACCCTCACCGTGCTGATGCCCGAGGCGTTGACGAGCATCACCGCCTGGATCGAGGAGTCGCTCTCCGGCGCTGGCAACATCAGCCAGCAGATCCTGCCGGTCATCGAGGATTCGCTGAACAACTGGGCCACCACGCTGACCGCCGCGCTGGCGATCGGCTTCTGGTTCGGCTCGAACTGGGTGGGGAACCTGAAGCGGGCGGTGCGGCTGCTGATGCGCTCCGACGTCGACAATCCGGGCAAGCTGCTGCCGCTCCCGTTGGACCTGCTGTCGAACTTCGCCGGCCTGATCGCGATGTTCGTCGGCGTGGTGGTGACCTTCATCACCTCCTCGGCCGCCTCCACGCTGACCGAGCAGGTCGGGCGCCTGCTCGGGCTCGACAACGGGCCGGGGTGGGGGCTCCTGCTGCGGGTGATCGGCCTGGTGATCTCGTTCGCGGCCGGCACCGGGCTGTTCTGGCTGCTGTTCGCCTGGTTCTCTCCTGAGCGGGTGCCGGGGGGACACATGTGGTTCGGCGCCGGCGTGGGTGCGGCCGGTCTCCTCGTGCTCCAGCTGACCGCCGGTCTGCTGGTAAAGGCGTTCTCCCGCAATCTGACCGCCGGCGTCTTCGGCGGCATCATCATCCTGATGATCTTCCTCAACCTCTTCGCCAGCCTGATCCTGTTCATCGCGGCCTGGCTGGCCACCCAGGCGGAACCCGAGCCGGAGCCTGCGCCCGCGCCGGAACCGGAGCAGGAACCGGTGGAGACCAAGCCCGGTCAGCTCTATGTCTCGGCCAAGGTCGCCGAGCAGTCGATGGGGGCCGGGCTGAAGGCGGGCTACGCCGTAGGTGCCGCCACCGGGCTGGGCCTGGGCGCGCTGCTGGTGGGCGGGCTGCGCCTGCTCTTCGGACGACGTCCGCGATGAGCGCCTCGCTGCGCGGTCAGGTCGAGCCCTTCCACGTCATGGAGGTGGTCAAGGCCGTCGCCGAGCGCCAGCGAACCCACGGTGACGCCATCGCGCTCTGCGTCGGCCAGCCCGGCACGCCCGCGCCCGCCCCGGTGCTCGCCGCTGCCGCCGCGGCGCTGGCCGAGCATCAACTCGGCTACACCGAGGCCGCCGGCCACTGGTCGCTGCGGGAGCGGATCGCGCGCCACTACGCCGAGACCTACGGCGCCGAGGTCGATCCCGCCGAGATCGTGGTGACGACCGGCTCCTCGGGCGGCTTCCTGCTCACGCTGCTGGCGGCCCTCGACGTCGGAGACCTGGTGGCCATGACCCGTCCGGGCTACCCCGCCTACCGCAACGACATCCTCAGCGTGGGCTGCCGGCTGCTGGAACTGCCGGTGGGGGAACGGACCCGCTACCAGCCCACTGTCGCCATGCTCGACGCGCTGCCGGAGGTGCCGGCCGGGCTGGTGCTGGCGAGCCCCTCCAATCCGACCGGGACGATCGTCGACGCCGCCGAACTGGCGGCCATCGCCGCCTGGTGCGCGGCCCACCACTGCCTGCTGATCAGCGACGAGATCTACCACGGCATCTCGTATGGACGCGGCTGCGCCAGCGCCCGCCAGTTCGGCACCGACGCCGTTGTGGTGGGCTCGCTCTCCAAGTACCACTCCATGACCGGCTGGCGGGTCGGCTGGCTGGTGCTGCCGCCGGTGCTGCGGCGGCCGGTCGAGTTGCTGCAGGGAAACCTGGCGATCTGTGCTCCCGCGTTGTCGCAGGTGGCCGGCCTGGCCGCATTCGACGCGGCCTCCAGCCGGGAGCTGGACGGTCATGTCGCGCGCTATGCCGCCAACCGGGAGCTACTGCTGCGCCGGCTGCCGGAACTGGGCATCACCTCGTTCGCCCCACCGGACGGCGCCTTCTACGCCTACTGCGACGTCAGCCACCTCACCGACGACACCCAGCGCTGGTGCGAAGAGGTGCTGGCGGCCACCGGCGTCGCCCTGGCGCCGGGCCGGGATTTCGACCCGGTCGACGGCCACCGGATGATGCGACTGAGCTTCTGCGGCCAGACCGCCGAACTGGACGAGGCCCTCGACCGGCTGGTGACACACCTTCGTCAGTGAAGACGACGGCGCCCGCCCTCGGTGAGGACGGGCGCCGCGGGTGTTGTCAGTGCTCGGCGGGCGGTGCCGGAACCGGGGCCGGCTGGCCGATGTCGGCGAGCAGGTCGAGGTACCACTGCTGGGTGATGTCGAACGGCTTGCCACCGGCGATCCGGTCGAAGGCGATCACGCTCAGTTCGTCGTTGTTGTCCTCGTCGTGGCCGATCACGCCGGGGTTCCCGGCGAGTGCCGAGTCGATGGCCAGGTCGGTCATCGACTTGATCAGCGCCAGGTCGTAGTCGTTGGCGGCGGCCGAGCGGGAGTAGTAGCCCGACTTCTGCACCAGCACCTTCTGGGCCTTCAGCATCCCGGCGAACTGCTTGCTGAACCAGTTGCCCGGGTTGATCCGCTCCAGCCGGATGTGACCGAAGGCGTCGCGGGCAACCTCTTCGCCGTTGCGCTCCATCTCGGCGACGATGTCGGCGATGCCGGCGCCCTCGGAGAGGAAGATGTTCACGCAGCCCACCTCGTCCATCAAGTGCAGCAGCCGGTCGGCCTCGGCCTTGATGTCGATGACGGCCTCGGGCAGCAGTACGGCGTGCACGTCCCAGGCTTTGGAGTCCAGCCCGATCTCGGGCAGCCACTGCTGCTCGGAGACCCAGGTGTGGTACTTCTCTGCGGTGGCGGCGGTCAGCCAGCCGCAGTTGCGTCCCATCACCTCGTGGACGATCAGGATGCGGGTGCCGGCGTTGTGCTCGGCCAGCACGTTCTTGGCGAACCGGGCGCCCATCTCGGCGGCGGTGTCGGCGCCCAGCGACTGCTTGATCGGGTAGACGTCGTTGTCGATGGTCTTCGGCAGGCCGACCACGGTGAGGCCGTAGTCGTGCTCGGCGAGGTAGGCGGCCAGGTCGGCGGCGGTGGTGTTGGTGTCGTCGCCGCCGATGGTGTGCAGCACGTCGACGCCGTCGGCCACCAGCCGGTCGGCGGCCACCTTCAGCGGGTTCTCGCCCTCGGCGACCAGGCCGCGCTTGACCAGATCCTTGGCGTTGGTCAGCTTCACCCGGGAGTTGCCGATCGGGGAGCCACCGAACTTGTGCAGCAGGGCTGCGTTGTCGCGGACGACCTGGGTGACCGGCAGGTAGTCGCCGGTGAGCAGGCCCTGGTACCCGTTCTTGTAGGCGATGATCTCCACTTCGGGTGCCAGCTGGGTGTAGCGCTCGATCAGGCCGCCGATGGCGGATGAGAGGCAGGGGGCGAAACCGCCGGCGGTGAGCAGGGCGACTTTCTGAACCATCGGAGCAGATCCAATCGGTAGGGGTCGAGACAACGGGCCTCAGCCTACTGGGAAGGCCCGCCGGTCGGGCGGCTTGTGACGCGATCTGGATCGGGCCCGAGCCTGTCGCAGGCCGCCCTCCCGGGTGCACAATGGTCGTTCCACCCACCCCGGGAGGCACTGATGCGTGATCAACGTGGCCAAGCCGTGTCCGTCTTCGTGGCCGTGTCCGTCGTAGGGCTGCTCCTGGTCTGCGGTCTGGTGGTGGACGGCGGCGCGCAGGCGGAGGCTGCCCGCCGCGCACAGACCGCCGCGGCGCTGGCGTCCCGGGCCGCCGTCGACTCCACCGCCACCGCCCGGCTGGCCGGGAACCCGCCCGAGGCCGGACAGGCGGTCGCGGCCGCACGGCAGGTTCTGGCGGCCCACCGCGTGGAGGGCGAGGTCTCGCTGCGCGCCGGATGGGTCGAGGTGCACGCCACCACCCGGGTGGAGACGGTGTTCCTCAGCCTGATCGGCATCACCACCCTGGGTGCCTCCGGCAGCGCGACGGCGGAGCTTCAGGAGAGCTGACCGCTCAGCCCAGCGTCGCCGCCATCCGCCGCACGGCTTCGGTGACGAACTCCGGGCTGGTGGCCAGGTTGATCCTGACCCACTGGCGATGGTCGGAGGAGAAGTTCACACCGGGGGAGAAGGCCACCCGGCCCCGCTCCAGGAAGGCCCGGGCCGGGTCGTCGAGGCCCAGCGCCGAACAGTCGACCCAGGCGAGATAGGTCCCCTCGCCCGGACGATAGACCGTGCCGGGAAGGTGCTCCTCCAGCAGCCGCGCGAGCAGACGCTTGTTCGCCGCAATCTCGGACGACACCTCGTCCACCCACTCCTGGGCGTGCCGCATCGCGGCGGTGTGCGCGATGGCCGCCCAGTGGCCCATCGCCTGCAGCGCCAGCGGCGGGAGCCGGCGCAGCACCGAACCGGCATCGGCGCCGCCGATGATCAGCCCGGCCTTGAAGGCGGCCAGATTCCACGCCTTGCCGGCCGAGGTCACCACGATCGCGTTCTCCCCGCCGGGCACCGACAACGCCGAGACGAACCGGACGCCGGGATCGACGAGCCGGGCGTGGATCTCGTCCACCACCAGCTGGACTCCGTACTCCGCGCAGAGCCCGGCGACCGTCGCGAGCTCCTCGGCGGTGTGCACCGTCCCGTGGGGGTTGTGCGGCGAGCACAGTAGATAGGCCGCCGGACGGTCGGCCAGCGCCGCCTCCAGCGCGGGCAGATCGAGCCGCGCCCCGTCGGTCAGCGGCACTTCGACGATCCGCCGTCCGTAGCCGGAGATCACCTGCCGGAAGGGCGGATAGATCGGCGGGTTGATCACCACGGCGTCCCCGGGCGCGGAGGTCACCGACAGCACGGCGAGGATGCCGTTCATCACGTCGCCGGACTGCCTGATCTGCGGTGGCGCGAGCTCCAGCCCCCAGGTCGCCTGGGCCATCGCCGCGAAGGCCTCGGCGTAGTCGCGTCCGTGCGGGTAGCCGGTGTCGCCGTTCCGGGCCGCGGCAGCCACGGCGTCGGCGACCGCCGGGTGCATCGCCACGTCCATCTCCGCCACCCACAGCGGCAGCACATCGGGGTCGTAGGTCCGCCACTTCAGGCTGGTCCGGTTGCGCAGCTCGGCTTCGGTCAGGGAGAGGATCGGCATGCCCATGACCCTATCCGAGGCGGGTCCCCAGGTCTGGGTAGAGTGGCGCCATGGCGAGGTACTTCGATGTGCATCCCGACAACCCCCAGCCCCGGGCGATCTCCCAGGTGGCGGCGATCGTCGGTAAGGACGGCCTGATCGCCTACCCGACCGACTCCGGGTACGCGCTGGGCACCCGGCTCGGCAATGCCGACGGGCTGGCCCGGATCCGGGCGCTCCGCGAGCTCGGCCCGAATCACCACTTCACGCTGGTCTGCGCCGAATTCGCGCAGCTGGGGCAGTACGTCCAGATGGACAACAACGTCTTCCGGGCGGTCAAGGCGCACACCCCCGGGCCGTACACCTTCATTCTGAAGGCCACCCGTGAGGCTCCGAAGGTGATGCTGCACCCGAAGAAGAAGACGGTCGGCGTCCGGGTGCCGCAGCACACCACGGCGCTGGCGTTGGTCCGCGAGATCGGCCCGCTGATGTCGAGCTCGCTCATCCTGCCGGGCGAGGACTCGCCGATGATCGAGGGCTGGCAGGTGCTGGAGGAACTCGGCGCCAGCCTGGACGCGGTCGTCGATTCCGGCGATGCCGGCAGCAGCCTGACCACCATCGTGGACCTCTCCGACGGGGTGGAGGTGCTCCGCGTCGGCGCGGGGGATCCCTCCGCCTTCGAGGAGTAGCGCTCAGCTGCTCCGCGCGCCGACCTGGTGCGGAGCGGCGTGGGTCGAGTTGCGGACGACAAGTTCCGGCCGGAAGATCAGTTCGCTGCGCGGACCAGGGCTGCCCCCGATCTCGTTGATCAAGGTGGCCACCACGGCGGCGCTGAGCTCGGACACCGGCTGGCGGATGGTCGTCAACGGCGGATCGATGAACGCCACCATCAACGAGTCGTCGTAGCCGACCACCGAGATGTCGTCGGGCACCGACAGCCCGACCGAGCGGGCGGCGCGGATCGCGCCGAGCGCCATCAGATCCGAGCCGCAGACCAGGCCGGTGTGGCCGGTGGCGATCAGACCCGCCGCGGCGGCATGGCCGCCCTCCATCGTGTAGAGGGAGGAGGCGATGTGGGGATCGGCATCGGTGATGCCCAGCTGCTGGTGCAGGGCGGCCCGGAATCCGGCGATCTTGCGCTGGCTCGGCACGAACCGGTCGGGGCCGATGGTGAGCCCGATCCGCTCGTGACCCAGCGACACCAGGTGGCGGACGGAGGCCTCGATGGCGGCCATGTCGTCGGTGGCGACGAAGATCCCCTCGACGTCCTCGGCGAAGCCGTTGACGAAGGCCTGCGGAATGCCGCGGGCCGCCAGTTCTCGGTACTGGTCGTGGGAGGCGTGGGCGTCCGCGTGCAGGCCGGAGACGAAGATCACACCGCTGGCGCCCTGGCTGACCAGCAGTTCGATGATCTGCTCCTCGGTGGTGCCGCCGGGGGACTGGGTGCACAGCAGGGCCGTGTAGCCCTGCTGGGAGAGCCGGGCCTCGATGTTCTGGGCGAAGGCGGGGAAGACCGGGTTGTCGAGTTCGGGCACCACCACGCCCACCAGGCCCTGAGCCCTGGTCTTCAGGATGGCTGGACGTTCATAGCCCAGCATGTCGAGGGCGGCCAGCACCGAGCGCCGGACGTCCTCGGAGGCACCTGGCTTCCCGTTCAGGACGCGGGAGACCGTGGCGGTGCTCACCTGGGCGAATTCCGCTATGTCCTGCAGCCGTGGCTTGGGAGCGCTGGCCGCGCGCTTGACTGCCATGGGTCCACTCCGATCCGGATGCAGCGGGCTAGCAGGTTACAGGATTCTGCAATGAATTACGGAACACAAGCATCGTTATCGCAACGTTACGTAAAAGATTGCGTAATCGCGTAAGCGGCCGTTACTGTTGCTACGACAGCCGCCGGGAATCGGACCGGCGTGACGCCCCAGGAAAGGGAGACGAATGCGAAGAGGCATCGCCACCATTGGGATCGCGGCCAGCCTGGTCGCGCTCACCGCGTGCGGAGGCGGCCCGGCCGCCACGACACCTGCCCCGACCGAGCCGGCGACATCGGCTCCGACGACGCAGGCGCCCACCGACTACACCGGCGCAGAACTGACGATCTGGGTCGACGAGACCCGCAAGGACGCAGTCGAGAGCGCCGGGAAGGTGTTCACCGAGGCCACCAACGCCCAGGTGAAGATCGTCCAGAAGAACTACGAGGACATCCAGTCCGACTTCACCACCCAGGTTCCCCTCGGCAAGGGCCCCGACATCACCATCGGCGCGCACGACTGGCTGGGCAACCTGATCCAGAACGGCGTCGTCGCCCCGATCGAGATGGGCGACAAGGCCGCAGAGTTCGAACCGGTCGCGCTGTCGGCCTTCAGCCAGGACGGCCAGCTCTACGGCGTCCCGTACGCGATCGAGAACATCGGCCTGATCCGCAACACCGAACTGGCCGCCGAGGCCCCGGCAACCTGGGACGACGCCCTGGCCGCCGGCAAGGCCGCCGGCACCAAGTACCCCATCCTGATCCAGGTGGGGGAGACCGGTGACCCGTACACCATGTACCCGCTGCAGAACTCCTTCGGCGCCCCGGTGTTCAAGCAGAACCCGGACGGTTCCTACACCAGCGAGCTGGCGATGGGCGGCGCCCAGGGTGAGGCCTTCGCCACCTGGCTGGCCGAGCAGGGCAAGGCCGGCACCATCGACACCGCCATCACCTACGACATCGCGGTCAGCTCGTTCGCCAAGGGCGACTCGCCGTTCATCATCGGCGGCCCGTGGATGATCGACTCGTTCAAGGACCTGAAGCTGGCGATCGACCCGATCCCGTCGGCCGGCGGCCAGACCGCCTCGCCGTTCGTGGGCGTCCAGGGCTTCTACGTCTCGGCCCAGTCCCAGAACGCGATCGTCGCCAACGACTTCCTGACCAACTACATCGCCACCACCGACGTGCAGTACGCGCTGTACGAGGTCGGCAACCGGACCCCGGCGCTCACCAGCGCGGCGGAGAAGGCCGCCAGCGATCCGCTGGCCGCGGGCTTCGCCACGGTCGCCAGCACGGCCGTCCCGATGCCGTCCATCCCCGAGATGGCAGCGGTGTGGACGTTCTGGGGAGTCACCCAGGCCAACATCGTCTCCGGCAAGCAGGAGCCGGTCGAGGGCTGGCAGAAGATGATCTCCGACATCGAGGGTCAAATCAAGAAGTAGGGCTTGACGCGATGGGGGTACTGGTGATCGGGTATCCCCATCGCGGCATTCCAAGGCAGCAAGGACGCTGAGACGTGGCAACGATCTGGAATTCCAGGCAGTTCGGCTTGGGCTTCATCGTGAAGCTCATCCTGGTGGGGCTGGTCGACGCCCTAGGGGTGTTCGTAATACTCGCCGCCTGGCGGGCTGAGTCGTGGTGGATCCTGGGATTCATGGTGCTGGCGCTGGCCGCCATCAACTACACCTACTTCACCAACCGGCATACCCTCCCGTTGAAGTACATCCTGCCGGGGCTGGTCTTCCTGCTGGCCTTCCAGGTGTTCGTGATCTTCTACACCGGGTACATCGCGCTGACCAACTACGGTGACGGGCACAACCTGACCAAGGATCAGGCAGTGGCCTCGCTGCTGGCCCAGAACGAACGCCGGGTGGAGGGCTCGGCCGCCTACCCGCTGACCGTGCTGCTGCGCGGCGACGAGCTCGGTTTCGCCATCGTGGACGACAGCGGAGTCCGGGTCGGGACGGCGGACGAACCGCTGCAGCCGGCGCCGGACGCGGTCGTCGCGGGCGGCAAGGTGACCGAGGTTCCCGGCTTCGAGGTGGCGACGCCGCAGGATGTCTTCTCCCGTCAGTCCGAGATCGTGGGCCTGCGGGTACCGCTCTCCGACGACCCGGAGGAGGGTTCGATCCGCACCCAGAACGGTGCCACCGGGTTCGTCTTCCGCTCGACCTTCGCCTACGACGAGGCCGCCGGAACCCTCACCGACTCGGTCACCGGAACGGTGTACACCGCCACCGACCGAGGGCAGTTCCAGGCTCCGGACGGCACCACGCTGGCCACCGGCTGGCGGGTGTTCGTCGGCACCGAGAACTTCACCCGCGCCTTCACCGATACCCAGTACTCCGGGCCGTTCCTGCGCGTGCTCACCTGGAACCTGGCCTTCGCGCTGCTTTCCGTCGTCACCACCTTCCTGCTCGGCCTGGTGCTGGCGATCGTCTTCAACGACGAGCGGCAGCGGGGCCGCAAGGTCTATCGGACGCTGCTGCTGCTGCCGTACGCCTTCCCGGCCTTCCTGTCTGCCCTGATCTGGTCGGGCCTGCTGAACCGGCGCTACGGCTTCATCAACCAGGTGCTGCTCGGGGGAGCGGAGATACCCTGGCTGACCGATCCCTGGCTGGCGCGCCTCTCCGTCCTCGGGGTGAACCTGTGGCTGGGCTTCCCCTACATGTTCCTGATCGCCACCGGAGCGCTGCAGGCGCTGCCCAGGGACATCCAGGAGGCCGCCCGCGTGGACGGCGCTGGGCCGCTGCGCACCTGGTGGTCCGTGACCGGTCCGCTCGTCCTCATCGCGACCGCACCGGTGCTGATCGCCAGCTTCGCGTTCAACTTCAACAACTTCACCCTGATCTACATGCTCACCGAGGGCGGGCCGCGGTTCGCGGACACCTCGGCGCCGATCGGCGCCACCGACATCCTGATCTCGATGGTCTATTCGATCTCGGGCGTGGACGGCTCGGCGCCCAAGAACTACGGCCTGGCCAGCGCGCTGTCGATCGTGATCTTCGCCGTGGTGGCGATCATCTCCGGGCTGGGATTCAGACAGACTCGACGGCTCGAGGAGGTGTTGTGATGGCCACCACCAAACCGGTCACGCAAACCCGTCGTCGCTCGCGCTGGTTCGCCGAGCTGGGCTGGCGGCACCTGGTGGGAGTCGTCGCCGTGGCGTACGCGGCGTTCCCGATCGTGTACGTGATGTCCGCCTCGGTCGCCGAGGGCGGGACACTGACCGGCTCGAACCAGCTGTTCGGCTCGGTCGTCTTCGACAACTACGCCGCCCTGAACGCGACCAAGTTCTGGACCTGGATGGGCAACACGCTGGTGATCGCGGTCGTCACCGCCATCGGCACCGTCCTGATGGGGGCGGCGGCAGCCTACGCGTTCTCGCGATTCCGGTTCTCCGGCCGGCGGGCCGGGCTGACCACGCTGCTGATCATCCAGATGTTCCCGCAGATGCTGGCCTTCGTGGCGCTCTTCCTGCTGCTGCTGAACCTGGGCGAGGTAGTGCCCCTGCTCGGGCTGGATTCCAAGCTGGCGCTGATCTGCGTGTACCTGGGCGGGGCGCTGGGGGCCAACACCTTCCTGATGTACGGCTTCTTCAACTCCATCCCGAACGAACTCGACGAGGCGGCCAAGATCGACGGGGCCACGCACACCCAGACCTACTGGACGATCATCCTGCCCCTGGTCACGCCGATCCTGGCGGTCGTCGGGCTGCTCTCGTTCATCACCAGTTTCGGCGAGTTCATCGTGGCGCGGGTGATCCTGCAGTCGGAGGACAACTGGACGCTGGCGGTCGGCCTGTACGGCTGGGTCTCGTCCCTGCTGGACGCCAACTGGGGCCTGTTCGCCGCCGGTGCCGTGCTCGCGGCGCTGCCGGTGCTGGTTCTCTTCCTCGTCCTGCAGCGTTACATCGTCTCGGGCCTCACCGCCGGAGCGGTGAAGGGCTGACGTCCGCGCCGCGCGATCTCACCAGAGGCCGATCAACCACCACGCGAGACCGGCGCAGGCGGCGGCGAAGAGCACGCTGGTGAAGGTGCCGATGATGAATCGTTCCGCCGCGCCACCGGTGGTCGCCTTCAGTTCGGGGTAGCGGGCCAGGCCCTTGACGGCCAGGACGACCGCGATTCCGCCGGAGAAGCCCGCCAGCATCGAAGCGTAGACCGCCAGTCGTTCGAACCTGCCGATCCACTTCCCGCCGCGCAGGGTCTTCTCCGCCGCCCGGATGCCGAGCGCCGCCTCGACCGCCGCCGTGGAGTCGTCCGGTGGCGACGGGGGATCGGCCTTGCGGAAGATCCACTGCACAACCGGATTGCCGGTGAAGACCGCCACAGCCGCGAGGACTCCCACGACGAGGACCTTCAGGGCGATCGCCAGGATCGGGCTCACGCGGGTGCCCCCCGATTCAGGCGGGCGAGCAGGCGGGTGGCCAGGCCGGCAGCCCGTTCCGTCTCGGTGCGGCGGGCGCGGGAGAGCCGCTGGCTCACAGCGGACGGGCTGATGCCCAGCTTCGTCGAGGCTTCGACACCGGTCAGCCCCTGGTGGAGCAGATCCATCAGCTCCCATCCTTCCTGGCTGCGTTGCTGCAGGACGCCACGTAGCAGCCAGAGCGCGGTCTCGGCGTCCGTCACGTCGTCGACACGGTCACCGTAGCCATCGCCACTGACAGTGCTGGCGTCCACCAGGGCCAGTTGGGTGGGGGAGGAGCGGGCATTCCCGATCGCCTTCCGCGCGGCCACGTAGGCCTCTCCCCGGGCCTCCCGGGTGGAGGCCGGCAGGGGAGTCTCGACCTCCCCGGCGCCGATGCCGATCCGCCAGCCTTCCAGCCGGGTGAGTTGGCAGACCGCCTCCACCACCACGCCCGGGTCACTGCTCAGCCCCTGCAGCTCGTCCCCGGCGGTCCGCTCGAAGGGGAGCGTGAGACGACCGCCCAGGGATCGCTCGAGCCGGGCGAGCGCGGTGGGCACGTGGTCGGTGCTGGCTCGGCTGCCCACCTGGTCCGCGAGGATGACAAAAGTGAAGTCATTTAGCTTCATCATGCTATATTAAGGCATATATCTGAACTTTGCAGCATCGGGTGAACGTCCACCGTGTCACGATGGGGTCGATGGAGACGATCGCACACTGGGTCGACTATTCGGCCGACGACATCCCGAGCGAGCGGGAGTTCGTCGCGTTGTACGACCGCGTCCAGTGGCGCGCGTACACCAGGGATTCGGCGCGCCTGGCGGCGGCGCTCGCGGCGTCGCTGGCCGTCGTCACGGCACGGCTGGACGGACGACTCGTCGGCCTCGCGCGGGTGGTGGGCGACGGGCTCACGATCGTCTACCTGCAGGACATCCTGGTCGTTCCGGACCTGCAGCGGACGGGCATCGGCCGGGAGTTGCTCAGGCGCGTCCTGGCGCCATATCAGGACGTCCGACAGAAGGTGCTGATAACCGACGACGAGCCCCGGCAACGGGCCTTCTACGAGTCGATGGGATTCACCGAGATCCGTGACATCGAGCACCCGCTGCGGGTGTACGTGAGCCTCAGTTGACCCACGGAGCCATCGCGCAGAGGAGGAGCGCGGAGGTCATGCGGTCAGAACGAAGTGACATAATGCAGCTTATCGGACAGTCAGGGAGGACGTGGGAACCCTGCAGAGCGACTAGTCCTCGATTGCGTCGCAATCCTCTGCGATGGCAAACCGGAGCTTCGAGGTCGCTTCCCGACTGAACAACTCTCCGTCGATCCGGTAGGTGATGACCTGGCTGGCCACGGTGGCGACATCCGCGCCCGCGGCTCGCGAGATCTCGAATGCCACCGCGACGTTCTGGCCGGACTGGATGACGAATCCGTCCACCGGTTGACGCACTGCCCACAGGTCTGGGCTGTCCGTGGCCAGATCGCGGCCGGAGCCCAGCGTGAGCGTGCCTCCGTCCGCCTGCGGAATTTCCGGGATCACGAGCACACCGATCAGGTCGGCGCCTTCGGAATCGCCCAGGCGCGCGCCGGTCAGGGTGATCGCTCGGGAGGACAGGTTCTCCGCCAGCGTCCCGAAATGGATCGGCTCGGGTGGGTTGGCGCACATCGCGTTGCCCTGCGGCACGCCCAGCGGCGGAGTCAGCAGCGCGCACCCGGACAGCGCCGTGACGGCGAGTGCCGCCGCCGGCGCACTGAGTCTTCGGTGGGGCATGCCCTCATGCTACGGGCTGGGGTCGTGAAGATTCAGCGCCAGCCGAGTTCGGGTGCGACGTACTTCAGGATGCTCTCCACCACGTGGGCGTTGTAGTCCACGCCCAGTTGGTTCGGGACGGTCAGTAGCAGGGTGTCGGCCGCGGCGATCGCCTCGTCCTGCCGCAACTCCTCCACCAGGACGTCGGGCTCGGCGGCGAAGCTGCGGCCGAAGATCGCCCGGGTGTTGGCGTCGATCCAGCCGACCTGGTCGTCGGTGTCCTGCCCGTAGCCGAAGTAGCGCCGGTCGGCGTCGTCGACCAGGGCGAAGATGCTGCGGCTCACCGAGACCCGTGGTTCCCGCTCGTGGCCGGCGGCCTTCCACGCCTCGCGGAAGGCCTCGATCTGCTTGCGCTGCTGGATGTGGAAGGGCTCCCCCGTCTCGTCCGTCTTCAGGGTGGAACTCATCAGGTTCATGCCCTGCTCGGCCGTCCATACCGCTGTGGCGTCGGAGGCCGCACCCCACCAGATCCGGTCGCGCAGACCCGGGGCGTGTGGCTCCAGGCGCAGCAGCCCCGGCGGGTTGGGGAACATCGGACGCGGGTTGGGCTGGGCGAAGCCCCGTCCTTCCAGCAGCTGCAGGAAGACCTCGGTGTGGCGGCGCGCCATGTCGGCCTCGGTCTCCCCGTCCGCCGGGGCGTAGCCGAAGTAGCGCCAGCCGTCGACAACCTGCTCGGGGGATCCCCGGCTCACCCCGAGCTGCAGCCGTCCGTTGGAGATGAGGTCGGCAGCACCGGCATCCTCGACCATGTAGAACGGATTCTCGTAGCGCATGTCGACGACGCCCGTGCCGATCTCGATCCGCGAGGTGCGCGCGCCGATCGCGGCGAGCAGCGGGAAGGGCGAGCCGGCCTGCCGGGCGAAGTGGTGGACGCGGAAGTAGGCGCCGTCGGCCCCCAGTTCTTCCACCGCGACAGCCAGATCGATCGACTGCTGCAGGAAGTCGGCGGCCGAGCGGGTCCGCGAGCCGGGCGAATCCGACCAGTGGCCGAAGGACAGGAATCCGATCTTCTTCACGTCGTCTCAACGCCACCGCCGCTCCGGCATTCCCGCAGAATCCGGGCAAGACAGGCTTACTGCCCGGAATATGCCGACAGCGGGGCTCAACTGCCCGGTTTCTGCGAGCCATGCCATGATTTCGGACGTGACCGACCGCCCGAACCTCGCCGAACTCCTGGCCGGAGCCGCGCAACTGCTCGCCGACGCCGGTGTCCCCTCCCCCGCGCACGACGCCCGCGCCCTGGCGGCGCACGCGCTGGGCCTGGAACGCCTGCCGATCCTGGACGTCGAGCCGGACGCGGACTTCACCGCCAGGTTCGCCGAGCTCGTCGAGCGCCGTCGTCACCGCGAGCCGCTGCAGCATCTGGTCGGTTCGACCGGGTTCCGCTATCTCACCCTCGCCGTCGAGCCCGGGGTCTTCGTGCCGCGTCCGGAGACCGAGGTGGTGGCCCAGGTCGCCGTCGACGAGGCGAACCGGCTACTGGCCGAAGGCCGCTCCCCCATCGTCGTCGACCTGTGCTGCGGGGCCGGTGGGATCGCGATCTCGGTGGCCGTCGAGGCGGTCGGCAGCCTGGTCACGGCGGTCGACCTCTCCCCCGCCGCTGTCGCGTTGACAAGGCGAAACGCGCTGTCGACGGGCGTGGGCGCGCTCCGCCTCGAGCAGGGCGATGTCCGCGAGCCGGAGCTGCTGGCCGATCTGGACGGGACGGTCGACGTCGTGGTCAGCAACCCGCCCTACATCCCGCCCGACGCCGTCCCGGTCGAGCCGGAGGTGCGCGACCATGATCCCGACCTGGCGCTCTACGGCGGTGGGCTGGACGGCCTGGAGACACCGCGCGCGGTGATCGCCGCGGCCCACCGGCTGCTGAAGCCGGGCGGCCTGTTCGTCATGGAACACGCGGAGGTGCAGCAGGCTGCCACGCAGGCCGCCGCCACGCAGGCGGGGTTCACCGACGTGCACACCGTCGAGGATCTCTCCGGTCGTCCGCGCGCGCTCGTGGCGCGGCTGGGAGCAACCCCTACAGGTTGATCATGTGGCCGGCGATGCCTTCCACGACCTCCTTGAGGGCCTCGGACAGGCTCGGGTGGGCGTGGATGTTGCGCGCCACCTCGTCCGCGGTCAGATCCCACTGCTGAGCCAGGGTCAGCTCGGGCAGCAGCTCCGACACGTCAGGGCCGATCATGTGGGCGCCGAGGATCTCGTTGTAGTGGGCGTCGGCGATCAGCTTGACGAAGCCGGTCGCGTCGCCGAGTCCGTGGGCCTTGCCGTTGGCCGAGAACGGGAACTTCGACACCTTGACCTCGTAGCCCTTGGCCTTGGCCTGCTCCTCGGTGTAGCCGAAGGAGCCGATCTGCGGCTGGCAGTAGGTGGCCCGCGGGATCATGTCGTAGTTGATCGGCATGGTCTCGGCGCCCGCGATCGTCTCGGCGGCCACCACGCCCTGGGCCTCGGCGGTGTGCGCCAGCATCAGCTTCATCGTGACGTCGCCGATGGCGTAGATGCCGGGCACGTTGGTGCGCATGAAGTCGTCGATCTCGATGGCGCCACGCTCGGTGAGCGCCACGCCGGTGTTCTCCAGGCCGTACCCGGTGGTGCGCGGTGCGAAGCCCAGCGACTGCAGCACCCGCTCGGCCTCGATCACCCGGGCCTCTCCCCCGGCCGCCGGGCTCACCGTCACGCGGACGCCGTCACCGGTCTCCTCGATCTTCTCGACCTTGGTGCCGGTGAGCACCTCGATGCCCATCTTCTTGTAGGCCTTCGCCAGCTCGGCCGATACCTCGGGATCCTCGTTGGGAACCATCCGGTCGAGGTACTCCACGATGGTGACCTTGGCGCCGTAGTTGGCCAGCACGTAGGCGAACTCGGTGCCGATCGCGCCAGCGCCGCAGATCACGATCGAGGCGGGCACGGAGTCGGAGAGGATCTGCTCCTCGTAGGTGTAGACCCGGTCGGAGACCGCGGTGCCGGGCAGCAGTTTGGTGGTCGCGCCGGCCGCGATGATGCAGTTGCCGAAGGTGACGGTCTGCTTGGAGCCGTCGTCGGCGGTGACCTCGATGGACTTGGCGTCGACGAAGCTGCCCCAGCCGTTGATCTCGGTGATCTTGTTCTTCCGCATCAGGAAGTGGACGCCCTTGACCATCCGCTCCGACACCTCCCGACTGCGCGAGAAGGCCTTGCCGAAGTTGAACGTGACATCGCCCTCGATGCCGAACAGCTCGGCGTCGGCGGTGAAGACGTGAGCCAGCTCGGCATTACGCAACAACGCCTTGGTCGGGATACAGCCAACGTTGAGGCAGACACCGCCCCACCATTGCTTTTCGATGATCGCAACCGATTGCCCCAGCTGGGCCGCCCGGATCGCGGCAACGTACCCACCGGGGCCCGCGCCGAGCACGACAACGTCGAAGTGTGTGGTCATGGGACCACCCTATTGCCTGGCACCAGGCCGCGTCCTCCCCACGCCACCCAGCGAGCACCCCTGCGTCGGGTAGCCGCTCATCTCTCATGTGAGATATGGTCGAGGATGTGGCAGATCTCCTTCCCAGCAGCATCGGCACATTGATCCGGGACGCGCGCAAGCAGCGCGGCCTCACCCAGCAACAGCTGGCCACCGAACTCGGCACCAGCCAGAGCGCCATCCACCGCATCGAATCCGGCGGACAGAACCTCAGCCTCGAGATGATCAACCGGATCGCCCACGCCCTGGAGAGCCCGCTGATCAGCGCCGGCCCCAGCGGGCCCACCCACCTGCGGATCGAAGGCCCGACGACCCTGCGCGGTTCGATCGAGGTGCGCTCCTCGAAGAACGCCGCCGTCGCCCTGATGTGCGCCGCTCTGCTCAACCACGGACGCACCGTGCTGCGCGGCATCGCCCAGATCGAGGAGGTCAACCGGCTGGTCGAGGTGCTCACGAGCATCGGCGTCGAGGTGCAATGGTCACCCGACCGGACCGACCTGGAGCTGATCCGTCCCGCCCAGCTCAACCTGGAGGCGATGGACGCCGCCGCTGCGCGGCGCACCCGTTCGATCATCATGTTCCTCGGTCCGCTGCTGCACGAGGAGGAGCGCTTCGACCTGCCATACGCGGGCGGCTGCAACCTCGGCATTCGGACGATCACCCCGCACCTGCACGCGCTGCGGCACTTCGGCCTGGAGGTGCGCGCCACGCAGGGCTCGTACCGCGCCCGCGTCCAGGAACTGGGGGGCGACCATCGCTCGATCACCCTGATCGAGCGGGGCGACACGGTGACCGAGAACGTCCTGATGGCGGCCGCGCAGTTCCCCGGCACCACGGTGATCCGCAACGCCAGCGCGAACTACATGGTGCAGGATCTGTGCTTCTTCCTGCAGGCGCTCGGGGTACGAGTGGACGGCATCGGCACCACCACCTTGGAGGTGCGCGGGCTGAGCCGGATCGAGACCGACATCACCTTCGCCCCCTCGGAGGATCCGATCGAGGCGATGAGCCTGCTGACCGCCGCGATCGTCACCCGCAGCGAGCTGACCGTCTGCCGGGCGCCGATCGAGTTCCTCGACATCGAACTGGCCATCCTGGCCGAGATGGGGCTGCGGTACGACCTCTCGCCGGAGTATCCCGCCGACAACGGACGCACCCGCCTGGTGGACATCACCGTCTGGCCCTCGGACCTGCACGCCGCCGCGGACAAGATCCACGCCATGCCGTTCCCGGGGCTGAACATCGACAACCTGCCGTTCTTCGCCGTGATCGCCGCGGCCGCCGAGGGACGCACGCTGATTCACGACTGGGTCTACGAGAACCGCGCCATCCACCTGGTCGACCTGACCAAGCTCGGCGCCGAGGTTCAACTGCTCGACCCACACCGGATCGTCGTCACCGGCCCCACCCGCTGGCGGGGTCAGGAACTGGTCTGCCCGCAGGCGCTGCGGCCGGCGGTCTGCCTGCTGCTGGCGGCGATGGCTGCCCGCGGCACCTCGGTGCTCCGCGACGTCTACGTCATCAACCGGGGCTACGAGGATCTGGCGAACCGCCTCAACGCCCTGGGCGCCCGGATCGAGGTCTTCAAGGACTGAGCCGGGCTCGGTCAGGCCAGCGCCGTCACCTCGAAGCGGTGGGACGGCGTGACGATCTCCTGCTGGGCCGCCACCAGGGCGAGTTCGGACGAGCCAGCCTCCGTGGTGTGCTTGAGGACCGAGTAGACCGCCGCCGCGGTATTGCCGAGCGCGGCCGCGGCGTCGCCGCCCGTGGTCAGGTAGTGGGCCAGGAACAGCGCGGCGGTGATGTCGCCGGAGCCGGTGAACATCCGCTCCAACCGGGGGGTGACGACCTGCCAGGCGCCCTCGCCGGTCACCACCAGCATGGTGAGGGTCTCCGGGTCGACGCCCTCGGCGACCACGCTGGTCACGAGGACGACCTCGGGCCCGGTGATCCGCAGCGCGTGCGCGGCCTCGAGCACCTCGGCGACCGTGCGGGTCTCACGACCGGTCAGGAAGTCGAGCTCGAACTGGTTGGGCGTGACGATCTGCGCTGCCGGGATCACCTGGTCGCGCATGAACTCGGGGATCCCCGGACGGACGTAGAAGCCGCGTCCGACATCGCCCATCACCGGGTCGCAGCAGTACACCGCCAGCGGGTTGCGCTGCTTGACCAGGGCGACCGCCTTGAGGATCTCGGCACCGACCGCCTCGGCCCCCTGGTAGCCGGAGAGGACGGCGTCCACGTCGCCCAGGACGCCGCGCTCGTCGATCCCGGTGATCACCTCACCGACGTCGGAGGCGGCCAGCAGCGGGCCGCGCCAGGCGCCGTAGCCGGTGTGGTTGGAGAAGTGCACCGTGAGCACCGGCCACACCTCCACCCCGAGCCGCATCAGGGGGAAGGTCGCCGCGCTGTTGCCGACATGGCCGTAGGCCACCGAGGACTGGATCGAGAGAATCGTCGTCACCAGCACATTGTGGGGCCGGCACTCGCCCGAGGCCGCGGAATGCCGATCGGTAAGACCGCTTGGCTAGAGTTCCGGCGTGACCTCATTGAAGGCGGATCGGGCAGCCGGCCATTCCTACTTCGCCACCGGCTTCCAGGCCTTCGCCCACCGCGGCGGTCGATGGCCGGGGGTCGGCGAGAACTCACGGGCTGCCTTCGCGCGAGCGGTGCAGGCCGGCTTCACCTACCTGGAGACCGACGTCCATGTCACCGCCGACCAGGTGCTGGTGGCCTTCCACGACGAATCGCTGGATCGGACGACCGGCGGCCCGGGCCTGATCGCCGAGCACACCGCAGCGGAGCTGGCCGCGCTCAGGATCGACGGAACCGATCCGATCCCCGGCCTGGCCGAACTGCTGGACGCCTTTCCCCGGGCGCGCTTCAACATCGATCTCAAGGCGCCGGGAGCGGTCGCCCCGCTGGCGGCCCTGCTGGCCGGCCATGAGGCCCGGCAGCGGGTGTGCGTCAGCTCGTTCTCGGCAGCCCGGATCAACGCCTTCCGCCGGTTGGCCCCGGAGGTGGTGACGGGGCTGAGCAAGGCGGGCGTGGTGCTGCTGTGGCTGGGGTTGCCGTTGCTGACCCGACTGGTGCGCGGACAGGCCGCGCAGGTGCCGCGTCGGTTCTGGGGCGACCGCATTCCGCTGGTGACCCGCCGGTTCGTGCGCACCGCGCATCGCAACGGCATCCGGGTGCACGTATGGACGATCAACGACGCGCCGACCATGGACACCCTGATCGACCTCGGCGTGGACGGTATCGTCACCGATCAGCCGGACGTGCTGCGGGCCGTCCTGGAACGCCGGGGTTTGTGGGAGGAGTAGCGATGGCGCAGTCACAGGTGCGGCCGGAGGATCCGGCATCCCCGGCCACCCGCCGGCAGGTGTTCTCCTGGGCGTTGTGGGATTGGGCGACCCAGCCCTTCAACTCGGTGATCCTCACCTTCGTGTGGGCCCCGCTGTTCCTGATCTCGACCCAACTGCTGCCGGCGGACATCGCCGCCCTGCCCGAAGGCGATCCCCTGCTCGAACGGGCGCTGGCCGACCTGTCGGCCAACTACGGTCTGGCCACCACCCTGGCCGGCGTCGCGATCTTCCTGCTTGCCCCGGTGCTCGGCCAGCGGGCCGACACCGCCGGCTACAAGAAGCGCGGGCTGCTGATCGCCACCGCGGTGCTGGCGCTCATCCAGTTCGCGCTCTTCTTCGTGCAGGCGGATCCGGCCTACTTCTGGTTCGGCGCGATCATGCTGGCGGTCGGCGCGGTGGTCTCCGAGATCGCCGGCGTCAACTACAACGCCATGCTGGTACAGGTCTCCGACCGGCATACCGTCGGCAAGGTCAGCGGCCTGGGTTGGGGCATGGGCTACATCGGCGGAATCCTCGCGCTGGTGATCGTGGTGGTGCTGGTCCAGCTCGAATGGTTCGGGATGGACACCTCGAACGGCCTGGCCTATCGCCTGATCGCGGTCGGCTGCGCGGTCTGGACGGTCGTGTTCAGCATCCCGATCTTCCGCAACGTGCCGGAGTCGGCTCCCCGCGGCGATCGCGAGACGGTCGGCTTCCTGGCCAGCTACCGGGTACTGGCCGGCGACATCGCCGCGCTCTTCCGCGACCACCGCTCCACCTTCTGGTTCCTCATCGCCAGCGCGGTCTACCGCGACGGCCTGGCCGGGGTCTTCGCCTTCGGCGGGGTGCTGGCTGCGGTGTCCTTCGGGTTCACGGCCACCGAGGTGATGATCTTCGGGATCGCGCTGAACCTGGTGGCGGGGCTTTCCACCATCCTCGCCGGACGGCTGGACGACCGGTTCGGCCCCCGCGCCGTGATCGTGACCGCGCTCTGCCTGCTGGTCGGCAGCTGCCTGTTCGTCTTCGCCTTCCGGGACGGCGGCAAGCTGGTCTTCTGGATCGGCGGCATGATCCTCTCCGCGGCGGTCGGACCGGCGCAGGCTGCCAGCCGGTCACTGCTGGCCAGGGTGACGCCCACCGGCATGCAGGGTGAGATCTTCGGCCTCTACGCCACCACCGGACGGGTGGTGAGCTTCCTCTCCCCCGCGCTGTGGACCCTCTTCATCGCCCTGGGCGGCGCCACCTACTGGGGGATTCTGGGCATCACCATCGTGCTCGCGCTCGGTCTGGTGCTGCTGTTGTTGGTAAGGCTGCCCAAGTACGTCCGGCCGGCCGGGTCGTGACGCCGGTTGCCCTGCCCGGCTACGGTGGGAGTGTCCCCGGCAGGTAGGAGTACACCATGGCAGATCGTGCACTGCGAGGCTCCGGCCTCGGTTCCAAGAGCTACGCCGACGGCCAGGGCGTCGAACTCGCTCCCCGCCAGGAAATCGGCTTCGACTGCCCGAACGGGCATCACACCGACGTCGTCTTCGCCGCCGAGGCCGAGCTGCCCACCGAATGGGAGTGCCCCCGCTGCGGCGAACCGGCCCGGCGCAGCGACGGGGTGGAGCCCGAGGTCAAGCAGACCAAGCCGCCGCGCACCCACTGGGACATGCTGCGCGAGCGGCGCTCCATCGAAGAGCTGGAGGAACTCCTCGCCGAGCGCCTGGACGAGATCCGCGGCGAGCCGGAGGCGTAGCCAGCCTAGGCGTCGTCCGGCTCCAGCCCGCTCTCGATCACCCGGCGGGCCACCTCGCGCAGTTTCAGGTTGCGATGGTGGCTGCTGGCCTTGAGGCGCTGGAAGGCCTCGTTCGGCAGCAGCCGATGCCGCTCGATCAGGATGCCGACCGCCTGGCCGATCAACCGATGGCTCTCGACAGCCTGCTCCAGGTTGGTCTCCCGGTCGGCAGCCTGCTCAGCCGCCAGCACGCCGTCGACGGCCAGGGCGAAGGCCTGGGCGAGCAGGTCGGCCACGATCATCTCGTCCGGTCCGATCCGCCGAGGCTGCTCGAACTGAATCCACGCCCGGCAGTCCGCCTCGTTGCTGGGCGGCACCAGCAGGATGCCCGGGCGACGGCTGACCGCATCCGCGCTCGTCCGGCCGGCCAGCCCTCGTCGCACCTGCTCGGGTAGCTCCTCCGCGGTGACCCGGGTTCCGCCGCTGAGGATCAGCGGGCCGTCCGCGATGCTCAACTGCACGGTGGTGCCACCGTCGAAGAGCAGGCTGAAGCCGTGCGCGGCCACCGCCAGCACCGTGTCCAGGTCGTCGGCCGAACCGAAGTCCAGGCTCACCTGGGCCGCCGCGGCGCGGCGTTCCCGCGCCGCCTTCTCCCGGTCGATGCCCCGGAAGGTCTGCACGGTCGTGATCAGCCCGGGCGCGCGGTGGTCGATACGGCCGCCCGCCACCCACACCCACAGCGGACGCCGGTCGCGGCGGTACAGCCGGTACTCGCCGGAGACCCCCTGGCTGCTGCGGGAGGACGCGAACGCCCGCTGGAGCGCTGCCAGCGACTCGGCATCCTCCTGCGCCGTCGGCCACCAGGGGTAGGGCGGGATCAACGGGCCGTCGTCCAGGCTGTAGCCGAGCAGGTCGGTGAACGCCTGGTTGAGTTCCAGCACCAAGCCGTCCTCGTCGAGGATCGCCACGCCGTCCTGAATCGCGGCGAGCACAGCCCAGGAGACATCCTGGACGGCGTCCTGTGGTGACACCAGGCTCCCTTCACCACGTTGCCCTGGAAGGGGATCCTCTCACCAAAGCACGGTTCCGGCGAGCCCCGGCCGATGAACGGGTTTCAGCCGACGCGGTAGTGGGTAGGGGCAGGTAACGAGCCGAGGAAAGGACGAATCATGGAGAACATCGTCGAATGCCCGGTGTGCGGCATGACGTTCCCGCAGTCACAGGCCGGCGCCACCGCCACCGACGACGCACAGACCTACTACTTCTGCTCGACGAGTTGCCGCGACGCCTTCGTCGCCAACCCGGGCCGGTACGTGGGAAATACCGGCAGCTGAGCCCCTCGGGATGCTCGTCGTGGGCATCCCGGACGTACTGGTGGCCCGCAGGGATTCTCCCCGCGGGCCACCAGTCATTGATCTCAGGTGAAGACGCTCACACCGCCCGGCCCGACCAGCAGGCCGACCACGATGAGGACGATCCCCCACAGGATCTGCTTCCGGACGATCGCGAAGATGCCCGAGATGACGAGCACCGCCGCCAGGATCCACAGCAAGGTAGCCATGATCGGCTCTCCTCTCAGCGATCGAGATGATCGTTGACGGCGTCCTTCGCCTTCTCCACGTTCTTCTTCGCCGCGGCCGCGGCCTGGTCGATCTTGCCTTCGGCTTCCAGGCGCTCGTTGTCGGTGAGGTGACCTACGCCTTCCTTGACCTTCCCGGCCACATCCTGCGCGGCGTTCTTCACCTTGTCGTCGATACCCATAGTGAGTTCCTCTCTGCTCGGGATCTCTTTGTGAGTACCCAGCGGGAGGTCGCCCAAACATCGCCCCTAGGAGCGGTCGTCCTCGATCTCGCCCCGGATCACCTGGGGATCGGACGGCGGCCGGTCGACCGTTTCACCGCGGATCAGCAGCGGATCGGCGCCGGTGGCGGCCACCCGTCGCGCCAGGACGAAGGCCACGAACCGGCGCACCAGCGGACGGGTGAAAGGCAGGATCATGACCAGGCCGATCAGGTCGGTGAGGAAGCCCGGCAGCATCAGCAGGATGCCGCCGACCAGCACGAGAGCGGCATCGGCCAGCCGTCCGGTGGGCAACTGGCCGCCGGAGAAGGCGTTCACCAGCGCGTTCCAGGCCTTCGCGCCCTCTCGCTGCATCAACCAGGCTCCCGCGACCGCACTCACGACCAGGAGGGCGAGCGTGGGCCAGAGTCCCAGCGCTCCGCCGACGGTGGTCACCACCCAGAACTCGGCGATCGGGATCGCGACGAAGGCGATCACCAGTATCCACAGCAGGGTGCGCCGAGCGCGCTGGGCGGAGGCCCCCGGGGTCGCGGTCATCGGTTCCTCCGGCTCGTTGCCCAGTGCTTCAGTTGCCCGAGGCGGTGGGCGATCCCCCACCGGGTGGTCAACAGCATCGCCTCGATGACGATCCGGCGGCTCATCTTGGAATCGCCGAACTGCCGGTCGGCGAACTCGATCGGCACCTCGGCCACCGTGAAGCCGTTGCGCACCGCCCGCCAGGCCAGATCGACCTGGAAGCCGTAGCCGTGCGCTTCGACACCGGCCAGATCCATGCCCCGCAAGGTACCCGCCCGCCAGGCGGCGAAACCGCCGGTGGCATCGGCCACCGGCAGACCCAGGCAGATCCGGACCCACAGGTTTCCAGCACGGGAGAGCAGTTCGCGCGATTTGGGCCAGTTCACCACCTTGCCACCGGGCACCCAGCGGGAGCCCTTCACGACATCCGCTGTGTGCAGCCGTTCCAGCAGCCGCGGCACGTCCTCGGGGCGATGGGAGCCGTCGGCGTCGTGCTCGATCAGCACGTCGTAGCCCTGTTCCAATCCCCAGGCGAAACCCGCGAGGTAGGCCCCGCCCAGGCCGTCCTTCACCTTGCGATGGAGCACGTGCACCTGCGGATCGGCCGCGGCCAGCTCATCGGCCAGTTGGCCGGTTCCGTCCGGGGAGTTGTCGTCGACGACCAGGATGTGGGCTTCCGGTACCGCGGCGCGTAGCCGGGCGGTGATCGGGCCGATATTGGCTGCCTCGTTGTACGTCGGGATGATGACCAGCACGCGGTCGAGCGACACGGCAGCTCCATCCTGAGGGGTCTCGGGTCGGTCCTATTCTGCCAGCCGATATCAACTCCGGCGGAATCGGCGGCCGCCGGCCACAGCTCCCCAGGTCGCCGCCACCAGGGCCAGCAGGACGGCGATGCCCTCGAGAACCGGTGCCGTCGAGACAGCGGGCGTGACCCCGTCCCGCAGCGGCAGCTCGACGACGCCGGAGGCGGCGCCCGGATCGGAGACCGAGTACGCGATGCTGCCGTCGGCGCGGATCAGCCCGGAGACCCCGCTGGTGGTCACCACCAGCACCTCGCGCCGCAGTTCGGCCGCCCGGGCACGGGTCATGGCGAACTGCTGGTCGATCTGGCCGGTGCCCTGGTACATCGCATTGCTGCTCTGCACCACCAGCACCTGCCCGCCGTACCGGACGGTGTCGTAGACGATGTGGTCGAAGGAGACGTCGTAGCAGATCATCACCCCGAGCGGGAACTCCCCGGTGGCGGTGCGGGCGGTGACCACACCGGGTGCGGTGCCGGGAATGGACTGCGCCCCGACGTAGCCGAGCTTCGGGATCAACGGCAGCAGGATGTCGCGGAACGGCACGAACTCGCCGAACGGGACGATGCCGCGTTTGGTGTAGCGATCCAGCTCGCCCTGGGCGGGGTCGAGCCAGATCGAGGCGGTCTGTCGCTCGTCAGGGCCCGGGCCGTCAAGGATGGTGCCGACGAAGATCGGCACCCCCGCGACGGTGAGCGCCTGCTCCACCATGGCCGCGGTGGGGGCGTCGTGGTGCGGGTCGAGATCGGTGCCGTTCTCCGGCCAGACCACGAAGTCGGGACGCGGGTACTCGCCCCGGTCGATCCGCTGGAAGAGGGCTGTGGTCTCGGCGAGATGGTTGGTGGTGGTGGTCCGCGGCGGGCCGATGCCGTAGACCCCGCCGCCCGGAGCGCCGCCCTGGACCCAGCCGATCGCGGTGGTCTCCCCCGTCGCCGGCCCCGGTGGCAGCTGGGCGCCCAAGCCGGCGCCCAAGCCGATCAGCAGCAGAGCGCCGGCCGCGGCGACCGCGCGCCGCCGGCTCCAGGAATCCAGCAGCCACAACAGGCCCTGGCCCAGCCAGGCGATCACGAACGTCGTCCCCGCCACCCCGATCACCGGGTAGAGACCGGCCAGCGGGGCGTCCGTCATGGTGTAGCCCAGCCGCATCCAGCCGAAGCCGTCGAACGGCCAGCGCGAGATCAGCGCCTCCACCGCCACCCAGGCAGCCGCTGCGTAGATCGGCCACAGGGCAAGCTTTCGCAGGGCGAAGAGCAGGCCCGCCAGCAGCACGTACAGCAGCGAGGTGACCAGCACGATGCCGACCATGGCGTCGATGAAGATCGCCTGCATCCAGTTCAGGCCCACCCCCATGTAACCCAGCCCGTAGCACCAGCCGAGCAGCAGCGCCTGCCGCAGCCGGCCGGCGCCCAGCACGACCAGCGAGAGCCCGGCGACCCCGGCGAAGAGCAGCGGCCACCAGGCGAATGGCTCGAAACCGAGGGCGGTGAGGATGCCCGCGCCGATCGCCAGCCCGGCTCGCAAGCCCACGTGCACCCGGGCCAACCGCTCAATCACGTGCCTGAGCTTATGCGCATGCGACGATGGCCCCATGCAACGCTCCCTGATGCTGCTCGACACCGCTTCGCTGTACTTCCGTGCCTTCTACGGGGTGCCGGAGACGATGCGGGCCCCGGACGGGCGTCCGGTCAACGCCGTCCGCGGACTGCTCGACTTCATCGCCCGGTTCGTGGAGCAGTACTCCCCCGCCGAGCTCGCCTGCTGCTGGGACAACTCCTGGCGACCGGTCTGGCGGGTCGAACTGGTGCCCTCCTACAAGGCGCACCGGGTGGCCGCCGCCGATGTCGAGGAGGTGCCCGCGGGGCTCGACGCTCAGGTGCCGCTGATCGTCGACGTGCTGTCCGCGGCCGGTCTGCCGGTGCTGGGGGCGGACGGATACGAGGCCGACGACGTGATCGGCACGCTGGCGACCCGGGCCGCCGGACCGGTGGAGGTGGTCACCGGCGATCGCGATCTGTTCCAGCTGGTCGACGACCGGGTCCGGGTGCTCTACTGCGGACGCGGCGTGGCCAAGCACGATCGCGTGGACGATGCCTGGCTGTCGGCCAAGTACGGCATCACCGGCGCCGGCTACGTCGACTTCGCGGTGCTGCGCGGCGATCCCTCCGACGGGTTGCCCGGGGTGGCGGGGATCGGCGAGAAGACAGCGGCCACCCTGATCGCCGCCTACGGCGACCTGGACGGCATCGTCGCCGCCGCGCAGCGGGGCGAACTCGCTCCAGCCGTCACCCGCCGGCTGGGCGAGGCCGCCGAGTACCTCGGCCCGGCGCGCCGGGTGGTCGCGGTCGCCACCGACGTCCCGCTGCCCGCGATCGACCTCACCCTGCCGGCCGCGCCGCCGGATCCGGCCGCCTTCGCCGAGCTCGCCGCGTCGCTGGGCCTGGGCGGCAGCGCCGACCGGCTGCTTCAGGCGCTGGCCGGGCGCAGCACGTAGACCCCGGTCGAGGCCAGCAGGTTGGCCAGTCCGGGCGCCGCCTTCAACGGATCGCCGGTGGTGCCGAGCGGGATCGTCTGCTCGACCTCCAGCCCGACCTCGTCGAAGAGCAGCTGCAGGTCGACCAGCGTGGTGTAGCGGACGTTCGGGGAGTCGTACCAGGAGTACGGCAGATCCTTGCCCATCGGCAGCCGGCCGCGCAGCATCCGCAACCGGTGGCGGTACCAGCCGAAGTTCGGCACCGACACGATCAGCCGGCCGGCGATCCGCGCCATGTGACGCAGCACCCGGTCGGGGTAGCGCACGGTCTGCAGGGTGCGTGACAGCACCACCACGTCGTAGGAGGAATCGGAGAACTCGTCCAGTTCGCGGTTGATGTCGAGCTCGATCACCGGCACCCCCAGCCGGATCGCGGCCAGCACCTTCTCCGGGTCGATCTCGACGCCGGTGCCCCGGCACCCCTGGTGGTGCATCAGATGGGAGAGCAGGTTCCCGGAGCCGCAGCCCAGATCGAGCACCCGGCTCCCGTCGGGGATCAGGCTGGCGACCAGCGCCAGATCCTTGCGCAATGGCGTCATCCCAGCCCCTCCTCCAGCGCGCGGTCGAAGAAGGCCCGCAGGGTCGCGTGGTAGCGCTCGACCGGCAGCAGGAAGGAGTCGTGACCCCAGGTCGAACCGATCTCCCGGAAGGTGACCGGCTGACCGGCACCCTCCAACTTGCGGACGATCCGCCGGGAGTGATCGGTGCCGAACCGCCAGTCGCTCTCGAAGGACAGCACCAGCCACTTCACCGGGTCCGCAGTGACCGCGGCCAGCGCGTCGGGGCCGGAGAACGGGTCGAAGTAGTCCATCACCCGCGTCAGGTAGAGGTAGCTCAGCGCGTCGAAGCGTTCGAGGAAGGCCTGCCCCTGATGGTCCAGGTAGCTCTCCACCGCGAAGTCGATGCCGAAGCCCGGCCCGCCGATGGAGGGCTGCCGGCGGTTCGGCTCGCGGCCGAACTTCTCCTCCAGCGCGGCCTCGGAGAGATAGGTGATGTGGGCCATCATCCGGGCGATCGCCAGGCCGGTGGCCGGGCTCACCCCCTCCTCGGCGTACCGGCCGTCCTTGAAGAAGCGGTCGGTCATGATCGCGCGCCGGGCCACTGCCGAGAAGGCGATGTTCTGCGCGTTGAGGCGGCTCGAGGCCGCCACCACCAGCGCGTTGGCGATCTCGTCCGGATGGCTCAACGCCCACTGCAGCACCTGCATGCCACCGAGCGACCCACCCAGCGCGGCCAGCAGACGGTCGATTCCCAGGTGCGCGATCAGCGCCCGGTGCACCTCGACCAGATCGGCCATCGCCAGCAGCGGGAAGTCCAGCCCGAAGGCCCTTCCGGTCTCTGGGTTGATCGAGGCCGGCCCGGTCGTTCCCTGGCAGCCACCCAGCAGGTTCGCGCTGATCACGAAGAACCGGTCGGTGTCCAGCGGCTTCCCCGGCCCGATGAGGTTGTCCCACCAGCCCGGACGGTCGGCGCCGGCGTGCAGGCCGGCCGCGTGAGCGTCCCCCGTGAGCGCGTGGCACACCATCACGGCGTTGTCACGGCCGGGGCTGAGTTCGCCATAGGTCTCGTAGGCCACGTCCACCGGGCCCAGGCTGGAGCCGCTCATCATGCGCAAGGGCTCCTCGGCGGTGAACAGCCGGACGTGCCGGGTCTCGACGACCCCGACGGATCCTGCGGGCATGCGGCGCCTCCTTCCCTCGGTTCGGCGGACAGTGCGCGCCAAGACTACCCAGGCCCGACGTGGAACAATGGCCAGGGTCGACCAGGAGGACAGATGGCGGGTTTGAAGGACAGGCTGAAGGCGGATCGGATCGTCGCGATGAAGGCGCGGGACGAGATCGCCAAGAACACCCTCGGGATGGCGCTGACCGCCATCCAGGTGGAGGAAGTGGCCGGCGAGGTCGCCCGCGAACTCAGCGAGGACGAGGTGCGGACCGTCCTCACCCGCGAGGTGGCCAAGCGGAAGGACTCCGCGCAGGCCTACACCGATGGCCGGCGTCCCGAACTCGCCGAGAAGGAGTTGGCCGAGGCGGCGGTCCTCCAGGCCTACCTGCCCGCGGCGCTCACCGAGGACGAGCTGGACGCGTTGGTGACCGAGGAGGTGGCCGCGGCCGCCGCCACGCTGGGTGCTGCGCCGACCATGAAGCAGATGGGCCAGGTGATCAAGGCCGTCAACGCCCGTGCCCAGGGCCGTGCCGAAGGGGCCGTCGTCGCGACCAAGGTGCGCGCCGCGCTGGGTTGAGCCCTCACCTGGCGGTCTCGGCGACCTCCACTGTGTAGCGCCGGAAGGCGGTCACCGGCCCGGCGACGGCCAGGGTGATCACGACCACGAGCACGCCGCCCAGAGCGGCCGTCAGCGGTGCGCCCAGCCACTCGGCGGCCAGTCCGTGCAGCACGTCGGCCAGCCGGGGACCGCCGACGACGACCACCAGGAACACGCCCTGCACCCGGCCGCGGACCGTGTCGTCCACCGCTGCCAGCAGCATGGTCTGCCGGAAGGCCGCCGAGGCCATGTCCGCTCCGCCGCCGAGCGCCAGCATCGCGATGGCGACCACCAGCATCGGCGTCCGCCAGAGCGGTGCCAGGCTGATCGCCAGCCCGAAGGCAGCGATCGCGACGCCCCAGATCACGATGCACACGATCACGGCCAGGCCCTGGCGGCGGACCCGGGAGTACCAGCCGGAGAAGACCCCGCCCAGCAGTGCGCCGAGCGGTATCCCGATGAACAGCAGCGCGTAGACCAGCCCGCCCTCGACCGGTTCGCCGAACCAGACATGCGACATCTCGGGGAAGAGCGCGCGCGGCATGCCGAAGATCATCGCCACCAGATCCAGCCCGAGCCCCACCAGCACCACCACATGCCAACGCAGGTACTTCAGGCCGTCCACGATCGAGCGCAGGCCTGGCGAGCCGGTGCGGCCCTCCACCGGCAGCCGGGGCAGCCGGATCACGGCGCTGAGCGTGGCCAGCAGGGTGAGGGTGTCGATCAGGTAGAGCCAGGAGAAGCCCACCACCGGGATCAGCGCGCCGCCCACCAGCGGCCCGGCGATGGCGCCGGCGGTCATCACCGTCATGTTGAGCGCGTTGGCTGCCGGCAACTGCTCCTCCGGCAGCAGCCGCGGCAGCACGGCCGTCCGGGTGGGCTGGTTGACCGCGAAGCAGGCCTGCTGCAGCGAGAACACGCCCAGCAGCACCCAGACGTTGTCGAGCCCGGCCGCCGCCTGCGCCCAGAAGCAGCCGCTGGTGACGATCAGGCCCAGCGTGGTGACGATCAGCAGCACCCGGCGGTCGAAGTGGTCGGCCAGCGCGCCGCCCCACAGCCCGAAGACGATCAGCGGCACCAGCCCGAACAGGCCGGCCAGGCCGACATAGGCCGAGGAGCCGGTGATCGCGTAGAGCTGCGCAGGCACCGCTACCACGGTGAGCTGCGCTCCGATCACGGTGATGATGTTGGCGACCCACAGCCGCCGGAACGCGGGCGTTCGCAGCGGGGTGGTATCAGCCAGCATTCCTTTGAACCCGGCCACGATGGGACAGCCTACGCCGGACGCGGCCTCCTCCCGCTGTCGGGTCCGGACCCGATACGGTGGAGTATGGACGCGCTGCTCTGGCTGACCGCAGGTCTGGTCGCCCTCATCGTCGGCGCGGAATTGGTGGTTCGCTACGGGTCGCTGCTCGCCGCCCGGATGGGCGTGCCGCCGATGATCATCGGGCTCACCGTCGTCTCGATCGGCACCAGCGCCCCCGAACTCGCGGTCGGCATCGACGCGATGCGCGCCAATGCCGGTTCACTGGCGGTGGGCAACATCGCCGGCACCAACATCGTCAACATCATGCTGATCCTCGGCCTCAGCGCAGCCGTCCGTCCGATCGCCTTCGGCCGCCGGACCCGGGTGCTCGACCTGCCCGGGATGGCCATCGCCGCGGTACTGGTGCTGCTGTTCAGCCTGGACGGGGAACTGCAGTTCTGGGAAGGGCTTCCGCTGCTGGCCGGAGCGGTGGTCTACACGCTGCTGCTGGGGCTGTGGACGCGGCGGGAGAACGCGGACCGCGGCGACGCCCTCGCCGCGGTCGTCGGCGGCCCCGAGCCCGGCTCCCGGCGCAGCATCGTCTGGTGGTACGCCCTGGTGCTCATCGCCGGCATCGTCGTGATCGTGGTCGGCGCCGGCTGGCTGGTGGAGGGAGCGGTCGGCCTGGCCCGGGCCGTCGGGGTCTCGGACGCCTTCATCGGGCTCACCATCGTCGCGATCGGAACCTCCGCTCCCGAACTCTTCACCACCGTCGTGGCGACGCTGCGCGGGGACCGCGACATCGCGGTGGGCAATCTGATCGGCTCCAGCGTCTACAACCTGACCCTGATCCTGGGCGGCCCGGTGCTGGTCGCCAACGGCTCGGGGCCGATCGACCTCCATCTGCTGCACATCGATCTGCCGATCATGGTCGCGGTCTCGCTGCTGTGCATCCCGCTCTTCCTCAGCGGCAAGCGGCTGGCCCGCTGGGAGGGCGTGCTGCTGGTCGTCGGATACGGCGTCTACCTGACCTACCTGATCGCGGTCCGGAGCTAGGGCGCCTTGACCCTGCCTCGGCGCCCGTCCTACGCTGCCCGGGATCCCGCTCTCCAACCCGAAAGTGAGTACGCATGGCCACGAAGGTGATTCTCGACGTCGACACCGGGACGGACGACGCGGTCGCCCTGATGCTGGCCGCGCTGCATCCCGAGATCGAGTTGGTCGGGGCGTGCTCGGTGGCTGGCAATGTTCCGCTCGAATTCACCACCGAGAACACGCTGCGCGTCTTCGATCACCTCGGGAAGTCCGTCCCGGTCTACCAGGGGCTGAGCAAGCCCATCGCCCGCGAGGACTTCCCCGTTCCCCGGGGGGCGCCGAACCCGGGAACCACCAATGTGCACGGCGACTACCTCGACATCCCGGCATCGACCTCGACGATTCAGGACACCCACGCCGTGGAATTCCTGATCGAGACCTACCGGGCGGCGACTGAGGAGATCGTGCTCATCCCGGTGGGGCCGCTCACCAACATCGCCGCGGCGCTCCGGGTGGAGCCGCGACTGGCGGAATGGGTGCCACGGACGATCATCATGGGCGGCGCGCACCACACCGGAAACCTGACCCCGCGCGCGGAGTTCAACATCTGGGCGGATCCGGAGGCCGCCCACGTGGTCTTCCACGCCGGGCTGCGCAACGTCACGCTGGTGCCCCTGGATGCGACCCACAAGGCCCTGGTGTCCAGGGACGACTGCGCGGCGCTCCGCGCGCTCGGCACCCCGGCGGCGGAGGCGACCGCGACCTTCGTGGAGCGGCGCATCAAGGGCTACGACGAAGGCCAGCCGATGAGCCGGGCCGGCGCCGCGCCGGTCCACGACGCGCTGTGCGTGGCCGCCGTCGTCCAGCCGGAGATCATCACCACCCAGGATCTCTACGTGACCGTCGAGACCCATGGCGAGGTCACCGTGGGCGAGACGATCATCGACGTGGCCGGACGCTCCAAGCGGCAGCCGAACATGGCGGTCGCCTTCGACGCCGACGAGCGGGCGTTCGTGCGCATGCTGCTGGACACCTTCGCCGGCTGACCGCCCGCCTAGCGCCAGAAGACCGCCACCAGCAGGTTCACGAAAGCCAGCCCGCCGGCGGCGTGGAAGAACGGTTTGGCGTTCTCGCCCTTGCGCTGCTTCCACCAGGTCAGCACCGCCGCGACGGCGACGATCAGCGTGATCGCCAGCTTGAAGCCGATCTTGAAGTAGTTGACGTCGCGATCCCCCATCTCGGCGATGCCGACCAGGGCGATCCCGGTGATCAGCTGCGTGGCCGCGCCGCCGAGCAGCAGGCCGATCCCGAAACCGTCCTTCTGCCGCAACTGCACCGCGAACACTCCCAGGATGGCCGCCATCCCCATCAGGTGCAGCGCCAGCACGACGAGCCGGACGAAGTCCATGTCCTTCTCCCTTCCATCCCGCACTCTACGGAGTCGGCGTGGCAGGATCGAGCCGTGACGAACGTGCCGGCGCTGGCCGAACAGATCGATGCGCTGCTGCGGCAGCGAGGCGTCCCCGAACGCGCCGCCCAGGAGCAGCGCTACCTCAAGAGCGAGCTGGATCACTACGGCACCTCGGTGCCGGCCGTCCGGGCGGTGGTGAAGGAGCTGACCGGCAAACTCCCGCTCCACCACGACGAGCTGATCGCCCTGGCCGAACTGCTCTGGGCCGAGCCGGTGCACGAACGGCGGGCGGCTGCCGCCGAACTGCTGGAGCAACGGGTCGACCAGGTGCGCGCCGACGACATCGACCTGCTGGAGCAGTTGCTGCGGGAGTCGCGAACCTGGGCGCTGGTGGACAATCTGGCCGCCAGCGTCGTGGGACCGCTGGTCGAGCGCGAGGACTCGCTCGGCGAGGTGCTGGATCGCTGGGCGGCCGACCCCGACTTCTGGATCCGCCGCTCAGCGCTGCTGGCGCACCTGATCGCGCTGCGCCAGGGACGCGGCGACTTCGAGCGCTTCACCCGCTACGCCGACGCGATGCTGGAGGAGAAGGAGTTCTTCATTCGCAAGGCGATCGGCTGGATACTGCGTGACACCGGGAGGCTGCGTCCCGAACTGGTCTACGAGTGGTTGCTGCCCCGCGCCTCGCGCGCCGCCGGCCTCACCGTCCGCGAGGCTGTGAAGTACCTGACCGCCGAGCAACGGGCGACGATCCTGGCGGCACGCGGCTGACCGCACGCCGTTCAGCGGAAATCGCGGGAGCGGTGCTTGATGCCGACCAGGAGCGGCTCCAGCCGCTCGGCCAGCAGGTTGGTCACTCCCTCCGGAGAGCGCTCCAGGGTGCCGCGGATGATCAGCGCCGACGAGCCGCGCGCCACCTGGCGATGACGGGACCACACGACCGGCGAACAGATCACGTTGATCAGGCCGTACTCGTCCTCGAGGTTCATGAACGTGATGCCCGAGGCGGTGGAGGGCCGCTGCCGGTGGGTGACCAGCCCCGCCACCTTCACCCGACGGCCCGACTCGGTGGTGCGCAACTCGGCCGAGGTGACCACCCCCAGGGGCGCCAGCCGGCTCCGCAGATGGCTGATCACATGGTCGTCGACCGAGACGCTGGTCGACCACAGGTCGTCGGCCAGTACCTCGAAGCCGGTCGGGGCGCGGAACAGCGGGGGTTGCAGCGGGGCGATGGTGTCCGGCAGCGTGTCGGCCTGGTCCAGCGCCGCCGTCCCGGCCCGCCACAGCGCCTGCCGCCGGGTCAGCTGCAGGCATTGGAGGGCGCCGGAGGTGGCCAGCGTCGACAACTGCCTCTCGGTCAGCCCGGCCCGGCGGGCGAGATCCTCCATCGAGGCGTAGTCGCCGCCGGCTTCGCGTTCGGCGACGATCCGCTTCGCCACCTCCTCCCCGATCCCCCGGACGCCGGCCAGCCCGAGCCGGACGACGAAGTTGCCGTCCCGGCGGTGCGCGGCGCTCTCGTCCGGCGTCGAGGGATCGAAGACGGGGTTGCCCTCGTCGTTGTCGGCGAGGCAGGAAACCAGGCCGGTGATGCCGGTTTCGGTTGAACTCGGCTCCAGGGTGGGGTGGACGCCGGAGCGCAGCAGGTCGGGGCGGCGCACCTCGACGCCGTGGCGGCGGGCGTCGGCGGTGAGCGTCTCGGGAGAGTAGAAGCCCATCGGCTGCGCGCGCAGCAGGCCGGCCAGGAAGGCGGCCGGGTAGTGCAGCTTGATCCAGGAACTGGCGTAGACCAGCAGCGCGAAGCTGAGCGAGTGCGATTCGGCGAAGCCGAAGTTCGCGAACGCCTCGATCTGCTTGTAGATGATGTCGGCGGGCTCTCCGGTCAGTCCGTTGCGGGCCATCCCGGCATAGAGCCGCTCCCTGACCGATTGGATCCGCTCCACGCCGCGCTTGGAGCCCATCGCGCGGCGCAGCAGATCGGCATCCTCCCCCGAGCATTCGCCGATCACCATGGCCATCTGCATCAGCTGCTCCTGGAAGATCGGCACCCCCAGGGTCCGCTCCAGGACAGGCTCCAGCTTGGGGTGCGGGTAGGTGACCTCCTCCTGCTTCAACTTGCGGCGGACGAACGGGTGCACCGCACCGCCCTGGATCGGGCCGGGCCGGATCAGCGCGATCTCGATCACCAGGTCGTAGAACTTCCGCGGCTGCAGCCTGGGCAGTAACCCCATCTGGGCCCGGGATTCCACCTGGAACACCCCGATCGAATCGGCCCGGCAGAGCATGTCGTAGACCGTCTGCTCCTCCCTGGGCAAGTTGGAGAGACTCAACTCTTCTCCTGTAGAGGATCGGATCAGGTCGAAGCAGTACTGCAGGGCGGAGAGCATGCCCAGCCCCAGCAGGTCGAACTTCACCAGCCCCATCCAGGCGGCGTCGTCCTTGTCCCACTGGATCACCGTCCGCTTCTTCATCCGGGCAGGCTCGATCGGCACCACCTGACCCACCGGACGCTCGGTGAGCACCATCCCGCCGGAGTGGATCCCCAGGTGCCGGGGCGCCTTGAGCAGTTCGGTGGCCAACTGCCGCACCTGTGGCGGGATGCCGCTGTCGTCCTCCCCCTCCTCGGCCAGGGCGTCCCAGCGCTCGATCTGGCGGGCGAAGGAATCCTGCTGGCCGGGGCTGTAGCCGAGCGCCTTGGCGACATCCCGAACCGCGTTCTTGGGCCGGTACTGGATGACATTGCAGACCTGCGCGACGCGTTCGCGGCCGTAGGTGTCGAAGACCCACTGGATGATCTCCTCGCGGCGCTCGGAGTCGAAGTCCACGTCAATGTCGGGCTCCTCGTCGCGCAGCGAGGAGATGAACCGCTCGAACGGCAGGTCGTAGAAGATGGCGTCCACCGCGGTGATGCCGAGCACGTAGCAGACCGCCGAACTGGCCGCCGAGCCCCGGCCCTGGCACAGGATGCCGAGCTCTCTGGCCTTCTCGACGATGCTGTGGACGATCAGGAAGTAGCCCGGGAAGTCCTTGGCCTCGATCACGTCCAGTTCGTGCTCGATCCGCTGCCGTTTCGCCTCGTCGAGCTGGTGGCCGTACTTCTTCGCCGCACCCTGCCATACCAGGTGGCGCAGCCAGGACATCGGGGTGTGGCCGTCCTCAACGTGCTGCTTGGGCAGCGCCGGCTTGGCCCGGCGCAGCGGGAAGGCCAGCTCGTCGGCCAGTTCCACGGTGCGCTCCACCGCCCCCGGATAGCGGGCGAACCGGGCCCGCATCTCCGCCCCCGAACGCAGGAAGGCGGTGCCGGCGGCCGGCAGCCAGCCGTCCAGGGCATCCATGCTGCGGTTGGCGCGGATCGCCGCCACCGCCTGGGCCAGTTGGTGCTTGGCCGGGGTGGCGTAGTGGACGTTGCCGGTGGCCACCACCGGCACTCCGGCCCGGGCGGCGATCGCGGCCAGTTCGTCATTGTGGGTGGAATCCAGCGGGTAGCCATGGTCGGTGAGCTCGACGTAGACCCGGCCGAACCTTTCCACCAGTTCGTCCAGTTCCCGCGCTGCGGCCAGCGGTCCCGAGGTCAGCAGGGCCTGGCGAACCGCGCCCTTGCGGCACCCGGTCAGCACCGCCCAATGCCCACCGGAGCGCTCGGCCAGGTCGTCGAGATCGTAGTGCGGGCGTCCCTTCTCCTTCCCTGCCAGCTGGGCATGGGTGAGCGCGCCGGCCAGCCGGTGGTAACCCTCCTCCCCCGCCGCCAGCACCAGCAGGTGACTGCCGACCGGGTCGGGGACGCCCGACTGCGGGGCGGGCAGTTCCAGTGACAACTCGGCGCCGAAGATCGTCTTGACCCCGGTCTGCTCGGCGGCTTCGGCGAACCGGACGATCCCGTAGAGGCCGTCGTGGTCGGTCACCGCCAGGGCGTGCAGGCCGAGCCGCTCGGCCTCCTCGACGAGTTCTACCGGGCTGGAGGCACCGTCCAGGAAGGAGAAGGAGGAATGGGCGTGCAACTCGGCATAGGGCACCGCGTCGGTCGGCCGGACGATCGGCGGGCGTTGATAGGGCTTGCGCTTGCCCGAGTTCGGCGCATCCCTTTCCTCCGGCTGCGGACGACCCGACAGCGTCCCCTCCAGCTCCCGCCACGGGATCGGTGGGTTGTGGTAGCCCATCAGTCGTACCTGCCCTCGGCCCACCAGCCGCCGTCGGCGTCGTGGACCAGCAGCCAGGCACCGCCGGTGTCGTCGGCGACCTGGAAGCGGCATCCGGCGCGAGCCCGTTCGGCATCCCAGCCGCGTTCGGCCACCGGCCACGGGCCGGCCCAGCCGGCCGTCCGCAACCTGGCGGCTCCCACCACCAGCTGGGCGGGTTCGCCGGTCAGCAGCAGGCGGTCGTCCACCCGCACCCGCACCCCGTCGGCATCCAGCACGTCCACCTTGCGACGGTCGGGAAAGACGGTGGCCGGAAGCGGATCTGGCAGGCTGCCCGGCCAGGGCCGTCCCAAGGGCTGCGGCAGCGCCGGCCGGTCGCTCCAGGCCACCAGCACCTGCCGCTCGCCGAGCCAGCGGCCGCCGCCGATCGCCGGGGTGACGACGCCCTCCGGCCCCAGCATCGACTGCACCCGGGAAAGCGCATGGTGCACCTTCTCATCGCTCCCCTGGCCGAACAGACCGGGGGTGTGGTGGGCGATCGCGTCGACCGCCACCGGTTCGAGCCGGACGCGCACCACCGCGCTGCCGATCACGTCGGTGGCGGAGGCCTGCAACTGCCAGCGCACCCGATCGATCACCGCCGCGGCGTCGAAGCAGGACGGGTGCAGCCATACCCGCTCGCTGCGTTCACCCTGCTCGGTGAACACCATGACCCGCAGTTCGGTGCAGACCAGGTTGACCGCCGCCAGGCCGGCGATGAACTCCTCGGCGGTCGTGCGGCTGCTGAACGCCACCTGCTCGGCCAGCTCCAGCGGTGGCTCGAACTCGACCTGACGGGCCAGCTCCGGTGGCGGGGTGCGCGGCTGCACCGGACGGGAATCCGCTCCGGCTGCCAGCGCGTGCAGCCGGACGCCGCGGTCGCCGAAGCGATCGCGCACCTGACCGGCATCCATGGTGGCGAAGTCGCCCAGCCGGCGGACGCCGAGCCGGGGCAGCAGCGAGGTCAGTTCCTGATCGCCCAACCGGCCTATCGGCAGCGGCGCCAGGAAGGCGGCCGACTCTCCGCCGGGTATCACCCGGATCGGATCGGCCTCCCGCGCCGCCTGCTCGGCGGTGAACACGCCGTCGGCCACCCCGGCCCGGCCGTCGGCGACACCCAACTCGTCGATCCCGGCCAGCAGGGCCGCCGCGGCCTGAGCCTCACCGCCGTAGTACCTGGCCGGCCCGCGGGCCCGCAGCGCCACCAGCCCCGGGCGGATCACCTGCACTCCCGGAGCCGCCTGCTCGACCAGCGTCAGCAGCGGCGCGAACTCGTGCTCGTCCCGGGCCGGATCCGATGCGATCACCCGCAGCTGCGGGCAGCGGGATTGGGCCTCCCGGCTGCGCTGCCCGAGCCGCACCCCTTCGGCGCGAGCCTCGGCGGAGCAGGAAATCACCTCGTTCGCCGCGATGACAGCAGCGGGAACGTCCCATGCATCGGTGGCCAGCCGCCAGGCGGTCACCGGCCATTCCGGGAACCACAACACCAGGCACCTCGTCGGTGTGGCCACGGTCATCACCCCACCGCCTGCAGTTCGACCGGCTGATCCACGGCGACCGGGCCGCGGCTCTCCGCCAGCCGGCCCCGGCGATCCGGTAGCACCAGGCGTGTCGTCCGGGTGAGGCCGTGCCGGGTGCGGGCCGTCACCTCGACCTCGCGTCCGGTCAGGTAGCCATGCCCCTCCCCCAGCCCGAACCATTGCGGCCGGCCGAGCGAGAGCGACGCCTCCGTCCGCGGCCATTCCCCGCAGGCCAGCAGAACGCAGCCGTGCTCCCGCATCCGGGCCGCCAACCGGTTGGCGTCCGCCGGGCCGACCCGACCGGGGGGACGGACGGCCACCACCCCCATCACCTCGGAGAGCGCGGCGACGACCGAGAGCCAGCGTTGGCCCGGGTTCGGCACCAGCGCGAGCCGTTCCAGGGTGACGCCGGCGCTCCGGGCGGCTTCCGCGCCGAACTCCGGAATCCCCACCACCGAACACCACGACCCGGCGGTCGAGGGCTCGGCCAGCAACGCGAGCAGGAGGGCTCCCCCGCTCACCTGATAGGCGCAGCCGGGCCGCAGCCCACCGTCCGGTAGCAGCCCGGCCAGGGCCGGGTGGACGTCGGTGACCTGCTGGATCCGGGCCTGGGTCTTGGCGCGCAATTGCTGCAGCAGGAGGCTCCTGCTGGCAGGTTCAGCGACGCGTACCGACACCCCACCATCTTCGAACGCATGTTCGAATCAGTCAAGTGATTGGAACGCCACGCCTGGACGAATCGGCGGGAATCGGCAGCGGAGAGCGAACGGACCCGCTAGCATCACCTGCGACAACTTCATACCGGCCAGGGGGACGGAATCCGGTCAAAACCCGGAACTGACCCGCAACGGTAGGCCCATCAGCGCGCTGGTGGGATGAGTCCGATACGTAGCCCTGGTTGGAGCGGTTTCCATCCGTCGAGGTCTACGGGGGACGCCAGGCAGACAGCTGCGTGTACCCGGGATCGCTCACCGAAAGGCACGTGCTGTGCTACCTCCTTCCGCCCTGCCAGGGGTGCCCGGAACACCGGCATCCACCCGCGGGCACCAGCTGTTCCGGCTCCTTTCCATTCTGCTGCTCAGCCTCGGGCTGACCCTCGGCCTGCCGCCGGTCAGCAGCCAGGCAGCCACCGACCTCACCGTCCATGTGACCTTCGAGGGCTACAACCTCGGCCAGGGCTACTACGTCGAACCGACCAAGCTGGCCGTCGATTCCGGCCGGACCGCCGCCGAGGCAAGCCTGGCCGCGCTCGACGCGGCCGATCTCGAGGCGCAATCCTCGGGCGACCCGACGAGCTCGGGATTCTTCCTGACCGGGATCGAAGGCGACGAATCCGCCGACGTGGACGTCCCGTCGTACCTCACCGGCCAGGACGGATTCGAGCTCACCGGGACGAACGGCGACGGCTACCTCGGCACCGGCGACTACAACGCGATGGCGGGCTGGATGCTCACCGTCAACAACGTGGCCCCGGACACCAGCGCCGGTTCGGTGGTGCTACGGGACGGGGATGTCGTGCGCTGGCAGTTCACCCTGTACGGCTACGGCTGCGACCTGGGTGTCGCCACAGCCTGCTGGGGCGGCGACCCGTACTTCACGATGGCCGACAAGACCGAGCTGATCCGGGCCATCGACGATGCCGACTCCGCCAAGGCCACCGACACCGAGATCGCGGCCGCCAAACAGATCGCCCTCGACCCGAAGGCCACCGCGACCCAGGTCACCGACGTGATCACCGATCTCACCACTGCTCCGGTGGTCCACAACTACGTCCTGACCGCCCCCGCCGACGCGACGGTCACCGTCCTGCGCCAGGTGCAGAACTACAACCAGACCGTCCTCGAACCGGCCGGCACCGAGGACAACGGCGAGACCACCGCCCACCTCTACCAGGTGCCCGCCACCAACGGCAGCTACAGCTACCGGGTCAGCGCCCCGGGCAAGGTGACCCAGTCCGGGTACATCACGAACCTGAACCCGGTCACGGTGACCTTCCCGGACGCCGATCCGTTGGCCACCGGCACCACGGGCGCCGGTGCGGTGGACGCCTACGACGACGCGTCCGTGTTGCTCAACACCGGAGCGGACGGTCATCTGCGGCTCGCTGCGGGTGCCAGCCACGACCTGCGCGCCTTCCGGGCCCCCTGGCAGATCGTGAACAGCACGGTCGCCAACATCATGATCGAACCCGACTTTCACTACTCCGTGCTCAGCGGCTCGGACGTGGTCGAGATCACCTCGGATCCGGCCCTGCCCGGCTGGGCGACGCTGCAGGCGATCGGCGCCGGCGATGCCGTGGTCGAGGTGAGCTTCGACGCTGTCACCGTCGGCGCGGCCCGCTACGGCGCGGTGAACCCCGTCCGCACCGGTGTCTTCGTGGTGACGGTCGGCGACGACCAGGACACCTCGCTGAGCATCGGCGTCGCGAAGGCCGGCAACGCCGCCTGGGACAGCGAGTTCGACACCTGGTACTTCACCGGCGCGAGCGGCACCGGCGCGGTGACCGTCGACGGCTCCCCGACCACCGTGACCGCCTGGAACCCGGCTGTGGAAGGGACTCAGACCCTCACTGCGAACGATGACGACAGCTACGGCCTGCAGCTCCACCCGGGCAGCAACATCGTCAAGGCGGTCAAGGACGGCTCGGTCGCCTACAAGGTGATCCGCGCCGCCAGGGTGACACCGGAGATCACCAACGTGACCCGCCCCGGCGAGACCCCGGCGGCCGGCGACCAGGTGAAGATCCACCTCAAGGGCGCCTTCCTGCCGGTGCCGAAGATGGCGGGCATCTACAACCCGAACTTCTCCGGTACGAAGCTGACCTACACCGCCGGCGGCTCGACCGTCACCGGAACCAGCGGCCAGTACACCTTCTCGTCGGCCAACACCATCACGGTGAACATCCCGGCGGACGCCCCCGACGGGTTTGCCCTGACCGACGGCTTCATCCAGGAGACCCACTTCGGCTCGGGCGCCGGCGAGCACCGCAAGATCACCCGCGCCGGGGTGCCGCCCAACCTGAACGCCCCCACCGGCAACGGCAACTACGGGGTGCTGCCCGACCTCACGCTGATCGCTGCTCCGGTCGACGTCACGGCACTGAAATCCCAGATCGCCGTCGCGGAGGGCACATCCCAGGCCGGGTACACACCGGCCTCCTGGAACGCGCTGCAGGCGGCCCTGACCGACGCCCGTCAGGTGGCCGGCGACCCCGCCGCCACCCAGCAGCGGGTGGACGAGGCCGTCGCGACGCTAAGCGACGCTCTCGACGGGTTGTCCATGAAGGGCAGCGCTCCGGCGGCGCCGTCCGTCTCCGCGGCGGTCACCAAGGCGCAGCGGGCCGCGGCGGCCTGGATGGCAGCCGAACTGGCCGACAACAAGAACGTGCTCGCCTACTGGGGCTCGACCGACTGGGGCCTCACGATGGACGCGCTGTTCGCCCTCGCCGGCGCTGGAGTGGGTGGTAGCCAGATCACCGCCACCGCGAATGCGCTCTACGCCTCCGGCGAGGACTACATCGGCTCGCCGAGCCAACTGCCGAGCCAGTGGCCCTACGTCGCCAAGACTGTGCTCGCGCTGCAGGTGGCCGGGCTGGACCCGACCGAGTTCCCTGACGGCGGCGACGGCCGCGATCTGGTCGCAGACCTTCGATCCTCGATCCGTCCGGACGGGAAGTGGACGAATTCGGCGGACGCCTTCAAGACCTCGCTCGGCATCCTGGCGCTGGCGCGCACCGAGGCCGGGGTACCGACGGCGGCCGTGACGGCCTACCAGGCGATGGCCTGCGCGGACTCCGCCAACGCCAACTTCGGATCCTTCGGCTATCTTCCCGGCTGCTCGGCCGCCGACGTCGACACCACGGCGATGGCCGTGCAGGCGTTGCTGGCCGCCGGGGTGAGCCCCTCGGATCCGTCGGTGGCCAACGCGGCGGCGTGGCTGGTGGGCAAGCAGGACGAGGACGGCAGCTTCCCGTCTCCCTGGGGTCCGGGCAACACCAACTCCGGCGGTCTGGCCGCCCAGGCGTTGTTCGGCGCCGGGAAGGCCGGCGCCGCCACGAGTTCGGCAGCGTTCGTCCAGGGGTTGCAGCTGCGCTGCTCGACGGTCGCCGACGAGAAGGTCACCGACCCGGACGTGGCGGCTTCGCTCCGAGCCGCCAACGGCGCCATCGCCTACAACGCCGACGGGTGGTCGGAGGCCCTGGAGTACGGCCTGGACGATGCGAACACCGACCAGTGGCGACGGGCCACCACCCAGGCGATCCTGGGCCTCGGCGCGCCGACGCTGGGCTTCGTGTCGGCCGCCGGCGCCACCGCTGGGGTTCCCACGGAGACCTGCGCATCGCCGACCCCCAAGCCGACGAGCCCCACTCCGATGCCCACGAAGCCGACCCCGACGCCGACCAAACCGGTGCCCACTCCCAAGCCAACCCCGCAGGTTCCGGCCGGCGCGGTGCGGGCCATTGTGACCCTTCCGATCGCCGGTGACACCATCACCGTGGGCACCGTGCTCGGATCGGGCTCGGTGGCCGCGGGATACCGGGCTGTCTACCAGTGGCTCCGGGACGGCAAGCCGATCGCGAACGCGACCGGGAAGACCCACAAGGTTGTCACCGCCGACCAGGGTCACAGACTCTCGGTACGGGTGACTGCATCGAAGTCGGGTCAGGTCTCGCGCACGGTCACCTCGGCCGCCGTCAGCGTGCCGGCGAAGACCATCGCCTTCACCCCGAAGTACACCGGCTCGCTCAAGGTCGGCAAGACGCTGAAGGCCGCCAAGCCGCCCAAGGGTGTGAAGTTCGGCTACCAGTGGCTGCGCGACGGCAAGAAGGTGGTGGGCAAGAAGTCCAGCTACAAGCTGGTCGCCGCCGACGCCGGGCACCTGATCAGCGTGCGGATCACCGCCACGAAGTCGAAGGCCACCAAGACGGTCAAGACCTCCGCCGCCAAGAAGGTGGCCAAACTGACTCCCAAGGTGACCGCGAAGCTCTCGAAGTCGACCGTCAAGCGTTCCGCGAGGGCTGTCGTCAAGGTCAAGGTGACCGCGAAGGGTCTCAAGCCCGCCGGCACGGTACAGGTCCGCTATGGCTCGAAGAGCGTCACAGGCACCGTGAAGAAGGGCAAGGCGACCCTCACGCTGCCCAAGCTGGCGAAGGGCAGCTACCGGCTGAAGGTCACCTACCGCGGCAGCACCGAGCTGAAGGCCAAGGCGGCCAAGACCGTCACCCTGAAGGTGAAGTAGGCCCGTGCCGAAGCGAGTGAACCCGGGCCGGTGGCCGGCTCGGCTGGGTGCTGGCGCCCTCGTGGCGCTGCTGGGCATGGCGGGAGCGGCTCCGGCCGCCTCCGCCATGCCGGCACCCGGCCTGCTACCGGCCGCGAGCGGCCGCAGTGGAGCCTGCACCACGGCGGACGAGAACGCGGTGACCGTGATCATCGACTATCAGAAGCTCGGTGGCGGCATCGAGAGGTACTGCGCCAGCAACCTGCCCAAGGGGGCGGTCGGCATGGACGCCCTCCGGGCGGTCGGCGTCAGTACGGCTGGCACGACGCACGACGGAACCGGCTTCGTCTGCCGGCTCAACGGCCGTCCTTCCGCCAAGGAGTCGATCGCGGTTCCCGGGGATTCCGACTACCGCGAGCACTGTGTCGACACGCCTCCCAGCACGGCCTACTGGTCGTACTGGTGGGCCAAGCCGGGCGGCTCCTGGGTCTACAGCGACTCCGGCGTGCTGTCGCACCGCGTGGTGATCGGGGGGTACGAGGGCTGGTCCTTCTCCAACGACCCGGAAGGCGGCTTCGGCGGCCGGAATCCGGCACCCGGGGTGAAGCCGGTCGCTTGGCCGGAGGCGCCGAAGCCGAGCCCGAAACCGACCGCGTCGAAGCCGCCAGGCCCCCCGCCGACCGCCCCGGCCGGACCCAGCCCGAAGCCGACGCCGTCGGCCACGCCGGAGCGGACCTCCTCGGCCACTCCGGCACCGAGGCCGTCGAAGCCGACGAAGCGGTCGAAACCGTCGTCCGAACCGGCGAGGTCGAAGCCGTCGAAGTCGTCCGCGGCGTCAACGCCCAGTTCGGCGGCATCGAGTGCCTCGCCCGCCGGGGATACGGTCGAGGATCCGGCCGCCACCCAGGCGACCTCTCCGGCACCGACCCCGGTCGGCTCCCCTGAATCGGTGAGTGCCGCTCCCCCGGCCGCGCCGACCACACCTTCGCCGCCCCCCGCCACCCCGTCGGAGTTGGAGAACTCCGGCCCCGGGGCCGAACTGGCCATCGCCGGGGCACTCGTGGTCGCCGTTGCGGGTACCGCTGCCACAGTGGCGCTGCGCGCCCGACGTCGATGAGCAGGCACCCGGCGACTCCGCTGCGCCGCTACCTGCGGCCTCGGCAGCTGCATCCCGGCGCCTGGTGGATCTGGGCACTCGGATTGGCCGTGGCCTGCACCAGCACCACCAACCCGGTGCTCCTGGCCCTGTTGATCGCCCTGATCGCGCTGGTGGTGGTGCTACGGCGGCCGGAGGCCCCCTGGGCGATGTCCTTCGGCATGTACCTGTGGCTGGGCGTGTTCATCGTCGTGATGCGCACCGTCTTCCGCATCGTCTTCTCCGGGGACGGCCCGACCGTGCTGTTCACCATCCCGTTTCCGGAACCGCCGGAGTGGATCGCCGAGGCCGGCGGCACCCTGTTCGGCCCGGTCTCGGCGGAGGCGCTGGCCAGCGGGCTCTACGACGGGATGCGCCTGGCTGCGATGGTCATCTGCATCGGGGCGGCGAACTCATTGGCCAATCCCAAGCGGCTGCTGGCGGCGGTGCCGCCCGCGCTGTACGAGCTCGGCTCGGTGGTGGTTGTCGCGGTCTCGGTCTTCCCCCAGCTGGCCGAGTCGGTGGTGCGGGTCACCCGGGCCCGTCGGTTGCGCGCCGACCAGTCGGGGCGTCGTCACTGGCTGCGAACCGTCATGATGCCGGTCTTCGTCGACGCCCTCGACCGGTCCATCGCGCTGGCGGCTTCGATGGATTCGCGCGGTTACGGCCGCCGTGGCAATCAGAGCCGGGCAGCGCGGAGGGTGACCTCGTTGCTGCTGCTGGGCGCGTTGCTGTTGTTGTGCGCGGCCGCCTACGGGCTCTTCGATCCCGGCGCCTTCGGCGGATCGGGACGGTGGCTGCTCGGTCTCGCGCTGGCCGCGGCCGGGCTGTCCACCGCCCTGGCGGGACGCCGCAGCGTCCACACCCGGTACCGTCCCGGCCGCTGGCACCTGGCCGAGACCCTGGTCGCCGCCTGCGGGGTCGCTACGGCGGTCGGCTTCAGCCGGCTCGCGGCCGCCGATCCCGGGCTCGTCTTCCCCTCGGTCCATCCGCTGGAATGGCCCACCGCCTCGCCGGCGGCCCTGGCGTGCTGCCTGGTCGCCGCGCTGCCGGCCGTCCTCGCGCCGCCCACGCAGGCCCCCGCTCGGGTCGTGGAACACGCCGCCAGCCCCGTCCCCACTCCGCGGGCGCGCAGCCTGCGAATGGGCGAAGCCTCATGATCGAGTTCGAGCGGGTCGGCGTCCGCTACCACGACGCGCCCACCCCGGTGCTGCGCGAGGTCTCGTTCGTGGTGGACGAGGGCGAGTTCGCCCTGGTGGCCGGCCGCACCGGCGCGGGCAAGTCGACGCTGCTCGGCGCGGTGAACGGGCATGTGCCGCAGTTCACCGGCGGGACGCTGGTCGGCCACGTCCGGATAGCGGGCCGCGACACCCGCGACCACGCCCCCCGCGAGCTGGCCCACCTGGTCGGCCGGGTCGGGCAGAACCCGCTGGAGGGGTTCGTCACCGACACGGTCGAGCGGGAACTCGCCTACGGCATGGAGCAACTCGGCACGGCGCCGCGCCGGATGCGCACCCGGGTGGAGGAGACCCTCGATCTGCTCGGCATCGCCGACCTGCGCGACCGGCCCCTGCTCACCCTCTCCGGGGGGCAGCAGCAGCGGGTGGCGATCGGCGCGGTCCTGGCGGCCGGTGCCCGGGTGCTGGTGCTGGACGAACCGACCTCAGCCCTTGACCCGACCTCCGCGGAGGAGGTGCTGGCGGCCCTGTTGCGGCTGGTGCACGATCTGGGCACCACCGTGCTGATCGCCGAGCACCGGCTGGAGCGGGTCGCCGAGTACGCCGACCGGTTGGTGCTGCTGACCGGTGACGGCGGCGTGCGGAACGGAGCGCCCGCGACGCTGTTGGCCGGTATGGAGATCGCTCCGCCCGTGGTCCAGCTCGGCGCCGCCCTGGGCTGGCGGCCGCTTCCGGTGTCGGTCCGGCAGGCCCGGCGTCTCGCGCCCGGGCTGCGAGCCCGGCTGGCCGGGGCGGACCCGGACCAGCACCCGGTGCCGGAGGAGCCTGCAGCGTCGCTTCCGGGCACGTCGGACGGCCTGCTGGCGCGGCGGATCGAGGTCGACTACGGCACCGTCCTGGCGGTTCGCGGGGTGGACGTCGAGCTGCCGGCGGGCCGGGTGACCGTCCTGCTGGGACGCAACGGATCGGGCAAGTCGTCCCTGCTGTGGGCACTCAGCGGAGCCGGCCGGATCGACGGCGGCGAGTTCCGCGTGGGCGACACCGACCTGACCCGGGCCGGGGTGACCGAGGTGCGCGACCACGTCCGGATGGTGCCGCAGAATGCCGCCGATCTGCTGTACCTCGACACCGTCGCCGCCGAGTGCGCCACCGCCGACCGTGCCGCCGCGCAGCGCCCCGGCACCTGCCGGGCGATCCTGGACGCCCTCGCTGCCGGGATCCCCGGCGGCCGCAACCCGCGCGACCTCTCCGAGGGCCAGAAATTGGCGCTGGTGCTGGCGATCCAGCTCACCGGGAACCCGCGCGTGGTGCTGCTGGACGAGCCCACCCGCGGGCTGGACTATCTCGCCAAGGAGTCGCTGCGACGGACGGTGCGGGGGCTGGCCGCCGCGGGAAGCGCGGTCTGCCTGGCCACCCACGATGTGGAGTTCGCCGCGCAGGTTGCCGACCGGGCGGTGGTGATGGCCTCCGGGGAGGTGATCGCGGTGGGCAGCAGCCGCGAGGTGCTGGCCAGTTCGGCGATCTTCTCGCCACAGGTCGCCCGCGTGCTCGCACCCGCGGAGTGGTTGACGGTCGGACAGGTCGTCCGGGCGCTGAAGGCGATCGGAGGATGAGCCCGCGTCTTCGCGCCGTCCCGGTCGGAGCGTGGTCGGCGGTGGTGCTCGCCCTTGCCTCGGTCGCGGGGCTGGCGATGTTCGCCTGGCCGCTGGTGATCCCCGCCGGCCCGGAAGCAGCCCAGCACCTGGGCGACGCGCCCTATCTGTTCGTGGCGATCCTGCCGGTACTGGTGCTGCTGGTGCTGGTGCAGCTGAACGAGGGAGGGATGGACGCCAAGGCGCTCGCCATGCTCGGCGTGCTTTCGGCGGTCAACGCCGCGGTCCGTCCGCTGGGCGCGGGCACGAACGGGATCGAGACGGTCTTCTTCCTGCTCATCGCCTCCGGACGGGTGCTCGGACCGGGTTTCGGGTTCACCCTGGGGTGCACCTCGTTGTTCGCCTCGGCGCTGCTCACCTCCGGGGTGGGGCCGTGGCTGCCCTTCCAGATGCTGGCCAGCGCCTGGGTCGGGATGGGGGCCGGCCTGCTGCCGGACCGGATCGGTGGCCGCCGGCTGCGCGGCCGCGCGGAGCTGGCAACGCTGGCGGTCTACGGTGTGCTGGCCGCCTATCTCTTCGGCATTCTGATGAACCTGTGGTTCTGGCCCTACCTGGCCGACGGCACGGCCGCCGATCCCGGTCTGGCCTACATCCCGGGCGCTCCGCTGCCGGAGAACCTCACCCGCTTCCTGTGGTTCACCCTGATCACCTCGACCGCGGTCTGGGACACCGGCCGGGCCGTCACCAACGTGGTGCTGGTCGTGGTGCTGGGCACCTCGGTGCTGGGCGCGCTGCGCCGAGCCGCCCGCAAGGCCAACTTCGCCCCCGCCGTGTCCTACGAGGAAGCGTAGGCCGGCCCGGAGCTTGGAGGTCTCCCCGGGTGCGTGAGAGAATGGCGTGATGCGTCCGTACCTTGACATTCTCAGCATTCCGGGCGCCCTGAAGTTCTCCTCAGCCGGTCTTCTGGCCCGTTCCGGCGGCGCCATGATGGGCATCGGCCTGGTGCTGATGGTCTCGGGCCTGTACGGCAGCTATGAGCTGGCCGGCGCCCTGGCCGCCGCCAATGGGTCCGCGTGGGCGCTCGGCACAGCCGCGCTCTCCAATCTCGTCGACCGCCACGGACAGCGGCGCGTGATGGTGCCGGCCGTGGTGGTGAGCAGCCTCAGCCTGACGGCGCTGGTGGTGCTGGCGGTGCTGCAGACCCCGGTATGGATGCTGTTCCCGCCCGCCATCCTCAGCGGCGCGGCCGGTGGCGCACCGGGCGCCCTGGTGCGTGCCCGCTGGAACTACGTCACCAGCGAACCCGGGCAGATCCATACCGCCTTCGCCCTGGAATCCACCCTCGACGAACTGACCTTCGTGGTCGGCCCGGTCGCCGCGACCGCCCTGGCCACGCTCGTCCACCCGGCCGCCGGCCTGGCTCTGCCGGTCATCCTGTCGGTGGTGGGCGCGGTGCTGTTCTACTCCCAGCGTTCGACCGAGCCTCCGATCCTGCCGCAACCGGCCAGGACCGCCGAGCGGACGCCGCTGCGGGAGCGTCTGGTGCTGCTGTTCCCCGGGGTCGGCGCGGTGATCGCGGTCAACCTGCTCATCGGCGCGGTCTTCGGCAGCATCGACATCTCCGTGGTGGCTGCCGCCACCTCGATGGATGCCCGGGCCGCCTCCGGGCTCATCCTCGCGGTGTTCTCGCTCGCCTCGGCGGTGGCGGGCTTCTACTACGGTGCCCGGCACTGGGATTCGCCGCTGCCGCGGAGGTTCCTGGTCGGCGTGGTCGCGCTGTTGGTCGCCACGGTCGGCCTGATCGTGGCCAACTCGGTCGTGCTGCTGGCCGCCGTCGGGCTGGCCGTCGGGGTCACCGTGGCGCCCACTCTCATCAACGGCAACACCCTGATCAAGAGCCTCGCGCCGGCGCCACGGCTGACCGAGAGTCTGGCCTGGATGAGCACCGGCATCGGCATCGGTGCCTCGCTCGGCTCCAGCCTGGCCGGCAAGGCGATCGACTCGGGCGGCTATCACGCCGGCTTCCTGGTCGTGGTGGTCTCCGCCGCCATCGCTGCGGTCATCGCCGCGGCCTCCTACCGCACCCTACGCAGGACCACGACCGCGGCCGACGCCGCTGTCGCCCTGGCTTCCGCCTGAAAAGGCCGGCACGCCTGAAAGCTCCGGCGCGGAGCCGGACATGACAGGGGGTGAGCGTGTCACCAGGCGAAGGACGGTTCAATGCCCTCGTCCACGAGATCGTCGAGCCGGTGCGTCGCTACCTCGCCCGGCGAACCGACCCGGACACGGCCGAGGACGTGCTGGCCGAGACCCTACTGGTCTGCTGGCGGCGCCTGGACGACATCCCGTCCGATCCCCTGCCCTGGGTGTACGTGGTGGCACGACACTGCCTGGCCAATGCCGAACGGTCCCGGCGCCGACGCGATCGCCTGACGCAGCGGCTGCGCGCCATGGAACCGGCGGTCGCGCCGGCACCCGAGGATCCGGGCGACCATGACGAGCTTCACCGCGCCCTGGCCCGGCTCCGTTCCGGCGACGCCGAGGTGTTGCGGCTGTGGGCCTGGGAGGAACTGAGCATCGGCCAGATCGCGAGGGCGCTGGAGATCAGCGAGAACGCCGCCTCGATCCGGCTGCATCGGGCGAAACGACGACTACGCCAGTCGCTGGGAAAGCCGGACCATCCAGCCGGACATAACCAGGGTGAAAGGAGGCAGGACCGATGACGCACCCCGACGACGACCTTCGCTCGCTGCTGCGCGGTGCCGACCCCGCGGCCCGCCTCGCCCCACTCCAACCGGATCGGATCACCGCCATGGCCAATACCGCGACCTCCCAACCCACCTCGGCCTCCCGCCCACGATCGCCGCGTCGGCCCCTGCTGTTCGGGCTGGCCGGCGCCGGAGGCCTGGCCGCCGCCGTCATCGCGGTCGCCACCCTCACGCCCATGGCCACCACCGCCGCCACCCGGGTGACGATGGGCGCGGACCCCGGCCTGGCCGCGGGCTCCTGCCCCGGGGTGCTGCCCGAGTACCTCGCCGACTGGAAGCTGGCCTTCCAGGCACGGGCCGAGAAGGTGACCGATGATCTTGTCACCCTGCAGGTGACCGAGGTCTTCCGGGGTGAGCCCGGCGCGGTGGTCGAGGTCGCCGGGCACGAACTCTCAGACAGCGACTACTCGGGGTTCGGCTTCACACCGGGCGATGACTACCTGATCACCGTGATGGACGCCGCGCCGGGCGATACTCCCCAGATAGCGTTGTGCGGCTTCTCCGGCCCGGCCTCGCCCGAACTCCGGGCGGTCTACGAAGCAGCCTTCGGCTGACCGGAGGGCCTAGCCGGTGGCGCGCTGCTGGCGGCGCCGGGAGAGTTCGTCGGTGAGCACCGGCTCCTCGGCGCGTTCGGTCGGCAACTCGAACAGGGTGCCCTCGATGTCCCGCCAGACTCCGCCCAGCGCGATCCCGAACATGCCCTGGCCACCGCGCAGCAGGTCGATCACCTGGTCGTCGGAGGTGCACTCGTACACCGACACGCCATCACTCAGCAGGGTGACCTCGGTGAGATCTTCCACGCCGCGGGCCCGGAGGTGGTCGATCGCGGTGCGGATCTGCTGCAGCGAGACGCCGGCGTCGATCAGGCGCTTGATCACCTTCAGCAGCAGGATGTCGCGGAAGCTGTAGAGCCGCTGCGTGCCCGAGCCGCCGGCCGGGCGGATCTCGGGGACGACCAGTCCGGTGCGTGCCCAGTAGTCGAGCTGGCGGTAGGTGATGTCGGCGGCGCGGCATGCCACCGGCCCGCGAAAGCCGATGTCTTCAGGCAGCGGGGAGAAGTCACCCTCGAACAGGGTTTCCTGCTGTGTGCTCACGCCTACCTCGATCCTGTGATGGCCGTTCAATGACGGTAACCGCCGAAGTTCCGGGCGGTCAACGACACGCCGGGCGGCGCGCCGATCTGTCTGAACTCTCAAGCATCGCCTGAGACCCGGTGGCCGGTCAGAAGTCGTCCGGGTTCACCTGGTCGAGGAACTCCCGGAACTTCTCCACCTCGTCCTCCGGCGGCGCGGGCTCCTGCTCGGTCGCGGCCACCCCGGCGGCCTCCAGCACCTCGTCGGCGCAGCGGATCGGGCAGCCCGCCCGCAACGCCAGCGCGATCGCATCCGAGGGCCGCGCGGCCAGGACGGCCTCGCCTATCCTCAACTCGGCGTGGAACTGGCCCTCGTCGTAGCCGACGATGCGCACCTCGTCCAGCTGCGTCGACCAGGCGGAGAGCAGGTCGCCGACCAGGTCGTGGATGCCGGGACGGCCGACGTCGGATTCCTCGGTGGCGGAGACGATGGCCGCCGCTCCCCCGGCGCTCATCCAGATCGGCAGCAGGCGACCGCCGTCGACCTCCTGGAGCACGACCACCGGCGTGGAACCACGGGTGCTGACCCTGACCTCGACCACCGTGAGCTCGTGCATGAGAGGCTCCTCACTGCGGTAGCTGCGAACGCATGATCGCAGCGTGGGCGTGGAGTACCAACTGCATCACCTCTGCCGGCAGCTGCCGCGAGGTCGGATTGCGACGCAGGTGCGGCGCGATCGCCTGCTCGATCAGCCCCACTTCGCGTTCGGCGGCCTGTTTGATCACCCTCAGGTGCCGGGCGTCGATGCCATAGGCGGAGAGCTTGCGGGCGATCACCGCCACCGTGAGCGCGTCCCGACCGTAGTAGACGGTGCCGCGACGGGGTGTCACCAGCGCGTGCCGCTCGAGATCGCTGAGAGCCGACTCGGTCAGCCCGCTCAGCCGAAGCAGTTCGCGGCGGGTCACCCGGATCGGGCGGCGGGGGGCGCGGGGCTGCGGCGTGACGACCTCGGGCGTCTCCGCGCCCTCACCGGGCGGTGGCGGCGCGGTCGGCGTGGGCGGTTGTTCCCCGCGGTCGATCATGTCCAGGTGTTCCCGGATGACCTTCAGCGGCAGGTAGTGGTTCTTCTGGACGTCGAGGATGTACCGCAGCCGGTCGATGTCCGATTCGGCGTAGCGCCGGTAACCCGACGGCGCTCGTTCAGGTGAGATCAGGCCTTCGGATTCCAGAAAGCGGATCTTCGAGATCGATACGTCTGGAAAGTCGGGTTTGAGTATCGCCAGCACCTGGCCGATACTCCGCAGGCCAATCGCCATCAGCCCTGCCCGGCCGGGCCGGCGAAGAACACCATCCGGAACTTGCCGATCTGCACCTCGTCGCCGCGATGCAGCGCCACCTGACCCTCGATCAGCTCGCGGTTCACGTAGGTGCCGTTGAGGCTGTTCTCGTCGCTGATCCAGATCTCCCCGTCGCGCCGGACGAAGCGGGCGTGGTGCCGGGAGACGGTGATGTCGTCGAGGAAGATGTCGCACCGGGGGTGCCGTCCGGCCGTCGTGACATCGGCATCGATCAGGTAGCGCGCCCCGGCGTTGGTACCGTACGGGACGAGGAGCAGCGCCGAATCGCTCGGCAGGGCCTCCACCGCCGCCTTGTCGTGGGCGCTGAGGTCGTCGAAGGTGATCTCGTCGATGGCAGCGGGAATCACCCGGGTGGTGTCGCCGGACACCTTGGCGAGGCTGGCACCGCAATGCGGGCAGAAATTGCTCGTCTCGGTCACCTGATGGCCACAGGCCGGACACCGCAACATCCTGTTACCTCCTCCTGGACCTCAGCGGGCTTTGCTGAGAATCCCTGGGCTGGCTCTCAGCCTAGTGGACTCCACTATCCCGCGAGGTGAGCGCCGTACTCATCGGAATCCATCAGGTCGTCGAGTTCCTCAGGATCGGCCAGTTCGATCTCGAAGATCCAGCCGTCGCCATAGGGATCGGAGTTCACCGTCTCGGGGGTGCTGACCAGGAGTTCGTTGACCGCGGTCACCACTCCGGAGGCCGGCGAGTAGACGTCCGAGACGCTCTTGGTGGATTCCACCTCGGCGCAGGCGTCGTCCAGGGCCACTTCCTCCCCGACCTGCGGCAACGAGACGTAGACCACGTCGCCCAGTTGCTCGGCGGCGTAGTCGGTGATGCCCACCCGCGCCGTCGGCCCGGAGCCGACGCGCACCCACTCGTGCTTGGCGGAGTAGTGAAGATCGTCTGGGAACACCGTGGGCTCCTTCTGCGATGGACGGGGGCTACGGCAATACCTTAGCCCGATACCGGCCCCAGCCTCAGGCCGGCTTGGCGAAGCGAGGTGTCTCCGGATCGCGCACCGAGGTGATGGTGATCTCGGCCGAGGAGGTGATCGAGACCGTGCCCCCGATCCGCTCGTCCTGGATCTCGCTGACCAGGCCGCCGCGATAGCGCAGCGCCTCGGTGAGGGCGTGGGGCTGTCCGATGGCCTCGATCACGATCGGACGGTTCAGCGTGACGCCGTCCATCACGAACCGGTCGCCGTCCGCCGCGATCCAGGTGGACGCGACGACGCGGACCTGGTCGTTGAACTCCATCACCTCGGCCCCGGCGTCGCGCAGCTCTTCGATCGCATTGAGCAGCAGGGTCTCGGTCACGGCGTGGTTCGGGTCGCTGATCACCACCTGGATGCCTTCGCCGACGGTCGGCGCGGTGCCGCTCAGGATCGCCAGCTCGTCGCGCCGGCGCTCGGCCTCCTCCAGCGCGACCCGTTGCCGGTCGGCGCCGCTCAGCAGCTGCTGCTGGGTGTTGCGGAGCTCGGCGATCTCGGTCTCCAGCCGCCGGGATTCGGCGGTCAGGTCGTCCAGCAGCGCCACCAGCTCGGTACGCCGCAGGCCGGCATAGTCCTGCTCTCCGGCCGAGGAACGGATCTGCAGGGTGACGACCAGTGCGCAGATCGCCAGGATCACCGCCACCAGAAGCTGGCTGCGGCTGGGACGCAGCCAGCCGCCCCGCCCGTTCCGCTGCTGCGTCTCAGGCATGGAACAGGACTCTTCGCACCGCGGCCGCGTTGGTGAAGATCCGGATTCCCAGCACCACCACGACCGCCGTCGACAACTGGGCTCCGACCCCGATCTGGTCGCCGACCCAGACGATCAGCGCGGCGATCAGCACATTGGAGATGAACGACACGGCGAACACCTTGTCGCTGAACCGGTGCTCCAGGTAGGCGCGCAGCCCGCCGAAGATGGCGTCCAGCGCCGCCACGATGGCGATCGGGAGGTAGGGCTCCAGGGCGGGCGGCAGGGTCGGCTGCAGGAAGACGCCCAGCGCCACGCCGATCACCAGCCCGAGAATCGCGTACATCCGGCACCTCCGTTCTGCTGCAGCGTCCTCATCGGACGACCTCCGCCCGCTCCACCCGCAACTCCGGGTCGGCGGCGAGGGTGAGCTCCCCCGCCCGGCCGAGCTCGAAGGCTACGCCGTAGTTCTGTTGCAGGTAGGCCCACCACTGGCCGCCGGGCGAGTCGGGGAACTCGGCCACGATCCGGTCGGCATCACCGATCGCCTCGATCCGGAATGGCCTGGCCAGGGAACGATAGTCCACGGTGATCGCATCGCCGGCTCCCCGGATCGCGGTGCGCGAGCTCAGCCGGTGGCCGTTGATCGCGATGGCCTCGGCGCCGCTGCGCCACAGCTGATTGACCAGCTGCCGCAGGTCGTCGTCCACCACCTTGGCCTGGCCACCGCCCTCGCCGTCGTCCGCGGTGATCACCACGCCCGGGCCGGTCACCGCGCCGGCCCCGGTCGTGGTCTCCAGCCGCTGCAACTCGGCCCTGGTCGCCGGATCCAGCCCCGCGCCGGCCTGGGTGAGCTGCCGGTTGGCGGCGGTGAGTTCTGCGGCCTCCTCCCGCAGCGCGTCCACCCGGGCGGCGGATTCGTCGACGCGCGCCTGGAGCTCGACGCGCTCCTGCTCGATCTGCGGAGCGGCGCGCAGGGTGGAGGCCAACGAGGATCCCGCCATCAGCCCGAACAGCAGCAGGACGATGCCCACCACCACCGAGCGGCGCGGTGAGGCACCGGAGCCGGGCGGTGGATAGTCGGGATCGATCGGCTGGCGCACGATGTCATTGAGCAGATCCATGCTCTCGTCGACCCGGCGCTGCGCGCTCATGGCTGGCTGCCGGCAACCCGGGTGAGCGGCGGGAAGTCGCGGATCACTTCGAAGCCCTGGCGCAGGTAGAGAACGGCGGCCGACCAGTAGAGGACGGTTCCCCAGATCACCAGCGCCCAGCCCACCATCCGGAAGGCCAGCTGCCAGGGCTCGTCGCCGGCACCCAGCAGCACCACCGGGAAGGCGTACAGCAGCAGGAAGGTGGCGGCCTTGCCCAGGAAGTGCACCGGCAGGCTGATGAAGCCCCGGCGCCGCAGCGCCGGCAGGAGCAGGGCCAGCAGGACATCCCGGCTGACCAGCAGGATCAGCAACCACAGCGGGACGATGTCCCGGGCGACGAAACCGATCAGGGTGGCCAGGATGTAGAGCCGGTCGGCGGCCGGGTCGAGAATCTGCCCCAGCCTGGAACGCTGGTTCCACTTCCGGGCCAGGTAGCCGTCGAACCAGTCGGAGGCACCGCCCACCGCCAGCACGACCACGGCCCAGATGTCGTTCTCCCGCACCAGCAGCAGCCACAGGAACAGCGGGACACCGAGGAGCCGGAGGAAACTCAGCACGTTGGGCAGGGTCAGTACCCGCGTCGTGTCATAGGGTTCTCCAGCCACGCTCACAGCCTATCCATCACGGCCAGGCCGACTGCAGCAGCCCACGCGCGGTCTCCAGCAACTGCGGCAGGGCACGGGTCTGGGCGACGATCGGCAGGAAGTTGGAGTCGCCCAGCCACCGCGGCACGATGTGCTGGTGCAGATGGGCGGCGATCCCCGCCCCCGCCACCTCGCCCTGGTTGATGCCGAGGTTGAACCCTGCCGGCCCCGACACCTCACGGATCACCGACATCGCCGTGGCGGTCAGCCGTCCGATCTCGTCCCGCTCGTCGTCGGTGAGGTCGGTGTAGTCGGAGACGTGCCGGTAGGGGCAGACCAGCAGGTGCCCCGGCGAGTACGGGTAGAGGTTCATCACCACGTAGGCCGACTCCCCGCGATGCACCACCAGCCCGTCGGCGTCCGCCCGCGACGGCGCCACGCAGAACGGGCATTCACCGGTGTTGGCCGGCTTGTTCTCGCCGTCGATGTAGACCATCCGGTGCGGCGTCCAGAGCCGCTGGAAGCCGTCCGGAACGCCGGCCAGCGTCCCGGACGATTCCGGCAGCGGCTCGCTCATCGCCTGGGCGGACGGCAGGCGGTCACGATCTCGTCGATCGCGGCCGCGGTCGGCACGCCGTTGTTCTGGCTGCCGTCGCGGTAGCGGAACGAGACCGCGCCGGCGCCGGCGTCCGTCTCTCCGGCGATCAGCATGAACGGCACCTTCTGGGTCTGCGCGTTGCGGATCTTCTTGCCGAACCGATCGTCGCTGGCATCCACCTCCACCCGGACGCCGGCCGCCTTCAGCTGGGCGGCGATCTCGGCCAGGTAGTCGTTCTGGTCGGCCGAGACCGGGATGCAGATCACCTGCACCGGAGCCAGCCAGGCCGGGAAGGCCCCGGCGTAGTGCTCCAGCAGCACGCCGAAGAAGCGCTCGATCGAGCCGAACAGGGCGCGGTGGATCATCACCGGGCGCTGCCGGCTGCCGTCCGGGGCGGTGTACTCCAGTTCGAACAGCTCGGGCTCGAAGAAGTCCAGCTGGATGGTCGACAGCTGCCAGGTGCGGCCGATCGCGTCCTTGGCCTGGACGGAGATCTTCGGACCGTAGAAGGCCGCGCCGCCCGGATCCGGGACGAGTTCCAGGCCGGAGGCCTCGGCCACCTCGGCCAGGACGCGGGTGGCGTCCTCCCAGGTCTGCTCGTCGCCCACCGACTTCTCCGGGTTGCGGGTGGAGAGCTCCAGGTAGAAGTCGTCCAGGCCGTAGTCGCGCAGCAGATCCAGGACGAAGGTCAGCAGGCTGGCCAGCTCGTCCTTCATCTGCTCGCGGGCGCAGTAGATGTGCGCGTCGTCCTGGGTGAAGCCGCGCGCCCGGGTGAGACCGTGCACCACGCCCGACTTCTCGTAGCGGTAGACGTGCCCGAACTCGAACAGCCGCAGCGGCAGCTCGCGGTAGGAGCGTCCCCGGCTGGAGTAGATGAGGTTGTGCATCGGGCAGTTCATCGGCTTCAGGTAGTAGTCGGCGCCCTGCCGGGTGACATTGCCTTCCGCGTCGCGCTCTTCGTCCACCCGCATCGGGGGGTACATGCCGTCGGCGTACCACTCCAGGTGCTTGGAGGTCTCGAAGAGATGCCCCTTGGTGATGTGCGGGGTGTTGACGAAGGAATAGCCGGCCTCGACGTGGCGGCGCCGCGAGTAGTCCTCCATCTCCATCCGGACCATCGCCCCCTTGGGGTGGAAGACCGGCAGGCCGGAGCCGATCTCGTCCGGGAAGCTGAACAGGTCGAGCTCGTTGCCCAGCTTGCGATGGTCGCGCTTGGCGGCCTCCTCCAGCCGGAACTTGTACTCCTTCAGGTCCTCCCGGGTCGGCCAGGAGGTGCCGTAGACCCGCTGCAGCTGGGCGTTGCGCTGGTCGCCGCGCCAGTAGGCCGCCGAGGTGCGCATCAGGGCGTAGGCATTCAGGTAGCCGGTATGCGGCACGTGCGGGCCGCGGCAGAGATCCTTCCAGGCGACATGGCCGTCGCGCCGGACGTTGTCGTAGATGGTCAGCTCGCCGCCGCCCACCTCGACCGAGGCGCCTTCGGTGCCGTCCGTGCTGCCCTTGATGCCGATCAGTTCGAGCTTGTAGGGCTCGTCCGCCAGTTCGGCACGGGCCTCGTCCTCGGTCACCACGCGGCGGACGAACCGCTGCCGTTCCCGGACGATCTGGCTCATCTGCTTCTCGATCGCCTTCAGATCCTCGGGGGTGAACGGGCGCTCGGTGTCGAAGTCGTAGTAGTAGCCGTCGGCGATGAACGGCCCGATGCCCAGCTTGGTGTTCGGGTACAACGCCTGCACGGCCTGGGCCGTGACGTGCCCGGTGGAGTGCCGCAGGATGTCCAGCCCGTCGGGCGAATCGATCAGCACCGGCTCGATCTCGTCGCCCTCGGCGAGTTCCCGGGCGAGGTCGCGCAGTTCGCCGTTGACCCGCAGCGCGACGACGGTCCTGTCGTTGCCGAAGAGATCCAGCCCGGTAGTGCCCGTCTCGACCACCTGGGGCTCGCGCAACTCAGAACGCACCACGGTGAGGTTGACAGACACGGGGATTCCTTTCATACCGGGCCCTCACGCAGGGCCGAGGACTATTCTGCCCCACCCCGCCGCGCGCCCGTACCCGGATCCGAAATTGTTATAGCTGTCATATAACAACTATGATTGGAGCATGCTCTTCCGGATCGACTTCGCGGGGGCCGAACCGCTGTTCCGGCAACTGGCCGATCAGATCAGGGCGGCCGCCGCCCGAGGCGACCTGCGGCCCGGCCAACGGCTGCCCTCCGCCCGGGAACTCGCCGACTCGCTCGACATCAGCCTGCACACCGTGCTGCACGCCTACCAGGAACTGCGCGACGAGGGTCTGATCGAGCTGCGACGAGGGCGTGGAGCCGTCCTCACCGGCGCAGCCGCGCAGGATCTGCGCCAACTGCGCGACGCGCTCACCTCGGCCGCTGCCGAGGCGAAGCGGCGCGGACTCTCCCTGGACACCACCATCGGGCTACTCAAGGAGGCCTTTCGATGACCGGTCAGCACTCCCCCGTTCCGCATCGCCTGCTGACAGCGGTGCTGACCATCGTGGTACCGCTGTTGTTCGCCGCCGGCGCCGTGATCTGGGTGCTCTCCTTCGCCGCTGAGCTGCCCGACCCGGTCGCGGTGCATTGGGGTGCGGACGGACGGCCGGACGGCTTCGGGCCCTGGCAGTCCGCCATCGGGATGATGATCCTGATCGCCCTGCTGATGTGCGGCCTGGCCGCCGCCATCGGCATCCGGTCCGGACGAGCGGCCGCCACCCGGCGACTGGCGGTCTTCCTGGGCCTATGGTCCGGCATCGCGCTGCCGTGGTTCATCGCCGGCACGCTGCACCTGCAGCGCGGTCTGGCGGACGCCCGGCAGGCACCCGACGTCAATCCGGCGCTGTGGGCCGGCTTCGCCGGCGCCGCGCTGATCGCCGCGGTCGGCGCCCTGCTCGTCCCCGGCGACGCCCGGATGCCGGCCGCAGACGCCGTCCCGGCCGATGCGATACGGCTGCGGCTCTCCGACAGCGAGGCAGCCTCCTGGCGACGCAGCGTCGAGATCCCCGGCTTCCACTGGATCGCCGGCATCGGAGGCGTGGCCACCGTCGTCCTGGCTGTGCTCGGTCTCTGGCGCGGCATGCTGTGGGCCGACCTGTGGGCGGGGACGGTCGGCTTCCTCACCGTGCTGCTGGTCGCCCTGGGGCGGTGGCGGGTGGTGGTCGATCACACCGGCCTCACGGTCAGCCCGCTGATCTCCCGCCCGCGCACCCACGTCCCGCTGGACGAGGTGGTCCAGGCGGAGGTCGGCTCGATCTCACCCCTGGGCGACTTCGGCGGCTGGGGCTACCGCGTCGGCCGGGAGGGCACGGTCGGCATCGTGGTGCGCTCGGGCGAGGCGCTCACGGTACAGCGGACCGGAGGCCGCAACCTGGCGATCACGGTGGACGACGCCGCCACCGGCGCGGCCCTGCTCAACACCCTCG
>Ga0102832_1000447_pt1 | contig 68924 bp, 63 predicted proteins | sample EBPBio282013_DNA_FD_88942 | JGI IMG/M metagenome (GOLD analysis project Ga0102832, IMG submission 88942) | Wastewater treatment Type I Accumulibacter community from EBPR Bioreactor in Madison, WI, USA - Reactor 2_5/28/2013_ DNA (Illumina Assembly) | ecosystem: Engineered > Bioreactor > EBPR >...
TTGATTTTTTCATGATTTAATTCGGTTTATTGTTAAAGATATAATTTTAACATGTCCGAAAAAAACAGCCCAGTTCCATTTGGTCGAGTGACGGTTCAGAGTGGCCTCAATTCATGTCGGATTTACTTTTGCCAATAGGTATAATTTTGTTGAATTTCATTAACTTGCAGAGTGAGTAAAAAAAAGAATATAGGTCTTGATTTTGAAGTCGATAAGCTGACTCACTCAATAGAAAATTTTGCAACCGGTGAGGTTTTTAATACTTTAGTTATTAAACTTACCAATGCTGATGTAAAGCAAATTAAAAAAGCTGATTGGTAATTCAATTGGCGCAATGAATTAAAAGACAGTACGAAGGAAGTTTTCAAGCTAACCACCGAAAATAATCCGCAAATTATTCAGGGATTAATAAGTATTGAAGATAAACAAGATCACATGTTTATGCATTTGATTGAAAGTTCAAAGTTTAATAAAGGAAAAAGCAAGGTATACTTAGGCGTTCCAGGGAATTTGGTTGCGTTTGCCTGTAAGATTTCTTTTGATAAAGGATATGATGGCTTTTTGGCTTTTGATGCAAAAAGTTCCTTAATAGGACATTATGAAACAACACTAAATGCAACTCATTTCAGGGGCCTTCGCATGTTTATTGAAACAAATGCCGCTAAGAAATTGATTTCACACTATTTTAAAAACCAAAATTATGGCACTTTTTAAAGAACCGAAGGAGGTTGATTTATCAACAAAGTCTGAACCTTGGACAGAAGGAGAATTGCTGGAGTTTAGAATGTTAATGCAGGAGTTGAAGCGTAAGAATTCTGCAAAAAGTAAAAAAAATATCCGCACAAAGTCAAAGGCTACCCAAAAGCTTGTGAAGTAATTTGATTTACTTGGATATAAGGTCAATGAAAAGCTTCATGCACTTGTTTGAATACTACCCTAGTAATAAGCACTTAAATTCTTTTACTTGGAGTTGCGTCATCTGTTTCATAAAAAAGGTAGTAGGTTTCGTTTTGGGTGTAAGTTTCATTGCCATTTATTGTTTATTCTTTCCGGTAACTCAGCGCACCGGATGGACATTTATTAATGGTTTCCATGATTTTCTCGCTGGTAGAATTTTCCGGATGAATCCAAGGCTTTTCTTTGGGCTTGAATACCGCTGGGTTGTTCTTTACACAATTGCCGGAATGAATGCATTTTGAGGATTCCCAAACAATGGTAATTTCACCATTGGTGTACGTTTTGATTTCGTTGCTCATAAAGTTAAAAAATAAATATAGGCCTATTTTTCATTTTTGTTCTAACAGCTTGATTAAGTACCGAGTGGATGAGCTATCCTCCTTTTTTACCTCTGCCAACTGCAATGCCTCCTTAGCAACTTTAAGGGAGGAATCCTTATTGCCAATTAGGTAAAGTAGCCATGCTTTGGTGTCTGTATAGGCATAGCAAGGATGAAGTTCCAAACTTCGGTTGGAGCATTCCAGCGCAAACTCCAGAATTTCAATTTCCGATTTTTGCTCAACCTGCGCCCAGGCATACTGATTCAATTTTTCATGGTCGTCCCATAATGCATTTTTTAAAGCTATTTTAGCTTGCTGAATAGCTTTGCTATCTTTTTGTTTTACGGCTAAAATCAATTGCCATTTTAAACCCAAATGTGCTGAAAACATAAAGCCTGTGGTTCGCCCATCCATTTCTATAAATTCACGGTCTTTACTGTTTTCAAAGAGTTTCCATGTTGTAATAAGTTCCTGCATTTCAGCAATAGTTCCGGATTGAAAGACCGAATAGCTATGAGCGGAAATTATCCAGGCCAAACGCGTGTCAACCTGCTCAGAATCAAAAAGTGCATAGTAGAGTTTTCGATTGGCCAGAAAGTTGTTGAATACCTTTGAACCATACGAAACATTTATATTAAACTTATGTACACAAAATTCGTAAATGAATTTCCGGTTGGTTTCAGAGTTTAAATCTTCAACCGATTGGGTTTGCAGGTAAGCATTTATGCGGTTTGAATCCAACTGGTAGGCATCCCGAAGCAGGTAGCAATAATTTAAAAGAAAATCGGGGTTTCGATTTCCGGAATAATAGGCATCGTCCATGGCGCTCAGGTTACTTTCTTGGCTCAATGCCCTTTTTGCATGTTGAAGAAAATCCTGAGGATCATAATAACCGACCAGTTTATGAACCTGTTGAGTGTCTGGATTCAAGAACAAAAGGGTGGGATGAATTCGTACTTTGTAAAACTCATTTATTTTTTTGCCTTCAGGTTCTTTGGTATTGATGGAATAAGTAAGGAAGTTCTTATGCATAAAATTGATGCAAGAACTATCCTTGAAGGTAGTTTTCTCCAATTGAACGCATCCTCCGCATCCATTAAAATGAAAATAGAGCATTATAGGTTTATGCTCAGCCCTCGCCTTTTTTACAAATGCTTCAAAAGAGAGCTTGCTAAATTCTAGAATGCTGTCGGTTTGAGCATGTAATTCCAATCCAAAGGCCAACAAAAGCCATAAGGTACCAAATGCTATTTTCTTCATAACTAAACTAGTTGGGTAAGTTTTCTTTCAGGGTGTAGTCCAAGAAAGTGATTTGCTTAACTCATCGTACTTTTTGAAACAGGCCTGAGTGAGTTTTGCATCTTCCAGGGCATTGTGATGCTCTTCTTCGCGGTGGATGCCAAAGTGCGCTGCTACCGATTTCAGACTTAAACTTTTGGGACAAGGTTTTCCGGTATTTTGCCAAATGCGTTCAAAAAGCATGGTTACGCTCATCAAATCAAACATTTTGTAAGAGAAAGGCCAGTTCATGTGAACTTCAGTATAATTCTGCCTAAGGAAATTGATATCGTTCATCACACTTTGGCCACAAATTACCAAATCGCGCAGGCTATCTTGTGGCTGACGATGAAGCGCTTTCCTCAAGCCGGTTTCAAGATTTTCCAATACATCTTCTATAAGGGGTGCATCTTGCAAATCGCTTAAAGAAAGACCATGAATTTTTTCTGAATCTGCCGAAAAACTATCGGGATTCTCCGGATAAACCAGGCTTTCAAATTCCCACATGGTTTTCCAGTTTTTGTCGGCAAGCACACAGCCAATTTGCAGGATATCGTGGTAGTCGCTTTCACTTCCACTCATTTCAAGGTCTATTATCAGATACATGGTTCAATCAAGTTTAATATTCAAGGTCTAAGAATGGTGTAAAATAACTGGTTTTGGGTGAATACATGGGATTTAAACGGTGGATTGATTGCTCACTTCAATTTCGCTAAGTCCTCCCGCTTTTTTTGTTACCCGTATTTGTGTAAGGATACGTTCTTTCAACTCGCTCACATGCGAGATTAATCCAATGATTCGGCCCCTTTTGTGTTGCAATTCTTCAAGCATGGCAATGGCTTTTTCAAGCGAGTCGGGGTCTAAACTTCCAAAGCCTTCATCAATAAATAAATTTCCTAATTCTGCTCTTCCCGCTGCCAAATCGCTTAAACCCAATGCCAGAGATAGACTCACCAAAAAGCTTTCACCTCCGGAAAGCGTGATGTTTGCGGCTCTTCGGCTTCCTCCCATTTCATGGTCGATGATGTATAAGGATTCATCCTGTTCACCTTCAATATGCATGTCGAGCTCGTACCTCGGATTCAATTGATTTAAGTTTGAATTGGCAGAAAGTAAGAGCCTGCGCAGTGTAAGTTCCTGGGCATACTCATTGAATCGTTTGCCTTCCGAATCTCCAATCAAATCTTTGAGTTTTAAATAAGGTTTCGCTTTGTGTTTCAGCGATTCAATCTTAGTTAGCTTTTCCGCAAGTCCTTTTCTGGCTTCTTCATCGGCTTTACGTTGGGCATCCAATTCGCCAATTTCCCGATTAAGTAAATTTAGCTGCTCCCGGGTTTGATTCAATTTTTCCTGAAGCAATTCCAGATTTTGTTCTTCAGGCAATTCAGTTTTCAGCTGGACAATTTCCTGCTCCAGGCGTTCCCGGTTCTGTGCTAAATCACGTGCCTCATGTTCCAATAACTTTTCCTGTTTTTCAAGTTCAAGTGATTGCTCATGTGACAGCAGGCAACTTAGTGCTGCCAAAGGATGTTCAAAATGAAGCGCCTGAAGTGTTGGGAAAAGTTGTTCTTCCAGTTGGCGTATTGCTTCCTTCAACGCATCAAATTTCTCTTGTTTCTCTTTTAAGGCCAAGTTATTGCTTCGTAAATCGGCCTTTAATTTTTCAAGGAAACGCGCCTCCTGAATGCGCAATTCCTGTGGGTTTTCGATGGCGGGAGCCGACTCAAATGCCTCCTTAAATGGAATGGATTCCTCACGCAATGCAACAACTTGTGTTTGCTGGTTTTGCAAGTCATCTTGGGCACGATTGACTTGTTGTTTGTAATTGTTAAAATCTGCTTCCAGAGCTGCTAAAACCATGTCAATCTCTTTCTTTTCTGCATGTAGTTTTTCCCAGTTGTCATAATCAAGTTTCAACTGCTTCATCGGTTCTCGCAAAGCCTCTAAAGAAAGTTGCTCTGGGTCTAACTCAAGTTGTTTGGCAATATCGAGCAAGGTTTCTTGCCAGGTTTCAAAGGATTTTTGAAGTTGCTCAAGCTCGTTTTCTTTTATCTGAAGTGTAGGTTGGTCAATTAGCTTGTGCAAATTGGCTTCAAGCAATTCAATGCGTTCCTTGGTCTTGGTTTGAATTGATTTCAGCGTTTCAATATTCGGTTTTTCCTGAAGTGAAAGGGGCGAGAGTTGCTTTAAGATGGAGCCTTCAAGGGTTTGAAGTTCTTCATCCAATTGGTCTATCCGTTTTTGGATTTGTTCGAGTTGAGTTGTCAGGGAACTCAATTTACGAAGAGATTCCTCCCTTGCTTTTTCAAAGTCAGCCTGTTTTTGTTCGAAGGCCTGTATGAGTTCAGATAACTCATCGGGGGTGTGCAAATTTCCAGGGTGTTCTGTTGCTCCGCACAAGGGACAAACATCTCCGGCTTTCAATTGATTGCGCAAAACACTCAATTGGGCTTCGGCGTCCAATACCTGTTGACGTAAGCTGATGAGTTTTTTTTCTTCATCCAATTGCTTCCGTTCTAGTGCTAAAGCGGCTTCCTGTTTTTGAGAGTTAACCAGTTGTTCTTGAACTTGCTTTTGATTTTCACGATAACTTGTATGTTCAAGTGTTCTGGTTTCAAAAAGAGAAAGGCTATCGGCCAGCTTTTGCAACAAGTTGTTTTCTTCGTTCGCGGCTTTCAATTGATTTTGAAGCTCCACACTGTTGCCAATTTTATTCAGATCTTCCAGCTTGTTTCTTATCAAGCCAAGTTCGGAATAAAGCTTTGTCTTGAATAGGTCTAAGTAACCTTCTTTATTCCAACCTGGAAATTGAATATTGAAATCTTCCGGAAACTTTTTCAAGCCTTTTGCTCGTTCAAACAAGCGTTCTTTTTGCTGAATGCGCTCCCGAATAGGCATGAGGTCTTGAATGGCTTTCACATTGAGCTCCTGCCTATTTTTCTCCTTGCTGAGCGATTCTTCAGCTTGCTTTTCTTTTGCGCGTAGCTCTTCAAAAACCTTTTGTTTTGATTCAAGTTCTTGTTGAACAAGTTGAAGCTTGCTTTCCCAAGCTTTCCATTGTTCTTGAATATGCGCTACCTGTTGCAGTTCTTTATCGAGTTCGGCTTGGAAACCATCCTTGCTAAAGGATTTACCAAGTTTGGTTTCCCATTTCTTCTTCTGCTCTTCAATGGCTTGCTTTAATGCTTTGCCTTGTTGAATTAGATTTTCAATGGATGAGTTGAGTTCGTATTGCTCTGTCTGATTTCTTTGCCAGGCTTGTAAATCGCTCGCCAAAGGAATCAATTGCCGATGTTGGTACAGTCGTTTTTGTTGAGGTTCGAAAGCTTGTTTTTTTTCTGTCCAACTAGCTTGCAAAGGTTGCAAATCTAAAAGTTCCTTTTGCTTTTTAAGGTAACTGCTCAAGGTGTTTAAAGTTGCCGATAAAAGCATTAATTCGTGGTCAAACTTGCTACTTTCATTTTTTAATTGGGTTTGACGATTGGCTAGGGCCTCAAGCTCTTCTTCGGTTAACAATTTTATACCTTTGAGTTCTAGTTCAAGGTCTTCAATTTCCTGGCTTTTAGCTCTCGCTGTTTGAAATATCCGAATGCCAATTTGTCGGTAGCGATTGTTGCCTGTTATCTTTTCCATCAAGGCATAGCGCTCTTCTTTTTTTGCTGCAAGCAATCGGGCAAATTCACCCTGAGCAAGTAAGATACTTCGGGTAAACTGGTGGTAATCCAGGCCTGTAATTTCCGCATTTTTATCGGGTACGGCTTGGTGTCCGCTTTGAATGTTTTGAAAGGCATTGAGTTCAGGTTTCCATTCATCCAAAGCCATACTGCGCTCATTCAGATTGCCATTTCGGTTGGTTTTTATCTCCCATTCGCTTCTGTATCGATGGCCTTGATGCAAGTATTCAACCTGAACCTTGCATTCTGATTTTCCTTTGGTAATAAGTGCACCGGTTTTCAGCAGGTAGTTCTTATTCGCCTGATTCATCCGTGGCGATTTATCATACAAAGCCAAACAAATGGCGTCGAGAATACTGCTTTTTCCTGCTCCGGTTGGTCCGGTAATGGCAAAGAGCGCAGCGTCAGATAAAGGAGCCCGGCTGAAGTCAATCAAGTTATCTCCTGCCAACGAGTTGAGGTTGCGAATAAAGATACTTCTGATTTTCATGCTTCACCGCCTTCCATTTCACAGATTTCAAAAAAAACCTGAAGTAAATTTTTTCGTTCTTCTTCGTCCATTTCTTCTTCGTTTAGCAAATTCAGGAGGACTTCTTCCGGCTTCAATTCGTCCAGATTGGTCTTGTCCGTTTGTGCGCTTAACTGTTTTCGGTTTTCTAGGAAAGAGAATCGATAGGCCAAAACCAGAAATTCATCCTTACGTGTTTTGGAAAGCTCTTCCACCCATTGGGCCAATTCACGTCCCAATGAACTTTGACGGGTGTTTTCCAATACTTGGATTTCAACAAAAGCCGGAAATGGATGCTTGTTTTCAAAGGCATTGAGTTTGGATTTCACCTCTTCAAAGCTTCCTTCAAGCCGAATTAATTTTCTAAAAAGGGGAACAGCAACCGCTTTTGATTCAAGTTTGCCCGATTCAATTTCAATCATTCGTACTTGTTTGGGCTGATTCCACTCGCTGAAACTAAGTGCAATAGGGGAGCCGGAGTACCAGATATTCGCCTTGTTTTGCACTTCCTGCGGACGATGAATATGTCCAAGTGCTACGTAATCAAAAAGCTCAGGTGGGAAGCAATCGCTCCCAATGCCGGCCAGATTGCCCAATTGGATGGGCCGCTCTGATTCGGATATCCCGGCATCTGTAGCAAAAAGATGTCCCATGGCTACAACGGGTAAATTGCCTGCCAACTTTTTTGCTGCTATGCCTGCCTTTTCAAAATAGGCGTAAATTCCATTGCGAAGCAATTGCTCCCTGTCGTGTTCTGCTCCTTCGGCCTGAGCAAATCGAATGTCTTGGTCGCGTAGAAATGGAACAGCTGCAACAACAAGTTGTAGGTTATCCTTGCTGTCATAAACAGGAATTAGACACTCTTCCGGATTTTCCGGGGCATTACCAATTACCTGAATATTCAATAAATTCAGTAATTCTCTGGAAGCATCTAATAACGCGGGTGAATCATGATTTCCAGAGGTAATAATAACCTGCTTTACCGAGGTGTTCGCCAATCTTGCCAAAAAGGAATAATACATCTGCCTGGCAAAGGTTGGAGGATTTGTTTTGTCGAATACATCACCCGAAATTAAAACTACCTGCGGCATTTCCTGTGGAATGCACGTGTTAATCAGCCAATTCAGGAATTCCTGTTGCTCGGCTTGAAGAGATTCTTGATGCAAATGTAGGCCAAGGTGCCAATCGGAGGTATGAAGGATGCGAAGACTCATGCCGTGCAAATAAGACTACAAACCTGCAATCTATATGCACTTTTAGTGAACACCTGAAATTCTTTTCAATACTTTTATTTACAAACAATTAACCGACATTTTTCAAGGTTATTTGTCTAGTCTCCTGTAAGTCAGGTCTTTAATTCAATTCTTAAAGTCGTTTTGATTTTTGATAAAGTGCTTAACTGCCTTACCTTTGTGCCCTCAAAATGGTTAACAAACCCACTATGAAAAAAGTATTACTAGCTTTCGCTTTGGTTTTGGGAATTTCCCTTGCCCAGGCACAAAATCCGTATCCCATCCGTCCACTCGAGATGGTTCAATACGCAAACGACGCAAAACTCTTTGCTAATCCTAGCATCGACTCAAGCGATTACGTTCACCCGATTTTCATGGATTCTGTTTACAGAGATACTGTTCGTTTTGAAGGGTATGTTCTGTTTGATCCACGTAAATACGGTCTATCAACAAGCCGTAAAGCAACCGTTCTTCAAGCCGACACCATCGCTCGCCCTTGGGGTGGAGTTGAAATTATGTGTGAACCTGCCGGAACAGGAAGGAACTTGGCAACTTTGCTGAACGAAACCAAATTCTACGACAACTTGAAACCTGGAACAAAAGTTCGTGTTACAGGTGTTGTTCGTCAATTCCGTGGTGGTGGTTCTCCATGGCCTGGTAAATCAGGACAAAGCCAAATCAATATGATTGCTGCTAACCCAGAATGGGAAAATGGTGTTGAAATTTTGGATTTGGACCCAAAACAAATCAGACCAGCTGTAATAACTTGTGACTCATTGATGACAGGTAATAACAATACCACTCCTTTGATTAACCGTCAAGGCGAAAAATGGGAAGGTGTATATGTTGAACTTAGAAACGTAACCGTGTTTACTCGCGCTGCAAATGGTGCAAGTCGCTGGTCATGGTCGGTTGCAGATGCCAATGGAAATGCAGTTGATATGGGTGATTTCTCTGGTTGGTTCAGAAACGATAACCTTAGCGCTGATACCTTGCCCGTAGGTCGTTTCACTCCTCCGTTTTTAGGAACTCGTTTGTCGTATGTGCGTGGTGTGGTTATCGAAAATTTCTTTGGTAATGCAGTTCGTTATACAATCGCTCCTTTAATTCCTTCAGATATTGGTCCGGTTCTTTACACGCCTCCAATTCCTTCAACTGTTACCCGTATACCTACTGTTGCCAATACAACAGATTCGGTTTTTGTAACCATCAAAACCATTCAAGGCGAGCGTCCAATTAAGAGTGCTACTTTGTTTTATGGCGAAGGTTTGACTAATACTACTTTCACTTCTGTAGAAATGAACCGCAATACGCTGCCAAATGACACCATGGTTTTCTTTGCAAAGATTCCTCCTTTTGCTGCCGGTACTTTGGTTCGTCATTATATCCGCCTTGCAGATATTAATGATACCATGAACACTACGCGTGATACCGGAATTTACATGGTATTCAATGGCGGTCCTACTTCAATTAAAGACCTTCAGTTTAGTGTAACCCGCACCAATACCAGCATTTGGAATGGTGATTCATTGAGCGGAATTAGTATTCCTGCCATCGTTACTTCAACCAATATGGCTCAGGGTACAATCAATATTCTTACGCTTCAAACCGAAAACACCAACGATTCAAATACAGCTATCGTTGTTAACAGAACTTTAGGTGATGGCACTACAGGTTGGAAAGTTGGAGATAAAGTAAACATTACCAACTGCCGCGTTGCCGAGCAATTTGGTATGACAACTTTGAATGGTGTTGCTGGTACTGTTGTATCTTCCGGAAATGCACTTCCTCCTGCAAAAACAGGCCTTAGCTTGGACGAAATGGCTGCAATTAGCGCTGTTGGACAAAGACGCTGGGAGTTGACTCCATTTGAAGGTATGTTGTTGCGTTTTGATTCAGTAACAGTTATCAAGAAAAATGCAGATGGTTCAGATCAAGATGCTGGTTTTGGTGAATTCCTTATCAATACCAACCCTGCTGCATTGAGCGGTCTTCGTGTGGATGATATCGCTGCCAGCCTGCCTGATGGATTTAATGTAAACTTGCGCGTTGGTCAGAAAATGACAAAGGCACAAGGTGTATTGTACCTGAGCTTCTCAAACTGGAAATTACAACCACGTGATAGCAATGACCTTGATTTCTCGGACCAAGGAGATACAACTCGTCCGGTTATCACACTACTTGGAAACAATCCTGATTCTTTGATTTTAAATGGTACTTATATTGACCCAGGATTTACTGCAATGGATAATATTGATGGAGACCTGACTTCAGCCGTTACTGTTACCAGTTTTGTTGATTCAAGCAAAGTAAATACCTATGCAATTCTTTACAGTGTTAAAGATGCAGCTGGTAATATGGGTTCTGCAATTCGTAGCGTGGTTGTTTACTTGCCTGTTGGTATCAATTCAAATGAGTTGAGCTCAGCACTTGCCATGGTTTATCCGAATCCTGCAGGTGAGGAAATTACCATTTCCGTTTCAGGTGTTAAAACACTTCCTCTTGAAATTAGCTTGATGGATCTCAGTGGTCGTACCCTTGAAACCCGCAGCTTTACCGGTAATTCTGTTGAAACTAAATTCAATACCTCTAACTTGGAAAGTGGCGTTTACTTCTGCCGTTTGGCCAATGCAAATGGTTTCCGCACAGTGAAATTTGTGGTTAGTCATTAATCAATCATTCTAATATTCTAAAAAGCGGTCTATTGAAAAATAGGCCGCTTTTTTGTTTTACCTGGTATGAACTTCCACCAAAACATGCATCTTTGAAAGTATGGACAATGAAGTTTTCATCCATCCAAGTGCAATTGTTGATGAGCCCTGTGAAATTGGACGCGGAACACGTATCTGGCATTTCTCACATATTATGCCCCATTGCAAAATAGGAGAGGGCTGTAACCTCGGTCAAAATGTAGTGGTAAGTCCGGGTGTGATTTTAGGGCGCAATGTTAAGGTCCAAAATAACGTAAGTATTTACTCGGGTGTTATTTGTGAAGATGATGTATTTCTGGGGCCAAGTATGGTGTTTACCAATGTAATTAATCCGAGAAGTGCAGTGAATCGGAGAGACCAATATCAAACAACATGGGTTCGTAAAGGGGCAAGCATTGGTGCCAATGCAACCTTGGTTTGTGGAAATGAAATTGGAAGGTATGCCATGATTGGGGCCGGTGCAGTTATTACCAAACCCGTTCTGGATTATGCCCTTGTTGTTGGAAATCCTGCACGTCAGATTGGTTGGGTAAGCGAATTTGGCCATCGACTTAGCTTCGACGAAACAGGCTATGCCACTTGTCCGGAAACAGGGCAATTGTATAAATTAGACAATAATTGTGTGACCCGAATTGCAACAAACAATGAGTCAGAATGAATTTGATTCCATTGCCATGGTTGACCTAAAAGGTCAATATCAAAGGCTAAAACCTGAGCTCGATAAGGCAATACAACAGGTGCTTAATGAAACTCAATTCATCAAAGGTCCTCAGATAAAATTGTTTGAAAACGCACTTGCCCAAAAGTTGAATGCAGGTTTTGTGGTTTCATGCGGTAATGGAACAGATGCCTTGCAGTTGGCATTTATGGCTTTGGGCTTAAAACCTGGCGATGAGGTTATTCTTCCGGTTTTTACCTATGCAGCCACAGCAGAGGTGATTGCTTTGTTAGGCCTTACTCCGGTTTGGGTGGATGTTGAACCTGATTATTTCTTCATCGATACAAAGTCCATTCAAGCCAAAATAACATCGAAAACAAAGGCCATTGTGCCAGTTCATTTGTTTGGTCAAACCGGAAACCTTGGTGAATTGATGGAAATTGCAAAAAAGCATAAGCTTTTTGTGGTTGAAGATAATGCGCAATCTTTGGGAGCTTATTATCAATCCAAAGCGCTGGGCACTTTTGGTGAAATTGGAACCACCTCTTTTTTTCCTTCCAAAAACCTGGGTTGCTTTGGCGATGGTGGTGCGGTTTTCACTCATCAAGAACAATTGGCATCTAGCCTTCGCATGATTGCAAATCATGGACAATCCATTCAATACAAACACGACAAAATTGGGTTGAACTCGCGATTAGATACCTTGCAGGCAGCAGTGCTTCAAACCAAGTTACCTCACCTGGATCAATTCACCCGTAATAGGAATAAAGCTGCTGCTTGGTATGACGCAGAATTACATGAACATCCTTTGATTCGAATTCCGGTTAGAAATCCTGAGTCAACACATGTGTTTCATCAATACACCATTTGTTTGGGTCACCCAACAATGGGAAACGATGAGTTACGTGCGAAACGTGATTTAACTAAGTCTTTGTTGGCGGAATCCGGGGTTCCAAGTATGGTGTATTATCCAATTCCCTTGCATCTGCAAAATGCATATAGGAACATGAATAAAGAAAAGGATGGGCAATTTCCTGTAGCAGAAAGACTAAGTTGTTCAGTATTGTCATTACCTATGCATACAGAGATGAATGAAGAATTGGTGAAGAAAATTGCAAGAAGGTTAATTCGTGCCGTAAATCAGGCTTTCGCTTCCTGATTCGATAGCCGTAAATATTCTAATGGAACCTTGAGTAATAGTTTTTGATTGATACCTTCCAATTCCAGCGCAAACTGCTGATTTCCGCGTTTTTCAATCAAAACTCCTCTTCTGCCAATGAGTGGACCTCCAATAATTTCAACGGTTTGACCGGGTTCAAGGTTTTCTTCTGTTACTTCAATATGTTCAAAATGTCCAAGAATTAGATGGATGGTCCGAATTTCTGAATCACTTATGATTACCGGCTTCTTTTCAAATGAAATGAAGCGTACTACCCCATAGGTATTTAATACGTCATAATACACCTTTTCAAGTTCAATCTTAATAAATAGATAGCTTCGAAACAGGGGTTCTTCTACCCATTTCTTGCGGTCGCTCCATTGTTTTAAGGTTTTATGGATGGGTAAGAAAGTTTCGAATCCCTTTTTGCGCAGCTCTATTTCTACCTTCTTTTCTGCTCTTGCTTTGGTATAAAGCACGTACCAATGGGGTTCTTTGGGATTCATAATGCGAATGTATGAATTTTGAATTTCCCTTTTTCATTCAATTCAATAAGGAAAGTCTAAGGTAACCCTTGCTTGTTCAACTGAAAATGACGGCCATTCCAGGCATAGAAATAATGAGTTAATCCATTTGTAACCAGCAGAAAATTGGCATTTATTCGGGTGTTGTATGTTGCAATTTGAAGCATTGTTTCTTCACTAAGCTCAATTTCCGGAGCTTTGCATTCAACCAAAAGTTCAGGATTACCCTGCTGGTTGAATACCAAAACATCAAAGCGTTTCTTAAGTCCATTCACTTCCAATTGCCGTTCAACCGAAAGCCTTGATGCAGGCCAGTTGTTTTGAATCAGGTAGCAAATTACATGCTGCCTAACCCATTCCTCAGGAGTGAGTACTACCCATTTTTTTCGAATGCGGTCCCAAATACGAAGTTGATTGCCTTCTTGTTGTTCAATTCGAAAGGCGTAGTTTTCCGGGAAGTTTAGCTTCACAATCAGAAAAGAATGCCGGCAATAGTGGCGCTTAAATAAGAAGCCATTGTGCCTATCATGAGGGCCTTGAATCCTAATCGGGCCAAGTCTGCACGACGGTCAGGGGCCAATTCTCCAATTCCACCAACCTGAATGGCAATAGAACTGAAATTGGCAAAGCCACATAGCGCAAAACTAATAATCATTACGCTTTTGGGTTGAAGGGCATTGCTGGCAATCATAGGGGATAATTTGGAATAGGCAACAAATTCATTGATTACCATTTTTGTTCCCATCAAAGATCCGGCTGTAACCGTATCTTGACCTGGTACTCCCATGGTCCACGCAATGCCTGAAAATACCCATCCAAAAATCTTATCTAAGCTTAATGTGGCTAAATCAAAGCCAATCTTATCCGGTCCTAAACCTGTCCAAACCAAAAAGGTTCCAAATCTTCCAAAAACAACATCCACCAAGGCAATCAAGGCAATAAAACCTATCAGCATGGCAATTACATTCAATGAAACTTTTAATCCATCTGAGGCTCCATGTGAAATGGCATCCAGCAAGTTTACATGTGTTTTTTTGACTTCAAGTTTAATATTGCCTTTGGTTGGTGATTCTTCAGTTTCGGGCCAAACAATTTTTGAGATTACCAATGCTCCTGGTGCTGCCATGATAGATGCAGCAAGCAAATAGGGCGCAGGTACACCCATGCTAATATAAACCGCCATAACACCGCCTGCAATTGTTGCCATACTTCCGCTCATGGAGGCGAGCAATTCACTTTTGGTCATAGAGTTGATATAGGGCTTAATCATGATTTGAGCCTCAACCTGGCCTACAAATGCAGATGCCACATTGGATAAAGCTTCAGAACCACTAACGCGCATAAGCTTATGAACCAATCCAGCAAAAAAGGAAACTATGCGTTGCATCAAGCCGATATGGTAAGCAATGTTTACCAATACTGCCACAAAAATGATGGTAGGCATTATCTTAAACATGAAAAGAAATGAATACCGGTCACCAAAAATGGGTTTAAGCAACTCAGGTTTGATTAAGCCTCCAAAGACAAATGAACCGCCTTCATCAGCCAACATAAGAAGCTGCTCTATTTTTTTTCCAACCCAACCAAAAACGTTTTGACCTACCTGGGTTTTCAAAATAAACAAAGCCAGTCCCAGTTGAAGTAACAAACCACTTACAACTACGCGGTAGTTGATCGCTTTACGGTTGTTTGAAAATAAAAAGGCTAATCCCAAAATGAGGGCTATGCCTAAAATGCCGGTAAATCTTTCCATCTTATTTTTTTCTTCTCTGGATTTCGTCCCTTAAACGGGCGGCTTTGCCATAATCTTCTACACGTATGGCTTCTTCAAGCCGGGTGTGCAATTGTTCAAGTGTCATTCGGGTAATTTCATCCCCTTTTGATACTTGTGGTTTATCTTGTGGCTCCTCCGGATAATCCAGCTCTTCAGATTCAGACTCAGGGTCATCATTAAAGATAACCCCGGCCTGATCCATAATTTCTGCATACGTGTAAATCGGACATTTGAAGCGAACCGCCAATGCAATGGCATCGGAAGTTCTGGCATCAATTTCACGAATTTCACCTTGTTGTTCACAAATTAGCTTAGCATGAAATACGCCTTCATGAAGGTTGTAAATAACAGCCTCATGGATATGAATATCAAACGCTTTGCAAAAGTTCAGAAACAAATCATGTGTCATGGGCCTAAAGGGTACAATCTTTTCAATTTCAATGGCAATGGCTTGCGCTTCAAAACTTCCAATTACAATGGGAAGTTTTCTCTTGCCTTGCTCTTCACTTAGAATAAGTGTGTACGAACCACTGGTTTGCCCGGTGGTTAGCCCCGATATGCTCAATTTGACTCTGCTCATGGTTTTGTGATCAACATGATTATTTTGCTTTTAATGCTTTTGCTGCTTCAGTTATCTTTGGCAATACCTCAAATGCATCTCCCACAATGCCATAATCAGCGGCTTTGAAGAAAGGCGCCTCAGGATCTTTGTTGATGGCAACTATTACCTTAGAAGAACTCACACCGGCAAGGTGCTGGATTGCTCCCGAGATGCCCACCGCAATGTATAAGTTTGGTTTGATGGTAATACCTGTTTGGCCTACGTGCTCACTATGTGGTCTCCAGTGAATATCTGAAACTGGTTTTGAACAAGCTGTTGCTGCACCTAATGTATCCGCAAGGTCTTCAATTAAATGCCAGTTTTCTGGACCTTTCATTCCACGGCCTCCGCTTACAACCAATTCAGCTTCGGTTAGTGCAATTTTTCCGCTGGCTTTTGAAACTTCAATGGATTTGGTTTTTACTTCTGAAGAGTCGTAGCTAGCTGTTCCGGAAACCTTATTCAATGTTGCTCCGGTGCTCTTTAAATTGAAAGAGTTTGGTGTAATGGCAAGAACTTTAATTGCACCTGGTAGATTCACCATAGCAAAGGCTTTTCCTGAGTAAACACTGCGCTTTACAAGGAATCCGTTGCTGGTGTCCGGATAGGAAATAACTCCACTTGCAATGGACGCTTTTAATAAGGCTGCTGTCCTTGGTGCAAGTGCTTTACCCGAGTAAGTGTTCGAGTATACCAAAACGCTTCCTCCGTTTTGTTGAACAGTGCCTGCAATTAGTTTAGCGTAAGATTCGGCATTAAACTGGTTCAAACCTGATTCATTGTAAACAATAACCTGGCTTGCACCGGCATTGGCTAAGGCATTCAATTGCTCCTCTGAAACCTCACCAATTGAAATGGCAGTGCATGAATTAGAACCAGCAATTTCTGATGCGTATGAAACGGCTTCAAGGGCTGATTTCTTGAAGATTCCTTCACTGTTTTCTGCAAATACAAATATTGACATAGTTAATAAATTAATTGTGTGGTGTAGTCTGCCATTTTGTTTTTTGGGTACTCGGGTAATAGTTGGTTGATGATTAACCGGGTTCCAAATCCAAATCCCAGCGAAATGGCAGTGCGCTGTAGAATGGACATGTTGTTTACATCAAGAACTTCTGCAAAAAGAACAATTGTTCCTAGGGATGCAGAAACGTTTAATGTACTCTTTAACAATTGGCGGCCAATTCCAATTTTTCTGAAAAATTGAATGTCCTTAAACAAAACCTCCTTAAACAACATACCGTGTTTTTCGGCATAGCTATTCCCCTCAAAAGTGCCTTTTGAATAAGGATTGCCAAAGCAAACACTGCTGTCTGTAATATAGGTAATAGGTAAGTTCAATTTTTCAGTTTGTTGCAAATAGCCTTTATAGAGAATGGATAATTTATCTCCCGGTCCAATTAGGTACTCTTTGCCACTTTGTTTGTGCTTCAAAAGCAGTTGTTGTGCCGCTAGTTGTGTGGCACTGGCCAAAAAAAGTAAACCCAAAAGAACCGTAAAACGCATTTAGATTACTTTAGCTTCTTCGTGAAGTAAACGGATAAGGTCAGCAGCTTGTTCTACCGGAATCATTTTACATGCTCCTTTAGCAGGTGGCAATTCAAAAGATACGGTCATACTGCCAGTTTCGGCAGTAATTGCATCAACAACTTTTAATGGTTTTGTTCTTGCTGCCATAATTCCGCGCATGTTTGGAATTCGTGGTTCAGTTAGTTCTTTCTGTGCGCTGGCAACAAACGGGAGCGGACAACTTACTTTTTCTTTTCCGCCATCAATATCTCTTTCCAGGGTTGCAACACCACCATCAATTTCAATGCTGGTAATTACGTTCACACATGGCATGCCAAGTAAACCGGCCAAAATTCCGCCCACCATGCCTCCGTTGTAGTCAATGCTTTCGCGTCCTGTTAATATCAAATCGTAATTTTCATTGGCAGCATAAGCTGCAATTTGCGAAGCAACGAACATAGCATCAGTTGGCTCTGCATTTATTCTTACAGCATCATGAGCCCCAATTGCTAAGGCTTTCCGAATACTTGGCTCGGCATCGGCCAACCCAACATTAATTACAGTTACGGTTCCTCCCGATTTTTCAGTAAGCTCCAATGCTTTAGTCAGGGCTAGTTCATCATAAGGATTGATAATGAACTGCACTCCCTGTGTGTTAAACTTCGTGTTGTTGTCCACGAATGTCACCTTTGTGGTGGTGTCTGGAACGTTGCTAATGCAAACTAATACTTTCATAGCTTTTCAATAAAGATTAATCAGGACTTTGCTCAAGCCCAAATTCGTTGCAAATAATTACTTTTTTTGCAAATAGTGTAATCCTGTTTATGCCTTGGGGAGAATTAAGGGAAAACTGTTGACAGGAGTCAAATTTTTACAATCAAAAATGGAAAATAGAAAACAAAAATTGATGAAATTCCTTGAAGAGTCGCCAAAAGATGTATTCTTATGGTACGCCCTCGCCATGGAAGAATTGAAGGAGAGCCCTCAGCAAGCGAAATCCTTGCTCCTAAAATGCCTCGAAATCGAACCTTCACATATTCCTTCTCACTATCAACTCGCTCTGCTCGCCGATCAAGCTGGAGAAGAAGAAGAGGCAATAGCCTTTCTGGATAAAGGTTTGCAATTCCTTAAATCCTCCTCCGATGAAAAAACAAAGCGTGAGTTTCTAGCCTTACGATCTATTATTAGTGGTGGTTAAAGGCCTTCAAATGGGGGTTTGATTTGTAATTTTGTGTTATTTTCTCTCTTTTTTTCATAAAAAAAGACGAAAAAGTTTCTTTTTTGGTTTTCATTTTGCTTATTTGTGCTATTATCCAGTTAAATAAGTTAATAGTATGCCTATACGCCTTTTTGCCCCAATAGTCCTTGTTTTTCTCTTGGCTTCTTGTAGCGGTGAGTCCGGAGGTTCTGCTTTTGGATTAATCCCTCAACCCCAAAAAGCGCCAACTATGGATTCAGCTGCACTTGCAAAATCATACGAGATTCAACGGTTCGAGAAATTTGTGGCAAAACCAATCCTTTCAAAGGTTTGGGTGGATACCGTTGCCTTTTTGCCTTTTTCTCAAGAGTCGCGTCCCGATAAATTCCAGGTAAAAATTGTTGGGGATGAATATTACAATGCCATGATTCACTTAGTGGTTTCTCAAAACGGTAAACATGTCATTTTCCAGGATTCTTTTCCGCTTCTCGATGCCCTTGCAATCGGATTTGACGGCGGTGGGCATTACGGGACCGATTTGCAAAAGGAAAGGTTTATTAAAAAGTATGTGGAAGGTCTCCTAAATCCTGAGAATCTGAGTACCGCGATTCTTGATCAAACGGCCAATTTAATTGAAGATTACAAGGTTCATTCCAATTTTGAAACCCTTATTGCCGATAGTGCCTACAAAACCTTTACCTATGTTAAGCGTAAGAATAGCGAAACCATGATTTCTTTTAGTCCGGTTTCTAAACAGGCCATGGTTTATTATGAATATTAATTAATCCATTTCGGAATAAATGGAAAGCCATCAGCCAATTCGGGTTCTTGGGATTTGGTTTATTTAGAGCTTTCTTCTTTGCTCAAATACAAACGTAAAAACTCATTCGGCTTTAACCCGTATTGCTTAACCCTTCGTCTTTTTCTCAAGTATAAACTTTGCGGCAAACTCCTGATTCCCAACTTTTCACTGATGCTTTTGGAACCATTTACCAGGAGGTAATTCGGTTTCGCATGATCCAGAAAAATATTCAAATCATAGCTCTTCTTCAGGTACAACACACAAACTACTTTTAGTTTGTTGGTATCCAAGGCGGCAATCTGCCGCAATAGCAAAGTGTCAGTGTCAAAATTCTTGCTGCCTTTGTCTGCAAAATAGAAGTACACCTCTTGTCGACGAAGTTTGCGCATTTTGATTTTTTTGCCGTCAGCTAGATACATTTGAATATTGGGAACTCTTTTGCCAATAGCAATTCTTCCCAATCCGGTTTGATTATCACTTTCCTTAATTTCTAGGAATTTACCTGCAGGGTCTGCAACACTTACTTCATAAACTAGCCCGTTTTTCTCAAAATAGGTTCCTGGTTTTGACGATTTTAAAACTGTGTAATTGAGTGGGTTGGTGGCATCAAACACAGTGTCTGTGTAGTTGATAAATACAACTTTGTCGGTGTCAGAATCGTTGTAAATTCCATTTGAATTTGCATCATACAGGGCAATGCGGAACGAATCTTTTTCAGACCTGAATGTACCTGCACGGGTGAGGTAACGTTGTTCCCTGTACGTATATTCAATGCCAGGGAACTTTCGGTTTGGATACGTGTAGGCATAGTATTCATCCATGTATTGTTTAAAATCAGCCTTACCAAATAACTTATTGCGCAACAAGCTGATTTTGATTTTTCCTTGGGGATTTGATGAATTACTTAATTCAAATTCAACAGGTGCTTCATCAAAATAGGGGAGAACTAACTTTTCCTCGTCAGTAAAATCAAAGTTTTGGTTCTGGTCCACATATAAATGCGGGTTTCGATTAAATGGGTTTCCAACCAAAACACTCACATATCCCGGATTCTTGGGGTTAGTGGAACCTGTGAAGAAAATATGCCCATAGGCATAATGCATATATCCGGTCGGCTTTTTAATTGGAATCGAAAGCTCAGGCCTTAGGTCTTCAAAGTCCATGCTCAGAATGGTGTCGTTCTTGCACATAAACAAGGCCAACGTTATCTGAAATTTGTTAAAGCGCTCGTCTTTTGCGTAATCATTCAATTCAACCCGAAAGGAATTGGATGCCGGTTTTTCTTGTCCTGCTGCTTGCCGACAAAGTATCAAAAGCACCGCAAGTGCTAGTAGTTGCCTAATTTGCATACTTATTTCTTTCCGTAATTTATTCCCAAACTTACTCCTATCCAATGCAGAAATTGCTCGTTTCTGAAAACGGGAATATAGTTCACCCGAAAGGTAACATGATTGACCTCAATCACCCTTATTCCTGCAATTAAGGATGGGGCAATCTCTCGTTCACTTAAATCCTTGGTTAACATAGAAAACCCAGCGCCCAATTCAAGCTTATCTTTTCCTGGCCCAATAAGAATACTCGAACTAAAGGGTACCATAAAGGTGTTTTTGTCCAATGACAAGGCGTTCATGAACCTGTATTCAATGGGATTGAACCCAAATCCAATACGTGCACTCCAAATCAGTTGTTCCTGCTTTGTACGAAACAAAAATTTCTCGTAATTTACAGAGTAAAACAAGGCCGTTCCTCCAAGTTCCACATACCAGTTGTTGGACCTTAGGTCCGGACGTTCAAATTCATCCTGTGCTTTTACCTCTAAAATCTGAAGAACCAATAGGCTTAACAAAACCAAGGTCCGAGTCCAATTCTTTTTCATACCTAACTTGAAAGCAATATTAAAATATTTATTCCTTCTAAATACCACCAGTATTGATATTGCCATTGGGGTAGTGCTTTGGTCATTGGTGCTACAAGTAACGTACAACCTCTCGTTTCAAGGTGTTTACCTCTTTCTTTCGTTTACAGGTACCTTAACAGTTTATTGGTTAGATCATTTGCTGGATTGGAAACTACACCCCAATCCTCAAGATACTAGGGCCGCATTTTTTGGTAAGCATTTTCAGGTTATGGGACTGCTTTCTATTGTCCTGATTGGAATTTCGATTCCTTTGGCATTCATCTTCTTGTCCTTCCACGAATGGATTTATGGAATCGTTCTTTCAGCTTTTATGAGCGTTTATCTATTCTTTCATCGCGTTTTGCATAGAGTTTCGTGGTTGAAAAAGGAGTTCCTGATTTCCATTTTGTATGTTTCATCCATTTTCTTTCCAATCGTAGTTTCAAATGGATTTGGCTCTGTATTGCCTGATTTTCTGGCCTTTGTGGTAGTCGTATTTTACGCTGTTTTGGCAGTTGGATTTCGCGAGTTGAACCAAGATAACAAACTGGGTATTACAAATTTCTTCCAAAGTTCTCAGTCAAAAGCTTTTAAGTCTCTTCCCTTTTTTGGATTGCTTGGCCTAAGTGCGTTTCTGCCGGTGAATGGCCTTCCAGTGGCCTTCCTGTTGGCATTTTTGCCCATTTTGATTGCCCATTATTTTATTGCAAAGGGGTATTTCAGGCACATGAAATATCGCTTGGTTTCAGAGTGGAGTTTTGTGCTGGCGGCCGGAATTGCTTTTCTTTTTGCTAAGATTCTTCCAAAAGGGATTTCCCTCCTTTCAATTTTGGTGAATAACATGGGGAGAATTTAGATACAACTGAGCAATTTGGTAGGTTTGAGATTTAGGGGAATGTCTATCTTCGCAGCACCTAAATACAGAAAATTATGACAATGTTAGTTGGAAAAAAAGCGCCTGAATTCTCAGCAGATGCTGTAGTGAATGGTGGCGAATTTGAAGAAAACTATTCCTTATCTCAATTCATTGGCCACAAACATGTGGTTTTCTTTTTCTATCCTTTAGATTTCACCTTTGTTTGCCCAACCGAAATTCTTGCTTTCCAAGAGCGTCTCGCGGATTTTGAAAGCCGTGGTGTACAAGTGGTAGGTTGCTCAATTGATAGCAAATTCTCGCACTGGGCCTGGTTAAATACACCAAAAGCTCAAGGTGGTATCCAAGGTGTTACCTATCCGTTGGTTGCCGATGTAAATAAAACCATTGCCTCAAATTTTGGAGTTTTGGCCGGCCATTACGATTACAACGAGAAAAATGAATTGGTTTGGATTGGTAATCTTGGCGAAAATGCAGTTGCTTACCGTGGTTTGTTCCTGATTGATAAAGAAGGTATCGTACGTCATCAAGTGGTAAACGATATGCCATTGGGCAGAAATATCGATGAAGCCTTGCGTATGATTGATGCGCTCAAATTCAATGAGGAAAAGGGTGAAGTTTGCCCGGCAAACTGGGAACAAGGAAAAGACGGTATGAAAGCCGACGCCGAAGGTGTTGCTTCCTACCTCAGCAACCACTAATCGTTAGCTTGATTTGATTTGAATAGGGGAGTCGGACTTTACCGATTCCCCTTCTTTTTGCCCATCCGTTCAAACTTTTTCACAAAGCCTGTTCATTTTTTTATTCTCCCCAATTTTCTAATTCCAATTTCAAGGGATTCCGCCAATCTGAATTTTGGCGGTGGGTAATTTCGTGCTGAATGCGAGTTGATTAATGGGAGAGTTTCGCTTTTTCCACAGACTGTACACAAAAAATATTCATTGGGGATAACCTTATTCGTTCTCCCAATAAGCCCCTAGCATCGTATCTTTAGACCCCTTTTTCGATACCAAGCATGCAAGAACGAAAGCAATACGATTCCAAAACCAGAAAAAACTACACCAAAAGTTTCAGCTTGCCTGAAGGTGCAAAATTGCCTCCTCAGGCTCTCGAATTGGAGGAGGCAGTACTGGGTGCGCTTATGCTCGAAAAGCACGCCATTACATTGGTTGCCGAAATCCTTTCCGCAGCAAGCTTTTACAAAGAAGCTCACGCCATGATTTTTCAGGCCATTGCCGATTTGTTCGGAAGAGCAGAACCTATCGATATCCTAACCGTTTCTTCAGAGCTTAAAAAGAAGGGTCAACTCGAAATCGTTGGTGGTGCTTATGCAATTACCATGCTTACCAACCGGGTTACCTCGGCTGCAAATATCGAATACCACGCCCGCATCATTGCAGAAAAGCACCTGCAACGCGAAATGATTCGTATCTCAGGTGAAATTCAAACCGAAGCCTATGAAGATTCCGCCGATGCCTTCGATTTGCTCGATTCGGCAGAGAAAAAACTCTTCGAACTTTCTCAGGGAAACATCAAACGTGCTTACATGAGCATGAATGCAGTGGTTAAACAAACCCTGAAGGATATTGAAGATATGAAACTAAAAACCGGTAAGTACACAGGTATTCCTTCCGGTTTTACTAAACTTGATCGTATTACTTCCGGATTTCAGCGCTCAGACCTCATTATTGTTGCTGCGCGTCCGGGTATGGGTAAAACGGCATTCGCACTGAGTGTGGCTAGAAATGCATCTTTCGAGGGACTTGGAAAAGATGAAAAACCTCGTGGTGTGGCAATCTTCTCCCTCGAAATGGGAAACAAACAAATGGTTTCCCGTATGATTTCTTCCGAAGCAGAAATCTCTGGCCATAAATTGCGTACCGGTGAATTGCGCGATTTTGAATGGGAAATGCTCAATACGCGAATTGCTAAACTGTCAGAGGCTCCCATTTTTATTGATGATACGCCTGCACTATCTGTTTTTGAATTGCGTGCTAAATGCCGTCGCCTCAAACAACAAAATGATATCTGCATGATTTTAATCGATTACTTGCAGCTCATGCGCGGAGATGATGCTTCCAATAAGAATGGAAATCGTGAACAAGAAGTTTCCTATATCTCTCGCTCTCTCAAGGCCCTCGCCAAGGAATTAGACGTCCCGGTAATTGCCTTGTCTCAGTTAAGTCGTCAAACCGAACGTAGATCAAATTCAAACCGTCCAATGCTTTCCGACCTTAGGGAATCGGGTTCAATCGAACAGGATGCCGATATGGTAATGTTCATTTACCGTCCCGAATACTACCAGCTTCAGGAATGGGAAGACGGTACTTCCACGTCCGGACAGGCAGAGGTAATGATTGCTAAAAATCGTCACGGTGCGCTCGAAAATATTCGCCTGCGTTTCTTAAACGATTATACCAAATTTACAGACCTAACCGAAGATTCCTACGAGTATCAAAACGATTTTCCTCCAGGTGCAGGGCTCGATTCGCCGGGTGTTATCACCAAAAGTTCCCGCATGAACGATTACCAGGAAGATGAAGATAACCTAGGGCCAGCACCTTTTTAAATAGTCGGTTTTTGTGCTTTTGACTGATTTCAGTCATTGCTGCAGCAAGCTATTAAATATACCTTCACTTGAATGGACGAGCGTGTTTCTGCCTACAAATTGTTGAGTGTTTTACTCCTGATTCTGGTGCCAGTAAGCATTGGTGTTACCGGGTACATGCTTATCGAAAATGCATCCTTCCTCGATGCATTGTTCATGACCATAACCACAGTGGCAACTGTGGGGTATGGGGAAGTTTTCCCGCTTAGTGATGCAGGTAGAATTTTTACCATTTTCCTAATCCTTTCAAACCTCGGTATCGTTGTTTATGCCCTTTCTTTATTAGGCAGATTCGTGGCCGAAGGCCATTTTTTTGAGCACTGGAAATTAAAACGTATGAAAGATGAAATAGCGCGACTGCAAAATCATGTCATTGTTTGCGGATTTGGTCGCAATGGACAAGCAGCTTGTGAAACCCTTCGGAAAAATGGGCTTAAATATGTGGTCATCGAAAACCGAATGGAACTCATTCAACATGGTCTCGAGGATGCATCCTTAGAATTTTACCTCAACGAAGATGCCACCCACGACGAAACCTTGTTGCACGCAGGAATCAACAATGCACGCGGCTTAATAACTACCTTACCCGACGATGCCAGCAATGTGTATGTTACCTTAACCGCAAGGGAATTAAATGCAAACATTACCATCATTTCGCGGGCATCAGCTCCGGCCTCCCTTTCCAAATTGAAAAGGGCAGGGGCCAACAATGTCATCATGCCTGATCGAATTGGTGGTGCACATATGGCTTCTCTAATTGTATTGCCCGATATCAAAGAGTTTATCGATGTCATTTCCGGCCAGGGTGGGGCTGATGTGCAATTGGAAGAGTACAAAGTGGAAAAACTTCAAAAAGGATTTCCCGGAAACACATGCCGCGATTTGGGAATCCGTGTAATTACGGGTGCGAATGTCATTGGACTCCGAAATCCCGACGGAAGCTATGAAGTTAATCCCGATATCGATAGAAAATTATCCCCCGATGATAAACTGATTATCTTGGGCTCCAATGCACAAATGCAAAAACTAAGACTAGCCTTGTCCTAATTCAAGCCTGACTTTTTGGGGCTTGCCGTTTGCGCCATGCAGGCTGGTTTTCAACCAGCTCTGCGCGCAAACGGCCGGGTCGTCCGCTTCTAATCCTCGGCTGCTTATCAAACCCTATTCTTAATAATCAAAATTACGCGCCATGGCTAAGGGCCTGCGGGTTAGCGCTTCCACCCCTAAGCCGAGTTCTGTCGTGACTTGTAACCCTCATTCTTTTTCAAATTTGAATTCCTATAATCCAAGGCAAACCTAAGTGTGGAGCCATATCATCTTAAACAAAAATTGAACAAATAAGAAATCGAAAAATAAATGCGGTTTCATTTACTTCCCTTTTGTAATTGCTAAAATTCAGTGGAATCGTTCAGTTCCATTTCAGCTTTATTTTTCACTTTTATCAGATGAATTTTCTTGGTCCCGGAAGGAAGTTTGCACTCCACTGTCATGCCTTCTTTAAAGCCAATTAAGGCTATTCCCAAAGGTGAAAGTACCGAAATTTTCTTTTCTTTAAAATCAGCTTCAAAGGGTAAGGTTAATTTAAAATTCAGTGATTTCCTGGTGCCTTCTTCAATTGCCTCAAAATAGGAATTAATTCTAAGAATATCATGGCCAATTTCAGAGTCTTTTACTACTTCAACCCGAGTTAATTCCTCAAGTAATAATTTTACTTCTTTGGAATAATGAATGGGTTTAATCTGCGACGTAATAGTTTTTAAATTGCTATAATCGCTTTTTGTCAAAATGGGTTTCATGATCTTAGCTGTTTACAGGTTGCTGCTTGAGTTCCTTTTCTTTGTTGAAATAAATGGTTTCAAAACTTTCGTTTATTGCCGGCGCTGTTCTTCTAAAAAATGATTTGGGCTCAATTTCTTCCGGAGTTTCAAATCCACAGGCGCCCATAAAATCCACAAGCGATTGCAGGGTGTTTTTGTGAAAATTTGCAACCCGCACACGTTTATCGCTTACATCAATTCCTTTATACAATGATTTTTCCTGGGTTGCAATTCCCACCGGACATTTTCCGCTATCGCATTGCAATGCCTGAATGCATCCCAAGGCAAACATCATTCCTCGTGCGCTGTAACAGGCATCAGCTCCCAATGCCAGATTTTTAGCAATATCAAAAGCCGTTATAATTTTGCCGGCCGCAAGTAATTTTATTTCATTTCGCAGACCGTATTCCTTTAAGCATTGATTTACAAAAGGCAATGCATCGGCAAGCGACATTCCCATGTAATCAATAAATTCAAGTGGCGCAGCTCCTGTTCCTCCTTCCGCTCCATCTACCGTAATAAAGTCGGGATTAATTCCCGTTAATGCCATTTGGTGAACAATCTCTTCAAACTCCTCTTTTCGGCCAATGCATATTTTAAATCCAATGGGCTTGCCTGCTGATAATTCACGAAGTCTTTTGATAAATACCAAAAGCTCCTTTGCAGTTTTAAATGCAGTATGTGCAGCAGGCGAATGAACAGTGGTATAGGGTTCAATGTTCCGGATACGTGCAATTTCAGGTGTATTTTTATGTGCAGGTAACAAGCCTCCATGTCCGGGTTTAGCTCCTTGTGACAATTTTATTTCAACCATTTTCACCTGTGGAAGGTTCGATTTTTCAGCAAAGAGCAATTCATCAAAATAGCCTTGCGCATCCCGGCATCCAAAATAGCCTGTGCCTATTTGCCAAATTAAATCGCCTCCATGCAAATGGTAATCACTAATGCCGCCTTCTCCGGTATTTTGTGCAAATTTTCCTAGCGCTGCTCCCTGATTTAAAGAGCTTACTGCTGTTTTACTTAATGCACCATAGCTCATGGCACCGATATTGAAGATGCTGGAAGAATAAGGTTGCTTGCAGCTTGAATTTCCTATGGTAACGCGCAATGAATCGGCTTTGGCTTGCTTCGGATAAACACTGTGAGCCGCCCATTCGTATCCAATCCTATTCGGATCATCCTGCATGCCAAATGAAACAGTTTGCTTTTCGTTTTTTGCACGCTGATAAACAATTGAACGTTGCCTGCGGTTAAAGGGCTTTCCATCCAATTCGCCTTCAAAAAAATACTGCCTCAATTCCGGACGTACCGACTCAAATAAATACCTTAATCGTCCAATTAATGGATAATTCTTTCGGATACTATGTTTGTTTTGAAAAGTATCATACGCAACTATAAATAACAATACCAACGGAATAAATAAGAGAATTCCATCCCATAAATGAGCGGCAACAAGTACACTTGTAATTACCAGGCTTACAAGAGAAATTAACCAAATTAATAAAAATGGTTGTGTTAAATGCTTTAATTTTTCTGTCGTCATTTTAACGCAAAATAAAAATGGCGCACGCAAACCACTGGGCTTGATGCACGGAAATAATTTAGGAAATAAGAATTGAGTTGTACCCCTGCTTAGTCTTTAATAGACAGGGGTTTAAGATACAAAAACCTTTTGCTCATTGTAGCACCAATCCATGCATACAACGGATTTTATTCTACCGTTGAGTGTTTCAAGATTACTTAATCTTGGGAATTGGATTAATATGTATTTGCGCTGTGGCATGAATAAACTGAACTGCAAATGTAATTATTACTTTACCAATTGCAAGGAAATTAAATTTTTAAATTAAATAATTCAAAAATTTCGATAATCATGAATGAAAATTTTTTTTGAATTATCTGTTTTTGGTAAAATAAATTCTATGGGTTATTCACATAAAATAAACTTGTCTAAAACCTAATTTGACAATTTAATTCATGTTGGATATGTTTTGAAATGTGAAAAGGTTTGAGGATTTAGAGCCTCATTTTCGTGTTGGAGTTGCTAGCTGAGCTATTTTGTAAAGCTGATTTATGCAATTGAAACTTGCGAATACCTTGCTAGTCTTTACTAAAACAACAAGCTACGGATAGTTGAATCGACGAGTATGAACGGAATCTCCATTGAGTCTTATTTCTTAGAGAACTTCTTCATCGCATTCAGGTAAATTTTCTTAATGCTGTTTTTTTCTTCTCGTTCACAAATGCTCTCCAGGCTTGCGTACAAATCGACATATTTGCTATTCTTCAGCATTAGAATTTCGCCTAAAGCAAACGCCGCACTCCAGCGTACAACTGTTCCTTCATGTTCAGTATTGCTCAATAGTGCTGCAATGGCCTCATTTAAATCATTGGGGAATTGTGAAGCAATATTGCCAATTACTTTGGCACTTTCCCATTTAATGCGGGGCGCCTTTGCTTTCAGGTTTTGGGTTGCAAAGCTCAATACGTCTAAATCAGCAATAGCCGGATTCCGTTTGCTTTCAAACTCCAAGGCCTCAATGCAGCTAGCTTTGGTAGGATCTTTCTGATTTTCGGCGAATGCAAGCAGCTCAGCAATAGTGATAGATTTATCCAACAACAAGTTGCTGAGTGTTTCCGTTTTCTCTTTCGGTTTTAAGGTTTTATTCGCAAATAGTTCTGTTAATTGCATGGATAAATCGTGGGTTTATTTAGAGTACTTGAATCACTACTAGTTCTGTTTTTTTGGGCCCCAGGTTTTTGGTAAAGCCATTCAAAGCTAAGCCAATAAAAAAGCCCCCAAATCGGAGGCTTTTATTATTTCTTACAAAGTTTTAGCAAGTCGTCGTAATCTCCCTTGAAAACATTGAAATCTACATCGCCGCGAATCCCTTTGACACGTCCACTTTCATTGTGTTGCCAAAAGTTCCATTTGTCGGTAAGGCGATTCAAGTCCTCAGTGGCATAGTGGGCAATCCATAAAGGATATTTTTTAAATTCTTTTCCGCTAAAATAGTTTTTATAAAACGAATAAGAGGTGTAAAGAATAGGGGTAACACCGTAATGTTTTTCGGCCAATTCCAACCAACGTTTTACATTTTTCTTCATCCGGGCAGGAGGAGTCGATCCACGCATTTCAACATCGAGAACCGGTGGAAGATCTTCTTTTTCCAATTTCACGCGCGATTTGAACAACAAAAATTGCTCATCTGCGGTTAAATGCGGACGAAAGAAATGGTAAGCTCCGCGTAGGATGTTGTTGTCCTTGGCAGATTTCCAGTTTTCATCAAAGAAATTGTCTTTTACAGTGCGACCTTCACTGGCCTTTATAAAGGCAAAATTAATTGAAACATTGTTGTGGGTATGGGTTGAAACAGCTTCCCAGTCAATTCGGCGTTGGTGACGAGAAACATCAATGCCATGCACATCGTAATCCGGGGGCAACCAAATGCCAAATCCCGGATAGAAACTGGAGCGCAAAGAGCTGGTAACCTTGCTAATGGCTTGATTTGGAGGATAGGTAACGAGTAAGAACCCAGCTAACAACATGGCCAGTGAGGAGGATACAGCGATAACTATTCTTTTCTTTTTCATGAACAAGTGTTTAATACAAAAGTAGCAGATTTTTTGTTAATCGTTAGCAGCAACCCCAACCTAAAATGTGTTTAAGCTTGAAATTGTAGAAACTAATAGACATACAACGGCATACAATTGATTTTCAATATCTCGAAAAAACTATTTGCTTTTCATATTGATAAATTTATATTTGCAGCCCCTTAGCAGACATCGTTTGCAAGAATGGCGGGGTAGCTCAGATGGTTAGAGCGTAGGATTCATAACCCTAAGGTCGGCAGTTCGATTCTGCTCCCCGCTACAAAAATTCAAGTCGTCTATATGACGGCTTTTTTTATGCTATTTGGTGTGGGATTCCTATCAGCTCAAGGCTGACGGCAGTTCGATTCTGCTCTCCGCTACAAAAATTCAAGTCGTCTATATGACGGCTTTTTTTATGCTATTTGGTGTGGGATTCCTATCAGCTCAAGGCTGACGGCAGTTCGATTCTGCTCTCCGCTACAAAAATTCAAGTCGTCTATATGACGGCTTTTTTTATGCTATTTGGTGTGGGATTCCTATCAGCTCAAGGCTGACAGCAGTTCGATTCTGCTCCCCGCTACAAGAAATTAAGTCGTCTATATGGCGACTTTTTAGATTCAAATTACTTTGAACCGGCTTCAGTAGTTTGGATTTCTTTTAATCCATGGTATCCAATACGTTTGTAATAGTTGAATATTTTGGTCCAGACTGTATTTGGTCAGTAAATGTATATTAACGTTTAGAAACGAAAAAATGCAAGCTGAAAACATCGCCTTTGGTACAAAGTCAATAAAAGCAGTGGTTTATGAAACAACCGATTTTATTGAACAGGAAAATCTTTTAAGCGAAATACTTAACAATGATAAATCAATTTAGCCCATAAAATATCTTCAATTAAAAGGACTAATTATTTCCTATGTTGTTCTTGTGTTAAAATCTTGGAACACCTAAGTCAAGCGGTCAAATTCTTTCCGTAGGAACTCGAGGTTGAAGTTGTACAATGCGATACATTAATAATTTTTGGTAAATACGAAACACATTAAACCAATTTTTAAAAATATCAAGTTTTTCTCCCATTGCAGATGACCTATCACAATTACAGATTCTTATCACAATGCCTGGGTTAACATCTGTAAAGCTTCAGCAATACTGGGCATGCCGGCAACCAGTTTTGGAAGTTGATGTTTGCAATGTTCAATAAACCATTAAGCAATAGCTACTCAATCGTACTCCTAACTGATAATATTTGGGAACATTCCGTAAATGAAATATAGACCATTCAAAATGATCGAAGCTGACACATGAGTATTATTCACAAGCAAAGTAGCATACCTATTTCAGGCCAGTTTTATCACTCCTTAATAAATATATTGTTTTAAGGTTATTCATCTAAAACACCCAGATTTTAAAGCTAGAAATACTGCTCACCTTAATAAGTGCATAAATTTAAGGTTATTGGTTTTTCATTAATTGATTTTAAGGTCAGGAATACCTTTTGCCTTAAAAAACGATAAGTTTTAAGGTTAGTGATATCTTTGTATCATGGCATACTTAGTAAATCCCGATAGAAACCTACCCTGGAACGCGCTGCCCTTGCTACCGCTTGAACCGCACTATTACCAGTCGGTAGAAATATTTGAGCAGCTTGGCAATGCAAAGGCTGCTCTTGGCCGGCTGCAGGGGCGCAGTATTGCCATTCCCAACCAGGGCTTGCTTATTAATTCCATAAGCTTGCAGGAAGCAAAAGCATCGAGTGCTATCGAAAACATATTTACCACCGATGACGAGCTTTACCAGGCATACAGCGAGCAGCGGTCAAAACCTTTACAAGGGCCGGCCAAGGAGATTCTGAACTACCGCGAAGCGCTATGGGAAGGTTACCAATACTTGCTTAAAAACGAAAATAAGTTTGATGAAGAGTATTTCACTCGTATTTACCGGATAATAACTTCATTTAAAGATGGTATCCGCCCGCCCGTGGCCCAAGTCTACATTAAACAAGGAGGCAGCGGACACAATGCTGGCAAGGTTTTTTATACACCACCACGCGGACCGGTAATTGTACAGGAAAAAATGCAAAACCTGTATGATTTTTTGAATGATGACGAAAAGTACCCGCTCGATCGGCTGTTGAAAATGGCCATAGGTCATTTCCAGTTCGAGGCCATCCATCCATTCAGGGATGGCAACGGGCGCACCGGGAGGATCTTTAACATCCATTACCTCACCAAAAAAGGATTGCTCGACCTGCCCATATTATTTATGAGCCGCTACATTATGGAGCAGAAGGAAGTTTATTATAACGGACTATCGGGCATTACACAACGAGCCGACTGGAAAGCTTGGCTCCTGTTTATGCTTAAAACGGTGGAAGTAACTGCCAACCTAACCTATACCAAAATAAACGATATTATAGCCGCCAAAGATGCCATATTGCAGGCCATTATAGACCGCGGAAACGTTGCCCGGCCGGAGATAATGGTAAATGCGCTTTTTACCCAGCCTTTTACAAAAGTAAAACACTTTACCGACAAGCAATACTATGCCGAAAACACAGCCCGCAAGTACCTAGATGAATTAGCTGGCATGGACATACTCGAAAAAAGGATAATTTCGGGTAGCGCTTACTATCTGAATCTTGAACTTTACCGCATCCTGTCGGAATAGGCTGGTATCATAAAACTCCAATTGATTGATTGTTGATAATGAAAGCTCAGAATAATTATTCCTGCATCGTGTTTAAAAGGGAATCTCTGAATTTTGGGCCAAAACATTCGGGAAATGATCCCGCTGACCATTTCGTTGACATCAACAAAATAATCGAACATGGCAAAGAGAAAAGCAAGTTGGATTAATAACCTATTATTTAACTCCTATGAACTACGAAAAAGCCCTTACACTTTACCGCAATGATAAAACCCTTCAACTACTCAGGGCAGAGCATTTTCCGCTGCTGGTAAGCTTTTTACATTTAGCGTTTAAGCAGCAGGAAAAAAACGTGTACCCTCAGACGCAGCTCGCCAGTTTGTTGGGCGATTTCATTTTTGCATTGCATCAACAAGGTATAAAAGAGTATGACAAACCCGCCACCGATTACCTGCAAAAATGGGCGCAGCAAGGCTACTTGCGCAGGTATTACGAAAGTGCCGATGAACCCGTAATAGAACTTTCTCCTGCTACCGAAAACGCACTCAAATGGTTGAATGATTTAAACAAGCAGCAGTTTGTAGGCACACACAGTCGGTTGGTTCAATTTTTCTCGCTCTTACAGCAAATCGTAAAACAAACAGCCGGACCCGAAGAGCGGCTGGCCCAGTTGGAACAGGAACGCAAAAAGATAGATGTCGAGATACAGCAAATCCGCCAGGGAAACTTTGCCCGTGTGGCCGCCACTGAACTTAAAGAAAACTACCTGCTGGCCGAAGATACCGCTCGCAGGTTGTTGTCAGATTTCAGGCAAATTGAAGAAAACTTCCGCGAGTTGGATGCCCAAACCCGCCAAACCATTATTAAAACCGACATGGGTAAAGCCGATTTGCTCGACCAGGTATTCAGCCATCAGGATCATCTCTGGAATACCGATCAGGGTAAAAGCTTTCGTAGCTTTTGGGAGTTTTTAATGAGCGAAAGCATGCAGCAGGAGCTTGAGACGCTGCTTGAAAAAGTAAATGCCATCCCCGAAATACAGGAAGTAAAACGCGAGCAAGTGGTGGATCGCATCAAAACCAACCTGGTTGATGCAGGCGACAAAGTGAACCGCAGCAACGATGGTCTTATTGAGCAGTTACGCAAATTTGTGGAGCAAAAAAACCTTAACGAAAGTAAACACATCATGCGCACCATCGAAGCCATTGAAAGCCTGCTGCTGGAATACGCCAGCCAGCTCGACCCTAACGATACTCTTATGGAAATAGGTGGATTTTTCAAGCCATCGCTGGTAATGGAACGACCGCTGTTTTCGCCACCAATAAAAACAGTCTTTGAAAAGAAAACGGTACAGGCCGGTACTGCCGAAGCCGATACTCAGGCACTGTTTGAGCAGGTATTTATAGATATCGAATTGCTGCGGGGTAATATCCAAAAGCTGTTACAGCACAAATCGCAGGTATCGCTCGAAGAAATCCTAGAACACTATGTTCCCGAAAAAGGTGTGGCCGAAGTTTTGGGCTATATGCAGATTGCTTCCGTTAGCAATAAGCATTACATCAATAACCAGCAAACCAGCACACTTACTATAAAAGATGTAGCATCAGGCGCAGATTATCAGCTGGATGCTCCGCTAATCATTTACAACCGCTAAAATAAACCTATGGCAACAGCATATTCACCAAGCCTCATTGCGCTTTTAAAAGGCATTGTTTACAGCCACCAGAAAGATGAATGGGAAAACCTGCTTCAACACGAAGCCGATCTTAAAAAATATGTATCCGTCATGGGCCTTGAGCTTTACCTGGATGTAAGCGAAGGGTATGCCTACCTGCGCCAGCATGAGCCCCAAGAAGGAGAACCGGAGCTGCCACGGCTGGCCGAAAAACGGCAACTCAACCTGTACACCTCGTTGCTGGTGCTGATCCTACGCAAATACCTGCTGGAGCACGATGCACAAGGGGGCTCTTTGCGGTCTATCATCAGTCGTGAAGACATAATAAACCGCGTAAAAGTGTTTCTGCCTGTAAGCTCAGATGAGGTAAAAATCCATGATAAAATAGCGACAACCATTAACAAAGTGATAGACTTGGGCTTTTTGCGAAAGCTGGAGGATGGCGGGCAGAACTACGAAATCCACCGAATACTTAAAGGATTTGTGAATGCAGAGGTGGTGGATGATACCCTGAAACGACTTCAACAATATGCTGCAGAAAAGGAAGCTACAGATACTAACGATTAATAAACCTGTAAACAATGAGTACACAATCGCATTTAGCATTTAACAATACCGGTTTCCGGCTTCAGTACCTCGAAGTACTTAACTGGGGAACGTTTGATAAAGTATGCTGGCAGATAGAACCCGGAGGCCACAATGCCCTGCTTACAGGTGATATCGGTTCGGGTAAATCAACCCTTGTAGATGCGCTTACCTGCCTGCTGGTGCCACACCATAAAATTGTATTTAACAAAGCAGCCGGTGCCGAAAGCAAAGAACGCAATATCCTGAGCTATGTAAAAGGTGAGTATAAAAAGGAGAAAGAAGAAATTACAAAAGCCGCCAAACGCATTTACCTGCGCCCTGACAACAATACCTACTCGGTGATCATCGGAAATTTTAAGAATGAAGGCTACCTGGAGCATGTATGTTTGGCACAGGTATTCTGGCCGGGTAAAGACGGGAAGATTGAAAAGATGCTGCTCATTAGTCCTGTCCCGTTGCATGTGGCCGAACACTTCAGCAATTTTGCAGATATAGGTGAGCTGCGCAAAAAGCTAAAACAGGTTTCGGGACTGCAATTCTTTAATGACAACTTTTCGCAATACAGCGATGCATTCAGGCGACTATTAGGCATGAACAGCGATAAGGCCATAGACTTGTTTTACCAGACCGTTTCGATGAAAGCTGTGAGTAGCCTTACAACCTTTGTGCGCGAGCAGATGCTTGAACGTACCGATGTAAAAGAACAGATTGGTGCTTTGCTAAAACGCTTTGACGACCTCAACAAATCACATGCTGCAGTAGTAAATGCACGCGAGCAATATGAAATATTAAAACCGTTGGCTGAGGGTGTTGCAGAATATGAATCAATAACAAGGAGCATTGCAGATGCAGAAGCTATGGTAGACATAATGCCTGCATGGTTTGCTGCTAAAAAGAAAAAACTCCTGGAAGAAGAAATCTTCAAAACCAAACAGCAACTCAGCGAGGCAGAGCAGCAACAGGAAATACTCAATAAAGAAAAAGACGCGCTCGAAAGTAAGAAGCTGGGCATTCTGCAGGATATAGATAACAATGGCGGCAAGCGATTAGAACAGATAGCCGGAGAAATAAAACAGCAGGAAGAGCAAAAGCACATCAAAAAGAAAGATTATGACGATTACGATAAGCTTGCTAAAACCTGTAACCTCGAAAGTGCGTTAACCATAGAAGCATTTAAACGCAATACCGAAAAGGCGCGGAAACGCGAAGAAGAAGGCAAACAAAAAGAACTGAAATACCGCGAGCAGCGAGACAATATTGTGACGGAGATGCGAAAGCAACAGAATGAGCTGAGTCATGAAGAAGAAGAATTACGATCGCTAAAAGAACGAAAGACCCAAATTCCCGGTTGGCTGGTGGGTTTCCGCACCCAATTATGCAACGACCTGCGTATTCCGGAAGACGATCTTCCGTTTGCCGGTGAATTATTGAAGGTGCATGAAGATGAAGCAACTTGGCAAGGTGCCGTTGAAAAGCTGCTCCGCGATACTGGTATCAGCCTGTTGGTCCCGCCAAACCATTTTAGAAGCGTAAGCAATTACATCAACAATAATACCTTAAAAAGTCCTGACGGAAGAGGCATTAAAGTCACATCACTGGAGGCATCGACTAGTCAAGTAACCAAACATATTAAGCAACTAGACGACCAAAGTATCTTTTATAAGCTGAGCATCAAACCAGATACGCCTTTTTACGACTGGCTGGAACAATACTTACAGCGCAGCTTTGGTGATTACCTCTGCGTGAATGACGTAAATGAATTGCAACAGATCTCATTTGGTATAACACAACAAGGGTTAATTAAAAGCGGCCGCATCCGGTATACCAAAGACGATAGGAAGAGTATTAGCGACCGTAAAAATTACGTATTGGGATGGAGCAATGTTGAGAAAATAAAGGCATTGGAAGAGGCTGTTCAGCAATTGGAAGAAACCATTCATTACCTACAAAAGGAAAAGAAAGATATTGAAGAAAAGCAGGAACAGCTTAAAAAAGATGCGCAAATATTAACATTGCTTTTAAGCATAACCGATTATACCCGTATCAACTGGCAATATCATGTAGTAAAAATACATGCATTGGAAAAAGAACTAAAGGAATTGCTAGAGAATAACGACAAGCTGGCTTTATTGAACCGAAAAAAAGATGAAGTGGAAGAATTGCTAAAGGAACTTGAGAACAATAAAACCAAAGTGACAGAAACAGTAGGTTCATTAAAAAAAGACATTGCAATCTATAATCAACAACATCAACACAGCGCAGAGATTCTTGCAAATACAGATGCAGTAGCTTTTGAAAAATGGTTTCCAATAATTGACAGTAAGCTGGATACTTACACGCCTAAATTGAAAAACATCGACAATAAACAGGAAGAGTTTAGAAAACAGATCCAGGGCTCGAATGGGGAAATAAGCAGGTTGAAAACAGATCAAACCAACCTTAGATCAAGTATTGAAAAAAGTATGGGGCTTATCAAAAACCATTCAAAGGCTGAATATGATGAAGTGGCAGCCAATATTGATGCACGTGATGAATACGTAAAACGGTACGAAACATTGGTTACTGAAGACCTGAAACGGCATGAAGACCGCTTTAAAGAAGACCTGAACAAACATACTATTAACAGTATTTCGGTATTCGATAACCAATTGGAACGTCATGAAAAGGAGATCAAAGAAAAGATAAAGATTATTAACCAGCACCTGAACGAGATTGTGTACAATGCAGCGCAGGATACTTACATCACCATCCTGATGGATCAGACACCTAACCCGGAAGTCCGCCTGTTCAGAGAAGAACTGAAGAAATGTTACACCCACTCATTCAGCAGCAATAACGAGCTATACACCGAGGAAAAATACGAGCAGGTAAGAAAAATCCTCGATAGGTTTTCCAGCAGCGAATCGGCAGATAAAGAATGGACCAGCACAGTAACCGATGTAAGGCAATGGTTTGAGTTCAACGCTAGCGAACGTTATAGGGCCGATGATGCCGAAAAAGAATTTTACGAAGGATCAGGGGGTAAAAGCGGGGGACAAAAAGAGAAGCTGGCCTATACCATACTGGCCAGTGCTTTGGCTTACCAATTCGGCCTGCAGTTTGGCGAAAGTAAAAGCCGCAGCTTCCGGTTTGTAGTAATAGATGAAGCTTTCGGACGGGGTAGTGATGAAAGTACACGTTATGGCCTTGAATTATTCAAAAAGCTAGATCTTCAACTGCTTATTGTAACTCCACTACAAAAAATACATGTCATCGAAAGCCACGTCAATTCTTTTCATTTCGTAATTAACCGTGATGGGAACAATTCACAAGTGAGCAATTTCACCAAAAAGCAATATGAAGCCGAAAAATTATTACACAATAACCGCTTTAAAGACAAGGAGGCAGGAGAATGATCAGTCCGGGGGAAATTAAGCAACAGGCTTTAAAATGGTGGACACCTGTTTTACAAAGTCATATAAGAGGCGAAAATTGTTTTCCGCGTACCATTGATCGCATAGGAAAGATTCGCTCCGGTGATGTTCGACAGCAATTTGAAAAAGTACAGAATGAGGTTGAGATGCTGCTGCGTCATTCAAAAGGAGAAACGGGGATAGGCTACCTGGTCGAAAAATCAAGCTACAATTTCAGGCGATCCGGTAGTCACGAGCTACCCAATCGTATTATTGTTGAAACATTGGAAGATTACCTTCACATCACAGGTAAAAAAAAGGAATGGAATGCTTTTATCCAGAATCTTAACAGGGTGGTTGCTGCTATTCCGGTCTTAAAGCAATGGGCATTATCAAATACCAGCTGGTTAATGAAAGGCGATATTGATTGGACTAATATCATACTCGTTTGCGAATACTTTCTTTCGAAGCCTCGTCCAGATTTATATATCCGTCAGCTCCCCATACCAGTTCACACAAAGTTTATTGAAGAAAACTCCTTTTTGTTACAATCCCTCTTAGATTTTCTTATTCCTGAGCATGTCCGAGACACTAAATTGAAAAAAGTTTCCGAGAGATATTTCCTGAGATACGATGAACCTCTTATTCGTATACGCATATTGGATAAAGCTTTATCGTTCCAAAATGATATTCAAGATGTGAGTATTCCCATTTCATCTTTTCGCTCACTTAATATTGATTGCCATCGTATTCTGATTACTGAAAACAAAATGAATTTTCTTACCCTACCTGATATGCCAGATGCAATAGCAATATGGAGCGGAGGTGGATTCAATGTAAGCTATTTGAAAGGGATAGATTGGCTTGCTAACAGGCAGATATATTATTGGGGTGATATTGACGAACATGGTTATCAAATTCTCCACCAATTAAGAAGTTATTATCCTCATGCAATTAGTATTATGATGGACGAAAAGACTTATCGTAGTTTTGATTTGTATGCTGTAACTACCGAAGTTGCAAGCTTGGGTGAACTATTCTTGTTAAACGAGTCAGAAAAGTCCATGTTAAAATTAGTACAAACAACACCATTAAAGAATAGATTGGAGCAAGAGCGAATTTCACAGGAGTATGTTGTCGATTATATCAAAACACACATTATTAACAACGAAATAGTATAGTTAGTACTGATTCTCTTTTAGTTGAAGTTTGTTACTTTTTTTGGCAGGCTACCCTTAAAATTGGACGATTGAAGTAAGGAAGAATTCTAATTTTTATCCTGAATGATTAGGCGTTGGGTTCATAAAAGCCCTATAGACGAAGGATACAGCGAAGATTAAAAAAAAGAACTTTTTACAACTTACTTGCAACTTAGCTTTATTGACACAAACTGAGCCCAAACAGTTATTTAGCACCCCTTGTAGGAAAAGATTTTGAACTAGTTTGCAAGAAAATGAAGAAATTGGTTAAAAACCTTGCAAACTACAAGGATCAAAAAGTGAACAATTAATAGCCAAATGAGCTTCTTATTACCTGGTTTAGCGGAACAGTTTGATTCTATTTGCCCAATTACCTAGCCTTTATGAAGTATGTTTTTGCCAAGCCTTAACTCTTGAATCAGTTCCTAAGCCTTTTGAATATCGCAGACCACCCGGCTATCTGGCACAGGAGTAAAGTGGAAAATAGCCTGGTAGATGCCCAATCAGATGCGGTTGCCTTAGAAACATGGATTGTCAGCAAAGGTTTGAAAAGCTTTTAAGAGGATTACTTATCTTCTTTGAACTGGGAAGAATTTCCAAATTGGTTAAGCCCGGATTACGCAATTGAACTTCGTCATGAGGGCCAAAAGGCCAAAGAAATTGGCAGTTTCACGAGCAAGGCATAATGAATTTTTATGGCGTGTGAGGGAAACTGAGTTTACGGCCAATTTCACGGGCATCTTGGGCAGTAATAGATGGTCAAATGCCTATTCATGGTTTAAGCTCTTTTTGATTATTGAATTCAGCTTGGCTTTAAATGGGGTGTGGTAGATTCAGACTATTATTTTAGCTGCCGTGCGCCTACTTTTGCTGCTCGATTATGGGTGATAAAAAGGAGGGTTCTGAGGGTTCTGCGAAAAAGCAATCGTTTGATTGGCTTCTGTTTAAACGAATTGCCGGTTTGGCGGCGCCTTATAAATCAAGGTTTTATTGGGCGATTGTATTAACCATAAGCATTGCAATTTTGGGTCCATTAAGGCCTTGGTTGGTTCAATATACCCTTGATAATCCCCTTCCAAATGGCGACCTGGAGGGCATTTGGAAGATGTCGATTTTGATTTTTGCAGTGCTTCTTTTCCATACCTGGATTCAGTACCTGAGTGCAATTATCAGTAGCAAGTTGGCTCAGCAAATTCTATTCGATTTAAGGAACAAAGTTTATCGGCATTTGAATAGCCTTCAATTGCGGTATTTTGATAAAACTCCGGTTGGAACTTTAGTTACCCGCAGTATATCGGACATTGAAACGACATCAGAAATTTTTAGTGAAGGATTGATTAATATCATTGGCGACTCCTTGCAGATTGTGGTGATATTGATTTTGATGTTCAGCACAGACTGGAAGCTATCGTTGGTAAGTTTGGCGACGTTACCACTTTTGATGTATTCGGGGTATTTGTTTAAGGAGAAGGTGAAGGCCTCGTTTGAAGATGTACGCAATCAGGTTGCACGCCTGAATACTTTTGTTCAGGAGCATTTAACAGGCATGCAAATTGTTCAGATATTTGGAAGGGAAGGGGAAGAAATGCGTCGATTCAAATCCATTAATAAGCAACATAGAGATGCCAATGTGCGTTCCGTTTTTTATTATTCGGTATTCTTTCCCGTTGTTGAAGTGCTTTCGGCCATTTCAACCGGACTCATTGTTTGGTATGGGGCTCGAGGTGTTATGGATGATACCACCAGTTTGGGTACATTGATAGCATTCATTATGTACCTGAATTTATTCTTCAGGCCCATTCGCCAATTGGCAGATCGTTTCAATAATTTGCAGATGGGTATGGTAGCCAGCAAGCGAATTTTTGATTTGTTGGATGATCAATCGGATGCCGAGCCCAAAGGGATTATTCCTTCCGGTAAATTGCATGGCAGTATTGAATTTAAGGATGTTTGGTTTTCATATAAGGCCAATGAGCCGGTTTTGAAGGGGATTAGTTTCAGGGTTGAAATGGGACATAATGTGGCTTTGGTCGGAGCAACAGGTGCAGGCAAAAGCAGCGTAATTCAGTTGCTTAGCCGGTTTTATCCACTTCAATCAGGAGAGATTAAAGTGGGTAGCCAGAATTTGCAGGAGCTTAATCCCGTGTGGTTGAGGCAGCATATTGCGGTAGTTTTGCAAGATGTGTTTTTATTCAAAGGCACCATTTTAGACAATATCCGATTGTACCATCCTGAAATAAGTTTGGAGCAGGTAATTGAAACAGCAAAGTTATTGGGAGCACATCCTTTTATTGAACGATTGCCCAAGGGCTATTATCAGGAGGTGAATGAAAGAGGTTCCAGCTTATCGGTAGGTCAGCGGCAGCTGATATCGTTTGTGAGGGCCATGGTAAGAAATCCGGAGATTTTGGTATTGGATGAGGCTACATCCTCCATCGATCATGAAACGGAGGAATTGATTCAGGAAGCTATCCACGTGATGATGAAGGGACGCACATCCATCATTATTGCGCACCGCTTGAGCACCATACAAGATGCAGATGAAATACTTGTCCTTGATAAAGGCAGGCTGGTAGAACGAGGTACGCATCAGGATTTATTGGCTACAGGAACCTGGTATAAGTCTTTGTATGATGCCCAGTTTGCGCATCAGGTTGCAGGTTAAGGCTTAGGAATATTAGTTGTGTCAGGCTTGATTTTTGGCACTCGGTAAGGATGTAACATTGGCTACAAGGCAAATCAAAAAATCGTTTACCTTCGTGGCCACAATTTGCAAAACCAAACCATTATGAACGGATTTTTCAAAGTTCCTGTACCCGTAAACGAGCCTATTTTGGGTTATGCACCCGGAACAGCTGCCCGTGCCGAACTAAAAGCTGCCTTGGCGGAAGCCCGCTCCAAAGAGCTTGATATTCCCATGTATATCGGTGCCGAGGAGGTAAGAAGTGGAAAAACCATGGATTTACGTCCACCACACGACCATAAGCACAAGCTGGGTCATTTCCATGTGAGTGATGCTTCGCATGTAAGCATGGCTATTGATGCGGCACTTGCTGCTAAGCCCAAGTGGGAAGCCCTTGCCTGGGAGCAACGCGCGGCTATCTTTTTGCGCGCAGCTGAGTTAATTGCAGGCCCTTACCGCGCCAAGCTAAATGCAGCAACCATGTTGGGACAAAGCAAGAGTGCATTTCAGGCTGAGATTGATTCGGCTTGTGAAATCATCGATTTCTTGCGCTTCAATGTGTATTTCATGAGCCAGATTTACCAGGAGCAGCCGCAATCTGCAAAAGGAATTTGGAACCGTATTGAATACAGACCACTAGAAGGATTTGTGTATGCACTTACGCCTTTCAACTTTACCGCAATTGCCGGTAATTTACCAAGCTCAGCTGCCATGATGGGCAATGTAGTGGTTTGGAAACCCTCCAATACTCAGGTGTATTCAGCCAATGTATTGATGGAAATATTTAAAATGGCCGGAGTTCCTGATGGAGTTATAAACCTGATTTATCCCAGTGGTCCGGTTGCTGCGGATGTAATTTTCAAGCATCCTGATTTTGCAGGTATTCATTTTACGGGGTCTACCGGTGTGTTTCAGGATATTTGGAAAACCATTGGTAACAATATCCACCGATTCAAAACCTATCCACGTATTGTAGGTGAAACAGGAGGGAAGGATTTTATTGTGATGCACAAATCGGCATTGGTTCAGGAAAGTGTTGTGGCCATTGTTCGCGGTGCTTTTGAATACCAGGGTCAGAAATGCTCTGCCGCTTCGCGGGTGTATGTTCCGGATAATTTGTGGCCTGAAGTGAAGAAAGGAATGGTTGAAACCATGAAGACGTTCAAAATGGGTCCAACCGAGGATTTCAGTAATTTTATCAATGCGGTAATTGATGAGAAATCCTTTGATAAATTGGCATCTTACATTGATTCAGCCAAAGCTGATTCACGTTGTGAGATCATCGCAGGTGGCAATTACGACAAATCATCGGGTTGGTTTATTGAACCTACTGTTATAGTTACCAGTGATCCGAAATACACCACCATGTGTGAGGAGCTGTTTGGACCTGTATTAACGGTTTATGTGTATCCGGCAGATGAGTTTGAAAAGACGCTTGATTTGGTGAATGAAACTTCTGAATATGCATTAACAGGTTCGATTATTTCTCAAGATAGATATGCCATTGAGTTGGCTACCTGGAAGCTGAGAAATGCAGCAGGAAACTTCTACATCAACGATAAACCAACAGGTGCAGTTGTAGGACAACAGCCTTTTGGTGGTGCAAGAGGAAGTGGAACAAACGACAAAGCAGGAGCCATGATCAACCTGTTGCGTTGGGTTAGTTTGAGAACCATCAAAGAAACCTTTGTACCGCCTACCGATTACCGCTACGAATTCATGAGCGAATCTTAATAGAACTAATTTTCATAAAACAAGGGAAGCGCCCGGCTCTGCCGGGCGCTTCCCTTGTTTTATGAATTCTGATTTAATTGTTTCCCGGATATACGAAGAAGTAGTTGTTTGAATACTCCCAATCGCCGGCCTTGGTTTGATTGGCAGCCTGCTTAATTGGCTCTACCCAATACCGACCATTAATTACAAACTTAAACTCGGTGCATTGGTCAATTGGAAAGTATTGAAGTGGAATGCGAATTTCCCAAAACTTGTCTTTTTTTAGCAGGGTGTAGCGTTTGTCTTTAGGATTCCATTCATTCAATTGAGAAGCAAGAACAACCGTTTTTATCTTTCTAATTTTGCCAATCCCCTCTGTTCCTCCTTGCCACATGCTTGTGATTTCTTGATAGTCCATGGGATTGAATCGGAATACCACCTCTTGGCCTTCTAATCGATAGCCAAAAATCTTTGTGGAATCGAGATGATTACTTTCCTCAGCATTCAAATTGCCTGGTAATGCCAATGGTCCATTGCTTAACGGTGCAGGAGAATCAAAGGCTTCCAGCTTCATGTCGTCCATCCAGCTGGTTCCACCTCCAAATTGCACCAAACCGATTTTTATTTTTCGGGCATCAGCAGGAACATACCTTTCCATGCTTATTTCGCTCCAATTGGAATTCCCGATGATTTTTTCATCTTCCTTGTATGAATTTCCTTCGGTTGACCAATCATTGGCATTGGGTTGATTGTCGATACTTACAAAAATTGATGCCCAGTTCCGGATATTCTTGCCTTTAATTTTGGCCGTGAAGCGAATGGTTTTGCCGCGATAACCAGCTGCATCAAATTCCTGTTCAATGGTTCCACTTCCGTAAATCTCATTGCCTTTTGAACTCAATCGGAGAGATTGCTTTCCTTCGGCAACTTCAAATTTGTCGCTAAAAAGCGAGAAAGAACCTGACCAGGTTCCGCCTTTGTTCCAATTGGTAGGTACCTGTTGCGCCCCTAATTGAAAGGCGAGCAATAAGCCAATTCCAGCACTGCTTAGTTGTTTCATGGTGATTGATTTGATGGTTCAAAAATCACCGATGTTAAGTACGATTAAGAAGGATTATCTCCGGAGTGAGAATTGTGATATCCCAAATGCAGCTTTAGGATTCCGGCTGCATAAGGGTGGTATCTTTCCATCCGGTGGTGTCGCTTTGAATTTTCCAGATAAATGCATCAAGCACATAATGGGTAATTTGCGGAACCGATAAGAGTGGAATAATAATTCCGAGCCAATTTTTAGTAAGCTGGAAATGGCCGCTGCCCGGGAAAATTTCGGGATGCTCGCTCCAGACCAAAATATCCCAAAGGTATTCTTCAAAATAGGCTGCAAAAGCCAGTAAGAATAAAAATATCCAAAGGCCTTTTAGTTGGAATACGCGATTGAGGAAACTCTTTTCCTGGAAATAGTTTCTTTCCCTTTTTTTGATGCCATCAATCCAAATCAAACCCAGGTAGGGAATTCCATGTGCCAGCACATTAAATAGGGTAAAGGTGATATCAGCATTGTAATAAACAATTCCCATATACCAACTCAATCCTGTTCCTGCCATGATCAGGTTTTTAGGGATATTCAGCCGCTTTGTTCTAATTTCTGAAATCAGGTAAATGCCAATGCTCAACAGGTAAAGTCCTTGAAAGAAGGGCAGTACTGAACGTAAATTTGGCAATAGAAAAAAATCACCCTGAATAAACCAATTGAATTGCCTGTCAGCTTTTAGATGCCAAACCAATAAGGGATAAATACAAAGGGTATACACCACCCATGCATCCAGTTTTCTTTTGAAAGAGGTATTCGTTTCATAACGGCTGTAAATGCGCATGAATCCATACTGTTGTCGGATAAAATGGTAAACAGCCAGGTAGGCCAAAAGGGTCCAGAATAAGGAGGATGAAATTCCATACAAAAGAATGCCGATAACCAAGCTTAAAACCGGAATAATGCGATAGAGCTTACCCTGTTTGCTTTTACTAGCCGGGTCAAAATAGGTTCGGTAAAGGGTGCTGTAAACATGGCTAACATCAACCAATACAACAAGAATAAACCAGGCAATAATTCCTGTTTCCTGCGTATTCTGAAACAGATTGGGAAAAGCCATTACCAAGCCAAGGCATAGAAATGGCGCAGCCAAAATCAGAATGCCATCGTAGCTCGCGTTTTTTATCCAGGCTTGCTTAGCCATTGCTCCAAATTTGTTGAATGTGATTGGCAGCTTCGTTCCCTGCATGAAAGGCTTCTTCAAAAAGTGATAATCCACTTAGGTCTGAATGGGCTAATACAATACCATGCTGTGCTAGAAGCTCCTGTTGTTTGAATGCCTCATTTGTTAAAAAGCCGGGCCTTGGTTTAGGCATGGCATGGCCCCATAAATGAATGGCAATTTCGCTGCAGTAGTCTTCCCAACCCGGGTGCGCATAGGAGAGTTCTTCGGCTATCCATTCTTTCCAATCCGACTCCGAGTAGGAGCGGGCTTGTTTTCGCTCATCTTTACTGTTTTCGCCGCATAGCGGAAAGTAGAGGGTGAGGATTGTTTTTGATTCAAAGGGATTCAACAATTGATGACCTGCATTTACATAACCTAAACTTTTTTTACCCAGCCATACATTGTCCCAACACAAAGGCATACCCTTTGTTTCGGGTACGCTTTTCATGCTGATATTGGCAACCATCCAGGGAGAATAATCCCATGTTTTGAAGGCGTTCGCATGAGCTGGAAGCAGTTTTTTATTTACAAATTGAGGAGTTGCCAATACCAATTGCGAACAGGTTATCAATTCATATTCCGCTGTTTTGCTATTCCAAATGAGTACCTTATTATATTTGTTTTCTTTGGAAATGGAAAGTGCAACTACTCCGGTTTCGGGTTGAATGGAGCATTGATTCAATAAGGCATTTGCCAAGAATCCATTGCCCTCTGGCCAGGTTAAAACATCGCCTGAACTTGCATTCGCGCTTCTTCCTTTTCGTGCTGCAAAATAATGCCAACCCGCCCAGGCTGATAACTGATCTGGTTTGCATCCATAATCATCTTTGCAACAATAGTCCAGGTACATAAACAAGGCCTTGGAACTAAATCCACGATTGCGCAAATCAGCTTCAAAGCTTAGGGTATCCAATGCACGCGCATCTTCGTCGTTCGAGCACTTGCGAATGGGTAAACAAAACCAGTCTTTTCCATCCTTGCCCTTCTGCTGTTTGAAGTGGTTCACCTGTTCAAAGAAACGTTTGATTTCTGAAGCCTCATCAGGACCAATTCCAAAAGAAGGCACTAGACCCTCTTGCCAATAACCATCGTAAAATAGCCTTTCTTCAGGGTCTTGACAGAGGTAGTATTCATTGTAAACCGGCAGCTCATCCTTCCATGCAGTGATGCATCCTGCCTCTTTTAAAAATTGCAGCAGCTCGGTATCTCGTTCGTCTGGAACGGGCAGGTAATGGGCGCCGAGCGGGTATTTGCCAATGCTGTTTTGTTTCCAGGCTGAATTGCCGCCAATGGCTTGTTCAGATTCTATCCAGATGATGTTTTTAGTGGTGCCTGATAATTTCCTCATGCAGGCCAATCCTGCGATTCCGGCACCAATAACCAAGAGCTCGCAAGATCTAAATTTGCTTGGAGCTGCATGCTGCTGTTGGCGCAGTTTATGCGCTGTTGGCGATTGGCTTTCAAACCGAACGGGAATGTGATTTCCCTTGCAGGCTTGGGCCAATAAGCCAAGACCAAAAGTTCCCAATAAAAAGTCACGTCGTTTCATCAGTTATATACCGACCATTCCTTTTCAAAATAATGCACAAGAACCTGATTGTTCAACCTGTTTACATCGGTTTGTCGCTCCATCATATCTGTTGGAAACCAGCACATCTGTGCAAAGCTTTCGGGTGTGTAAAAGCGCAAACCACTGGGGATAGGTCTCACGGGACTTGAGCCAATTGTATGACCTGCCAATACATAACCCCATTCGCCAAAGGAAGGAACATAGATGTGAAAAGGTTGTGTAGCGAGGCCAACTTCATTCAAGGTTTGATTGATGCACCAAAACGATTTTGGAGCTACAAAGGGTGAAGTGGATTGAATGACTGCCAGACCATCCTTGCTCAAACACCTTTTCAATTCCTTGTAGAATGTGGTTGAATATAACTTACCAATGGAATAGTTTGAAGGGTCAGGAAAATCAATTAAGATGAGGTCGAATTGTGTGCTGCAACTTCTTAGCCAGGTAAAGGCATCGGTATTGTAAATGGTAACTTTGGGGTGTTTCAATGCTTGCTTATTCAACTCCAACAACAAGGGGTTGCTTGAAAATAGCTTGGTCATCATGGGGTCTAAATCCACTAACTGAATGGACTTGATTTCGGGATACCTTAGCAATTCTCTAACTGCCAGACCATCTCCACCACCCAAAACCAATACACGATTCAACTGCTTGCCATATGTACAGGCAGGATGAACCAAGGCCTCATGGTACCTGTATTCATCTGCTGAGCTGAATTGCAAATTGCCATTCAAAAAGAGTTTAATATCTGAATTGTTTCGTGTTAATACCAGACGTTGATAGGGAGAAGAGCCTGCATAAATCACTTTATCAGCATAGGCAAGACTTTCGGAGGTTCGCATGATCTGTTCCGAAAATACGAATCCACTAAGGAGTGCTGCTGTTGAAAAGATGAGCATCCATTGCATAATTCGTTTACCCTGAACTTCTGGTTTGAACTTTTCAAAGAGAAGCCAAGCGACCAAAACATTCAGAATGCCAAATAAGAATGAAGTTTTGAGTAAGCCCAGGTAAGGGATAAGTACGAGTGGAAATATTAAGCTGGCAAGTAGGGCCCCGATATAATCAAAGGTAAAAACACGCGAAACCAAATCGCTGAATTCGTATCGGTCTTTCAAAATTCGCATCAGCAAAGGGATTTCAAGTCCTACAAAGACCCCGGTTAAGCCAACTAATGCATACAAAACCAACCTGAATGATTCTACCTGATTGAACAGCAGGAATAGAAGGGAAGAGCTAAAGCCACCGGTTAATCCAACGAGCAATTCAATGCGTATGAACCAACTTAATAAATTGCTTTTAAAAAAACGGGAAAGCCAGGAACCAATACCCATCGAGAATAAATAGGTTCCAATGATGGTCGAAAATTGCGTAACTGAGTCGCCAAGCAGGTAGCTGGCAACTGTACCGGCAATTAGTTCATAAATAAGTCCACACGTTGCTACAACAAATACAGAAATTAATAACAGCAGGTGGAAGCGGTTTTCGCTTTTATCCATGAATAGCCGATGCAATAATGATGGCAATGGCAATCATAAAAGCAGCGGCCATGGTTGCCAAGGCCATGTTTTGTTTTTCAAGAATTTCTTTCCAAAGGTTTTCTGGAGTGATTTTTTCAATCACTACAAATACCAAAACCAATACGGCAATGCCAATAAATGAATACAGGATGGAACTCACCACGTATTTCATGTTTACTAATTCTTCCATAGTATATTGTTAAATTATTTGTGATAAAAATGAGAGCCTGTTCTTCCCCGGTAGCCCCGTGTTCCCGGTTTTGATTTTTCTGTAATTTCATCCGGGTTATAGAATTTTTTGCCCACATGTCCGAGGTAAGCAAAATAACCCAACATACCGGTTAGGACCAGAGAATACAGGTGTATGAATTTGATTTTTTTCATGGCTTATTCTTGGTGGTAAGGGCTGAAATCGCTGTTTGCCCAGCGGTTGTATTCCAGGTAGTACTCACGTACATGGGCAAAGATTGGAACAAGTGAGGCAAACAAAATCAACCAGAGTAAATTGGAAAATAAGGGCACATCCGATTTGGCTTCAACGGTAAACTTGTCGTTTTCAAGCAGGCCCCCCGGACTACCAAAATCAGGGTAGAAATTAAAATGATAACGTCCTTTGGGAACGGAAGACAAAACAACACTTCCTTCCTTATCGCCTTCGGTCCAATAGCCTTCATCGTAACCCGAATAAAACTCAAGTGATTTAAGGGCTTCAAACCGTTCTCCTGTTTCTTCATTGATGAGTTCGGCATCTACATCCAGCCAATTGTTGTTTAAAGGGCTGAATAAAATCAATTCAAGCGCTTTTTGGTCGTGTTGAATTTGAAAGCTTCCACTGCGAATGGTTTTGCTGGTATCCATTTCCGACCTGAAATAGGTATGACTGAATACTACTTCTTCTGCAGCCATGTAGCCAAAAGCAGCCTGAAGTAGGGCGGCCAGAAATACAAATACAGCGCTTATTGTGGTGATTTCTTTAGCTTTAAAATTTCCCGCTAATGGCTGTGCTGCTCCTACTCCTAAGCGTTGGGGCAAAGCTGTTACCTGAAACGCTTTTTCAATTTCAGATTTGTCGATATACTCTCCCAGATACCAATTGTTGCTATCGTCACTTACTTCATTGACCAAGGTATATGGTGGTGAAATAAATTCAAAGATTTTGCAATCGGTGTTTGATAGGTCGAATGGGAATTCACCTTCTGCTTTTAGCACATTGAACCTGTAACGGCTAAAGAGTTGAAAGGATCTTTCTTCGTAAGTAATATCATGGGTTGTTGAATCTGTTTTAATCCTTGGGAATTCGTTAAGCTCTTCAAACAATCCCCAGTGGCCATTGTATTCAGACAGGCTTGCATAACCCAGTTCAGGGTTGAATAGCATATATTCTCTCCAGGCATAATTTGGCGAACCTCTTTCAGCCTTGATGGAAAAACCACAAACCTCATAATTGGTTCCTCTTAGGATGCCTTTTGAACCCAGAGGAATTTTGCTAGTATGGATGGAGGAATCAAGCTTCTTCTGCGATTCAAACCGATTTTTACCTCGTAAAATAAACAGGGAATGGCAGTGTGGACAAACCCTGCTGATAGCTTGAGCTTGAATTATCAGATTCCAGGTCTTTAGGCAAGTAGGACAAGTATGCGGATTGGAAAAGGCACTCATGGTTTAGCAATCGGTTTAAAGGTATTGAAATCTCCATATTTGCCGATGAACATTTCCTGGTTAACTGAGCTGTAAATAAACACCATGGCAAAGTCTCCGTAGTTATTGCTCAAATTGGCCTGAAAGAATTGGGTTGAGCGCAGGTGCACACTATCCAATTCCCCTTCCAAATCAATAAACATATTTTTGTCGAGACTATCCACTTGAACTTTTTGACCACCCGGGAGACTTATTTCTGCATACAATTTTAGCCCACTAAGCACTTCGTATTTTCCTAATGCTTTTGATTCGCACCAGGCCATATAACCTGCACTTTCGAGCAAGTGATTAACCTCACCTGTTTGATTGCACAAAACCCATTGATTCCAGTAGCCTTCCTGCAATTGGTAACGAATTCGTCCAATAATTTCCCAGGTTGTTTTGTCTTCCTTTTGCAGGTATTGTCCCAAACCATAGGGACTCCTGTCGGGCGGAATTGCAGCGCAATGGATGAGATTCGATTCCTTCCATTCAGGTTTCCTGAAATTAACAGAGCCGCACGAATGGCAAACGAGGAGCCTGGTTTCAGCGGCACGAAATTGAATAGGTTTAGTACAGGCAAAACAGCTGCTCAATTCTCCACCTATCATCTCCTGATCTCCTGATAATTTTGAGTTTCTCCCATGAAAAACTGTTCCAATTCACGCGCAATGGCTTGGGCTTTTGGCCGATTGTCGCCACTTAAATTGGATAAATAGACGTCGTAATTCAACAAGCCAAATTCAGGCCAGGTATGAATGCTAATATGCGATTCTGTAAGACAGATTACAGCCGTGAAACCTGCATTTTCAAAGGAATGAATAACTTCTCCTACCTGGTGCAAAGCAAGTCGCTCAATCAATTCACCAATCATGGTTTGAAAGGGTAGTGATTGTTCAAGAAGAAAAAGTTGCCGGGTATGTATGGTTCCCAGTATATGCGTTCCGGGTAGATAGCTCATCTCACAAAGTAAGTCTTTTTCTCAATTTTAGGTATTTTAGTTGCGTTATTTGTTTGAGTCTGATTTTTTTATTTTCTGAAAATCAATCGTTTGCTAAACTAGTTTGCTCGCGAGGCAACTTTTAAACCTTAAGCTGCATATTGACGATACAAGCACATGAAAGCCGTTCACCTAAATACCATTCAGGAACTGAAATCGGGAAAGCCACATGCCCAAGAACAGGTATTTAAGGCATTTTATGCAGGCCTCTTTCGGATATGTCAGCGCTACTTGGTAGATTATCTTTTGGCAGAGGATTGCCTGATGAAGGGCCTGATGAAAATGTTTCAGGATATTGATTCGTTCCGGTATGAAAATGAAGAAAGCCTGTTTGTGTGGACGCGGAAAATTTGCATCAATGAATGCCTTATGGAGCTTAGGAGAAAAACCAATTTCAATTTGGTATTGGGGGAGCAAGTTCCGGATATTCCGCTTGAAGAATCGGTTTTGGATAAGCTATCGGCCAAAGAATTGTTAGGCCTGATTACCCAACTTCCAGCCGGATATCGAACTGTGTTTAACCTATTTGCGATTGAAGGCTATTCACATCAGGAAATTGCCCAAATTTTGGGCACTTCCGAATCAACAAGTAAAACTCAATTTCTGAAAGCCAGAACACGACTTCAGGAATGGATTAAACAAGGAGAATTGTACCATGAAGCCAATGGAAAATAAACTCAAAGCAAAGCTGGATGCTTTGGATGATTTGCCGGAAGATTACCATCCAAATTTGAATTCCAAGTTTGGTTTGATTCAGCAATCGCTTCAGCCCAAAAAGCAACAAAGAAAAGCTATAGTTTATTGGTCTTCGGTTGCGGTGGCAGCAAGCTTGTTGCTAATAGGAGGTTTGCTGTTTATTAGGCCAGCAATTAAAAAGAAAGTAACCTTGGCTGATGCCTCAAATCTGCCTGTTCAATCTATGGATCAACCAGAATCAAACCAGTTGATTCAATCCAATCAAAGCAATAACGCGCAGAAGGGTGGATTTGAGAAAATAAATTCGGTTAAGGTGCTTAGGCAACAAGAAATACAAATTCCTCAAACAACCTCATTGAACAATCTCGATTTAGCAAGTTCGGAGATGCCTAAAATTACCTTGTCGCCAAAAGAGTTATCCTTTGTTCAGGATAGTATAATTGGCGAAAAAGAATGGGAAGAAAACCCAAAACCGGCTAAGCGAAAAACCAGGTACCGCGAAATCGATTTTTCGGAACCCTTGCATCCGGTAATGGCAACTGAATCTGTTAAGGGTATAGGATTTCAGTTGAAGTTAATGCCTGAACAATTTCCAATGGGAACAGGAAGCGAAACTACCTTGTTTAAACACAATTTTTAAAACTACATAAACATGAGAAAAGTACTGTTGAATTGCTGCCTTTGGCTGCTGGGAATGCTATTGACCATGGGGTCGCTATTTGCACAAGATGATAAGAAGATTTATCAAGATACCTTGGTTTTGAAATTGCAGGGCCGAACCCAGGTTCGTATAGTAGGTTGGAGCTTGAAAGAGCTGGCGCAATACAAAGCTTTTGATTCGTTGAATGCCTTGTTTTGGAAGGATTTTGAAAAGGAGTTTTCTGTAAAACCGGAAATAGATTGGCCTCAACAGGTGCATTACCTGGTGCATACCTCCGGCAAGCGAAGAATGAAGGTGGATGAGCTTGCAAGTCAAGGGGTATTTTCATTGGAGGAGGAGAAAATTAGATTGGAAGAAGATTTGCCGGCTTTTCATTTTGTGGTTTACGACCTCATCAACAACAGACAAATTCACTATTATGTGGAGAATGCCGCCGGAATCAAGGAATTGCAGGGTTTGAAGTTTGATAATTTTAAAGGTTTGGTTGAAACCGAGAAAGAGAATTTTAAGCGGAATTATAGACTTGATTTTTCGCTTACTGAAAATCGGAAAATTCAGAACCGCCGCGCAGGATTTGGTCAGTTGCAAATTCATCCGGATATTAAGCTGAATGTGATAGGAGGCGTGCTTATTCCTGAAGTTGGATTGGCATGCGACCTTCAATTTCTGAATCGCTTTGGGAATGAAAAGTACAATGTAGGTTTTGTTTACAGCGCTTTGGCTTATTCTGATTTTAAAGATGGAAGGCTCGGTAATATCCAAGTTGCAAATTCGTATGAATTGCGGTTTTTGATGAACATGAATCCTTATGGGAAGGAAGCAAATTGGCTTGGACTTGAATTGGGATACATTACTTACGACAAGGATCAAACAAATAAATTTCTCGGCGATCAACCCTTGCGATACGGCTTATTTACCACGGTAAAGTCTGTTGGAATTGGCTTTGGAGCCATTGTTGATTTAAAGAACTCAAATCGGCAATCACAGGTAATTTCATTGCGATTGCCCTTTTAAAGCTTGCAGTTTGTGCTGAATTTTTGGGGTGTATTATCCCATGAAGATAGAATAAGCAGCAGGCAAATCTAGCCCATTGAACTGGTTGGTAAATCCACACAGGAGTAGGAGTGTAACCACCATGCCAAAGAAAAGAATGATTTTTGCTTGATGTGCGGGTGATAAACCGACTAAGTGAACTTTCATCTTTTTATTATGGATAGCCGCTAAATGGGCAAAGAAGGAGAGGATGCCCAAACTATAATAGGGGATAAAGAACAAGTTCGCAGGAAATGAATTCAAACCAGCTGCACCAAAATAAAAATTGGTATCTAGTTTTAAGAAGTATCTACCGATTAGAACCGCAACAACATGAATAAATAGGAAGTAAGCAAGGTAAATTCCCGACCAATGCTGAATGAGTTCAAAAGGAGTTGATTGGGTGTTTTGATTTGCTTTTCTGAGCTTTGAACCTGTGCATAATTGCAAAAGAATGGCCAAAAATAAAAGGGTTTCACTAATAGAATTCCGATAAATTGGCCGCAACAGCTTCATGATTTCAAGGTGTTTTTCTGGGCCAATAATGCTAAAAAAATGGTTGAAGAAGTGCAGTCCAATAAATGCCGTTAATACAATTCCTGAGATGAAATGAATTTTTGTTAAGATAGTTTTGAGACGCATTTTTCAATAAGTTAGTTTGTTATCAGGAATGAATTTTGGATATTGTTTTTTTAATCGGGAATATGCAATTGACCATCTAAACCAGCTTATCCGGGTTAAAGAACAATAAACTTCAGGGATGAGTTTTAGGCTGAATGGATAATGGGTTAGAAGTTTAATCCTCCTTTAAAAATTGTATCCAATGTTCAGACCAGGTTCAGGAAATACAAATTTTGACCATTTATCATCCAGTTGCTTAAATCCATTAGGCAATTGGGTATGAAAGGCTCGATGAGTTACACAAATGGAGGGTTGGAAAAAGAACTTGTCCTTGAAAAGTTTAACATGGTATCCAACCCTGTAGGAATTGAAAAGTTGAAAGCCATCGTCAATTTTATTTCCTTGGTCGTTTATGAAGAGTTGCCAGGTTGGCATCATATCCAATTGGGCATAAAGTCCTTTCCATACAAATCGCGTATAGGAAGCCGTGGCGCCAATCTCGCGGACATAGCCGGGGAATTTCTCTTCCGGTTGTTTATACGCTTTGTTCAAAAATGGATGTATCCCATTGGGCCATGCATATCTCCAGGTTTTAGGAGCTAAGGTGATAACATCTTTTCCTGTAAGTCTATAACCGATGTTTAACTGAGCGAAATTGGGTGGATTTTCGGTGTCTAAATTGCCGAGTAAAACAAATAAAGATGTGCCAACAAACCATCGTTTGTAGTGGTTTTCTGTTTTTTCATACTGAGCGTGTAGCTTGATGTTGCATGCAACAAGTAGTGCAAAAATGAACATGATTTTTTTCGTTTCCATTTCGAATAGGGATTTATTGAGTGGCGAAAATAAATTGGCTAAATACCCCAAGCCCTTCACTTTAGTTAAGAAATTTATTCCTGCATGATCAAATGCTTAGGTTTACTTGTTAAGAATTGTCCAAGAGCAAGTGCCTAAGCAGTTCAGGAACTTAACTTGAGGAATCGTAGGGCAAGTAGGATGTTCGAATGCCAGTGCGATGAACTGTTATTCTGAATAAAAGGTTCGATTAATTTTATTTTCAATGCTTGTTAAGCTAGAATGGATTCGATTTTCGATTTTTGAAGTTGAAGTTATAACCTATGTGCAGTCCGGGTTCCCAGCCAAAGTAGTTGGGCCAAGGGCTTTCTGCCGCTTTGAATGAAGCTGGAACATGGGTGCGTATAGGCCAATGGGTAAATCCAATAGAAGGTTCAAAAAAGAAGCGTTTCTTGAAAAAGTTGAGTTGATAACCCAGGCGGAATGTGGTGTACAAGGTGTATCCATTTCCAAGCTTCTGGTTATCCTTATCCAGAAATTTTTCAAACGCATTCAAGGCATGAATAGCAGTATAAGCGCCTTTCCACCAGAACCGCTGATAAGCAAGGGTGGGAGCAAGAATGCGCACATGTCCGGGGTAATTTAATCCGGGAGCATCAAAGGAAGGTCCCCAGGGTATGGCAAGAGGCCAGGAGTAAATGGAGCGTTTAAACTCGAAGGAAATGACATCTTTGGGGGTAATGCGATAGCCAAGATTGAGTTGTACAAATTCCGGATTGTTTACCGGGTCAAAATTGCCTACCAGCAGGAGTGTGCTTCCTATAAACCAGCGTTTGTAGGTGCTGTCCAATCCATTCAGATTTCCTTTTGCCTGGAGGCTAAGGAATAGGAAAGTAATTCCAATCCATAAGAGTTTCTTGTGCATGTTTTTATGAATAATCATTGTCATGCTGCAAGAGTACTTGGGTGAAAGCCTTGTAAGCGTTCACTAAAGTTAAGAAAGTAGCTGAGCTATTTTTTTTCTAAAATTCGTGCTCGCAATCGGCTAAGCGATTGCGGTTTTATGCCCAGGTAACTTGCCAATTGATGTTGAGGGACGCGCTGAATGAGGTCTGGTCTTTTCTCCAAGATATTGAGGTAACGTTGTTCCGGTGATGAAGTTTTAAATTCGTCCAGGTCGATTTGTTTTTTGGCCAAACGGTCCTCTGAGAGTCTTCTGCATAGGATTTCAAAGCGAGGGAACTTGCTATTAATCACTTCCTCCATTTCCAGATTTGAAACAATTATCAGACTATCCTCAACTGCACTTACATAGTATTCTGAGGGCCTTTTACTCATTACGCAATGCGGCGTAATACCTTCCATTTCGGTATAAAAGGCCGTTGTTTTTTCTTCCCCGTCAATAATGTAATAGGTACGTAGACACCCGTTTAACACAAAGAAACTATTGGTTGATACCTGATCCTCTTCAAGCAATACTGTACCTTTTTTTATGGAATGAAAGATGTCGAGAGAAACAATTACCTGTTTTTCATCTTCCGTTAAGGTCAAATATTTTTCTAAAAAAACGAAAAGTTTGTCATGCATAACTTGGCCTAGTTTCATAGTTGTTGAATACCTTCCATTTTGGGCTAGCGTCATAGGGCTGAGCTTTTTATTTGTAGCAATCCGGATATTCCAAGTGTAGCGTTATTTTGCCTCGAATATCAGGTAGACTAAGCCATGCCCTCACAAGCACTTATGAAAGGTGAAGCTTCATCGAACATGGGTCCGAAAGTAACACTAAATTAGCAAGGCAACGCCAATCTTTTGCTAAACGGTAATTGAGAACCTTTTGACTCGGGAAATTTTTCAGTAAAGGGTAATTTTGGGTGGAAATGGTTTAGCATATCCTGATCAAAGCATTCCTGTTTTAAGAAGTTTAGGGAGATGGTATAAGTGAAGTTTAATTGCAATGAACATGACTAGAACTGAAATGATACCTAGCTTGGAGGCTTGGGTGCAAAGCGGTTTTGAGTAAACAGTTTTCAAAGGAAATTTATTCGCCCTTCACTATTCGTCAAATTCAGTCAATCCCTCCAATTGCTTCTGGCTAAATAGTTTTTTGAGTAGAACAAGCTGTCCAAGGTGGTAATAACAATGTTCAATTTGGGCTTCAATGTTGCGGGAATAGGTTCCGTACTCTTCTTTTACAAAGGCTTGGTCTAGGAGGTTTTCATTCAATTGTTCCACCTTAAGGATGAATTTTTCTGCATGGGATAAGAACTCATTTACCAAATTAAGCCAATCTGATTCAGAATAAATTTCAGGCATATCAAAGCTAAACTTATCTTTAATTTCGAGAGCTCCGCCTTCAAAAACAGGAAGTAATCCTTTCAGGTAGTAGTTTACATGGAACGTTAATAAAGCAATGGAATTTAGGTTGCCGATTTTGGTTTTTGCCATCTTCCAATGCGTTTGAGTTAGTTGTTCCTTGAAGTTTGTATTGGCAATCCATTTGCCATCTAAAAGAACCTCTTGAAGGCGCCTTGATAAATCGTTTTTCATAGCTTTTGAAGTTGGGAAATGGGTTTTAGTTCTTTGCTTGATTCATTTTCGATTTAATAAGATTTTTTCACTTGAGCCTCCTGCATTTAAATCCTTCGTTACTTGTTCTTCGGCGTGTTTGCTTAAATACCCTTTTATATCTTCTTGCAGTTTGTTTTTATGCAATTCAATCGATTTCGGTTCCAAGTGGTCAATGCGGCAAATTTCATGCAATGCATGTACCAGGATTTCTGTTAGGTATTCAAAGCGCTTTTGGTAATCCAGGGTTTCAAGTTTTCCATAATCTAGTTCAACATAGGTGTATTCATACCAATCTTCCAGAGGAAGTTCTGATTTTGCATCATCCAACTGGTCTGAAATACTGAAGTAGATTTCTGAATAACCTGGAGTAAGTAGCGGAATCTGTTTTAGATTTTCAGTCAAGAAGGAGGTAATCTTATTGAGGTAAAGTCGGAATTGGAGATTCTCTTTTTTTTCATAGGCTCTAAATCCTTTGAGTTTTTTCAGTAGTTCTCTTTTGTTTTCTGCCCGAAGTTTAATACGGCCATTTACTCGTTTTAGTCGAATCTCTTTATCCAGTTGAATTCCATTGTCGATGTAGTATGCAAGCTCTTGCTGTGTTTTCGGAAGTTCTTTTTGTAAAAGGTTTAAATCCTTTTTGAGTTTTGAAACGTCGAAGTTACCTTGTTGAACGTCAATTTCAAGGAGTCGGTTTAGGTTTGCTGCAATTGCTTCAAATGCCTGAGTGAATGCTGATAATTGTAGTTCTGGCTCTGAGAGTAGTCCCATAGGAATAGGTAACTCCGCGAATTTTTTGTAAATCAGTTTGGGCTTCAGGTATTGGCCCTTCTTTTTGCTATCCTTAAAGTTGATAAAGATGGCCTCAAATGCAGTTCCATGGTCCAGTTCAATCAGGTGGTAGTTTAGAAAACGTTCGAGTGCCTGTGCTGAAAGTGAGCGATCTTGGTAGTTGAAGTTGATGTGGAATCTCATGGCTTAGTTGGGTAATGACTCCGGTTCATTTAATGGGTTGTGAATTGCACATCAAAGTAATGCAAAGAGTTCTTAAAAATTTAAAAACATAAATCCCTTTTGAAGCCTTCTTTTTGCTTAGTTGGCTCTCAAATTGTCATAATTGTCGATTTGTAATACTAATTCAAGACTTCATTCGTCCCTTCAATTTAGATTTTCATTTGGTCACCCCTTGAGGACATTCCACCTAAGTGCTGGTCTGAATGGAACGGTGAATCCTGTCTTTGGCTCGTTTTTTGGAGTTGCATTTGGTTCTATCAATCACAAAAGCATTAATCTTATTCGTTGAGAAGTTTAACCCCATTTAATTTCTTTCCAGGTTTATCCCACGTTTTACACTCCTTTTTTTATTGTCGATAATTACCACTGAGCAGGGTTCAATTTGTTCTGTTTTTTTTCTTAATAATTCGCCGTTTTTGGAGTAAATATAGGTGGTTACAGTGCATAGCGTACCATCCTCCGAGCAATAAGTTTCTTTGGCAGTTCTTCCATCTTGATGGTAAACAACACTGTAAAATCGTTTATCGGGCAATTGCAATTCGTAGTTTATTTTCTGTTTCAAATCATTGTATCGTTCCGTGTAGAGGTATTCCGGACACCAATTGGTGAATTTCCGGTATTCCCGAATATCCCCATCGTCAAACCTTACGATGTACTCATTAAATTGGTCTGGAAACTGGTTGTAAAAATATTCTCCTTTGGGCAATGAGCAAGTTTCAGCAGGGAGGTTTGTAATATGGATACATCTGGCATCTGTTGTTATTTTATCTAAATATTCAGTAAAGTAATAAAACCGATTGCCATCGGTTTTAATAAAATAGTTCTGACGATTAATGCTGATAAGGGTATCATTACTACGTTTGATTTTTAGTTCAATCATTGGGCTTAATTGCCCATTTGATGGCATGGCTTGTTTCCCATTAACCTTTGGAACTTTTTCAAAAATGTCATAGTAGTTGTAAATACTGTCTCCTGCGGGAATTCCTTTTGGATTATAGGTTAGGTTTATTTTGTAAATTCCTGCAAATAAGGGTACGCCAAAGTGGTGAGGTGAGGCGTTTTGGGTAGGAAAATTGTTGTAGTTTTCAAAATCATTGAAATAGATGGGAATAACTACTTGTTCAAGTGGTTTCAGGTATTTGATTGTAACAGAACCTGTATCATTGACCATCCTAATCAATTGCTTATTTTCGGAATACCTTAACAATAGGGTATTGTTGGCTTTATCGTAAACACTTAAGTAGAACAACTTTTGGTCTGTATTCTGGGAATGGGGTAGTAAAACAGGTAAGGTTCTTTCTTTATCTTGATTGGTAATGGTAATTAGAAATGTAATTTTTTCTCCTTCGTAATACCATTCTTTAGCTGTGCTGAGCGTAAAACCAATCGGCTGATGGATCAGACTAGCCCAACTTAATTTTATTGAAAGCACGAATAATAAAAGTGTAGCAGAATGCTTCATAGAATAAAGGTAATCCTTTGTCCCGGTTAAAATAGTTTATCAAATGTTTTTCCGTTGAATTGATAAACACCGCCTTCGGCCATTCCAAAAAGTAGGTTTTTAGCTGGGTCCTCATAAATGCACCAAATAAATTGGGAATTGAGTTTGGGGTCTATGGAATAATTGGTCAAGGTTTTTCCATCGAATTTCCAGGCTCCAGTATCTCTGTCGGCAAACCAGATATTGCCATACGAATCTTCTTCACTAGCAAAAACATGTTCAAGCGTACCCGGCAATGATTTATCTCCTCTTCTTTTGCTTGTTGGATGTATTAGTTTGTTAGCTTCAGAAAAATGAATGACCGAATCGCCTTCCATTAGCAATACCCCAATTCCATTGTTTCCTATCCATACACGGCCTTTTGAATCTACCAATACACTTCGAATGTGCAATAGCTCATTTTCATGCAGGTTTAATTTTTTGGTATCAAAGCTGTTTACTGTTTTACCATCGAAGCTAAACAGAGCTGCATAGGTAGCAATCCAGACTTTGCCCTTATTATCTTTTGAAATACCAGTTACGCCAAAAACATCAGCAGGATTTCTGTTTTGGGGTTTTGGGAAAATTAGGTAATTCATGTTTTTTCCATCAAATCGCATGATGCCATCCTCATTCCCTCCAAAGAACCATAAATCACCTTGGGTTTCATACCAGTGGTATTTTGGGGCATTGAAATTAGGAGCATAGGTAATTAATTTTCCATTGTGGTAAACACTCGCGCCCTTTGAAGTACTTATCCAAATGTTGCCGCTTTGGTCTTCCTGAATTGAACGGATTTGATTGTCGGGTAAACCATCTAAGGTTGTCAGGTATTTCCATGTTTTTTCGGTTAAAACGGCAATGCCTTCTCGATGACTTCCAATCCAATACTTACCTTTACTGTCTTGAAAGATTGCACGAATTCCTGAAGTAAATGTCAGGTTGTTATTTTGGGGGATAGCTGTCAACTCAAACCCCTTTTTTAGATGTTCTGGAGCTTTCTTTTCAAAACAGGAGAAGTGAAGTATTAGTAAAACAAGTAGATAAATCAATTTTATTATTTTTTACATTCTGGGTGATGAATGGGGAACAATACTAAGCTTGTCGCGACTTTTATGGGACTTTTTCGGCTATTAAGCTAAATGTTAGCGGCCGGCGTTCTGTCATTGCACATATTTTAAAAGTTCTCTAACTAGTCTGAACACAGTCGTTGATGATTCTTCTCTAGCTGGATTTGTATGGTCAAAATGATTGTAATTTCTCTCTGCTCTATCTATTGCAAGTTCAGCTCTTTTTCTACCTGTTTTGTCGTCTATTCCGTCTAGTAATTCAAAAAAATCTTCTTCTATCAATTTTGTCCCATTGCCGTCATAAGTTACTTTGAATGGTTTAAGGTGTTCGTTGATTTTATCATTGTAGCTGGCTCTATGCATTCCACCACCTTGATGGTCATTAAAGTGTAATATCAGCCAATATTCAAACGATTGATTTGAATAAGCTACGCCAAAGTTATTGGCTACGGCTATTTGAATTGCAGAGTTGAAATCATTTTCGTTAAAATCGTCTTTGTCAAACACGCACCAAACTTGGTTGTAGTTTCCTTGTTGGGATAAAGCAAGGGCTCTATTCACTAAAGAAATTGTATTATTTCCTTCACCAACTGATTTGACTTTTGCAGAAGTTATTCTGAATTGATTGAAATAAGAAGGTTCTGTATTTTCTCCTTCACAAACAATAAGAATAGAAGGTTTTTCTGTCAACTCTGCAACAGGTCTTTCTAAGCTCGGTTCTTTTCTCCGTTGAGCCTTTAATTGTTCACGGTGCTTTTGCTTTGAAGCTTTCTGTTCAGCTTTTTTGTCCTTCATTTTCATTTTCTGCCAAGAAATATTTTAGGTTATCAAAAAAGCCGAGAAATGGAACTGCACCATATTTTCCCTTGATATAGTTGTTTTCAAAAGGCTCTGATTTTCTTACTTCATCTGATTTAAAGTCAGCTAGGGAGTAAAGCTTTGCTTCACCATATTTATTTTTGTTTGTGAACCAAGTTTGGTCTCTTCTAAATAGACCTGAGCTTAATAAGTTTGTGTCGTGTGTATTAAAAATCAATTGTGCATTCTTCTTGTTAAACTCATTTGAGTTAAAAAGTGAGACGATTTTACAAACCAAATTTGGATGAAGTTTTGAGTCTAACTCATCAACTACTAAAGTGTAACCATTTTCAATAACATCGAGAATAGGACCTGTAAGAGCGAAAAACTTTCTTGTTCCAGACGATTCATCATCCTCTAATGAAAAGCTAACACTTCCTGCTGATTTCAAGTCTTCGTTATATTTTTTATGCTTTGTCAATACGTCTGATACATATTCTTTTTTTTCTTCTCGCACTTCTCTAATTAACTTCTCCTTGAGTTCTTTTGGCATTCCCTTGGGAAGACTTTCAATGTCAAGTTTTTGTAGTTCGATGTCTTGAATTCCTAAATCAGCGGCTTTCAATAGTTCAAGAATTTTCACTTTGTGTTTAGGGTCTTCGGTTTTACTCATAGTAAAACCCTGGTATCCTGATTCTTTTAATCCTGACAAGGTTTTAAGCCTTTTGAACCAATCTAAAACATTGATTGCAGTCTTCTCATTGAATTGAGCTGCTACAGAAATTAATAAAGCATTGTCTCGAACTAAACCTTCCTTGACAACAGTATTGCCTTTGGTGAAACTTCGTTCGTGAGTATTGAAGGTGCTTCCTTCCCTATAAAAAAGTTCAACTTCTTTTGTTTTTGGTTTGTGATAAAGCCACTCTGATAATATTTTTTCAGTTGTCGCTTCAAAGCCATAACGATAAAGCACATTTTTGTAAGCGAAAATGATTTCAAATTCAGATGGTTCGTTTTCTGTCTGTGTGCTTAGCTTAAAAGGCTCAACTTCAATAGTCTCACCTTTTTGGCTTTCCTTTGAACTATTAATTACGAAATATCGCATAAATGCAAATGCGTCAAGCAACTTGCTTTTGCCACTCGCATTTGCACCATAAATAACTGCACTTTTAAGGAGTCTTAGTCCAAAGCTGTCATTTATTACAATGTTTTCGTGCTCTCTGGTGTCTTTGTCGTAGTTGGAAGCAATAAGGCTCAAAGTTGCTTTGTCCTTAAATGTCCTAAAGTTTTTAATTGAAAATTGCAGAAGCATCTTTCTTTTTGTTTTTGATTAAATTTCTGCAAAGATAGTCTTTATTTTGTGATTAAGAGTAAAATAAAAGGCCTTTTTGATACTTTTTGCTTGAAAACTTTGTTTATGCTGCTTTTTGAGCTTGATGTTAAAGTCAGAATCCCAAAGATCAGGATGTGGTGGAAAAACCTATCCACAATCTTCAAGATATATATGGAGGTAAACTGGGAGAAAAGCTAGTTTGGTTGGTTTTGAACTTGTCCAAAGAAAGATGATACGAATCCAAAGTTTTAGTGCCAATGCTCCACCAAAATTAGCGAAGATCCAGCCAGCACCAAAGACCTGATTTTTTTGCATATACAATGCGAACAGGCGAAGCTATGCTCATTATCAGCAAAAAGTAAACAAAGCGCCTCTAAAAGGTTAAACCCGGAATACGCATTTGACCATCTATTACTGCCCAAAATGCCTTTGAAATTGGGCGTAAACTCAGTTTCCCTCACTCGTCATAAAGATTCATTATGCCTTGCTCGTGAAACTGCCAATTTCTTTGGCCTTTTGGCCCTCATGACGAAGTTCAAATGCGTAATCCGGGTTAAAAACAGCAAGGAAGAGAACGCTTGCCTGGGCAATAATGGCAATTGTTTGAAAAATTGAGCCTACAAAAAGTATAAAAAGGGAATACCAAACCTTATTCAAGCCCCAAAGAAAAATTTCACTTCCACTAATTTGTAAAGGTCAACCGCAAGCTTCATTCAACACAGGCTTAAACGAAGCCGGAAGAAGGGCTTCGTTTAAGCCTTATTTGTTAGCGGTAGTTGCTCTATTTCGTCAGTAATTTTTTAAAGCGTTTAAATTTCCGTTTCAAATTTCTCCAAATTACGTTTGTCACATTTAAAATAAAATTTCTCGTGTCCTCAATTGAAATTACTGGAAGTCCAATTATTTCTTTTTTCATCTCAATTGGAATTTCCCATTTCGCTTTTGGGTCAACATAGTCCACGTCAAACACTGGACTTTTAGGATTAAATCTAAATCGTGCCTTTTTGTAAAAACCGTCTTGATAGTTTTTAATAATATTTCTTAGGAGTCTAAAAGTATCTCTTTCATAGTCTGCTTCTTGTTCATTGTCAAACCTTGTATAGAAGTCAGGTTGTGAACTCCAGAAAATTAATAAAGCAGTACCTTTGTCACATATGGGACTATTGATTATTATCCATTCAAGAACTTCTGTGTCATCATCCCAATTAAAAATGGTTGCCAAATAATGTAGTTCTTTAGCACTTTTTAATTTATCAAAGTCATCTCGATTAACTTTCTTTTCTCCATTTCCTTTAAATGAAACTTCAAAAAACTTGTCAGTAATGAATTTGCTAGTTTTTGGTCCAATTATGTACATATTTTAAATTTGTCTGAATGCAATTACCGGTAACGTCAGAGTGTGAAAAAACCTATCCACAATCTGTAGGATAAATATGGGGGTAAACTGGGAGAAAAGCAAGTTTGGGCGGTTTTGAACTTGTCCAAAGCAAGATGATACGTATCCAAAGTTTTAGTGCCAATGCTTAACCAAAATTGGCGAAGGCCCAGCTTGTGCCAAATGCCTGATTTTTTTTTTTTCTTATCCAATGCGAATAGGCGAAGCAATGTTTAATATCAGCAAAAGTAAACAAAGCGCCTCTAAAAGGTTAAACCCGGAATACGCATTTGATCATCTATTACTGCCCAAAATGCCTTTGAAATTGGGCGTAAACTCAGTTTCCCTCACTCGTCATAAAGATTCATTATGCCTTGCTCGTGAAACTGCCAATTTCTTTGGCCTTTTGGCCCTCATGACGAAGTTCAAATGCGTAATCCGGGTTAAAAACAGCAAGGAAGAGAACGCTTGCCTGGGCAATAATGGCAATTGTTTGAAAAATTGAGCCTACAAAAAGTATAAAAAGGGAATACCAAACCTTATTCAAGCCCCAAAGAAAAATTTCACTTCCACTAATTTGTAAAGGTCAACCGCAAGCTTCATTCAACACAGGCTTAAATCGAAGCCGGAAGAAGGGCTTCGTTTAAGCCTTATTTGTTACCGGATGCCCCTCTGTCTTTCAGGTTCTTTTCAATGTTTAAAGGAATCAAAATGATGTCTTAAATAGTTTGCCACTGTCGTCTTTATCATGCAACTCCATTATGATTTCTTCTAGTGTAAACATGATTGGTTCATCATTTTCATCTCTTGGAAGGTCGTCTTTAATTATACTTAAAATATATTGGATGTTATACTTGGTGCAATATTCTTTTATCAACTTGAGAAAACGAATACGGATTTTATTTTCTTGATTTGAAAACACATCATCATGATATACAAACTTGAAATAGGATTCACTTGAATATTCAGCCAATATTGCTAAATCAAATGCAACACAGAGCATTTTTCTGTATGTATTCCCATCTCCCTTTTTAGTTTCCCCGACACGATAGCCATATTCAACATTATTGTTTGAGTTTTTCGAAATGGAAATAATAGCTGGGTAATTTAAAATTGCTTGGGCAAATTCAGAAAAATAATTTCTAACTCTGATATATTTAGGATTGCTTGAAGTGTTATCAATAATGGCTGACAATTTTTGAACCGCTACTTTTAGTTCATTGCTTAACCTGTCTATTTCAGATTTTTTGGATTCAATAATCCGTATAGAATCTAGTTGAGCTTCATGTCTGGCTATTTCGTGTTCAAGTCTAATCAATTCGTTTTGATATTCCTTTAGTTTTTTAATTATAGAATTGTCTTGAATTACTTCTCTGAATTTTTCCTTTTCCTTATTCAGGTTTAAAAGGGAAAGTTTTACTTCCCGTAATTCCTCAGTTTTCTTTGAGAGTGTTTCCTTTAATAGGTCCCTTCGCTCTACTGTAATTTGTTTATTAAATTCAATTAGATCTTCATAAGACTTTGCAAGTTGTTCAGGGAAATGAAGCTGCACTTCTCCAAATACTTCTTTGATTAATTCAAAGTCAAAACTAAAATCACTTTTTAGTGATTCAGTTATTTTTTTTATTTCAAATTGTAAGTTGTAGGAGTGCTTGTTTAACTCTCCAATTTTAGTTTCTATTTCATCAACTAATTCAACTATTACTTTGTTGTCCTGATTGTAAAAATTTAAACTGTCAAGTTCTTGAATTTTATCTTGCTTTGCTTTGGTCAAAACTTGAATAAATCCTTCCACCTCGTCTTTCTGATTAGAGCTGATATTAAAACCTTCTTCTTGTTCTCTAATGACTTTATTCTTCTGTTTAATCTCTTCCTCAACATTGTATTTTTCAGTAACCGCAGTGCTATCAAATCCTAACAATGAAAACATAAATGTTTTCCATTTTTTTTCATCAAATGTGAATTTACTTAACTTAAACAAATCTGTATAGTCTCCATCGTCTGGTATTCTCAAAGAATAATTAATTGTGTCACGATAATCAAGTCCTGTATTTCTTTTGAAAAAATCAAAGTTTAAATACTCATTGAGTTTTTCCTTTGCCTCCTCAATACCGATACTTTCTAAATCCCAAGACTTTGGAATTTCAAAACCAATCACACTGCTTTCGGATAACTTCATTGAAACTTTAGAGCTGTCTGCGACAGTTCTTTTAATTGTCAAATAAGAACCCGAATTAAGTAGTAACTCTAAATAAAATTCATAGCCATTGAATTTAAGAGTGTTTGTCTCAATGTCTTTTGTTGATGTTAGAAAATGTTTTTTTGGAACAACTTTTTTCAATAAGAGAAAGTCAAGTAATAAAATAAATTTAGTCTTTCCAATTGAATGCTTACTATTTGGACTTTCCTTAGCTTTAACATCAGCAAAAATCACATTTAAACCAAGATTAAATTCGGTATTGTGAAATGCTTTATTGCTGTATAGTTTACTAAGTTTCATTTTTTAATTGTAAAGGAGTAAATAGAGCTGTTGTATTCAATTTTATCAAGCAAGAAGAGAAAGTTCAATGCATAAGGGAAAATGTTTTTTGAATCATCACCTAGCATTTTATGAATTTCTTTTTCAAGTTCGTCATAAGTCAAAACATTAATTTTTTGTAATGCCCGAATTATTGATGCACTCACATTAATAATGGAGTTTTTTAAATCAAAATATTTATCAGGTGTTATCATGGCTTATTTTCTCCTATGTCGCATTGGAAATACATAAAGTGAAGCAGAATTTGAAGTGTTCTTCTTTCAGCTAATAATTGAGGAACTTGGTCTTTACAAATAGTCTCTATAGTGTCAAAGATTTGGTCAAATTGCTCAAAGTCACTCCGCTTTACTAAAATCACTTTTTGTAAGTCACTTGTTATGTTAAAATAGATTTTCTTAAATTCTCTGTTCTCAAACCTTTCTAAGAAATTTGAAAACTGTTCAAAGAAGGGCAGTGATTCTTGTTGAATTAACTTAATGTAACCTTCGCTGAGGTTATTGATTTTGTTCTTCTCAGAAAATTCAGTTCGCTTTTCTGGTTTATACACGATATTTTTAATCAAATCTGGATTTTGATTAGAAAACTCTACAAGAACCTTTGCGATGTCATTAGGTGTTATTTCTTCTATGAAATTTCCTTTTAATTTGTAAACATGACTTTCTAAAATTGAAAGAATTTTTTCTTGTTTTGAAATATCATTTATTGCTTTGATTGCCCTTGAAAGGTCTTCGATATCTAAGATGTTTACATTTTTATCAAAAACGTATTTCCCCTGAGTGTCAAAAGTAGCTGTATAGTCCTTTTTACTTGTTGTTATCAAAAAGTAATGATTAGGATATGTTTCGTAAACTTTATGAGTGATGTTCTTGCCAATCTTGTCCTTAATGTAGTCAGAAGTGTCAGTAGCAGTTACGGAAACGCCAATACCGCTTTTAGCATCTCCTAAATCAATTGCTGGAAAATTGGATTTTTTTGTATTGAGATTAATGAGATTCCAACCGAAAATTTCATTTAAGATTAACATTGCCAAATCTTCATTCGTATTGTTTACATCATTAAGCTGTGAAGCAGAACTCAACTCAGTAAACACTCTCCAATGAGTAAGTTGTTCAATTATTTTTCTGATGAGTTGAAGATTTTCCATTGGTTGCAAATATAGCTTAAGAAGCAAAATATTTTTATTATACCTGCTGTTTAGTCAGTTTGGTGCTTGGTCTAAAATTGTTCATTTATGTTAGTCAGTTTCATTTTGGCAGTGTCTGTCTCGTCCTAAAAAAAGTTGACAATTTTTTGATGTTAACACTGACACAAATTTACATTTAGTTTTTAATCCTA
>Ga0102832_1000448_pt1 | contig 68759 bp, 61 predicted proteins | sample EBPBio282013_DNA_FD_88942 | JGI IMG/M metagenome (GOLD analysis project Ga0102832, IMG submission 88942) | Wastewater treatment Type I Accumulibacter community from EBPR Bioreactor in Madison, WI, USA - Reactor 2_5/28/2013_ DNA (Illumina Assembly) | ecosystem: Engineered > Bioreactor > EBPR >...
GCTCAACGCTCAACGCTCAACGCTCAACGCTCAACGCTCAACGCTCAACGCTCAACGCTCAACGCTCAACGCTCAACCGGAATTTCCCCATGAAACTAGCCCTGGGCCCGCTGCTGTACTACTGGCCACGCGAGACGGTGTTCGAGTTCTACCAAGCCATGGCCGACACGCCGGTGGACATCGTCTACGTCGGCGAGGCCGTGTGCTCGCGCCGCCACGAGCTGCGCCACGGCGACTGGATGGACATCGCCCGCATGCTGCGCGATGCCGGCAAGCAGGCCGTGCTGTCGACCATGGTGCTGCTGGAATCGACGGCCGACGTCGCCGCCATGCACAAGATCGTGCGCGAGGAGGGTTTCCTGGTCGAGGCCGGCGACATGGGCGCCGTGCACAAGCTGGCCGGCCAGCGGCCTTTCGTGGCCGGGCCGCAGCTGAACGTCTTCAACGCCGACACGCTGGCCTGGATGGCCGGCCTGGGCGCCAGCCGCTGGGTGATGCCGCTGGAGATGCGCCGCGACGACCTGGCCGCCATCGTGCAGCACAAGCCCGCCGGGCTGGAGACCGAGGTGTTCGCCTACGGCCGCATGCCGCTGGCGTATTCGGCGCGCTGCTTCACCGCGCGCCACTACAACCTGCCCAAGGACGACTGCGGCTTTGCCTGCATCCACCACCCGGACGGCCAGCTGCTGAAGACGCGCGAGAGCGAGGCCTTCCTGGTGCTCAACGGCATCCAGACCCAGTCGGCGCGCGTCTACAACCTGATCAACGAGCTGCCCGAGCTGCGCGCCCTGGGCGTGGACGTACTGCGCCTGTCGCCGCAGTCGCAGCACATGGCCGACATCGTTGCCGCCTTCGACGCCGCGCGCCGCGCGCCCGCGCCCGACCCCGAGGCGCTGCAGCAGCTGCGCCCGCTGATGCCGGCCGAACCCTGCAACGGCTACTGGCACGGCCGCTCCGGCATGGACCTGGTCACGCCGGCACTGGCCTGAAAGGCCGAGAGGAACCCGCCATGACGACATCCCCGCCACCCGCCCCCTTCACCCTGCCGCGCCCCGTGGGCGCCGTGCTGTCGCGCCTGCCGGCCTATCCCGGCTCGGTGCTGCTGGTGAGCGCCATCAACCTGGCGCTGGCGCGCCAGTTGCCGGACGACGTGACCGCGCTGCTGAAGGACAAGCGCCTGTCGATCCGCGTGCGCGACGCGCGCCTGGGCTTCGACTTCACCTGGAACGGCCGGCGCTTTGCCCCCAGCGCGCCGCACGCCCAGCCCGACCTGGCCATCAGCGCCAACGCGCAGGACTTCCTGCTGCTGGCGCAGCGCCGCCAGGACCCGGACACGCTGTTCTTCAACCGCCGCCTGGTGATGGAAGGCGACACCGAGCTGGGTCTGGTGGTCAAGAACTCGCTGGACGCGCTGGAGCTGCCGGTGCTCGACCCGGCCACCTGGAGCCCGCGCGCCATGCTGTCGCGCTGGGCACCGGGGCTGGCCGAGCGGCTGCCGCCCTTCCCGCCGTTCTTCACGCCACGCCGATGAACACGCCCGCCGACAACGACCAGCTGCTGGTGTATTCCTGCTCGGGCTGTTCCAGCGCCGCGCAGCGAGTGCAGTGTTTCGCGCTAACAGGTACTTATAGCGAGTCGCCAAGGGGCCAGCTGCGCGGCGCGTGGCCGCAGGCATGGTGGCCCCATGTCAAGGCCACGCCACAAAGCAGATGGCCCCTTGGCGGCTCGCCCTGCGGGAAGCCAGAAAATGGCTCGCGGCGGCGTTGCGCCTCTTGCCAAGGCCGCCAGCATTGGCTGCGAGCCGCGCCTTGCCGCAAGCCATTTTCTGGCTTCTATAAGTACCTGTTAGTGCGAAACACTGCACCAGCCAACCACGTGGCGCTGCAACTGGACCGGCGCGGCGTGGCCGAGATGTCGTGCATCGCCGGCGTCGGGGGCGACGTGCCCAAGCTGGTGCGGCTGGCCAGGAGCGGCCGCCCCATCGTGGCGCTGGACGGCTGCCCGCTGGTGTGTGTGAAGAGCACGCTGGCGCGCCACGGCATTGCGCCGGCGCGCCACTATCAGCTGCACGAATACGGCGTCAAGAAGCGCACGCACCAGGACTTCGACCCGGCGCAGGCGGCCGCCGTGCTGGCGCGCATCGAGGCCGACCTGCACGACCACCCGGTGGCGCCCGCCCATGCCTGAGCCGCGCCGCGTCGTCGTCGGCATCTCGGGCGCCAGCGGCGCGGTGTACGGCGTGCGCCTGCTGCAGGCGCTGCGCGAGCTGGGCGGCATCGAGTCGCACCTGGTGGTGTCGGACGCCGGCTGGCAAAACCTGCGCCACGAGCTGGACCTGCCGCGCCCCCGCATCGAGGCGCTGGCCGACGTGGTGCACGACGTGGCCAACGTCGGCGCGCGCATCGCCAGCGGCTCCTTCCTGACCGAGGGCATGGTGGTGGCGCCCTGCTCCATGCGCACGCTGGCGGCCATCGCGCACGGCCTGGGCGACAACCTGCTGACACGCGCGGCCGACGTCACCCTCAAGGAGCGCCGCCGCCTGGTGCTGCTGGCGCGCGAATCGCCGCTGCACCTGGGCCACCTGCGCAACATGGTGGCCGTGACCGAGATGGGCGCCATCGTCAGCCCGCCGGTGCCGGCGTTCTACAAGCGCCCGCGCACGGTGGAGGACATCGTGGACCACGGCGTGGCGCGCGCGCTGGACGCCCTGGGCATCGCCAACGAGCTGACGACGCGCTGGCCGGGCCTGCCCGATAACTCCTGAAATCATAGCTGCTGGCGCGCACCAGACAAGCGCCACAGGCACTTTTAACTCAGACATGCCCGACCTCGACCTGCGCGACTTCCTGGCCCGGCTGGAGGCCGCGGGCGAGCTGCGCCGCGTCCGCGAGCCGGTGTCGCCGCGGCTGGAAATGACGGCGCTGTCCGACCGTGTGCTGCGCGCCGGTGGCCCCGCGCTGCTGTTCGAGAACCCCGCCGGCCACCGCATGCCGGTGCTCACCAACCTGTTCGGCACGCCCGCCCGCGTGGCGCGGGCGCTGGGCCTGTCCAGCCTGGCCGAGATGCGCGCCTTTGGCGAGGTGCTGGCGCAACTGAAGGAGCCCGAGCCGCCGCGCGGCATGAAGGACCTATGGGGCCGGCGCGACCTGCTCAAGACCCTGTGGCGCATGGCGCCCGACGTGGTGCGCCGCCCGCCCTGCCAGCAGATCGTGTGGGAGGGCAGCGACGTCGATCTGGCCCGCCTGCCCATCCAGCACTGCTGGCCGGGCGACGTGGCGCCCCTCATCACCTGGGGCCTGACGATCACGCGCGGGCCGCACAAGCCGCGGCAGAACCTGGGCATCTACCGCCAGCAGGTGATTAGCAGGAACCGGCTCATCGTGCGCTGGCTGTCGCACCGCGGCGGCGCGCTGGACTTTGCCGAGCATGGCCGCCAGAGCCCCGGCCAGCCCTACCCCGTGGCGGTGGCCATCGGCGCCGACCCGGCGACCCTCCTGGGCGCCGTCACCCCGGTGCCCGACAGCCTGTCCGAATACCAGTTCGCGGGCCTGCTGCGCGGCGCCCGCACCGAGGTGGCGCCCGCCCTGGGCGTGCCGCTGCAGGTGCCGGCGCGGGCCGAGATCGTGCTGGAAGGCCACATCCACCCCGACCCCGCGCACCCCAGCGGCTGGCAGCACGCGCTGGAAGGTCCCTACGGCGACCACACCGGCTACTACAACGAGCGCGCCGAGTTCCCGGTGCTCACGGTGGAACGCATCACCCAGCGCCAGGATGCGATCTACCACAGCACCTACACCGGCAAGCCGCCGGACGAGCCGGCCATGCTGGGGCTGGCGCTCAACGAGGTGTTCGTGCCGCTGCTGCAACGCGCCTTCCCCGAGATCATCGACTTCTACCTGCCGCCCGAGGCGTGCAGCTATCGCATGGCGGTGGTGCGCATCCGCAAGGCCTACGCCGGCCACGCGCGGCGCGTGATGATGGGCGTGTGGAGCCACCTGCGCCAGTTCCTCTACACCAAGTTCGTCGTCGTGGTGGATGAAGACATCGACGCGCGCGACTGGAAGGAGGTGGTGTGGGCCATGAGCACCCGCATGGACCCGGCGCGCGACACGATGCTGATCGAGCACACGCCCATCGACTACCTGGACTTCGCCTCGCCCGTGGCCGGCCTGGGCAGCAAGATGGGGCTGGACGCGACGAACAAGTGGCCCGGCGAGACGCAGCGCGAATGGGGCCGCCCGATGACCATGGACGCCGAGGTGACGCGGCGCATGCACGCGCTGGCCGACGCGCTGGGCCTGTAGCCGCGCGGTGCCGGCGGCGCGTACCATCGCGCCATGCACCCGCCCGACCACCACGGCCCGCCGCTGCGCATTCCCGCCACCTACCTGCGCGGCGGCACCAGCAAGGGCGTGTTCTTCCGCCTGCACGACCTGCCGGCCGCCGCCCGGCAGCCCGGCCCGGCGCGCGACGCGCTGCTGCGGCGCGTGCTGGGCAGCCCCGACCCCTACGGCCAGCAGATCGACGGCATGGGCGGCGCCAGCTCGTCCACCTCCAAGGCCGTCATCGTCGCGCCCGCCAGCCGGCCCGGCCACGACGTCGACTACCTGTTCGCCCAGATCGCCATCGACAGCCCGCTGGTCGACTGGTCGGGCAACTGCGGCAATCTGTCGGCCGCCGTCGGGCCGTTCGCCATCGCCAGCGGCCTGCTGCCGCCCGGGCGCGTGCCGCGTGACGGCCCGTGCGAGGTGCGCATCTGGCAGGCCAACATCGGCAAGACCATCGTCGCGCGGGTGCCCATGGTCGACGGCCAGGTGCAGGAGACGGGCGACTTCGAACTCGACGGCGTGGCCTTTGCCGCCGCCGAGATCGAGCTGACCTTTGTCGATCCAGCCGACGAGGGCGAAGGCGGCGCCACCGCGCTGCTGCCCACCGGCCGCGTGGTCGACCTGCTGGAAGTGCCCGGCCTGGGCCGCCTGCCCGCCACGCTGATCAACGCCGGCATCCCCACCGTGTTCGTCAACGCGCGCGACGTCGGCTGCCGCGGCACCGAACGGCAGGCCGACCTGAACGGCGACGCGCCGGCGCTGGCGCGGCTGGAGGCCATCCGCGCCCACGGCGCCCTGAAGATGGGCCTGATCGGCACGCTGGACGAAGCTGCCCGGCGCCAGCACACACCCAAGCTGGCCCTGGTGGCGCCGCCGGCCGACTACACCGCCGCCAGCGGCCGGCCGGTGCGCGCGACCGACATCGACCTGCTGGTGCGCGCCCTGTCCATGGGCCGACTGCACCACGCCATGATGGGCACGGCGGCGGTGGCCATCGCCAGCGCCGCCGCCATCCCCGGCACCCTGGTGCACGCGGCGGCCGGCGGCGGCGCGCCACGCCCGGCGGTGCGCTTTGGCCACCCCTCCGGTACGCTGCGCGTGGGCGCGCAGGCCGCGCAATCGGCCGACGGCCGCTGGCGCATCACCGAAGTGCGCATGAGCCGCAGCGCCCGCGTGCTGATGGAGGGTTGGGTGCGCGTGCCGGCCGAGGTGCTGGGCGCCGGGGCCTGACGCACCGCCATGTTGCAAGAAAAAACAGCTTGCAGCGCCCTACCAATCAGCGCCAGCAGCTATTAACTTTGAAGCACTCTGGAGATGGGCCGGCCCTGGCGGCCCATAATGGTCTTTTCGATCCGAAGGAAGCCTCCATGACCTGCCACCGCCGCACCCTGCTTGCCTGCGCCGCCCTGGGCGCGCTGTCTGTCGCCCTGCCTGCCGCCGCGCAGGACAACTGGCCCACCAAGACCGTGCGCCTGATCGTGCCCTACGCCGCCGGCGGCTTTGCCGACACACGCGCGCGCAAGATCGCCGACGCGCTGGGCAAGACCCTGGGCCAGCCGGTCATCGTCGACAACCGGGCGGGTGCCGGCGGCGTCACCGGCACCGACGTCATCGCCAAAGCCACCGACGGTCATACCTTCGGCTTCGGCTCGCCCGCGCCGCTGGTCACCAACCCGATGCTGATGAAGAAGATGCCGTACGACGCCGAGAAGGCGTTCAAGCCCATCATCCTCATCGAAACCGCGCCGCTGTTCCTGTCCACCGCCCCCAACCAGAGCTTCAAGTCGCTGAAGGAACTGCTCGACCACGCGCGCGCCAACCCCGGCAAGCTGAGCTACGGCTCCTCCGGCGTGGGCGGCGCCCACCACCTGTCGGCCGAGTTGCTGGCCTACCAGACCAGGACCGAAACCACCCATGTCCCCTACAAGGGCGGTGCGCTGGCCGCCAACGACCTGATGGGCGGCCACCTGGCCTTCATGTTCGAGATGGGCTACTCGGCCCTGCCCGCCATCCAGGCCGGCAAGATCAAGGCGCTGGCCGTCTCCAGCCGCCAGCGCGTGGCCGTGCTGCCCGACGTGCCGACGCTGGACGAAGCCGGCGTCAAGGGCTTCGAGTCCTACAACTGGCTGGGCATGATCGCGCCGGCCAGCACGCCCGATGCCGTCATCGCGCGGCTGAACGAAGCCGTCAACCAGGCGCTCAAGCAGCCCGAGCTGCGCCAGATGATCGAAGGCAGCGCCGGCATCGTGGCCGGGGGCACGCCGGCGGCGTATGGTCAGTTCCTCGCGCAGGAGCGCGCCAAGTGGGCTCCGGTCATCAAGGCAGCCAACATCACACTGGACTGAAGCGCCATGACAACCAGACAACAACTGCGCCACCTGGCCAACGCCCGGCGCGGCGTGCTGCTGCCGGGGGCCTTCAACGCCCTGTCGGCGCGCGTGGTCGAGGACCTGGGTTTCGAGGCGCTGTACATCACCGGCGCCGGCGTCACCAACATGTGGCTGGGCCTGCCGGACCAGGGCTTCATGGGGCTGGCCGAGATCGCCGACCACACGGCGCGCATCCGCGACGCGGTGGAGCTGCCGCTGCTGGTGGATGCCGACACCGGCTTCGGCAACGCGCTGAACGTCTACCACACGGTGCGCACGCTGGAGCGCGCCGGCGCCGACGGCATCCAGCTGGAAGACCAGGTGGCGCCCAAGCGCTGCGGGCATTTTTCGGGCAAGGACGTGATCGGCATCGACGAGGCGGTGGGCAAGATCAAGGCCGCCGTCGACGCCCGGCGCGACGCCGACCTGGTGATCATGGCGCGCACCGACGCCGCCGCCACCCAGGGCTTCGAGGCGGCGGTCGAGCGCGCCCAGCGCTTTGCCGAGGCGGGCGCCGACATTCTGTTCGTCGAGGCCGTCACCCGCGCCGAGGAGATCCGCGCGCTGCCGCAACGCCTGGCCAAACCGCAGCTGATGAACATGGTGATCGGCGGCCAGACGCCGATCGTCGGCGCTGCCGAGCTGGGCCGGCTGGGCTACGGCCTGGTGCTGTACGCCAACGCGGCGCTGCAGGGCGCGCTGGCCGGCATGCAGCAGGCGCTGACGGCGCTGCGCGACACCGGCCAGGTGCTCGAATCCAGCGGCCTGGTGACGCCCTTTGCCGAGCGCCAGCGCCTGGTGGGCAAGCCGCAGTGGGACGCGTTGGAGCAGCGCTACCGCTGAGTCAGGACGCCCTGGTCTTGGTGATCGACACCGCGCCGCCCGCCTTGCCGCCCATGGGGGCGTCGCGATCCAGGCCGGCGGCGGCCAGGCGGTCGAGGTACTGGCGCCACAGCTCGTCCTGCCGCGTGCCCAGTTCGTACAGGTAGCCCCAGGTGAAGATGCCGCTTTCGTGGCCGTCGGAAAAGCGCGGCTGCACGGCGTAATTGCCCACCGGCGCCAGCGCGGTGATCTCGACCTCGCGCTTGCCGGTCTGCGGCACCTCCTGGCCCGGGCCGTGGCCCTGCACCTCGGCCGAGGGCGAGTACACGCGCAGCAGCTCGAACGGCAGGCGGAAATGCGCGCCGTCAGGCCAGCGCAGCTCCAGCACGCGCGACAGCGTGTGCACGGTGAGCGATTCGGGGGGAGGCTTGGGCGTCGAGGTCATCAGGAGCGGCGCGCCACGGGCGCGAAATCACGGAAACAGCGCCGATTGTGCCGCGCCGGGCCGGCGCCGGCTCGGCCCGCTCCTATACTGCGGGCCCCTGCCACCGCACCGCCGCCCTGCCGTGAACAACCCGATTCTTCAACGCGCCGTGTTCCTGCTGCTGCTGACGGGCGTGACGCTGGCGTTCTTCTGGGTCATCGCGCCGTTCTTCGGCGCCGTGTTCTGGGCCGTGGTGCTGGCGCTGATGTTCATGCCGCTGTTCCGGCGCCTGCGCACGGCGCTGCGCGGGCGCGACACGCTGGCGGCGGTGGCGACGCTGCTGATCTGCCTGCTGATCGTGGTGGTGCCGCTGGCCTTCATCATCGGCGCCATGTTGGACGAGGCGGCCAGCTTCACCCAGCGCGTGCGCTCGGGCGAGCTGGACCTGCGGGCGCTGTTCCAGCAAGTGGTCGACGCGCTGCCGGCCTGGCTGCACGGGCTGCTGGGCCGCTTCGGCCTGGTCAACATGCAGGACGTGCTGGACAAGGTGTCGGCCGCGCTGGTGCAGGGCGGGCAGGCCATCACGGCGCGCGCCCTGGCGATCGGGCAGAACACGCTGCTGCTGATGGTCAACCTGGGCATCACGCTGTACCTGCTGTTCTTCTTCCTGCGCGACGGGCGCGAGCTGGGGCTGATGATCCGCCGCGCCGTCCCCATGCAGGCCGAGCACACCAGCTACCTGCTGCACAAGTTCGCCACGGTGGTGCGCGCCACCGTCAAGGGCACGGTGGTGGTGGCGCTGGTGCAGGGCCTGCTGGGCGGGCTGGCCTTCGCGGTGCTGGGCATCCACGGCGCCGTGCTGTGGGGCGTCAGCATGGCGGTGCTGTCGCTGGTGCCTGCTGTGGGGGCGGCGCTGGTGTGGGCGCCGGTGGCGATCTACCTGCTGGCCACCGGCTCACCGGGCGCCGGCATCGGCCTGATCGCCTGGGGCGCCGGCGTGATGGGCATGATGGACAACATCCTGCGCCCGCTGCTGGTGGGCAAGGAAACCAAGCTGCCGGACTTCCTGGTGCTGCTGTCGACCATCGGCGGCATCTCGGTGTTCGGCATCAACGGCTTCGTCATGGGGCCGGCCATCGCGGCGCTGTTCGTCGCCGCCTGGGCACTGTTCAGCGTGGCCGAGAACGACGCCTCCGAGGCCACGCCGCCCCCGCCAGTGCCGCCCGAAGCCTGAGCGCCGGCCAGCGCCCGCGCCAACCCAAGGCTGTCATTTTCGCGTCCTTCGCGCCTCTTTCGCGTCCTTCGCGTCCGGCAGTCCGGCCGTCAGACCAGCACCCGCTCGATACCCCCCGCGTTGGCCTTGTCCACGTAGTCGGGCAGCCAGTTCTCGCCCAGGATGGCGCGTGCCATCTCGATGACGATGTAGTCGGCCTCCAGCAGGCCGTTGGCTAAATCGTCCTCGTAGCGCTTCAGGCCCTGCAGGCAGCTGGGACAGCTGGTCAGGATCTTGACGTTGGCCTTGGGGCCCACCGCGCCCGAGGCGCGCAGCTGCGCCTCGCCCTTGCGGATTTCCTCTTCCTTGCGAAAGCGCACCTGGGTGGACACGTCGGGGCGCGTCACGCCCAGGGTGCCCGATTCGCCGCAGCAGCGCTCGCTCTTGATGACCTGCTCGCCGATCAGGGCGCGCACCGTCTGCATCGAGTCGCCCTGCTTCATCGGGTCGTGGCAGGGCTGGTGGTACAGGTAGGCGCCCTGGTCGGCGGCCGGCAGGGTGATGCCTTTTTCCAGCAGGTATTCGTGGATGTCGACGATGCGGCTGCCGGGGAAGATCTTGTCGAACTGGTAGGTCGCCAGCTGGTCGTAGCAGGTGCCGCAGCTGACCACCACGGTCTTGATGTCCAGGTAGTTGAGCGTGGTGGCCACGCGGTGCAGCAGCACGCGGTTGTCGGCAATCATCTTGTCGGCCTTGTCGAACTGGCCGCTGCCGCGCTGCGGGTAGCCGCAGCACACGTAGCCGGGCGGCAGCACGGTCTGCACGCCGGCATGCCACAGCATGGCCTGGGTGGCCAGGCCGACCTGGCTGAACAGGCGCTCGGAGCCGCAGCCGGGAAAGTAGAACACCGCCTCGCTGTCGGTGGTGGTGGCCTGGGGGTCGCGGATGACGGGCACGTAGTCGCGGTTTTCGATGTCCAGCAGCGCGCGCGCCGTCCGGGTGGGCAGGCCGCCGGGCAGCTTCTTGTTGACGAAGTGGATCACCTGCTCGCGGATCGGCGCCGGTCCCACGGTGGCGGGCGGATGCGCGGTCTGCTTGCGGCCGGCCACGCGCACCACGTCGACCGCGGCGCGCTGCGCCTTGAAGGCGACGCCGGTCATGACGGCGCGCGTGGTGTTGATCACGCGCGGGTCGGTGGCGTTGAGAAAGAACATGGCGGCCGCGTTGCCCGGCCGCAAGCTCTTCTTGCCCATCTTGCGCAGCAGGTTGCGCATGTTCATGGTGACGTCGCCGAAGTCGATCTTCACCGGGCAGGGCGCCAGGCAGCGGTGGCACACGGTGCAGTGGTCGGCCACGTCCTCGAACTCGGCCCAGTGCTGGATGCTGACGCCGCGGCGCGTCTGCTCCTCGTACAGGAAGGCCTCGATCAGCAGCGAGGTGGCCAGGATCTTGTTGCGCGGGCTGTACAGCAGGTTGGCGCGCGGCACGTGGGTGCTGCACTCGGGCTTGCACTTGCCGCAGCGCAGGCAGTCCTTGATCGAATCGGCGATCGCGCCCAGGTCGCTTTGCTGCAGCAGCAGCGATTCATGCCCCATAAGGCCGAAGCTGGGCGTGAACGCATTGCTCAAATCGGCCCGCAGCCGGCGCCCAGGGTGCGCCGGCAGCTCCTTGTTTCGTAGCAGCTTGCCGCGATTGAAGCGTCCCTCGGGGTCGACGCGCTGCTTGTAGTCGGCAAACGGCGCCAGCTCGGCGTCGCTCAGGTACTGCAGCTTGGTGATGCCGATGCCGTGCTCGCCGCTGATCACGCCGTCCAGGCTGCGGGCAAGCTGCATCACGCGGTCCACCGCCTGGTGCGCGGTTTGCAGCATGGCGTAGTTGTCGCTGTGCACCGGGATGTTGGTGTGCACGTTGCCGTCGCCGGCGTGCATGTGCAGGGCGATCCACACCCGGCCCTTGAGCACGCGCTGCTGGATCTCGCCCAGCGCCGCCATCAGCGGCTCGAAGTCGCTGCCGGTGAAGATGGCGCGCAGCGGCTCGCGGATCTGGGTCTTCCAGCTGGCGCGCAGGCGGTGGTCCTGCAGCTGGGGGAACAGCCGGTCGATGTCGGCCAGCCAGCCCTGCCACAGGGCGCGCACCTCGCGCACCTGCGCCAGCGCCAGCTCGACCTTCTCGTCCAGCAGCTCGCGCGCGGGAGCGCCGGCGCCCAGCGGCAGCTGGCCGCGCCGCAGGAAAGCCTCCAGCTCGTCCGCCAGCTCGATCTTGTTGCGCAGGGACAGCTCGATGTTGATGCGCTCGACGCCGTCGGTGTATTCGGCCATGCGCGGCAGCGGAATCACCACGTCCTCGTTGATCTTGAAGGCGTTGGTGTGGCGGCTGATGGCGGCCGTCTTCTTGCGGTCGGACCAGAATTTCTTGCGCGCATCGGGGCTGACGGCCGTGAAGCCCTCGCCGGCGCGCGAGTTGGCGATGCGCACCACCTCGCTGGCGGCGCGCGCCACGGCGTCGGGGTCGTCGCCGGCGATGTCGCCGATCAGCACCATCTTGGGCAGGCCGCCGCGCTTGGACTTGGTGCTGTAGCCCACGGCCCGCAGGTAGCGGTCGTCCAGGTGTTCCAGGCCGGCCAGCAGCACCCCCGAGCGCGCGGCCTCGGCAAACATGAAATCCTTGATCTCGACGATGCTGGGCACTGCGTCCTTGGCGTGGCCGAAGAATTCGAGGCACACGGTGCGCGTGTGCTCGGGCATGCGGTGCAGCACCCAGCGCGCGCTGGTGATCAGGCCGTCGCAGCCTTCCTTCTGCACGCCGGGCAGGCCGCTGAGGAACTTGTCGGTCACGTCCTTGCCCAGGCCGGCCTTGCGGAAGCTGGCGCCGGGGATGTCCAGCCGCTCGCGCCGCAGCTCGCGCTTGCGGCCGGCGTCCAGGTAAACCAGCTCGAAGCTGGCCACCTCGGCATCGTGGATCTTGCCCAGGTTGTGGCCGATGCGGGTGACCTCCAGCCACTCGCCCGCGGGCGTGACCATGCGCCAGCTGGCCAGGTTGTCCAGCGCCGTGCCCCACAGCACGGCCTTCTTGCCGCCGGCGTTCATGGCGATGTTGCCGCCGATGCAACTGGCCTCGGCGCTGGTCGGGTCGACCGCGAACACCAGGCCCGCGCCCTCGGCCGCGTCGGCCACGCGCTGGGTGACCACGCCGGCCTCGGTCCAGATGGTGGGCACCTCGCGCTCCAGCCCGGGCAGGCGCAGCGGCTCGACGCGGCCCATGTCGATCAGCTTCTCGGTATTGATGACGGCGCTTTGCCAGTCCAGCGGGATGGCGCCGCCGGTGTAGCCGGTGCCGCCGCCACGCGGGATGATCGTGAGACCCAGCTCGATGCAGCCCTTGACGAGGCCCGCCATCTCGGCCTCGCTGTCGGGGGTCAGCACCACCAGCGGGAACTCGACGCGCCAGTCGGTGGCGTCGGTCACGTGGCTGACGCGCGACAGGCCGTCGAACTTGATGTTGTCCTTGTGGGTGTACTTGCCCAGCGCGCGCGCCGTGCGGCGGCGCAGCTCGGCCACCTTGTCGAAGGAGCGGTCGAAGGCATCGACCACGCGGTGTGCCGCGCCCAGCAGCTCGCCCACCAGCGCGTCGCGCGCGGCATCCTGGTCGGGGTGGCGGCGTTTTTCGACCTCGGCCAGACGATGGCGCAGCGCTTCCACCAGCAGGGCGCGGCGGCGCGGATTGTCCAGCAGATCGTCCTGCAGGTAGGGGTTGCGCCGCACCACCCAGATGTCGCCCAGCACCTCGTACAGCATGCGCGAGGAGCGGCCGGTGTGGCGCTCGCCGCGCAGGGTCTGCACGATCTCCCAGGCGCGCTCGCCCAGCAGCCGCAGCACGATCTCGCGGTCGGAGAAGCTGGTGTAGTTGTAGGGGATCTCGCGCAGGCGCGGCGCCGAATCGTCGGCGGCGGTCAGGTGGTCGAGCGGGGTCGGAGCGTTCATGTGATGGACCCAGCACGGCGCCAACAATGAACGGCAAGTCGTGCGCCCAAGGCGCGCCCGGCGTCCGGCTGGCCGGCAATTTTACTGCGGTGCAACATTCACACACAGGGCCTGAGGTCGGGCCCCGACTTGCGTACAAACCCGCTTGTCAGCGGGTTGACATGGGCGTGCAATCCGCCTGTCCGACAATCCGCGCACGCACCAGCAGCCCTGGTGCGGCGCTTATTTCACTTGTTCGAGGAGGTTTCATGAAATTCCGTCTTGCCGCCGCCAGCCTCGCGGCCGCTCTTGTCTCGTCGCCGGTGCTGGCGCAGACCGAAATCCAGTGGTGGCACTCCATGAGCGGCCCGCTGGGCGAATGGGTGGGCGACCTGGCCAAGCAATTCAACGCCAGCCAGGGCGCCTACAAGGTGGTGCCCACCTACAAGGGCCAGTACGACGAGTCGATGACCGCCGCCATCGCCGCCTTCCGCGCCGGCAACGCGCCCGACATCCTGCAGGTGTTCGAGGTCGGCACCGCCACCATGATGGCCAGCAAGGGCGCCATCAAGCCGGTGGGCGAGGTCATGACCTCCGGCGGCGCCAAATTCGACCCCAGCGTCTACATCTCGGCCGTGGCGGGCTACTACACGGCGCCCAACGGGCAGATGCTGAGCTTCCCGTTCAACAGCTCGACCACCGTCTTCTACTACAACAAGGACGCCTTCAAGGCCGCCGGCCTGGACCCTGAGAAGGCGCCCACCACCTGGCCGGAAGTGTTCGCCGCCGCCGACAAGCTCAAGGCCGGCGGCCACAAGTGCCCGTTCACCACCAGCTGGATCAGCTGGACGCAGCTGGAGAGCTTCTCGGCCTGGCACAACACCTTGTTTGCCACCCAGAACAACGGCTTTGGCGGCACCTCGGCGCGCCTGGCCTTCAATTCGCCGCTGCACGTGCGCCACTTCGAGAACCTGGCCAAGATGGCCAAGAACGGCACCTTCGTCTACAAGGGCCGCAACAACGCCGCCGACGCCGCCTTCCCCTCGGGCGAATGCGCCATGATGACCGGCTCGTCCGGCCTGTACGCGCGCGTGGCCAAGGACGCCAAGTTCAAGTACGGCATCTCCACCCTGCCCTACTACCCCGACGTCAAGGGCGCGCCGCAGAACACCGTGATCGGCGGCGCCAGCCTGTGGGTGATGTCCGGCAAGACGCCCGAGAAATACAAGGGCGTGGCCCGCTTCTTCGACTTCCTGTCCGACACCAAGGTGCAGTCCGAAAGCCACAAGCGCACCGGCTACCTGCCCATCACGATGGGCGCCTACAAGCTGACCGAGGCCTCGGGCTTTTACGACAAGAACCCCGGCACCGACGTGGCGGTGACGCAGATGATCCGCAAGACCACCGACAAGTCGCGCGGCATCCGCCTGGGCAACTTCGTGCAGATCCGCACCATCGTGGATGAGGAAACCGAGCAGATCTGGAGCGGCAAGCGCAGCGCCAAGGAGGCACTGGAAGCCGCCGTCAAGCGCGGCAACGAGCAGCTCGAGCGCTTCCAGAAAGCCAACAAGGGCTAAGCCCTGTTCAGGATGGCGAAGCGGCCCCACCGTCATTCGCCATGCCAGCGCCCGCCGCCGTGATGGCTCATGTGTTGGCGGGCGCCGCCCATGACATGAGCTCGCGTTAGACTCAAGCGCCCGCCGTCATGCCGCGCGGCCCCATCCGTATCCCGAAGCCCCATGGAAAAACGCGCGCTGTTTCGCTCCGGCTGGCTGCCCTGGCTGCTGATCGCGCCGCAGATGGCGGTGATCCTGGTGTTCTTCTTCTGGCCCGCCAGCCAGGCCATCGTGCAGTCCATGCAGGCCGAGGACGCCTTCGGCACCAGCACCAGCTTCGTCGGCCTGGACAACTTCGTCACCCTGTTCGAAGACCCGGCCTACATCGAGTCGTTCAAGGTGACGGCGATCTTCTCGGCGCTGGTGGCGGTCTGCGGCATCGCGCTGTCGCTGGTGCTGGCCATCTTTGCCGACCGCGTGGTGCGCGGCGCCCTGGTCTACAAGACCTTCCTGATCATCCCCTACGCCGTGGCGCCGGCCATCGCCGGCGTGCTGTGGGTGTTCATGTTCTCGCCCAGCATCGGCGTGGTCAGCTACGGCCTGCGGCAGATGGGCATCGACTGGAACCACCTGCTCAATTCCGGCCAGGCGCTGACGCTGATCGTGGTGGCCGCCGTGTGGAAGCAGATTTCCTACAACTTCCTGTTCTTCCTGGCCGGCCTGCAATCCATCCCCAAGGCGCTGATCGAGGCCGCCGCCATCGACGGCGCCGGCCCGCTGCGGCGCTTTTTCACCATCCAGTTTCCGCTGCTGTCGCCCACCACCTTCTTCCTGCTGGTGATCAACGTGGTGTACGCCTTCTTCGACACCTTTGCCATCGTGCACGCCACCACCGAGGGCGGGCCGGGACGGGACACCGCCATCCTGGTCTACAAGGTCTGGCACGACGGCTTCAAGGCGCTGGACCTGGGCGGCTCGGCCGCGCAGTCGGTGGTGCTGATGGCCATCGTGGTCGGCCTGACGGTGATCCAGTTCCGCTACGTCGAGAAAAAGGTGCAGTACTGATGCCCCCCCTGAGTCGCTTCGCGCCTTCCCCCCAGGGGGACAACGCCTGTGTCCGGCGCAGGTCCGGACACGGCGTTTGCTGGGCTGGCCTGCTCCGCGGCCTTGGGACAACGCCGAATCGGCCCCCGTCGCACGGCCACCGGGGTCAGTGGCGCTTGCCCGCAAGGAATGGCCATGGTTGAACGCCGCCCCGGCCTGACCCTGTTCTCGCACGTCGTGCTGCTGCTGGGCATCGCCGTGGTGGCGTTCCCGATCTACCTGGCCTTCGTGGCCTCCACCCACACGCGCGACGCCATCCTGCAGGTGCCGATGCCGCTGCTGCCCGGCGGCCACCTGATCGACAACTACGGCGCCGCGCTGCTGGGCGCCGACACCCAGGGCGCGCGCGTGGTGGTGGGCCGCATGATGTGGATCAGCTTCGTCACCGCCATGGTGATCGCGGTGGGCAAGATCGCCATCTCGCTGCTGTCGGCCTTTGCCATCGTCTACTTCCGCTTTCCGTTCAAGAAGATCGTGTTCTGGATGATCTTCATCACCCTGATGCTGCCGGTGGAGGTGCGCATCCTGCCCACCTACAAGGTGCTGTCGGACCTGAACATGCTCAACACCTACGCCGGGCTGACGGTGCCGCTGATCGCCTCGGCCACCGCCACCTTCCTGTTCCGGCAGTTCTTCCTGTCGGTGCCCGACGAACTGGTCGAAGCCGCGCGCATCGACGGCGCCGGGCCGATGCGCTTTTTCAAGGACATCCTGGTGCCGCTGTCGCAGACCTCGATCGCGGCGCTGTTCGTGATCCAGTTCATCTACGGCTGGAACCAGTACCTGTGGCCGCTGCTGGCCACCACCAGCGAGGACATGTACCCGGTGGTCATCGGCATCAAGCGCATGATCGCCTCGGGCGACGCCGCGGTGGACTGGAACCTGGTCATGGCCACCGCCGTGCTGGCCCTGGTGCCACCGGCCATCGTGGTGGTGCTGATGCAGCGCTGGTTCGTCAAGGGCCTGGTCGACACCGAAAAGTGACCTTGGTCGCCTGAACCCTCAACGCTCAACGCTCAACGTTCCCCATGGCAGCCATCTCCTTTCGCAACGTCGTCAAGCGCTACGGCAAGGGCCCCAAGGCCAACCAGGTGATCCACGGCGTGAGCGCCGAAATCCGCGACGGCGAGTTCGTCGTCATCGTCGGCCCCTCGGGTTGCGGCAAGTCCACCCTGTTGCGCATGGTGGCGGGGCTGGAGGAGATCTCCGAAGGCGAGATCGCCATCGGCGAGCGCGTGGTCAACGACGTGGAACCCGCCAAGCGCGACATCGCGATGGTGTTCCAGAACTACGCGCTCTATCCCCACATGAGCAATTTCGACAACATGGCCTACGGCCTGCGCATCCAGGGGGTGCCGAAGGACGAAATCCGCGCCCGCGTCGACAAGGCGGCGCAGATCCTGGAGCTGGGCGGCCTGCTGGCGCGCAAGCCGCGCGAGCTGTCGGGCGGCCAGCGCCAGCGCGTGGCCATGGGCCGCGCCATCGTGCGCCAGCCGCAGGTGTTCCTGTTCGACGAGCCGCTGTCCAACCTGGACGCCAAGCTGCGCGCCCAGACCCGGCTGGAGATCGAGAAGCTGCACCGCGAACTGGGCATCACCAGCCTGTTCGTCACCCACGACCAGGTCGAGGCCATGACGCTGGCCGAGCGCATGATCGTCATGAACGCCGGCCGCATGGAACAGTTCGGCACGCCCGAGGAGGTGTACCACCGCCCGGCCAGCACCTTCGTGGCCAGCTTCATCGGCGCGCCGCCGATGAACCTGCTCGCCGGCATCGAAGGCGTGCGCGAGGGCGTGCTGCTGGGCATCCGCCCCGAGCATCTGCGCGTGGTCGACACCGGTGGCTGGACGCTGCACGTCGAAACCGTCGAGATGCTGGGCGCCGAGCGCCTGGTCTACGGCCACCTGAACGGCCCCCAGGGCCCATGGACCATCCTGCGCATGAGCGAGACCGAGTTGCCCCCCGCCCCCGGCCAGACCCTGCAGGTGCTGCCGCTGGAAGATCGCCTGCACGGCTTCGACGCCGCCACGGGCCTGCGCATCGAGGCATGACGAAATGACTTCGACGCCGGCCTGCGGCAGCCCGTCATGGCGGCGCAGCCGCCGTCATTGAGGCGCAGCAAAGTCATTTCGTCATTTCGCGCCCTCACGCCGCACACCCGCCGACGCCATGAGCCCCTGGCCCTACCCCTTCTGGATCGCCCACCGCGGCGCCGGCCGGCTGGCGCCGGAAAACACGCTGGCCGCCTTTCGCCTGGGCGCGCGGCACGGCTACCGCATGTTCGAATGCGACGCCAAACTGTCGGCCGACGGCGTGGTCTTTCTGCTGCACGACAGCACGCTGGAGCGCACCACCAGCGGCCAGGGCACGGCCGGCGACCAGCCCTGGGCCGCGCTGGCGCAGCTGGACGCCGGCGGCTGGCACTCGCGCGCCTGGGCCGGCGAGCCGATCCCGACGCTGGACAACCTGGCCCGCTGGTGCCTGGCCAACCACCACCTGCTGGACATCGAGATCAAGCCCACCCCCGGCACCGAAGCCGCCACCGGCCGCGCCGTGGCCACGCTGGCGGCCCGTTTGTGGCAGGGCGCCGCCGTCCCGCCGCTGCTCACGTCCTTCCAGACCGAAGCCCTGCGCGCCGCCCGGCAGGTGGCGCCGCAACTGCCGCGCGGCCTGCTGCTGGACACCCTGTGGGACGGCTGGCTGGCGGCGGCGCGGCAACTGGACTGCGTCGCCATCGTCTGCAACCACGCGCTGTGGGACGTCGCCACCGTGGCCCAGGTCAAGGCCGCCGGCCTGCGCGCGCTGAGCTACACCGTCAACGACGCCTGGGCGGCCGAGCGGCTGATGGCGCTGGCCACCGACGGCATCGTCACCGACCGGGTGGACCTGTTCAGCCCCGCCAGCCGCTGAGCCTAGAAGCGGCAGTTGAACGCGCCCTCCAGTGCCGTGATCGGCGTGCCAGGCAAGGCGCGAGGACGCCGCAGGCTACTGCCTGCAAGGACGAGCAACGACGCCTGGCGCGGCGAGCGCGGTGCTGGTGGGTGCGTAGCGCGCTCACCTATTCGGTGAACACCATCGAAGCCACAAACGCCAGCACCCGCGCGGTTTTGGCGATGATCGCAAGCGGTCAACTGCCGTTTCTAGGCTGAACCAGGCGCGCAGCCCTATCGCGCCCGCGTCAGCCAGGCCTGGCTGGCGGCGCAGGCCAGCACCAGGGCCGCGTAGGTCAGCATGCGACCGTCCTGCCCGGTCCACACCAGAGCGGCCACCAGCACCGCCACCCCGACAGCAAAATTGATAGCTGCTTGCGCAGGCAGCGCAAGCCTTGGGGTTGAATTTTTCCCCAAAATCCGGCCCGCCAGCGCCAGGCCCACCGCCACCACCAGCGCCGGCGCCACAAAAGCGGCCAAGTGCCAGAAAACGTCGAACAGGCTCATTTGCAGCTTTGACGCGGATCAAGCCAATGCCCCATGGCCGGGCACAGGCGGGAGGCCAATTTTATAATCGCCACCATGGCCGTCTGGACCCTGGGACTGAACCACCACACCGCGCCGCTGGATGTGCGTGGGCGTTTTGCGTTCGCGCTTGACCAGATCGCGCCAGCGCTCAAGGGCCTGCGCGCCTCGCACGCGCGCCACCCCGAGGCCGCCATCCTGTCCACCTGCAACCGCACCGAGGTCTACTGCGCCTCGGACAACCTGCAGGTCGACCACACCCTGGGCTGGCTGGCCCAGGCCGGCCAGGTGCCCGCCGAGGCGCTGCGCCAGCACACCTACGTGCTGCAGGACGGCCAGGCCGCGCGCCACGCCTTTCGCGTCGCCAGCGGGCTGGACAGCATGGTGCTGGGCGAGCCGCAGATCCTGGGCCAGATGAAAAGCGCCGTGCGCGCCGCCGAGGACGCGGGCGCGCTGGGCAGCACGCTCAACCAGCTGTTCCAGCGCAGCTTCGCCGTCGCCAAGCAGGTGCGCAGCTCGACCGAGATCGGCGCCCACTCCATCAGCATGGCCGCCGCCGCCGTGCGCCTGGCCGGCAACCTGTTCGAGGACCTGCGGCAGATCAAGGTGTTGTTCGTCGGCGCCGGCGAAATGATCGAGCTGGCCGCCACCCACTTCGCGGCCCGCGACCCCAGGCACATCGCCATCGCCAACCGCACGCTGGAGCGCGGCGAGAAGCTGGCCACCCGCTTTGGCGGCGAGGTCATGCGCATGGCCGACCTGGCCGAGCGCCTGCACGAATTCGACGCCGTTGTCAGCTGCACCGCCAGCCAGCTACCCATCATCGGCCTGGGCGCCGTCGAGCGGGCACTGAAAAAGCGCCGCCACCGCCCCATCTTCATGGTCGACCTGGCGGTGCCGCGCGACATCGAGCCCGAAGTCAAGGACCTGGACGACGTGTACCTGTACACCGTCGACGACCTGGCCCAGGTGGTGCAGACCGGCCAGGCCAACCGCCAGGCCGCGGTGGCCCAGGCCGAGGCCATCATCGACGCCGGCGTGCAGAGCTTTCTGCACTGGATGGACCAGCGCGACCCGGCCGGCGGCGTGGTGCCCCTGATCCAGCAGCTGGGCGCCCAGGCCGACGAATGGCGCGCCATCGAACTGGCCCGCGCCCGCAAGCGCCTGGCCAAGGGCGAAGACCTGGACGCCGTGCTGGACGCCCTGTCGCGCGGGCTGACGCAGAAGATGCTGCATGGGGCGATGGCGGAGCTGAACGCCAGCGACCCGGCCCATCGCGAGCAGACCAGCGACGCCATTGCACGGCTGTTCCTGCGCGGAAAGCTGCCGGCCCAGCGCTGAACCCCATCGGCATTTCTACACGAAACCCGCAGTAACGCGACCGCTGGTCGCTCGCTGTCTGCCGTTCGTCCCGCCGCTGAGGCGACGGGAACCGCCCCCTCCTAGCATGGCGCTATGGAATATTCGCCCATTGCGCCCTACCCACCCCCGCCTGCGACATCGCGCGGCTTTACTGCCGTCGAACTGATGGCGGTGGTCGCCATCGTTGCCATCCTCGCCGCGCTGGCGGCGCCCAGCTTCACACCCCTCATCGAGCGCTGGCGTGTGCGCCAGGCAGCTGAAGGACTAGAGGCAACGATGTACTTCGCGCGCTCCGAAGCCATCAAGCGTGGCGGCAACGTCGTGATCCAGAAACTGCCGAATGGTACCAACGGCTGCGTCGCAGGAACCACGCAAGAATGGCACTGTGGCTGGATTGTCTGCGAGGACGCCAACAGCGATGGCAGCTGCGGCAGCACCGAACCCGTGCTGCAGCGCTTCGAGACGACACCATCGACGGTCGAGCTCTACCGCACCAGCAATGGCGCCAGCATTGCGCTCAACCGCTGGGGCCTGATCAGCGGGACGTTTATCGGTTTCAACTTGGTACCCGCCGGCAAGTCCATCTCGAACCCGTCCACTCGCGGTCTTTGCATCAGCTCGGGCGGACGCGTCAGGATCGTTCCGCAAGAAGATGTTCCATGCACCAACTGAGCGCCATGTCAACCCCGCACGCGCAGCGTCAACGCGGCATCACCCTCATCGAATCGCTGGTCGCCATCCTGGTGGCGGCCCTGGGCGTTCTGGGGATCCTGGGCGTGCAAATGCGCACCCTGGCCGACACCAGCACCACCGTGCGCCGGGCCCAGGCCATCCGCCTGATCGAAGACCTCGGGGAGCGGCTCAAGGTTCATCCCAACGCGCTGATGGTGCTCGGGAGCTACCAAAGCGGCTGGACCGCCAACCTGCCGACGCCCCCCGCCGCGACCAACTGTGCCTCGGTGACCTGCACCCCGACCCAGTTCGCCGCGTACGACGTGGCCGAATGGAAGCGCCTGGTTCAACGCAGCCTGCCGTTGGGCGATGCCAACATCTTCATCCCCGCAGGCGAGACCGCCATAACCAATAACCGCCGCCAGTTGGGCGTAATGATCAGTTGGCGAGAAAACGAGCAAGCCGGCCTAAGCGCCATCGACAGGCAAAACACCGATGCCACGCGAGTGCGCACTAGCAGCGGCACGCTCGTTTCAGGTGCCGGCAGTGCCGCCACCTGCCCGGCTGACAGCAGTTGCCAGTTGCAGTTCATCCCCGTGGCCGCCCGCTGCGCGCCCGATCTAAGGGAAGGCGCCGCAAACCCGAAATACTTCTGCGCAGGGCCCTGAGCATGACATCGAAGCACCGCACACTCTGCAAGGCCACCAGGAGCCACCGGGCAGCTCCAGCAAGTGCCAAGCGACTTGCCAGGCCACTGCGCACCCAGCGCGGGGTAAGTCTGATCGAGATGCTGGTCGGCATCGCCATCGGGTTGATGGTGGTGGCCGTCGCGATGGGTGCCCTGATGGTCTCGCGCGGCGTCACCGGCACAGTCGGCGACGCCAGCAACATCCAGCAGCAGGCCGCATATGCCATGCGTATCATCGGCGCGCAGGTGCGGCAGACTGCCTCCCTTTACCTCAATCCGAACCCCGCGAATGCGCCCGGAGGACTTGACCCTCTAACGCCTGTCGCCTTCGAGAGGAAGGCCAAGGCCGCGTCGGGCACCTACGACTTCGACATGGATGCCCGGACCACTTTGCTCGACGGCACCACCAGCAGCCTCACTGCCGGCTATCGCCGCTACAAGGACCCTGTCTTTGTCCGTGACCCCAGCACTCCGACGGATCCCGACATGGCGATGGCGCGCAACTGTCTCGGTGGCCCTGGCAATGCCAGTACCGACGCGCGCGTCGAGAATATCTTCAGCTTCAGCGCGAACGAGTTGCGGTGTGGCGGCAATGGTGCGGCGGACCAGGCAATCGTGCGCAACGTTGCTGCCTTCCAACTGACTTATCTGGTTCAGGACGCAACGAGCAGCGTCGGCAACCCCACGCTCCGTCGCGTATCCCCAGCTTCGGTCGGCAACTGGGGGCAGGTCCAAGGCATCGAGGTCTGTCTGGTGCTATTCGGCAACGAAGCCATCGACATGCCGGCCGGCAGCAGTTACACCGATTGCGACGGCGTCACGCAAGTAGACATGACAACGCAGAGCGTGAGCAATCCGCCGCGCAGAAACCGCATGCACCTGGTGTTTCGCAACGTGTTCCAGTTGCGCAGCCAGGGCCTGATGTGAAAGGCACGGCGATGTTTCTCACATACAGTGCCCGTGCATGCCACCGCTCCTTGGGCCAGCGCCAGCGTGGCGTCGCGCTGTTCGTCGTCATCGTGTTCGTGCTGTTGTCCATGCTGCTGGCGTTGTGGGCTTCGCGAACCTCGATGTTCAACGAACTGGTGGTCGGCAACGACGCCGACTACCAGCGCGCCTTCGAGGCAGCGCAGGCTCTGCTGCAGGACGCCGAACTCGACATCCGCGGTGAACGCGCCGATGGCCTGGCCTGCGACGCCGATGACGTGAGCGCCCAACCCGACGAAGTCTGTCGACGGGGCAGTGTGACCAAGATACCGCTCGAGGCGCAGGAACTCAGCCCGATGCTCGCCTACCTCCATCAGCAGCCGGTTCGCTGTCGTCACGGTTTGTGCACACGTCGGACCGGTCGACAGGACTTCTGGAACAACAACACCATCAACGATTCAGCGACAGGCGAATTTCCACTGAGTGCCCTGACCGTCAGCACCGCCGCCGACCGGGTTGGCGCCCGCTACGGACAGTACACCGGCGCGCTGACGGGCAGCAGCAGCGCGCCCGCCAACTCGATCCTGGCCGACCGCAGTGCCGACAACCGCGGCGGCTGGTACTGGATCGAGGTGCTGCCCTACGACGAAAGCAGCAAGAGCGCCAACCTGATTCCCGGCAGCGGAACCGGCCTGCTCCCCTTGAACCTCACGCCCAGTGTCGTGTACCGCGTCACGGCCCTGGCCTACGGCCGCAAGACCAACGCCAGCGGTGACCCGGTGACGATGGTCGTGCTGCAGGAAACCTATGCCCCGACCCGGCGCAAGGACTGAGCATCCCGTCACAAGCAGACACTGATACCCCACGCTGGCGCATCCACTTGATTCGCTGCCTTCAGACCATACAGACATCGTCCAGACAGGAGCTCGCCATGGCAGGCCAACCCCATTCCCATCCAAGCCGCTTTCGCCCCAGCCTGCTGGCCGTGGCCACCAGCGCGGCACTCCTGTCTCACGGTGCCTGGGCGCTCACACTGGTGCAGTCGCCCCCAGGTTCCGAGCAACCGTACGTGGCGCCGAACGTCATCATCTCGGTGGATGACTCGGGCAGCATGGGATGGCAGTTGACCAACTCACAAGGAGGCAACTACGCCATCACTGGGCCGAAACCGGACGGCACCTGGGACCCGACGGCTCCACGCATCAACATCCTGAAGCACTCGCTCCAACAAATTTTCAACGACTACACGCTGCTGCCCGACGGCAAGATCCGCCTGGCTTGGCAAACCATGTGGAACAACGGCAACGCGCCGGGGGTCGGACCCCAGAAATCAAGTGGATACGCCGGCGCCACTAGCGTCAACAGCATCACCAGCGGCGTCAACTCGATGAAGGTGCTGAAAAGCACGCACCGCACCAACTTTCTGAGTTTCGTCAACAGTCTGACACCCAATAACAACACTCCGGCGCACTGGATGTTCGAACAGGCGGATGGTTACATGCGGCAGCCCCTGGGCGTCAACAGCCCCTGGGCGAGCGTGCCGGGGACCACGGACACACCCTACCTAGGCTGCAGGCGCAATTACCACATCATGATGACCGACGGCCGCTGGAACAGCTCGCCCAGTGGCGGGCAGCACGACGGCGTCAACAGCCTCACGCTACCCGACGGCACGGTCTATGCCGACGGTACAGCAACGCAGATCGCCAAGACCCGGGTGTTCCGTGACACTATTTCCAACACCTTGGCCGACTGGGCCTTCCGCAGCTGGTCCGACCCGCTGCAGGTAGCCACCTCGCTGACCGGATCCCTGCAGCCCACCGTCGACTATCTCAAAGCTCCCGCCACCGAGAATTTCGGCAACGACAGTGCAGGCAATCCCGCCGTGCTGGACCGCTACTGGAACCCACGCTACAACCCCGCCAGCTGGCCGCACATGGTGACCTACACCATCGGCGCCAGCAACGACGCCACCACTTGGCCTGGGGCGTCCACCATTAGCGGCCCCACCGCCAAAGTGCCGTTCGGCTACGACGGCAGCTTTCCGGATTTCGTCACCGGCAACAGAAACTGGCCCGACATGGTCGGTGGCGGCGAACCGGTTCGCGCCCTCGACCTGTGGCACGCCGCCATCAACGGCCGTGGCCGCTTCTATGCGGTCAACAAGGCCGAAGACATGGAAAAGGCCTTTCGCGACATCTTCGATCAGATCAATGCACTGGTCGAGCCCGGCACCGGCTCCACCGCCGCCAGCGGGGCCAGCATCACGCGCAACGAGGTCGGCCTGTTCACCGCAGCCTACAACCCGAAGGACGCGTGGAAGGGCTATGTGGCGGCGCAGAAGGTGCTCAAGGACGGCAGCATCGTCTCGCACCCCGGTTGGGGCGGGCAAAGCTCGGCCGTCAAGCTCGACGCGCTGACCGGCGTCAGCAACCGGCTGATCCTCAGCTGGAACGACAAGTGGGCCAACAGCCCGGCGCCTGGCGGGGCCACGGGTGGCGCACCATTCAAGTGGACCAGCGACGAGAGCAATCTGGCCACGACGCAGAAACTCTGGTTGCAGCGCAACCCGAGCGACAACACGGATGAGGGTGCCACCAAGGGGCAGCAGCGCCTGGACTACATTCGCGGCGATCGCGGTCTGGAAGGCGTTGACCCCAGCGGCTACACGACCGCCAAGCCCTTCCGGCAGCGCTTCAGCCGCCAGGGTGACATCATCAACTCCGACGTTTGGTACGTGGGCGCGCCGGCCAGCAACTATCCGCTCAAGGGTTACCTGCAGTTCGCCGATGCACGCAAGTCGCGCACCCCGATGATCTATGTAGGCGGCAACGATGGCATGTTGCATGGTTTCGCTGCAGATGACGGCACCGAAAAGATCGCCTATGTGCCACGAGGCGCAATCCCAACGCTCAACCAACTCACCCATCCGACGTACAACAATGCACACCGCTACTACGTCGACGGCTCGCCAATGAGCGGCGACATCGACCTGGGGATGGCGCCAGGCAGCAATGACAACGACACTTCACACACCCCCAACTGGCGCACACTGCTGGTCGGCACCATGGGCGCCGGCGGTAAGGGCTACTTCGTGCTGGATATCACTGATCCCAGCGCTTTCTCGGAAGCCAATGCGTCGACACTGGTCAAGCTGGACCGCACGCGCGGCAGCACCGAGCCAACGCCCAACTGCGCGGCCATGACGGACGCGGCCGAAAAGGCTGCCTGCAACAACGCGGTACAGCAGGATGCCGACATTGGTCACATCACAGCCAAACCGGTGCGGGACGAAGCCAACGGCATGCGCGCCACCCAGATCACGCGCATGAACAACAACCGCTGGGCGGTGGTGTTGGGCAACGGCTATAACAGCGCCAACCAGAAACCGGTGCTGCTGGTCCAGTACCTGGACGGCGACAAGACGCTCAAGCGAATCCCCGTCACCAACGACGTCGCGGGCACGGGCAAGGCGGCCGACAACGGCTTGGCCACGCCGCGCCTGGTGGATCTGAACGGTGACGGCCGGACCGACTTGGTATATGCCGGCGACAACCAGGGCAACCTCTGGAAATTCGACCTCACCAGCGCGATCGACACGGACTGGAACGTCGCCTTTGCCGCGACGCCACTGTTCACGGCAAGTGGCCCAGCATCCCTCAGCGCCACGACGCGCCCAAAAGTCCAACCCATCACGGCAGCGCCCACCGTGCGCGCAAACGATCGCATGATGCTGACCGATCCCGCGGATCCCTCCACGCTGAAACCGGTGGGAGGCATGATGGTGGCGTTTGGCACGGGCCGCAACGTGGCCCAGAACGACGCGGAAAACGTGGACGTACAAACCCTGTATTCGGTGCTGGACAACACCCGCTACCGGTACCGCTCGGCGACCCCTGCCATTGGTAAGCGACTGGAAGTGCACCCAGGTGGCGGCACCTGTCCCAACGGCAGCGATTGCGTGCCCGCACCCACTGCGCTTGGCGCCATGGGCAACACTGGAAATCTGAGCGGCGGCGGCCAACTGGCCAAGCAAAAAATCACCGACGTCGGCACGGCGTTCGGCACCGTCGATGCCGTGCAGGAACTGAAAAAAGAGACCTGGAAGAACTATCAGGGCTGGTACCTGGATTTGCCGGCTGTCGGCGAGCGGCAACTCAAGCCCATCGAGTTCTTCGACGGCAGCAACCTCCTATCGGTGTATTCGCAGGTTCCTGCACGCGGATCAGACGTTGACCCGGCCATTGAGCGCTGTGACGTCGCGAACGTGTTCAACGAACGCCAGTTCCGTACGCTGGTAAACATCATGGACGGCAAGCGCCCGTCGGTGCAGTTGGTCGACACAAACAGCGACAACGTTTACACCACTGCCGACCAAGGCGTGTCGCGCCGTGAGGTGGGCGCCGGTTCGCACACCTTGGTCACACAAGGTAAGAACGTCCTCGACATTGACGTGAAGAACCAGAAAGAACGCTTGGCCAGGATGCCCGAGCAATCGCTGCGCCCAAGCTGGCGGCAGGTGAAATGAGGTACATACCCATGTCCACGAGCACCCAGTCCGAGCAGCGAGGCTTCACCCTCATTGAGGTGATGATCGTGGTGGCCATCATCGCTATCCTGGCCGCCATCGCCCTGCCCAGCTACAGCGAGTACATCCGTCGCGGGCATCGGGCTGATGCGCGCGCCGGGCTGCTACAGGCACAGCAGTGGCTGGAACGGGCAGCGACAGCCACGGGCGTTTATCCGACGACGCTGCCAGCCTCGCTCACCTGGGCGGGCGACAACACCAAGCGCTACGACATTGCCTTTGCCGCAGGGAACACCAACGCCGCCTTCACCCTGACGGCAACGCCACGCAATCCGGGGCCGCAGGCGGGAGACAAATGCGGCGTATACACGCTCACCAACACCGGCTTGCGCGGCGCCAATGGCAAGATCTCCGGGCAGGCAGGCTATGACACCGACTGCTGGGGCAAGTAGCGGCGCATAGCCATTGACTTCGGCTGGCACGCAGCCGAACCCCATAACCCCGAAACCGGCGAGAATCGCCGGTTTCGTCGTTCTGATGCACCCTTCCATCCGCCACCAACTCCAGCGCCACGCCGAGCGCCTGGCCGAGCTGGACTTCCTGCTCGCCCAGCCCGACGTGCAGGCCGATACCGAGCAGCTGATGGCGCTGTCGCGCGAGCACACCGAGGTCGCCGCCGTGGCCGGGCGCTGGACGCGCTGGCAGCAGCGCGAGCAGGACCGGGCGGCGGCGCGCGAGCTGCTGCAGGACGCCGACATGGCCGAGATGGCGCACGAAGAAGTCGCCGCCTGCGAGGCCGAGCTGGCCGCGCTGGAGGCCGAGCTGCAGCGCCTGCTGCTGCCCAAGGACCCGGATGACGCGCGCAACGCGTTTCTGGAGATCCGCGCCGGCACCGGCGGCGACGAGTCGGCCCTGTTCGCCGGCGATCTGGCGCGCCTGTACACGCGCTACGCGCAGGGGCGCGGCTGGCGCGTTGAGGTGATGAGCGAATCACCCGCCGAGCTGGGCGGCTACAAGGAGCTGGTGCTGCGCATTGCCGGCGACGGCGCCTACGGCACGCTGCGCTTCGAATCCGGCGGCCACCGCGTGCAGCGCGTGCCGGTCACCGAGACGCAGGGGCGCATCCACACCAGCGCCGCCACGGTGGCGGTGATGCCCGAGCCGGATGAACACGAAGCCATCACGCTCAACCCGGCCGACCTGCGCATCGACACCTTTCGCGCCAGCGGCGCCGGCGGCCAGCACATCAACAAGACCGATTCGGCGGTGCGCGTGGTGCACCTGCCCACCGGCATGGTGGCGGAATGCCAGGACGGCCGCAGCCAGCACGCCAACAAGGCCAAGGCGCTGCAGGTGCTGCAGGCGCGCCTGCAGGACAAGGAGCGCGGCGAGCGCGCCGCCAGGGAGGCCGCCACGCGCAAGGGCCTGGTGGGCAGCGGCGACCGCAGCGACCGCATCCGCACCTACAACTTCCCGCAGGGGCGCATCACCGACCACCGCATCAACCTGACGCTGTACAAGCTCGACCGCGTGATGGAAGGCGATCTGCAGGACGTGGTCGACGCCCTGCGTGCGGCCCACGAGGCCGAGCTGATGGCCGAGCTGGAAGCCGCCGCCTGAGCCGCCGCGCCCGCCGGCTGGCTATCATCCTAAATCCGGCAGTTGACCGCTTGCAACCTTCCATAACGCCTCATGTACCTCGATGCTTTTGGCTTCGGCAGCCTTCACCTGTTGGGTGGCAGCGCTATGCACCCACCAGCACCGCGCTGGCCGCGCCATGCGGCGTTGTTCGTTCTTGCGCACAGGAGTGCGCTGCGTCCTCACGCCTTGCCTGGCACACCCATCGCGACACTGGTGGGCGCATCCAACGGCCGAATTTAGGATCATCCGCGCCATGAGCGACCACCCTGCCCTTCGCCACGGCGCCGCCACGCTGGCGTGCGCGATCGCCGCCTTGCTGGCCGGCTGCCAGGGCGGCACGCCCTGGGGCGCCACGCCGCAGCAGATCCCGCTGCCGCCGCTGCCGCGGCTGGAGAACCTGCCCGCCCACGCCGAGGCCGGCACCACCGCCGGCGCGCAGCGCATTGCCGAGCGCGTGCGTGCCGCGCTGGCGGCCGAGCCGCGCCTGGCCGGGGCGGCGCTGGGCGTGGAAGGCTTCGAAGGCGGGGTGATGGTGCTCAGCGGCCGCCTGCCCAGCGGCGCCGACCGCGCCCTGGCGCTGCAAACCGCGCGCCGCGTGGCCGGCGTGGGCGACGTGGTGGACCGCATGAGCGCGCCCTGACGCTGGCGCGCGCCATCACCTGCGCCAGGGATTCAAGCCAAATCAGGCGCCAGCGCTTATCTGTCAAGCGCCAGAAGCTATCAAAACAAGAGCGATGAAGACCCTTGGCACCGCCTTGCGGCAGTTACAGACCGACGGCCTGCCGAGGCTGGAGGCGCAGATGCTGCTGCTGCACGCGCTGGGCCAGCCGCCGCAGGCGCGCGCCTGGCTGCTGGCGCACGACGACGACGCGCTGCCGGCCGACGCCGCCACCCGCCTGCACGCGCTGGCCACGCGCCGGCTGGCCGGCGAGCCGATGGCCTACCTGACCGGCGAAAAACACTTCCACGGCCTGCGCCTGCGGGTGGACGCGCGCGTGCTCGACCCGCGCGACGACACCGAGACGCTGGTCGACTGGGCACTGGCGCTGCTGCCCCCGGATGCGCCGCGCCGCGTGCTCGACCTGGGCACGGGCAGCGGCGCCATCGCCCTGGCCATCGCGCACGCCCGGCCACGGGCGCGCGTGACGGCGGTCGACGCCAGCGCCGACGCCCTGGCCGTGGCGCGCGCCAACGCCGGGCGGCTGGGCCTCGCGCTGGAGCTGCGCCACGGCGACTGGCTGGCGCCAGTGGCGGGCGAGCGGTTCGACCTGATCGTCGGCAACCCGCCCTACATCGCCGAGGGCGACCCGCACCTGCCCGCGCTGGCGCACGAGCCGCGCAGCGCGCTGGTCAGCGGCGCCGACGGGCTGGACGACCTGCGCCGCATCGTCGCCACCGCGCCCGCCCACCTGGCGCCCGGCGGCTGGCTGCTGCTGGAGCACGGCTGGGACCAGGCGGCCGCCGTGCGCGCCCTGCTGGCGGGTGCCGGCTTCACCCAGGTGCAGTCGCGGCGCGATCTGGCCGGCATCGAGCGCTGCTCGGGCGGGTGTCATCATCCCGGCGTCGAGCGCCGCTGAGGCCTGCCTTCAGGCGCGGACCCACGAGGCGCATCAGGGCCCGTCGCCAGGGTCGATCGAGAAGCTGCTGAGATGGATCGTCTTGTCGGGCTCTGAACCCGCCATGCGCGCCAGCCGCAGCGGCAGCGTGACTTGCCACAGGTCGGTCAGCGCCAGGTACAGCTGATCGGCCACCGGCAGCGCCCCCGCGGCCTGCAAGCCCACCAGCAGCGGCTGGCCATCGTCCTGCGTGGCCTGCCAGTGGGCAGCGTCCTCGCCCGCTGCGCGCGGCACGCGCGCCGCCAGCGCGTACAGGGTGGCGAACGCCGTGGTGCCCAACGACGCGCCCGCCTTGGCCGGCCGGGCCTTGAGCGGCCGGCCGGCGCGGCGCCAGTCGGCGGCGCATTGCTCGGCCCCCTGCATGAAGCCGGCGGCCCAGGCCAGCAGCGCGGCGTCATCGGCCGCGCTGATGTCGGCGCCGACCAGTTCGTGGGCCAGATCCAGCGGCATCGGGGTGTCTGGCCCGGCGTTGACCAGGTGCGCGTTCAGGCTGTTGTACAGCCGCATGAGGGCGTCCAGATCGGTGTTGATCGCCTTCTGCTGCGCCGCTGCTGTTCTGGGCGGTGGCTGGGTGCGCCAGCCCAGCGCCGCCGGCACCCAGGCGGCGGGCATCGCCATGCCGGGCGCCCAGGCGATGGCGGTCAGAAAGCCGTGCAGGCGCGGCCAGTCGTAATGGGTTCGCAGGTGCCGGCGCTGCGCGTCGGGCAGGGCCAGCGCCGCCCGGTCGGTGCCGCCGGCCAGCAGGCTGGCGTTGCCGTCGCCCGCGGGCCGCTGGGCGGCTGCCTTGCGCGGCGCGGCACGGCGCTTGCGCGGCGCCGGCAGCGCCAGGGTTCGCGACCACGCCAGCGCGCCGGTGCGCACCCAGTCGGCGCGCGCCTCGGCCCGGTATTCGTAGGCCGCCTGCACGCCGCCCACGGTGACGCCGGGGCCGTCCTCGGGCGGCGGCGCATCGAGCACGTCGGGCCACAGGGCGTTCAGGTAGGCGGGGTAGTCGGCATGGGCGCGGGCCAGCTCGGCGGCGGCCTCGTCATGCCGGCCCAGGGCGTGAAGCGCCAGCGCGCGACGGTGGCGCGATGGCGGGAAGTCGTCCGGGTAGCGCTCCAGCAGCGCCAGCGCGTCGGCATGGCGGTCGGCGGCGATCCAGGCGTCGGCCAGCAGGGCGCGCCAGCCGTGGTTGTCCTGCGGGTTCAGGGCCACGCTCCATTCGAGCAGGGGCAGCACCTCGCGCTGCTGATCGAGCCCGAACGAGATGGCCTGCGCCAGCAGGCGCAGCAGCGGGCGGCTGGGGGTGTGAATCCACTCCACGCCCAGGCGCCGCGCGCTGGCGCTGGCGGCGTCCACCGCCGGTTCGAGCAGGGCGCGCAGCAGGCGCAGGGCGTGCTGCGACAGCTGCCAGGCGCTCTGGCGCAGCGCGGGCGATTCGTCTTCGGCCAGCAGCTCGCGCACGGCCAGCAGCAGGTCATCGAGCACGGCCACGCTCAGCCAGGCCTGCGGCTCGCGACGCAGGAACTCGGCGGCGGCGGGCAGGTCGACCAGCAGGCCGTCGGCATCGCCGTCCAGCCACACCATGTCGGGCTTGCCGACCACGAAGCTGCGCTGCCAGCGCCGCTCCAGCGCCGCCAGCGCCCGCGCCGGGCGCACCCGCAGCCAGCGCATGGCACCGTCCAGCGACGTGGCATCCGGCGCCTTGGGCGCGCGCCGGCGACGCGGCGGCTCGGTGATTTCGATGCGGTGCAGCGCCCGGGCGGCCGCGGCGTCCAGCTCGGCCGGCAACTGGGCGCACAGGGCCAGCCAGGCGTGCGCCAGCACGTCGTGCGGCTCGTCCATGTCCTGCGCCATGCGATCGTGGATGGCCGCCACGCCATGCTCGCCCAGCTCGGCCAGCACGCGCGCCAGCTCGTCGTGGCCAGCGCGGCGCGCCTTGGCGGCCAGCAGAGGGCCGCGCAGCCGCGCTTCGTCCGCGCGGCCCTCGGACAGCAACGTGACCAGCTCCAGGTGCCACAGCTGCGGATCGTCGGGCGCGTCGCGCTGGGCCTGTTTGAACACCGCCCAGGCCTCGGCATGGTTGCCCTGGTCGGCCAGCATGCTGACCAGGCGCGCGCGCGCGGCGGTGGCCAGCGCCTTGTCGCGGTGCCCGGCGATCTGGCGCGCCAGCGCGAAGCGGCGGGTCTGCTGGCCCAGCGCCAGCAGGGCTTCCATCAGGGTGTCGAACGCGGGTTCGTGGCGCTCGTCCAGGCCCTGCGGCTGCTCGAACAGCGGCCCCAGCACCGCGACCACCTGCCCGGGCTGGTCCTGCTCCATCCAGAACATGGCCGCCTGCGCCAGCGCGTGCGCCGGCAGCGCGCGCACGCTGGCGGCGCCCAGCGCCTCGGGCGGGGCGTGCTGGATGGCCAGCGCGGTGAGCATCTGGGCGTCGAACGGCAGGCCGACATGCCCAAAGCTGGCGCAGCAATGCTTGTACTTGCGGCCCGATCCGCAGTGGCACGGATCGTTGCGCTCGATCTTGGGCAGGCCGCGCGCGCGCCAGTGGTTCGAGGGCAGCGGCACCGCGCCCCACAGCGCGCGGGCCATGGCGCGGGCGGCGCGCGGGTCGTCCACCGGGCCGCCGGGCGCCGCCGCCGCGCTGGCAAGCCAGTCGCTGAACTGCTGCAGGCCGTCACCGCGCACGAGGCGGGTAAACATTTCGTCGATCAGCCGGCCGCCTTCGGCCAGCGCCTGGGTATCGCGCGTGTCAGTCATGGGTGTCGCCCTTCTGGTCCGAGGTGCAAGGCCGCGCGGGACCGGGCGCTGGCACGGCCAGCGCTTGCTGCGTCCCCACCAGCGCCGCAAAGCGCAGCGGCCCCAGCGCGCCCAGGCCGAATTCGTCCAGCAGCGCGTGCAGGCGCTCGCCGGCGCTGCGCTTCTTGTGGCCCGTCCAGCGGGCGATGATCAGCTCGTTCTTCAGGCTGTGCTCCCAGCCCACCAGCTCGGTCACGGTCACGCTGTAGCCCTGCGATTCCAGGTACAGGCAGCGCAGCACGTTGGTCAGCTGGCTGCCCAGCTCGCGCGTGTGCAGCGGATGGCGCCACAGCTCGGCCAGCGGGGTGCGCGACAGCTGCAGCGCCTTGTTCATGCGCAGGCGGGCGGCCAGCTCGGCCTGGCAGCAGGGCACCAGCACCATGGCCTGGGCCTGCTTGGCCAGGCCGAAGGCGATGGCGTCGTCGGTGGCGCTGTCGCAGGCGTGCAGCGCGGTGACGATGTCGATGCGCTCGGGCAGGGCCGCGTCGTGCGCCGCGTCGGCGGCGGCGATGTTGAGAAAGCGCATGCGCGCAAAGCCCAGGCGCTCGGCCAGGGCGCGCGAGCGCTCGACCAGCTCGGGCCGCGTCTCGATGCCATACACGGTGGCGCCGTCCTGGCCCTTGAGCAGCAGGTCGTACAGGATGAAGCCCAGGTAGGACTTGCCGGCGCCGTGGTCGGCCAGGGTCAGCGCGCCGGCGTGCGGCGCGAGCTCGCCCACGATCTTCTCGATGAACTGCACCAGATGCTCGACCTGCTTGAGCTTGCGGCGCGAATCCTGGTTCAGCCGGCCATCGCGGGTGAGGATGTGCAGCGCCTTCAGCAGCTCGACGGACTGGCCGGGGCGCAGCGCCTCGCGCACCGCGTCTTCTGCATGTTTTTGGCCGCCAGCGCCCGACTGGCGAGCGCCAGCAGCTATATTTTTAGTAGCGTTCTGGTTCATGTCGCCGGCGGCTCGTCGGGGTCGAGGCGCGGCCCCACGTCCAGCGCGGCCCAGCCTTCGGGGCCGAGCTGGCGCAACATGGTCATGTTGGCCTCGAAGATCGTCTCGGCCTCGGGGAAGGCCTCCACGGCGCGGTCGATGCTGTCTTCGCGGATCAGGTGCAGCGTCGGGTAGGGCGCGCGGTTGGTGGCGTTGGTGATGTCGTCCGCCTCGGTGCCCTCGAACTGGAAGCGCGGGTGAAACGGCGCCACCTGCAGCACGCCTTCCAGGTCCAGCGCGCCCAGCAGGGCCTCGGCGTCGCCCAGAAAATCGTTGAAGTCCAGGAAGTCGGCAAACTGGTCGGGCACGATCAGCAGCGTGGTCTCGCGCTCGGACGCCTCCAGCGCCGCCAGCGCCAGCAGCTCGGCGCGCAGCAGCGCCAGCAGCTCGCGCCGCCCGCCACCGGCGCACACGGCGTAGTGGATCTGGCCCTTGATGTGCGGCGCCTTGGCAAAGGGGCACAGGTTCAGGCCAATGACGGCGCGCTCCAGCCAGCGGCGGGTGTCGGCAATGGCGGTGGCGGCTACGTCGGCCGCGGACAAATGAGTGCTCATGGGGCGGATTGTGCCGCGCCGATCGCGCGGCCGACACGGCCCCGTGCCGTGCCCGCCTCCCCAAAGCGCGTCGCGTGATGCGCCCGCGGCGCTCAGCCGCGCCGCCGCCTGGCCGCGCCAGCGGCACCCAGGGCCGCCAGGGCCGCGCCCAGCAGGGCCAGCACACCCGTCTCCAGCGTGGGCACGGGCGTCGGCGCGGTCGCCACGTCGTACGTGATGACGATACTGCCGTGGCCCGCCTGCACGCCAGCGGTGGTCGTGCCGCCGCCCAGCCCGCCGATGTAACCCGAGCCGCCGCCGCCGCCGGCCGCATAGGCCGAACCACCGCCGTAATAGCCGCCGCCACCGCCCGCCATGTGATATGAGGCGCTGCTGCCGCCCAGGCCCAGTTGGCCCGCCACGCCGGGGCTGTACCCGGCAGCGCCGCCGGCCGACTGGGTTCCACCGCCGCCAGGTGTGTAGCCACCGCTGAAGTTCACGCCTGGATCGCCACTGGCACCACCCCCGTTACCGCCGGCGCCGTGATCTGGGCCACCCGAATTGCCTCCGCCGCCGCCGCCCGCCACCGCCACCCGGTTGGCCAGCGCGGTACCGCCCACGCGCACGTCGGTGGCGCCGCCGCCGCCGGCCCCCCACTGGCCACCGTCGCCGCCGCCGTTGAAGCCGCCCGGTGCCGGCGTGACGTTGCCGACATCAGCCGCTTGGCCGCCGACGTACAGGTGCAGCACCTGCCCGGGCGTCACGGTCAGGCTACCCTGGGTCTGGCCACCCAGACCGCCGTCCTCCTGGCGCAACCCGGTGGCGGAAACGTAGGACGCCCCCCCTTGCGCCCCACGCAAATCCAGCGTCACCTGCGTCACGCCCGCAGGCACCGTCCAGGTCTGCGCCGCCCCGGTGTAGGCAAAGTTGGCCGTCGCCCCCAGCGCTGCCGACGCCGCGGCCCAGGCCACCGCAGCCAGGGCGATTTTTGACTTGATCCTCATGATTTCGACCTCCATGCGTGCAGAAAACGACATTGTCAGACGCAGGGTTATCCGAGTGGAAAAAATCGTGAGCCGTCGTCAATGGTGCCCGCCGAGCGTTGCGTTGGTGCAACTCTTGGTGCCGGCGGTGGCGACAGCGGGCATCCGCGTGGCGCGCCCTACCGGCCCAGCCGCCGCCCCATGCGCCAGGCCAGCAGCGCGCCCAGCACGCAGCAGGCGCCGGTGACCCACCAGGTGGCGTGCCAGCCGCCCACCCGGCCGGCCAGCCAGGCCACCACCGGTGGGCCGGCAAACTGGCCGATGGCCGACCACTGCATCATCCAGCCGACGGTGGTGGACACCGTGCGATCGCCCGGCGCCAGGCGCGGCGCCAGCGCGAACAGGCTGCCCGGGATCAGCCCGCCGACGGTGGAAAACAGCAGCGCCCCCAGATAACGCGACACGGGCGCGTCGGCGGTGGCGGCGCCGAAGGCCAGGAAGGTGCCCAGCGCCATGGCGGCAAAGCCGCACCACAGCAGCCGCCGCGGCGCCACGCCACGCGACAGCAGGCGCCCGGCCGCCACGTTGCCGATCATGTTGACGGCCGCCACCAGCGCCGTCAGCACCGCGCCCAGCGCGCCGCTCCAGCCCGACTGGGCGTACAGCGAGGGCAGAAAGCCGATCACCGACAGCCATTGGGCCGAATAGGCGCCGAACGTGAGCGCCGCCAGCCACGGCCCGCCGCTGCCGAGGGTCTGCGCCAGCCGGGCGGCCCAGCCTTCGGTCGCCGCGCCCGCGCCCTGCCCGGGGGCGTGCGGCGGATCGGGCGGCACCGCCCGCGCCACCCAGGGCACCATGGCCGCCGACAGCAGCGCCAGCAGCCACCACCAGCCGGGCCAGCCCAGCCAGGCCATCACCCCCGGCCCGGCCAGCAGCGCCAGTGCCGTGCCCACGGGCATGAAGGCACCCCAGAAGCCCAGCATGCGCGTCAGCCGCGACGGCGCCACGCAGCGGCGCACCAGGCTGGGCGCGGGCACGGTGGCCATCAGAAAGCCCAGGCCTTCCAGCCCGCGCAGCACCAGCAGCGTGCCCACGCCCTGGGCCCAGCCGCCGGCCAGCCCGGCGGCCGACAGCAGGCTCAGCCCGATCAGCATGCTGCGCCGCAGGCCGATGCCGTCGGCCGTCAGCCCCGCCACCACGCCCAGCGTCATGGTGCCCAGTTGCACCAGCGACAGCAGAAAGCCGGCTTCGACCAGGCTGATGCCCAGCTCGCGCTGCAACACCGGCAGCGCCGGCGGCAGCTTGGCCACGTGCAGCGCGGCGGCGACGCCGGCCAGGATGACGATCCAGGCGGCGCCGGGGTGTGTAGACGCAGTGGGCGGGGAAGCGGGCATGGGCAAGGGACAGGCGGCGCCAGCGGGGGAGCCGCCGCGCCACGGTGCGCGGGCAGGCCCGCGGCGGCGGCACTGACAAAGACAGGCCGATTATGGTGGGCGGGACGAAGGGGCGCTGAGGCCGGCGGGAATTCATGCAATAACGAGCTCCAGCACAATTGCAGACTGCGCCAGCAGCTATCGTTTTTGAAGTTATCGCCAAAGGGTATGCCGTTGGCCCGTGGTGGACCTGGCGCTGGACGCGCCGCTGCGGTGGATCCCCGCTGTCGCGGGGATGACGGTGGGTGGTCGCCAGTCCGGGCGGCGCGCTCAGCCTAGAAACGGCAGTTGAACGCGCCCGCCAGTGCCGTGATCGGCGTGCCAGGCTAGGCGCGAGGACGCGGCAGGCTACTGCCTGCAAGGACGAGCAACGACGCCTGGCGCGCCGAGCGCGGTGCTGGCGGGTGCGTAGCGCGTTCACCTATTCGGTGAACGCCATCGAAGCCACAAACGCCAACACCCGCGCGGCATTGGCGATGGTCGCAAGCGGTCAACTGCCGTTTCTAGGCTCAGGTCAGCAGCCGGCGGCCGGTCAGCCGCTCGTGCTCGCGCAGGGCAAAGCGGTCGGTCATGCCGGCGATGTAGTCGGCCACGGCGCGCTCGCGGTCGGGGCGCTGGGCGAATTCGGCGCGCAGCTCGGCCGGGCGCGCCAGGTAGGCGGCGTACAACCCGCGCACCACCTCGCGCGCCTGGTCGGTGGTGGCCACCACCCGCGGGTGGCGGTACAGGTGCTGGAACAGGAAGCGCTTGAGCGCGCTGGACTGCGCCCGCATGGCCGGGCCAAAGCGCACCAGCGGGCCGGCGCGGCGGGCGGCGTCGGCGTCGGGCGGCGCGGCGGCCACGATGGCGGCGCGGCTGGCGTCGATGACGTCGTACACCTGGGCCGACAGCATGCGGCGGATCGACTCGTACAGCAGGCGCCGCCCCTGCAGGGCGGGATACTCATGCAGCACCTGCGCCTGGTGGTGGGCAAACAGCGGCACCTCGGCGAGCTGTTCCAGCGTGAGCAGGCCCGAGCGCACGCCGTCGTCGATGTCGTGCGCGTTGTAGGCGATCTCGTCGGCCAGGTTGGCCAGCTGCGCCTCCAGGCTGGGCTGGGTGCGGTCAATGAAGCGCCGCGCCACGCCGCCGGGCTCGCGCGCCTCGATGGCGCGGGCGTGCGCCGCCGAGCAGTGCTTGAGGATGCCCTCGCGCGTCTCGAACGTCAGGTTCAGGCCGTCGTGGTGCGGGTAGCGCTGCTCCAGCTCGTCGACCACGCGCAGGCTTTGCAGGTTGTGCTCGAAGCCGCCGTGCGCCGCCATGCACTCGTTCAGCGCGTCCTGCCCGGCATGGCCGAAGGGCGTGTGGCCCAGGTCGTGCGCCAGCGCGATGGCTTCCACCAGGTCCTCGTGCAGACCGAGCGCGCGGGCGATGTCGCCCGCCAGTTGCGCCACTTCCAGCGAGTGCGTCAGGCGCGTGCGGAACAGGTCGCCCTCGTGGTTGAGGAACACCTGGGTCTTGTAGACCAGGCGGCGGAATGCCGTCGAATGCACGATGCGGTCGCGGTCGCGCTGGAAGTCGTTGCGCGTGGGCGCGGGCGAGACCGCAAAGCGCCGCCCGCGCGAGCGCGCCGGGTCACAGGCATGGGGGGCCGGGGTCATGGGGCGTTGGGCGTTGGGCGTCGGGCGCTGGGCGTCGGGCGATGGGAGTTGGGCGTAGGGCGCAGGGGGTAGGGTTCGGAGCGTATGGAGGCGCGCAGGGCGCGAAAGATTCACTGGGATGGGGTTGGCGGGCGGTGCGGACCGATGTTCCACAACGCCCATTCACGTGTCGCGACTCAAGAATCAAATCAGCCATCAGCGCGCACCCAATGAGCGCGAGCAGCTATCAATATAATAGTATCTCGCGCCACCGGCACAAAGCCCACCCAAAGGCCTTCTTCCGCGCCCTCTGCGGATCCCTGGCGCCCGCTGCGTTCGGCTGTTCCCCGCGGCGCATCCACACACACACGGAGCATCGAACACGCCCACGCCAGCGCAGCGCGCTCAGGCGGCGCAGCAGCGATCGATCACCTGGCGCACCAGCGCATCCGGGGCGGCGCGCACGGCGGCGCGGCCGGGGCCGTCGATGAGGACGAAGCGGATTTCGCCGCGCTCGGCCTTCTTGTCCACGCGCATCAGCTGCAGGTAGCGGCCGGCGTTGTCCTGCGCGTCCAGCACGGCGCCGCGCACGGGCAGGCCGGCGCGCCGAATCAGGGCCGTGAGGCGTTGCACGAAGGCGGCGTCGACCCCACCCAGTTCGCGCGACAGCTCGGCCGCCATCACCATGCCGGCGCCCACGGCTTCGCCATGCAGCCAGGCGCCGTAGCCCAGGCCGGCCTCGATGGCGTGACCGAAGGTGTGGCCGAAGTTGAGGATGGCGCGCAGGCCGGACTCGCGCTCGTCCTGCCCCACCACGTCGGCCTTGATCTGGCAGCTGCGCTCGACCGCGTGCGCCAGCGCCGCCGGCTCGCAGGCGCGCAGGGCGTCGATGTTCGATTCGATCCAGTCGAAGAAGGCCATGTCGTGGATCGGGCCGTACTTGATGACCTCGGCCAGGCCGGCCGACAGCTCGCGCGCCGGCAGCGTGGCCAGCACCCGCAGGTCGCACACCACCGCCAGCGGCTGGTGGAAGGCGCCGATCATGTTCTTGCCCAGCGGGTGGTTGATGGCGGTCTTGCCGCCCACCGACGAATCGACCTGGGCCAGCAGCGTGGTCGGCACCTGCACGAAGGGCACGCCGCGCATGTAGCAGGCGGCGGCAAAGCCGGTCATGTCGCCCACCACGCCGCCGCCCAGGGCGTACAGCACCGTCTTGCGGTCGGCGCCATGGCCCAGCAGGGTGTCGAAGATGGCGTTCAGCGATTCCCAGCCCTTGTGCTGCTCGCCGTCGGGCAGCGCGATCAGCCGCACCTGGCGATGGCGGCCGGCCAGCGCGCGCGCCAGGCGCTCGGCGTACAGCGGCCCGACGGTGGCGTTGGTGACGATGAAGGCGTCGCTGCCGGCCGGCACGGCCTGGAACGCGTCAGCGTCGTCCAGCAGGCCGGCGCCGATCAGGATGGGGTAGCTGCGCTCACCCAGGTCGATGCGGACCTGGCGCGCGGTGGATGAAGCTTGCATGGCGCGCAAGTGTAGTGCGCCGCTCAGCCGCTGGGCGGGGCGCTGGCCGGTGTCGCCGCCGGCACCCCGGCGCCCGGCATCAGCTCCAGCTGCATCACGATGCGCCCAACCAGCATGGACAGCGACGTGCCGTGCGCGTCGAGCACGAATTGCGCGCATTCGCGGTACAGCGGGTCGCGCTCGGCATGGAGCGCGCGCAGGCGCGCCAGCGGGTCGTCGACCTGCAGCAGCGGGCGCTTGGTGTCGTGGCGCAGGCGTCGGTGCAGCTGCTCGGGCGAGGCGCGCAGGTAGATCACCGTGCCGCGCTCGCGCAGGTGCCGCCGGTTGGCCGGCCGCAGCACCGCGCCGCCGCCGGTGGCCAGCACGCCGGGCGGGCCCTGCGTCAGCTCGTCGATCACGGCCTGCTCGACGTCGCGAAAGGCGGCCTCGCCCTGGTGGTCGAAGTAGTCGCGGATCGAGCAGCCCAGGCGCTGCTCGATCACCGCGTCCGAATCCGCGAACGGCACTTGCAGCCGCCGCGCCAGCGCGCGCCCCACGGTGGTTTTGCCGCTGCCGGGCAGACCGACGAGAACGATCAGTGGCATGAAAAAAAATCCCCGGACATGCCGGGGAGGATAGCGCGATAGCGTGTGATTCGCCGCAACCGGAGCCCACCGCGTTGGCGCGGCGGCCCCGGCGGATGGGCCACGGACAGGCTGCCCGTCAGGGCGCCTCGACGGTGAACGCCAGGTTCTGCGTCACCGACGTACCCGCGCTGTCGGTGACCCGCACCGCGATCGAATAGGCGCCGACGGCCGTCGGCGTGCCGGTGATCACGCCGGCGCCGCTGAAGGTCAGGCCGGCCGGCATCGGACCCAGGGCCGTCCAGGTGTAGGGCGGCACACCGCCCGACGCCGTCAGGGCGTAGGAGAACGGCAGGTTCTGCTCGGCCGTGATCGCCGAGGCGGTGAACACCAGGGGCGGCGCCAAGGGGCCGGTGATCTTCAGCGTCACCGTCGCGTCGGCCACGCTGTCCAGGGCGTCGGTGACGCGCACGCGCACCACATAGGTGCCCGGCGGCACGCGCGGCGTGCCCTGCAGCACACCGGCGCTGCTGAGCGACAGGCCGGTGGGCAGCGCGTCGAGCGCGGTCCACGAATAGGGTGCCCGCCCGCCCGTGGCGCTCAGCACCACGCCGAACGGCGTGGCATTGGGCACGTCGAACGAGGCCGCCGCCAGGCTGAGCGGCGTGGACGCCACGCCCTCGACCGCCCACACCACCAGCAGGTGGCGCACTTCGTCCTGGATGCCGTTGCTGACGTCGTTGTCGCGGCGGTCGGACTTCAGTTCGAGCAGGATCGGCCCGCGATTGGGCCCGCTGGACAGCGAGAACAAGCCCACGCCGCCGGTGGTGGACACCTGGACCGTGCTGCCCTGCTGCGCGCCGGCCAGCAGGCGCGCGCCCAGGGCGGGCGCGCCGGCCGCGCGACTGCCCACGATGGTGACCTGCACGTTGGGCTTGCCGTTGGCCGGGATGGGCTGGTTGGCGTCGTCCCAGACATAGGCGCTGATCGCGGTGCTGGTGCGCAGGTTGCTCGTATTGCCCTGGGTGCCCAGGGTGTCGTGTTGCGCCACGCCGCGGATGCTGGCCGCCATGCCGGTGCCGGCGCCACCGCCGACGGTGATCTCCACGCTGGCGCTGACTTCGCGGTTCGCGCGTGGGTCGTGCACCGAGCAGGTGATGGTCGCCACACCCGCCTGGTTGCCGGCGTGGAAATGGAAGGAGTTGCCCCCGGCGTTGGCGCCGAGGGTGATGTTGCGATAGGCGTTCGGCACCTTGACCTTGCCGCCCTGGCCGTCATCCACCTCGGTCTCATGCTCGGACTTGCCGTCCAGGTAGTAGAGCGGGCCGGAGTCGAGGCCATAGGCCGTGTTGCAGGCGAACACGTCCTCGCCGCCCGGGATCGGCGCATCGCCTTTCTTGGCACTCACGTAGAGCGTGGTGGTGAAGGGCGCATCGACGCCGATGCCGGGCGGATAGTGGGCCACGTTCAGCGGCAGGCTGGTCTTGGCCGCGCGCAGGGTGATGGTGTAGGACTCCGGGGTATCGCCCGGGCTGCCACCGCCGCCGCCACACGCCACCAGCAGCGTGGCCGCGGCCAGTCCCACCATGGATCCGATCAACTTTCGCATAAATTCAACCTGGTTAAAAAAACGTCTGGGAAGGCTGTGGCGCTCAACGCACCGCGCCGCGATCCGAAATCATCTTGGGGGTGATGAACACCAGCATTTCCTGCTTTTCGGCCTGGCGCGTGCGCTGCTTGAACAGATTGCCCAGCACCGGTACGTCGCCCAGCACTGGCACCTTGTTCTCGCTTTCGCGCTCGGTCAGCTCGAAGATGCCGCCGATCACCACCGTGCCGCCATTTTCCACCAGCACCTGGGTCTTGACGCGCTTGGTGTTGATCGACATGCCACCACGCACCTCGGTGCCGGGGCTGTCCTTGTTGACGTCCAGGTCAAGGATGATGTTGCCCTCGGGCGTGATCTGCGGCGTGACCTCGAGCTTGAGCACCGCCTTGCGGAAGGCGATGGAGGTGGCGCCGCTGGCCGTGGCCTGCTCGTAGGGGAACTCGGTGCCCTGCTCGATCAGCGCCTTGGTCTGGTCGGCCGTGACCACGCGCGGGCTGGACACCACGCGACCCTTGCCGTCGGCCTCCAGGGCCGAGATCTCGAGGTTCAGGAAGCGGTTGGCCGCCGAGCTGAACAGCGAAATGGCAAAACTCGCCGGCGTGGCGCCCGCCAGGCCCGAGGCCGGCAGGTTGACGAACTGCGAGGTGAGCGAGGTCAGGCCGGCGGCATCGGTCTGGCCGGTGGTCGAGGTGATGGCGTTGTAGTTGCCGCCCAGCGCCACCCGGTTGCCATTGCCCAGCCCGTAGCCAGCGTCGCCGCCGCGAATGCCGCGCAAGTCGGCGCCGCCCAGCTTGACGCCCAGCGACTTGCCGAAGGTGTCGGAGGCTTCGACGATGCGCGCCTCGATCAGCACCTGGCGCACGGGCACGTCGAGCTTGGCGATCATGTCCTGGATCTGCTCCAGCCGCGACGGGATGTCGGAGACGAACAGCTGGTTGGTGCGCGGCTCGGCGATCACGCTGCCGCGCGAGCTGAGCAGCCGCCCCTCGCTGCCGCCGCTGGTGCCGCCGCCCCCACCACCAGAGGTCGAGGTGAGCTGCTGCTTGATGTCCTCGGCCTTGGTGTAGTTGAGCTGGAACGACTGCGTGCGCAGGGGTTCGAGGTCGCGAATCGCCTTCTGCGCCTCGAGCTCGGCCTTTTCCTTGGCCGCCAGCTCGTCCTTGGGCGCGATCTGCAGCACGTTGCCATGGCGCTTCATGCCCAGGCTCTTGGACTGCAGGATGATGTCGAGTGCCTGGTCCCAGGGCACGTCCTTCAGGCGCAGGGTCAGGTTGCCCTGCACGGTGTCGGAGGTGACGATGTTGAAGTTGGTGAAGTCGGCGATCACCTGCAGCAACGAGCGCACGTCGATGTTCTGGAAGTTCAGCGACAGCTTCTCGCCGCGGTAGCCCGGGCCCTGCGTCAGCTTGTCGGCGCTGACCTTCTGCTGCCGCACCTCGACCACCAGCTGGTTGTCGCTCTGGTAGGCGCTGTGCTCCCATTGGCCCCGTGGCTCGATGACCATGCGCACCCGGTCACCCGTCTGCACGGTGGTGATGGTTTGCACCGGGGTGCCGAAGTCGGACACGTCGAGCTTGCGGCGCAGGCCCTCGGGCAGACTGGTCTTGAGGAACTCGACCACCAGGTTCTGGCCCTGCTGGCGGATGTCCACGCCCACCTGGCTGCTGGCCAGGTCGACCACCACGCGGCCGGTGCTGTCGGCGCCACGGCGAAAGTCAACGTCGCGCAGTGGCAGGGCCTCGACGTTGCCGCTTTCCGAGAACGCACGCACCGGCACGGCGGCCGCCGCCTGCGCATTGGCCGCCGGATCCAGCGCCACCAGCACCGAATTGCCGCGCACCTCGGCCCGGTAGTTGGTGGGCTGGCTCAGGCTGAGCACCACACGCGTGCGATCGGCCGCCTGAACGACCTGCGCCGCCCGCAGGTTGCCGTGCTTGAGCTCGATCGCGCTGCGTTGCAGTTCGCTGCCGACGCCCGGAAAGTCCAGTGCGATGCGGGCTGGCGATTGGACCACGAAGCCCGCGGGCACGGCCGACAGAGGCTCGCTGAGGTCGATCTTGACCACCTCGGTACCGCCCTGGATGGAGCTGGTGATGGCCTGAATGCGCGGTTCAGCCTGGCTCAACCCGGCCGCGCCCAGCAGCGCCATGCCGACACCCGCGGCACCGATCCGATGCAGCGCAGATTTCACCCACTTCCTCATTTCGTGTTCTCCTGGAGCTGCAGCGTGCTGCTGCGCTCGATCCATTCACCCGCCGCATCCTGGACGATTTCCCTCAGGGTGATTTCGCTTTCAGAAATCCGCGTCACGCGGCCGTAGTTCTGACCCAGGTAATTACCCTGCCGGACCTGATACAGCAGCTTGTCAACCCGCAGCAATGCCACCTTTTGCCCCGCCTTGTCCAGACTGCCGACCATCGACATGACGTCCAGCGGATAGGCCTCCAGAGCCTCCTTGCGGCGGTTCAATTCGGGCGTCAGCAAAGCCATGCCGGTACCCTGCGGACCGGTCTCGCGCCTCAGAACCTGAGTCAAACGCTCACTACTGAAAGCGTCCGCCACGCCACCGCCCGCGTAAGCGAGTGGCGTGTAACGCGTAGGCTCCGAGACGGGCGTCACCTTTGGGGTGGCGGCGCGGCGCCGCTCATCCATCCACTGCCGCAAGTCGTCATCGCTAGAGGCACAACCCGTCAAAACCCCGATCAACACGGCCGCGGGTGCCAAGATATGTAAAGCGCGGCTCATTTCTTGGCTTTCTGCTGTGCCGCCGCACGCTGCGCGGCAACTTCTTCGGGATCAAGATAGCGATAGGTCTTGGCGGTGGCTTCCAACGCCAACGCACCGGCCTTGTCCTTGTCAGCACTTGGCGCGATCGACAGGTTGTCCAACGTCACGATGCGCGACAGGTTGGCAATGTCGGCCGTGAATGCGCCGATGTCGTGATACTGGCCGGTCACCTTGATCGCGATAGGCAGTTCCGCGTAGTAGTCCTTCACCACCAGTTGTCCCGGACGGAACAGATCGAATTGCAAGCTGCGTCCCAGGCCCGCCTGATTGATGTCGGACAGCAACGCGTCCATCTCTGCCTTGCTAGGGAGCTGCTTTTCCAGCAAGGTCACGTACTGCATCACCTGTACGCGCTGCTGCTTCAGCTCTTCCAGACTGACCGCCTTCTGCAGCTTGGCTTCGTAGTCGGTTCGCAGGCTGGCTTCGCGCGTGCGCTCGGCTTCCAGCTCCTGCTCGACGTCCGTCAGCCAGACAAACCACAGCAGACCCACCACAAGGGCAGAAATGAGCATGTACAGTGAATAACGCGGCACCACCGGCCAAGACGATGGGTCGCGACGATCCAGCCCGCTGAACTGTGCGCCGGCGCGGCGCAGCAGCTGCGACACGTCGATGTTTCGGATAGAAGTGCTTGCCATCGCCGCCACCGATCAAGAAGACTTGGCGCGCTGGGCCGCCGAAGCCGCCTGCTGCGCCTCGCTGGCGCGCTGCAGCTGCACCCGCATCGTGAAGTTGTAGACGCGACGCTGCTCGCGCGCGGACAACGCCAGGTTGGAGGCCACGATTTCGATCAGCTCCGGCTTGGACACCCAGTCGCTGTGGCGCGACAGATTGCGCAGCAGCTCGGACACGCGCTCGTTGGACTGCGCCATGCCGGTCATCAGCACGTTCTGGCTTTCCTGCTTGATGCTTTTCAGGTAGATGCCATCCGGCAGCTGCAGCACGGACTCGTTGAGCAGGTGCACCGGCAGGTTGCGGTTGGCCTGCAAGCCCTCAACGGCCTGCTGGCGCGCCTTCAGGGCGGCGATTTCTTCCTGCAGGGTGGCCACTTCCTTGATCTCCTCGTCCAGTTTCTTGATTTCGCTGGTGAGAAAGCCGTTGCGCTCCTGTTGCCGGGAAATCTCGTTCTGGAACCAGAGATAGACACCGCCCGCCACCAGAGCGCCCAGCACGGCCGCTCCCGCCAGCGAGGTGTTGAACACCTGGCGCGCCTTCTTGCGCGCCAACTCCCGGTGTGGGAGCAGGTTGATCAGAATCACCGCAGAAACCTCCGCATCGCCAGGCCGCAGGCCGTCAGGTACGACGGGGCCTCGCGCAGCATGACCTTTTCACGGACCAATCGACCCACGTCCATGCCGTCGAATGGATTCGCCACCTGACACGCAAACGAGGTGAGTCGCGTCACCACCTCGGTCAGGCCGGACAATCCGGCGGTGCCCCCCGCCAGCAGGATGTAGTCCACCCGGTGATGCGGCGTGCTGGTGAAGAAAAACTTGAGGGCGCGCTCGATTTCCTGGGCCAGCGACTCGACAAAGGGTTGCAGCACCACCGGGCCGTAGTCGTCAGGCAACTCGCCGGCGCGCTTCTTGGTCTCCGCCTCGTCGAGCGTGAAGCCGTATTGACGCACCAGCATCTGGGTCAGCTGGGCGCCACCGAACACCTGGTCGCGCTCGTAGACCAGGTCATCGTTGCGCATGACCTGCAGCGTCGACGTCAGGGCTCCGACCTCGAACAGCGCGATGACCGCATCCACCCCGCCACCCGGCAGGCGCGCGATGACCCGGCTGGCCGCCAGGCGCGAGGCGTAGGTCTCCACGTCCATCACCACCGGCGTCAGGCCCACCGCTTCGGCCAGGCCCTGGCGGTCCTCGACCTTTTCCTTGCGCGAGGCCGCGATCACCACCTCGACGTCACCGGCGGACGTCGAACTGGGCCCGACCACGCAGAAGTCCAGCGCCACCTCGTCGAGCGAGAAGGGGATGTACTGGTTGGCCTCGGACTCGACCTGGACCTCCATTTCACGCTCGCTCAGGCCGCCCGGTAAAATGATTTTCTTGCTGATCACCACCGACGCGGGCAAGGCCATGGCGACATGCTTGGTCTTGGAGCCGCTCCTGTTCACCAGCCGGCGCGTCGCCTCGACCACCTCATCGAATTTCTCGATGTTGCCGTCGCTGACCCAACCCGACTCCAGCAGCTCGATGCCGCAGCGCTCCAGCGTCAGGTTGCCGGAGCGATCCTGCCCCAGCTCGACCAGCTTGACGCTGGACGTGCTGACGTCGAGCCCGATCAAGGGCGCCGGTTGACGGCTGAACAAGGACCCAGTGCTCAAGACAATATCCCGTTACTTTCTATGACAAAAGTCGAACACACTTAAGAATTCACTTGAATGCTAGCAGTAAGCCTTTTGTCCGGCAAAGAAAAAGTCCGTGCACACCGGTCACGGTCGTTGTCAAAAACTAACGGATGTGGACAGTTCCTTACCTTGCCGACGATCCGCACACACATCCAGGACGCTGGAACTGCCGAGCCGGCGCGCCCGCGCTGACAATGTCGGACCTCGTGCCGCTCCCCGAAGACGCTGGAAAACCACTCTCTCGAAGGCGCCGACTGTCTCACGAAAGTACCCACTAACTCCGCTGATCGCACCATGCCCACTGAAAATTCGCGCGACGCCGTGAACAAGCGCACAGCCACACCGGCCACGCCCTGGCAACGCTGGCTGCTGCGCGCCCTGGCCTGGGCCGGGGGCGCCGCGCTCGCGCTGGCACTGTCGGTGTTCCTGGCGGGCCTGATGGCCCTGGCCATCGCCTACCCGAACCTGCCGGACGTGTCGGAGCTGTCCAACTACCGTCCCAAGCTGCCGCTGCGCGTTTTCACTTCCGAGGGCACGCTGATCCGCGAATTCGGCGAGGAACGCCGCAACCTGACGCCGATCGGCGAGATTCCGCAGGTCATGAAGCACGCCGTGCTGGCCATCGAGGACGCGCGCTTCTACGAGCACAACGGTGTCGACTACGTCGGCGTGGCGCGCGCCGCCCTGGCCAACCTGGGGCGCGAGAAGGCGCAGGGCGCCTCCACCATCACCATGCAGGTGGCGCGCAACGTGTACCTGTCGTCCGAGAAGACCTACACCCGCAAGATCTACGAAGTACTGCTGACCTTCAAGCTGGAACACTCGCTGAGCAAGGACCAGATTCTGGAGATCTACATGAACCAGATCTTCCTGGGCAACCGCGCCTACGGCTTCGCCGCCGCGGCCGAGACCTACTTCGGCAAGCCCCTGAAGGACGTGAGCATCGCCGAGGCAGCCATGCTGGCCGGCATCCCGAAGTTCCCGTCCACCGCCAACCCGATCGCCAACTTCGCCCGCGCCCGAGACCGGCAGCTGCACATCATCGACCGCATGCAGGACAACGGCTTCATCACGGCCGAGCAGGCGCAGGCGGCCAAGAAGCAGGAGCTGCGCATCCGCCCCGCGGGCGACGGCGGTCGCGTGCACGCCGAATACGTGGCCGAAATGGTGCGCCAGATGATGTTCGCGCAGTACGGCGAGGAGACCTACAGCCGCGGCCTGAACGTCTACACCTCGATCAGCGCCACCGACCAGAACGCCGCCTACGCCGCGCTGCGCGGCGGCATCCTGGACTACGACCGGCGCCAGGCCTACCGTGGGCCGGAGAAATTCATCGACCTGCCCGCCAACCCGAAGGAGCGCGAGGAGGCGGTGGACGATGCCCTGGCCAGCCACCCCGACGCCGGTGAGCTGGTGGCCGCCGTGGTCACGCAGCTGGATGCCCAGGGGCGCCGGGCCACCGTCATGCGGCGCGGCGGTCAGACCGTGGACATCGCGGCCGATGGCCTGCGACCGGTGGCTTCGGGCCTGTCGGCCAAGGCGGGGCCCAACATCCGCATCCGGCCCGGCGCCGTGGTGCGCATCGTGCGCAACAGCCGCAGCCAGTGGGAGATGACCCAGATCCCGGAGGTCGAGGGCGCCCTGGTGGCGCTGGATCCGCGCAACGGCGCCGTCAAGGCGCTGGTGGGCGGTTTTGACTTCGACAAGAACAAGTTCAACCACGTCACCCAGGCCTGGCGCCAGCCGGGCTCCAGCTTCAAGCCGTTCATCTATTCGGCGGCGCTGGAAAAGGGCTTTTCACCCACCACCATGATCAACGACACGCCGCTGTTCTTCGACAGCAGCGTCACCGGCGGCCAGCCCTGGGAGCCCAAGAACTATGAAGGCGGCTTCGAAGGCCCGATGACCATGAAGCGCGCCCTGGCGCGCTCGCGCAACATCGTGTCCATCCGCATCCTGCAGACCATCACGCCGCGCTATGGCCAGGAGTGGGTGAGCCGCTTCGGCTTCGACGCCGACAAGCACCCGCCCTATCTGACCATGGCGCTGGGGGCCGGCTCGGTGACGCCGATGCAGCTGGCCTCGGGCTTCGCCGTGTTCGCCAACGGCGGCTATCGGGTCAGCCCCTTCCTGATCACCCGCGTCACCGACCACACCGGCAAGGTGCTGGTGGAAAGCCAGGCCGCGCCACCCACCGAGGCCAGCCGCGCCATCGACGCGCGCAATGCCTTCGTCATGAACACCATGCTGCAGGAAGTGGCGCGCAGCGGCACCGCCGCCAAGGCACAGGCGACGCTCAAGCGCCCCGACATCGGCGGCAAGACCGGCACCACCAACGACTCCATGGACGCCTGGTTCACCGGCTACCAGCCGACCCTGGTGACCACGGTGTGGATCGGCTACGACACACCGCGCAACCTGGGCAGCCGCGAAACCGGCGGCGGCCTGTCGCTGCCGATCTGGATCAATTTCATGCAGACCGCGCTCAAGGGCGTGCCGGTGACCGAGCTGAAACCGCCCGAGGGCGTGGTGCAGGTCGGCGGCGACTGGTATTACGAGGAATACGCGCGCGGCGGCGGCATCAGCAACCTGGGCGGGGCCGGCCTGAGCGTGGCCGACCCGAACAGCTCGCCAGAAGGCGGCGGCGCGGCCGCGGCGCCGTCCGAAGAGCGCAGCCGCATCCTCGACCTGTTCAAGAACTGACCGTGCGCGGCGCTGGCGCCGTCAGCACGGCGCGAAGCGCAGCGCCATGCCGGCGTGGGCGCTGGCGCTGTGCGACAGCCGCTGGAAGAACTCCTCGTCCGACCGGGTGTCGCGCCAGGCCCCGCCCACGAAGCGAAAGTGGTGACCCGCGCCGCGCGCGGCCAGCCACACTTCGTGCAGCGGCTTCTGCAGGTTGATGACGATCTGGCTGCGGTCGGCGAACACCAGGGTCAGCATGGCGCCGGCGCGCTGGCTGTCGATGTCGACATCGGTGCGGTCGCCGAGGCGGTCGCACTGCGCCTCGATCTGGCGCAGCAGCGCCTCGGCGCGGTCCAGGAATTCGGAGTCGGTCATTACAATGGCACCCATGTCGTTTGCGCAGCCGCGTCGGTTCATTCTAGTCAGCGGTGTCGCGCTGGCCGTGTCGGCCATGGCCTGCGGCTGCGGCCAGAAAGGCGCGCTGTACCTGCCCGACAGCCCGGCGGCGGCGCAGCGCGCCAGCCTGCCGCAGACCGTGTTCGGTGGTGCAAAATCCACCCCCGCGCCGGCCCGTGCCGCGTCCGCGCCGGCCTCTCCCCCGTCCCCGGTTCTGCCGGATTTACCCGACATCCAATGACTTCCACTGCCCCCACCGCGCCGGCACTGCTGCCCGGCGGCGCCATGCTGTCCTATCAAAACGGCCAGCTGATGCTTGAACAGGTGGCCCTGTCCGCGCTGGCGCGCGAGCACGGCACGCCGCTGTTCGTGTATTCCAAGGCCGCCATCCTGTCGGCGCTGGCCGCCTACCAGCGCGGCTTCGCCGGCCGCCAGGCGCGGATCTGCTACGCCATGAAGGCCAATGCCTCGCTGGCCATCCTGCGCCTGCTGGCCGACGCCGGCTGCGGCTTCGACATCGTCTCCGGTGGCGAACTGGAGCGCGCGCTGGCCGCGGGCGCCACGCCCTCGAAGATCGTGTTTTCCGGCATCGGCAAGACGCGCCAGGAAATGCGCCGCGCGCTGGAGGTTGGCATCGGCTGCTTCAACGTCGAGAGCCTGCCCGAGCTCGACGTGCTGAGCGAGGTGGCCCAGTCCCGCGGGCAGCGCGCGCCGGTCAGCATCCGCGTCAACCCCAACGTCGATGCGCGCACCCACCCCTACATCTCCACCGGACTGAAGGGCAACAAATTCGGCATCGCCCACGAGCAGGCGCTGGCCGCCTACCGCCACGCCGCCAGCCTGCCCGGCCTGCGCGTGGCCGGCATCGACTGCCACATCGGCTCGCAGATCACCGAGGTGGACCCCTATCTGGAAGCCATGGACCGCGTGCTCGACCTGGTGACCACCATCGAGGCCGCGGGCATCGCCATCGGCCACATCGACTTCGGCGGCGGCCTGGGCATCGACTACCGGGGCGAGACGCCGCCGGCGGCCGACGCGCTGTGGGCGCGTCTGCTGGCCCGCATGGACGCGCGCGGCTTCGGCCAGCGCCCGATCCTGATCGAGCCCGGCCGCTCCCTGGTGGGCAATGCCGGCGTGTGCCTGACCGAGGTGCTGTACCTCAAGCCGGGCGAGCAGAAGAACTTCTGCATCGTCGACGCCGCCATGAACGACCTGCCGCGACCGGCGCTGTACGAGGCGTTCCACCGCATCGTGCCGCTGGCGCAGGCGGCCCAGGGCGCGCCCACCACCACCTACGACGTGGTCGGCCCGGTGTGCGAAAGCGGCGACTGGCTGGGGCGCGACCGCGACCTGGCGGTGCAGCCGGGCGAGCACCTGGCGGTGCTGTCGGCCGGCGCCTATTGCATGAGCATGGCCAGCAATTACAACGCCCGCCCGCGCGCGGCCGAGGTGCTGGTCGACGGGGCCAGCGCGCGCCTGGTCCGCCGTCGCGAGCAGGTGCAGGAGCTGTGGCGCGACGAGCTGCCCTGAGCGCTGCCCGCTGCCGCCCACGCTCCTGGATCGCCAACAGCTATCGAAACCGGAGCTGCTGGCGCTTGCCCATCAAGCGCTGAGCCTTGATTTGGGTTCGAAGTAGCGCAGCAGCCGTTCCAGCAGCAGCGCCCCCAGCACCAGCGCGTAGACCGCCACCTCGGCAAAGTCGTTCTTGCCCGCGCGCATCCAGAAGAAGTGCAGCAGCACCAGCGGCGCCACCACGTACACCAGCCGGTGCAGCGCCTGCCACTGGCGCCCGCCCAGGGCGCGCACGGCGCGGTTGGTCGAGGTCAGCGCCAGCGGCAGCAACAGCAGCCACGAGGCGAAACCCACCAGGATGAAGGGGCGCTTGAGGATGTCGCGCCCGATGTCGGCCATGTCCAGCCCCATGTCCAGCCAGCCGTAGGCCAGCAGGTGCAGGCAGGCATAGAAGAAGGTGAACAGGCCCAGCAGGCGCCGATAGCGCGCCAGTTGCGGCGTGCGCGTGCGCAGGCGCAGCGGCGTGACGGCCAGCGTCAGGCACAGCATGCGCAGCGCCCAGTCGCCCAGGCCACGAATCAGCGCCTCGGCCGGGTTGGCGCCCAGCTGGTCGGTGGCGGCGCCTGTGACCAGCCAGGCCAGCGGCAGCAGGCACAGCACGAAGACCAGTCGCTTGGCCAGCGGATGCAGCAACAGGGAACGCATGTATTCGATCAATCAAAGATGTGCTTGGCGCTTATCCAGACTGCGCAAGCAGCTACACAATCAATAGCGATTTGAAGATGCTGGCGCCGACCACGCCGGCGCGCTTGGCAAGGCGGCGGGCACGGCCGATACGCACCGGCCGGATCAATAGTTCTTGCGCAGGTCCATGCCCGCGTACAACTGCCCCACCTGCGCCTCGTAGCCGTTGAACAGCAGGGTCTTGCGCTTCTTGGCGAACAGGCCGTCCTCGCCGATGCGCCGCTCGGTGGCCTGGCTCCAGCGCGGGTGGTCGACCTCGGGATTGACGTTGGAATAAAAGCCGTATTCGTTGGCGGCGGCCTTGTTCCAGGCGGTGCGCGGCTCGTGCTCGACAAAGCGGATGGCGACGATGGACTTGGCCGACTTGAAGCCGTACTTCCAGGGCACCACCAGCCGCACCGGCGCGCCGTTCTGCGGCGGCAGCACCTCGCCGTACAGGCCGAAGGCCAGCAGCGTCAGCGGGTGACGCGCCTCGTCCAGCCGCAGGCCCTCGGTGTAGGGCCAGTCCAGCACGCTGCCGCGCAGGCCGGGCATGACCGCCTTGTCGGCCAGGGTGACGAACTCGACATACTTCGCGCTGCCCTGGGGCTGCACGCGCTCGATCAGCCGGCTGAGCGAATAGCCCACCCAGGGAATCACCATCGACCAGCCCTCGACGCAGCGCAGGCGGTAGAGGCGCTCTTCCATGGGGCTGAGCTTGAGCAGGTCCTCCAGCGCCAGCCGGCCGGGCTTGTGCACCAGGCCTTCGACCTGCACCGACCACGGGTCGGTCTTCAGCCGCTGGGCGTGGCGCACCGGGTCGTCCTTGTCGGTGCCGAACTCGTAGAAGTTGTTGTAGCCGCGCACATCGTCGTAGGCGGTCGGCTTTTCCATCGTCACCGCGCCGGGCACCGTCGATCGCGTGCCGGGCAAGGGCGCCAGCCGCCCAGGCCCGGGCGCCTGCGCCAGGGCGTCGCGCCCCGCCCACGCCGCCAGCACGCTGCCGCCCGCGCCAGCGACCATGGCCCGCAGCAGGGCGCGCCGGCCCTGATACACCGCGCGCGGCGTGATGTCGCTGGACAGCGGGTGCTGCAAGCCGTCGCGGCCAGATCGGATCAGCATGGCGATCGCTCCTGAAACAATAGCTGCTCGCGCTGTCTGCACGCGCCCCGAAGGCTTAAAGCGATCCGTAGCTGTGCAGGCCCGACAGGAACATGTTGACGCCGATGAAGGCAAACGTCGTCACCGCCAGCCCGGCCAGCGCCCACCAGGAGGCCACGGTGCCGCGCAGGCCCTTCATCAGCCGCATGTGCAGCCAGGCGGCGTAGTTCAGCCAGACGATCAGGGCCCAGGTTTCCTTCGGGTCCCAGCTCCAGTAGCCGCCCCAGGCCTCGGCCGCCCACAGCGCGCCCAGCACGGTAGCGATGGTGAAGAAGGCAAAGCCGACGGCAATCGACTTGTACATCACGTCGTCCAGCACCTCGAAACTGGGCAGGCGCGCGGCGATGCGTCGGCGCCCCAGCAGGATGGTGCCGACGATCAGCGCCGCCACCAGCGCATAGCCCAGCCAGTAGCTGCCGCCGGCCTCGCCCACGCCGCGCTGGCGAAACGCGATCGGCACGAAGCACAGCGCGATGCCGAACACCCAGATCGGCGCCAGCTTGTACCAGCGCGTCTCCTCGGCCTGCTGCTTGACCAGGTAGGCAAAGCCCAGCATGGCCGCCAGCGCGAAGGTGCCGTAGCCGATGAAGTTGGCCGGCACGTGCAGCTTCATCCACCAGCTTTGCAGCGCCGGGATCAGCGGCTGGATCTCGTGCGCCTCGCGCACCAGCGTGTACCACAGCAGAAAACCCACCGCCGCGCTGACCACCAGCATGACGAAGGCGCCCATGGCGCGGGTGCGGTACTGCGCCTCGTAGTAGAGGTAGAACAGCGCCGTCATCCAGCAGAACATGACGAACACTTCGTACAGGTTGCTGACCGGGATGTGGCCGATGTCCGGCCCCATCTGGTGGCCTTCGTACCAGCGCACCAGGGTGCCCACCAGCGCCAGCGTCACCGCCACCCAGACCAGCTTGCTGCCGATGCCTTCCAGCGCGTCGGCCTGGCCGCGAGAGAACATGCCGAGCCAGTAGAACACCGTGCTCATGAAGAAGATCATGCTCATCCACAGGATGGCCGACTGGCTGGACAGGAAGTACTTGAGCCAGAACACCGAATCGGCGCGCCGCAAGTCACCGCCGTAGGAGACGACGGCCAGCAGCGACAGCGCCGCCACCACCAGCATCAGGGTGCGCAGTGGGCGCCAGAACCAGCCCAGCCCGATCAGCACCGGGGCGGTGCCGGCCAGGATCCACTTCTCGTAGATGTCCATCGACGCGTGGTAGCGCTGGAAGGCGAACACCGCGCCGGCCACCACCAGCAGGGCGAACAGCCAGTCACCCCAGGTGCGGCGCGCGAAATAACCGCCGCCCAGCGTGACGGTGGAGGGGTTGACGGTAGCGACGGAAGTAGTCATGGGTTGGGCTCCCTGTGCAGCAGCCTGCGCTGCCACCGATCAAATTCGCGGTCGATGTCCAGCAGCTTGCGGTTGGACGACAGCGCCATCGTGGCGTGCGCGCCAGCGTCGCTGGGCGCCAGCCACACCCACAGGCGCCGCTCGCGCACGTACAGCATGGCGAAAACCCCCAGGATCAGCAACAGGCAGCCCAGATAGACCACATTCTGGCCCGGGGCTCGCGCCACCTGGAACACGCTGGCCTGCACCTGCTCGAAGCCGGCCAGCTCGAACGCCACCGGCGCCGGGTACAGCGGCGCGTCGGACAGCGCCAGCACCGCCTGCGTCATGAAGCGGCGCGTGGCCTCGTCCTCGGGCAGCGGCGGTTTGCCCTGCTGCTCGCGCGCCAGCGCGTTCAGCTCCAGCAGGCTGCCGTTGAGGATGCGCAGCAGCACCTCGGCGGCGCGCTCGCGCTCGCCCTCGGGCACCGCCGTGTCGATGAAGTCCGACACCGCCTGCAGGCCGCCGGTCGTGCTGCCCTTGACCGCCTCGGCCCCCGCGAACAGGCCCAGCGCGCGCGCCGCCGAGGTGGCCAGCTGCTCGACCAGCTCGGGCCGCTGCGGATCGACCGCCTTGCGCACATAGCGGCGCACCGCCTGCTCGCGCTGGGCGGCGTCCTGCAGCGCGCCGCGCAGGCGCACGAAGCCGTCGATGGCGCCGTCCTCGTCGGCCGGCACGCGCAGGTAGCGGAAGCCCTCGGCCTGGCTGGCGCGCACGCCCAGCAGGAACACCGGCCCGCCGTCGCCCATGTCAACCGGCAGCATGTAGTTGTGGAACTCGTTGGCCTGGCCCGCCGCGTCGCGCAGCTTGTAGGTGATGCTGGGGCCGACGTTGCGCAACTCGCGCTGCGTCACCGTCTTGTCGGCCGCGCCCAGGCGCTGCGTCAGCGCCTGGCCGAGGTCGACCTTGCGCACGTCGGCGCCCGAGCCGCGGCCGGCCTCACTCAGGTTCTCGACGTTGATCACGCGCAGCGCCGTGTATTCGAGCGTCAGCTGGTCGTTGCCGTTGGTGATCTGGGAGCTGCCGCCGATGGTGCCCTCGACCTCGAACGCCTTGGCCGCGCCGTTCATGGGCACGGCGCGCAGCTTGATGCGCGAGCCGCCGTCGTCGAAGCTGCTCTGGTAGATCTGCACGCCCTTGTAGCTGGCCGGATGATTGACCTCCACCCGGGCGTCCCGGGTCTCGCCGGTGGCCTTGTCGTGGATCACGATCTCGCTGGCGAACAGCTTGGGCATGCCGGTGGAGTAGTACTCGACGATGAACTTCTTCAGCTCGACCGCGAACGGCAGCTCCTGCAGCAGCACGCCGTCGGACTGGCTGAGGATGGCGGTGCTGGACTGCGTGCCCTCGGACACCACCAGGTTGCCGCGGAACGCCGGGTTGGACGCGGGCAAGCGGTGCTCGGGCTGCACGTCGGACACCAGGCCGCCGCCGCTGTAGACGCTCTTGCCGCCCAGCCAGGTCATGCCGCGCACGAACAGGTCGCCGTCGAACAGCCCGCCCAGGCAGATCAGCACGATGGCGCTGTGGGCGGCGATGTAGCCGATCTTGTTGGCGGCGCCGGCCTTGGCCGCCACCATCCAGCCCGGGCCCTCGGGCGTCTCGCGCGCCTGCAGGCGCACCTTCCAGCCGCCGCCGGCCAGCTGCTGGCCGATGCGCCGGGCGGCGGCCTCGGGCGCCTCGGCCAGTTCGCCCTCGGCCTTGTGGTGAAAGGCCTTCAGGCTCTGGTGGCGGATGTTTTCCTTGTAGCTGCGGATGTCGGCCAGGAACTTGGGCGTGTTGCGCAGCACGCACAGGCTGGTGCTGACGACCAGAAAGGCCAGGATCAGCAGGAACCACCAGGCGCTGTAGACGGCGTTGAGCTGGAGCTTGAGAAACAGCTCGGCCCAGAACGGCCCGAACTGGTTGACGTAGTTGGGCGCCGGCTCGTGCTGCTTGATGACGGTGCCGATCACCGAGGCGATGCAGATGACGGTGAGCAGCGCGATGGCGAAGCGCATCGACGACAGCAGCTCGACGCTGGCGCGCCAGGCATCGGAGCCGCGGCGGGGTTGGTAACCGTGGGTGCTGGTGGTGGCGGTCATGCGGAAAACGCCGGCTGCGGCCGTGCCGGCCGGCGTCTGGCGATCATGGGTGGACTCGATCCGGAGTGCCGGGTTCAACCAAAACAGTGATTATCTTGACCTGCGTCACGTGCCGGGGCCTGAAAAACAAAAGCCGCGCCCGGGGCAGGGACGCGGCTTGGCGCGCTGACGCGACGGTGCGGCGCTCAGCGCAGGCCGGCGATGTAGTCGGACACGGCCTTGATCTCGCGGTCGTTCATCTTGGCGGCCACGCCCTGCATGACGGCGTTGTTGGCGCGCGTGCCGTCGCGGAAGGCCACCATCTGCTTGACCGTGTAGTCGGTGTGCTGGCCCGACAGGCGCGGGTACTGCGACGGGATGCCGGCACCGTTGGGGCTGTGGCAGCCGGCGCAGGCCGGGATGTGGCGATCGGGGATGCCGCCGCGGAAGATGCGCTCGCCGGCCAGCACCAGGTCCTTGTCGGTGGCGGCGCCGGGCTTGGCCTTCTGCGAGGCCAGCCACCAGGAGATGTTGCGCGCGTCGTCCTCGCTCAGCATGGCGGCAAAGCCCTGCATGATCGGATCCTTGCGGGTGCCGCTCTTGAACTCGACCAGCTGCTTGAGCGTGTACTCCGGGTGCTGCTGCGCCAGGCTGGGTTGCAGCGGCACGGTGGAGTTGCCGTCAGCCGCATGGCAGGCCACGCACACCGTGGCGTAGCTGGCCGCGCCCTTGGCCAGGTCGACCTTGGGCGCCGCGGGCGCGTCGGCCGCCGAGGCGGTGGCAGCCAGCAGGGAGGCGGTAAGCAGGGCGGCAAGCGATTTCATGGGGCGCATCGTCTTGTTGGTAAGGGTTGTGGGCAGGGCGCGAATCCGCTCGATTCTACAATGCCCCACCCGCCGATCCTTGATCCAACCCGCACTGGCGCGCACATGGCGCGGCCCCACGCCATGACCGACCGCCCCACCCCCGCCCGCCCCGACCGCAACGCCACCACGGCGGCCGCGCGCGAGGCGCTCGGCTGGCTGCACACGGCGCGCTTTCTGACCACCGCCGCCCAGCTGAACCAGCTGCCGGCGCTGGAGGTGCCCGAAATCGCCTTCGTCGGCCGCTCCAACGCCGGCAAGTCCACCGCCATCAACACCCTGACGCAGCAAAACCAGCTGGCCTTTGCCTCGCGCAGGCCGGGGCGCACGCAGCACATCAACCTGTTCGCCCTCGGCCGCCAGGGCACGACCGACGCCGTGCTGACCGACCTGCCGGGCTATGGCTACGCCGCCGTGCCGCTGGCCGACAAGCAGCGCTGGCAGCGCGTGATGGCCAACTACCTGGTGACGCGCGAGAACCTGGCGGCCGTGGTCATGCTGTGCGACCCGCGCCACGGCCTGCGCGAGCTGGACGAAATCCTGCTGGAAGTCATCCGCCCGCGCGTCGAGCAGGGCCTGCCGTTCCTGATCCTGCTGACCAAGGCCGACAAGCTGAACCGCAGCGAACAGGCCAAGGCCCTGCAAATCACCCGCCTGCAGGCCGGCGGCGGCGCGGTGATGCTGTTTTCCGCCCCCAAGCGACAGGGCGTGGAAGACGCCGCGACATGGCTGCGCGCGGTGGTGGACGCCGCCGCCAGCCCGTCCGACGCCGCCTGAGGCGACGGCTGCGCGCGCTCTACCATGGCGCCGACATCAAGAGAAAATCGGCCCCAGCGCATGATGGACGTGCGCCAACAGCTATCAAACAAGGAGCATTCGAGATGATCGACACCTGGCTCGCCGAGCTGCCTCACGGCATCACCCTGAGCTGCCGCGGCGCCGGCGCGCGCGGGCGCCCGCTGATGCTGTTCCTGCACGGCTTTCCCGAGGCCGCCTTCGTCTGGGACGCGCTGATGGCGCATTTCGCGCAGCCCGAACACGGCGGCTTTCGCTGCGTGGCGCCCAACCTGCGCGGCTTCGAGCGGTCCAGCGCGCCGGCGGAGGTGGCCGCCTACAAGCCGGCGCCGATGGTGCAGGACGTGCTGGCGCTGGCCGCCGCCGAGGGGGTGGACGGCCGCATTCACACCCTGGTGGCGCACGACTGGGGCGGCGCCTTTGCCTGGGCGGCGGCGAATGCGCACCCGGCCCGGATCGACCACCTGGTGATCCTCAACTCGCCCCACCCCGCCACCTTCGCGCGCGAGCTGCAGGGCAGCGCGGAGCAGCAGCAGGCCAGCGCCTACATGAACTTCCTGGCCCGGCCCGACGCCGAGGCGCTGCTGGCCGAGGACGACTACCGCCGCCTGTGGCCGTTCTTCACCTCGATGGGCGCGGGCCCGGATCGCTTCGGCTGGCTGACCGAGGCGGTGCGCCAGCAGTACCGCGACGTCTGGCGCCATGGCCTGACCGGCGCCTGCAACCTGTACCGCGTCACGCCGCTCAAGCCCGCGGCGCCGGGGCAGCGCGGCGTCACCGACATCCCGCAGCCGCCGCCCGAGCGCGTGCGCGTCGAGGTGCCGACCCTGGTGCTGTGGGCGCTGGACGACACGGCGCTGCGCCCCGGACTGCTGGACGGCCTGGACGCCCACGTGCCGCACCTGACCGTGCAGCGCCTGCCCGGCGCCACGCACTGGGTGGTGCACGAGCAGCCGCAGCAGGTGGCGGCCCACATCGGCGCCTTTGTTACTACGAAATAGATAGCTGTTCGCGCAGGTTGGAAGCACGCAAAAGGCCAATTCAACCCTGAGCCTGCCGATCGCCATCGAATGGCCGCGGAGCAGGCCAAGCCAGCGAACGCCGTGGCCGGACCTGTGCCGGCCACTGGCCTTGTGCCGCTCCGGGGCATGGCACAGGCTGGAAGCACGCAAAAGGCCAATTCAACTCAGAGCCTGCCGATCGCCATCGAATGGCCGCGGAGCAGGCCAAGCCAGCGAACGCCGTGGCCGGACCTGCGCCGGCCACTGGCGTTGTCCCCCTCCGGGGGATGGCGCCGCAGGCGACTCAGGGGGCGCGTCAATACACCGACGGCTCGCCCGCCGGCCGCGTCTTGAAGCGCTTGTGCACCCAGTAGTACTGCTCGGGCATGGCGCGGATCCAGGCTTCCAGCCGGCGGTTCATCAGCGCCGTGTCGGCCTCCACGTCCTCGCTCGGGTAGTCGGTCCAGGCCGGGTGCACCTGCACCTCGTAGCCCTGCGGCGTCATGCGCGTGACGGTGGGCACCACGCGCGCGCGCCCCAGCCGCGCCAGCCGCGGCAGCGAGGGCACGGTGGCGGCCGGCACGCCGAAGAAGGGCACGAAGAGGGATTCCTCCGGTCCCAGGTCCATGTCGGGCAGCAGGTACAGGTAGCGGCCCTCGCGCAGCGACTTGATCACCGGCTTGACACCGTCGCGCCGGTTGATCAGCACCACGTCGCCAAAGCGCTCGCGCCCGGCGCGCACCCAGGCGTCGGTGGCGGCGCCCGACTGCGGGCTGTAGATGCTGCCGCCCCGGGCCACCGCCTGCTGCATGATGGCCGCGCCGCCGGCGTCCATGCCGTAGAAGTGCGGCGCGAACAGCACCGCCGCCTCCGGGCGGCGCAACTCGTGCACCGCGCCCGTCAGGCGGATGCGCTGGCGCACCACGGCGTCGGGCGCGTGCCAGACCCATGCGCGGTCGATGAAGGACTGGGCAAAGGCGATGAAGCTGCGGCGCGCCACGGCGATGCGCTCGTCTTCGCGCCACTCGGGAAAGGCCAGCCGCAGGTTGACCAGCGCGATGTGGCGGCGCCGCCGCGCCAGCGCGAACAACAGCCGCCCCAGCACGCCGCCCAGCGCCCGCAGCCAGGGCAGCGGCAGGCGCGCCAGCGCGCGCATCAGCCCGATCCCGGGGTGGCTCACGCCGCCTGCTCCCGCGGGGTCTTGTAGCGGCCGTAGCCCCACAGGTACTGGCCGGGCGCTTCGCGGATCAGGCGCTCCATCTCGCGGTTGATCTGCGCCACGGCCGGCGCCAGCTCGCCGGCCAGCGGCTCGGCCAGGGCGCGAAAGTGCAGCACGTAACCCTGCCCGCGCGGCAGCCGCTCGCCCCACACCAGCAGCGGCGTGGCACCGGTCTGCTGGATCAGCCGCGCCGCCAGCGTCATGGTGTAGGCCGGCCGGCCGAAGAACGGCGCCCACAGGCCCTGGCCCTCGGGCGGCACCTGGTCGGGCAGCAGGCCGACGGCGCGGCCGGCGCGCAGTGCCTTGATCATCTGGCGCACGCCGGACAGGGTGGTGGGCGCGGTCTCCAGGCCCTCGCGCCGACGCGCCGTCTCCACCACCGGCGCCAGGGCCGCCTGGCGCGCCGGCCGGTACAGCACGGTGATGGGGCCGTAGCGGGCGTGGTAGCGCTCGGCCAGGCCCTGGGCGGTGATCTCGAAGCAGCCCAGGTGCGGTGTCAGGAACACCACGCCGCGGCCGGCGGCGTAGGCGGCGTCGACCACCTCGGTGCCGTCCCAGCGCACGGGCACGGGCGGGCCGAACCACAGGCGCGGCGTCTCCAGCGCCATGCGCCCGGCGTGCGCCACCGCCGGGCGCACCTGGGCGAAGCCGTAGCCCGCCAGCGCCGCATGCGCGGCCAGGCGGCGCCGGTAGGTGGGCGAGGCCAGCCAGGTCAGCCAGCCCAGCAGCGCGCCCAGCGCGTGCAGCAGCGGCAGCGGCCAGCGCGAAGCCAGGCGGTACAGGGCGAGCATGGGTTTCCAGTAAAATCGCGCGGTCGCCGAGTTATGGAACTACTTGCAGGGCGACGTAAAACAAGTGCTGCTAAAGCGTTCGCCAGGGCTCCCCCCGGTTTGGCAACGCAAGGTTCAAACCCGTGGAGTTTATTCAAATGGAACTGGCGAACAGCTTTCTCTTCACCTCCGAATCGGTTTCCGAGGGCCACCCCGACAAGGTCGCCGACCAGATTTCCGACGCCATCCTCGACGCCATCCTGGCGCAGGATGCGCGCTCGCGCGTGGCCGCCGAGACCCTGACCAACACCGGCCTGGTGGTGCTGGCCGGCGAAATCACCACCAACGCGCACGTCGACTACATCCAGGTGGCGCGCGACACCATCGCCCGCATCGGCTACGACAACACCGAATACGGCATCGACTACAAGGGCTGCGCGGTGCTGGTGGCTTACGACAAGCAAAGCAACGACATCGCCCAGGGCGTGGACCATGCGTCCGACGACCACCTGAACACCGGCGCCGGCGACCAGGGCCTGATGTTCGGCTACGCCTGCGACGAGACCGACACCCTGATGCCGGCGCCCATCTACTACGCGCACCGCCTGGTCGAGCGCCAGGCGCAGCTGCGCAAGAGCGGCGCCCTGCCCTTTCTGCGCCCCGACGCCAAGAGCCAGGTGACCATGCGCTACGTCGATGGCCGGCCGCACAGCATCGAGACCGTGGTGCTGTCCACCCAGCACAGCCCCGACCAGAGCGAGACCCCCACCAGGATGAAGCCCAGCTTCATCGAAGCCGTGGTCGAGGAAATCATCAAGCCCGTGCTGCCCGCCGAGTGGCTGAAGGACACGCGCTACCTGGTCAACCCCACCGGCCGCTTCGTGGTCGGCGGCCCGCAGGGCGACTGCGGCCTGACCGGGCGCAAGATCATCGTCGACACCTACGGCGGCGCCTGTCCGCACGGCGGCGGTGCCTTCAGCGGCAAGGACCCGACCAAGGTCGACCGCAGCGCCGCCTACGCCGCGCGCTACGTGGCCAAGAACATCGTCGCCGCCGGCCTGGCGCGCCAATGCCAGATCCAGCTGGCCTACGCCATCGGCGTGGCCGAGCCGATGAACATCACCATCTACACCGAAGGCACGGGCGCCATCCCCGACGAGCAGATCGCCAGGCTGGTGCGCGAGCACTTCGACCTGCGCCCCAAGGGCATCATCCAGATGCTGGACCTGCTGCGCCCGATCTACCAGAAGACCGCCGCCTACGGCCACTTCGGCCGCGACGAACCCGAATTCACCTGGGAACGCACGGACAGGGCCGCCGCGCTGCGGGCAGCGGCCAGGCTGTAAGCGCCCGGCGCCCCTCACCCAAGCCGACGAGTCCCCGCCCGTCGGCTTTTTTCATGCCGCGAACACCCGCCGCGCCCCCAGGTAGCGGGTGGCGAAGTAGCGGCTGGACAGGCTGTCCTTGCGCACCGTGCCGCCGCTGGACGGCGCGTGGACGAACTGCTCGCCGCCCACGTACAGCCCCATGTGCGAGAACGGCGCGCCGGTGGTGTTGAAGAACACCAGATCGCCGCGCTGCATCCGCGCGTCGTCCACCGGCACCGTGGCGGCCGCCCATTGCGCGGTGCTGCGCGGCAGGCGCGGCACGGCGCCGCCGACCTGCCGGAACACGTAGTGGATCAGCCCGCTGCAGTCGAAGCCGCCCTGCGGCGTGTTGCCGCCGTAGGTGTAGGGCGTGTTGATCAGCAGCAGGGCCTGGGCGACGGCGCCTTCGCGCTCGGCGGGGTCGAGGGCCAGCGGCGTCTGCGTGGGGGGCACGGGATCGGCGGGCGCGCGCCGCGCCGCGGCGCCACCACCGGCCGTGGCGCGTGGCGCCGGCCGGCTGGCGCAGCCCGCCAGCAGGCCGGCCGACAGCAGGACCAGCGCCGCGCGGCGCGAGCTGGGGGCCAGCGGGACCATGGACATTTCAGGGCTCCAGCGCTTGTACAGAAAGCGCGAGCAGCTATTTTATATATAGCAAACCAGAACTGTCCAGCGGCTTCGGCGGCGCCGGCATCAGTCATCGCCCGTGCGGGCGCGCAGGCGCACGCCATCCAGGCTCGGCGCCAACGATGCGCCGCGCGCGCTGCGGCAGGACACGCGCGATGGGCGTGTCCTCGACGACGATGGCGGTGCGCGAGGCAAGGGGCTGGGGCGGCAAGGGTGTGGTCATGGCTTCACTCCAGGTGAGCGCCGTGCGCCAGCGAAATGGCCTGATAGGCGGGGTGGCGGTCGATGTAGGCCTGAATGAACGAGCAGTCGGGCCGCACCTTCAGTCCTTGCTCCAGCGCATGGTCCAGCACGTGGCGCGCCAGCGCGCTGCCGACGCCACGCCCGCCCAGCGCTTTGGGCACGATGGTGTGCGTGTAAGCGATGGCGCCGGGCAGGCGCTCGAACTCGACGTAGGCGGTGTGGCCATCGACCACCTGCTCGAAGCGGCGGGTGGATTCGTTCAGGGTGATGGGCGATGGGGGGATGGCCATGGCATCAGCTTTCAGAAGGTGTGGGGGAGGACGGGAACAGCCGAACGCAGAGAACGCCAAGGATACGCAGAGGGCGCAGAAGGAATTCTGGAAATCTCTTTTCTGCGTCTTCTGCGAAACCTCTGCGCCCTCTGCGTTCGGCTGTTCCCGTGTCAGGCTCCCGGTTTCAAACCGCCGTACTCGCAAGGCGACCGAAGCGCCCGCGGTTGAAGTCCTCGATGGCTTCGATGATCTGCTGCCGGCTGTTCATCACGAACGGCCCGTAGCCGACCACCGGCTCGTCGATCGGCTCGCCCGCCAGCACCAGCAGCTCGGCGTCGTTGTTGGCCTCCAGCGTCAGGCCGGTGCCGGCGGTGGACAGGGTGGCCATCTCGGTGGCGCGCAGGATGGCGTCGCCATTCACCTGCACGGTGCCGCGGCGCGCCACCACCAGCGTGCTCCAGCCCTCGGGCTGGGGCAGCGCCAGCGTCTGCCCGGCGGCCAGTCGCACATCCAGCACGTTCATCGGGCTGAAGCTGCGGGCCGGTCCCCGGGTGCCCGCGTACTCGCCCGCGATCACGCGCACGCGGCCGGCGCCAGCGGGCAGCGCCACGGACGGGATCTGCGCGTCGGTGATGGCCTGGTAGCGCGCCGGCGTCATCTTGTCGCGCGCCGGCAGGTTGACCCACAGTTGCACCATCTCGAACGGCCCGCCGCGCGCGGCGTAGTCGCTAGAGTGGAACTCCTCGTGGATGATGCCGCCGCCGGCGGTCATCCACTGCACGTCGCCGGCGCGGATCACGCCGCCGCCGCCGCTGGAGTCGCGGTGCTCGACCTCGCCGTCGAAGGCGATGGTCACGGTCTCGAAGCCGCGGTGCGGGTGGCTGCCGACGCCGCGCCGCTGCGTGGTGGGCGCGAACTCGGTCGGCGCCGCGTAGTCGAGCAGCAGGAAGGGACTGCGCTCGGCCACGCCTTCGCCGCTGTAGCCAAACAAGCCGTGCACCGGAAAGCCGTCGCCCACCCAGTGGCGGGCGGGCGCGGTGCGGGTGGCGAGCACGCGCTTGGCGCTCGGGGTGTCGAGGGTGGCTGGCATGATGAGGCTCCGAAATGGGCAGTGACGCCCGCGGCGCCAGCCAGAATGCCGGCGCCCATGCATCCATGGTAGGCGCCGCGGCGCCGGCGACCAAGGGGCACGGCAGGCATTCACCGTTCCAGATCCAGAACAAGCGGCCGGGCGGCCATGGCACCGCACCGACACGCTATCTATTCAATAGCTTCTGGCGCCCATCGCGATTGCCCTGGCAGCCCATTTCAGCCTGACCGCCGGCGTGCGGTCGGCGCCGGATTTTTTGCACTCGGACATCGATGCGGCCCTGCGCGGCACGGAAAAACTGATGTAGGCTTGCGCACTGGGTCACCATAACAACCCCCGGAGACAGCATGACCAAGACGCTCACCCCCGCGGAAGCCGCCCTGCGCGACGCCGCCCGCGAATACCACCGCAGCCCCAAGCCGGGCAAGATCTCGGTCACCCCCATCAAGCCGCTGTCCAACCAGCTCGACCTGTCGCTGGCCTATTCACCCGGGGTGGCCTACCCCTGCCTGGATATCCAGGCCGACCCGTCCAAGGCGTCCGAATTCACCAGCCGCGGCAACCTGGTGGGCGTGATCACCAACGGAACGGCGGTGCTCGGCCTGGGCGACATCGGCCCGCTGGCCAGCAAGCCGGTGATGGAAGGCAAGGGCTGCCTGTTCAAGAAGTTCGCCGGCATCGACGTGTTCGACATCGAGCTGGCCGAGCGCGACCCCGACAAGCTGGTCGAGATCATCGCCAGCCTGGAGCCGACGCTGGGTGGCATCAACCTGGAAGACATCAAGGCGCCCGAGTGCTTCTACATCGAGCGCAAGCTGCGCGAGCGCATGAACATCCCGGTGTTCCACGACGACCAGCACGGCACGGCCATCATCTCGGCCGCGGCGCTGCTCAACGGGCTGGAGCTGGTGGGCAAGAAGATCGAGCAGGTCAAGGTCGCCGTCAGCGGCGCCGGGGCGGCGGCCATCGCCTGCCTGGACGTGATGGTGGCGCTGGGCGTCAAGCCGGCCCACGTGTTCGCCTGCGACTCCAAGGGACTGATCTACACCGGCCGCCCGGGCGGTTTCGACGAATCCAAGGCGCGCTTTGCCCAGCCCGACACCGGGCTGCGCACGCTGGCCGACGTGGTGCGCGGCGCAGACGTGTTCCTGGGCTGCTCGGCCCCCGGCGTGCTGAGCGGCGACATGGTCAAGACCATGGCCGACCGGCCGGTGATCCTGGCGCTGGCCAACCCCGAGCCCGAGATCCGTCCTGAAGAGGCCAAGGCCGCGCGGCCCGACTGCATCATCGCCACCGGCCGCTCGGACTACCCCAACCAGGTCAACAACGTCCTGTGCTTCCCCTACATCTTCCGCGGCGCGCTGGACTGCGGCGCCAGCAAGATCACCGAGGAGATGAAGCTGGCCTGCGTGCGCGAGATCGCCGCCCTGGCCAAGGCCGAGACCAGCGCCGAGGTGGCCGCCGCCTATGCCGGCAAGGACCTGCAGTTCGGTCCCGACTACATCATCCCGACGCCGTTCGACCCTCGCCTGATCATGCGCATCGCCCCGGCGGTGGCGCGGGCGGCGGCCGAATCGGGCGTGGCCAGCCGGCCGATCACCGACATGGCGGCCTACCGCGCCAGCCTGGAGCGCTTCGTCTACCAGACCGGCATGGTGATGCGCCCGGTCTACGCCGCCGCCAAGGCGGTGGCGCCCGAGGGCAAGCGCGTGGCCTATGCCGAGGGCGAGGACGAGCGCGTGCTGCGCGCGGCACAGATCGTGCTGGACGACGGCATCGCCACGCCGATCCTGATCGGCCGCCCGGCGGTGATCGAGCAGCGCATCGCCAAGGCCGGCCTGCGCATGCGCCTGGGCCAGGACGTGGAATGCGTCAACCCCGAGGACGACCGGCGCTTTCGCCAATATTGGGAGACCTATCACGGGCTGATGGCACGCGGCGGCGTCACGGTGGACGCGGCCAAGGCCGCCGTGCGCCGCTCCACCACCATCATCGCCGCGCTGATGGTTCACCTGGGCGACGCCGACGCCATGCTGTGCGGCACGCTGGGGCGCTTCGACCAGCACCTGGAGCATGTGCGCGACATCATCGGCGTCGAACCCGGCGCGCCCGGCTACGCCACGCTGAACGCACTGATGCTGCCCGACCGCACGCTGTTCGTCACCGACACCTACGTCAACGAAGACCCCAGCGCCGAGCTGCTGGCGGCCATTGCCAAGATGGCGGCCGACGAAGTCAGCAACTTCGGCGTGCCGCCCCGGCTGGCCTTCGTGTCCCACTCCAACTTCGGCTCCTCGCGCCGCCCCTCGGCGCTCAAGGTGCGGCGCGCGCGCGACCTGTTCCGCGCCCAGTACCCGGCCATCATGTGCGACGGCGAAATGCACGGCGACAGCGCCCTGTCGGCCGCGCTGCGCGAACGCGCCGTCGCCGACAGCACGCTGGAGGGCGAGGCCAACCTGCTGGTCTGCCCCAGTCTGGATGCCGCCAACATCCTGTTCAACGTGCTCAAGATCACCATCGGCAGCGGCGTCACCATCGGCCCCATCCTGCTGGGCACGGCCGCGCCGGCGCATGTGCTGACCACCTCCTCCACCGTGCGGCGGGTGGTCAACATGACGGCGCTGGCGGTGGCGGAGGCGCAGGCGCGCAAGGCGAGCCGTTGAGACGGAAGACAAGGTTCAGCGTTGAGCGTTGAGCGTTGAGCGTTGAGCGTTGAGCGTTGAGCGTTGAGCGTTGAGCGTTGAGCGTTGAGCGTTG